>ENA-UONQ01000028-UONQ01000028.1-human-gut-metagenome-genome-assembly--contig:-CS26-NODE-28-length-178908-cov-11.986838_pt1 | contig 178908 bp, 172 predicted proteins | sample MGYA00242460_ERZ724007 | MGnify/ENA metagenome assembly ERZ724007
AAAATGACGAGAAGAAAACGACGGAACTTTCCTAGTACTACGACGGAAAACGGGGTTCTACCGGGTGGATAAGAGCCGTTCCAAGGCCACTGGAGGAACGGGACTGGGTCTTGCCATTGTAAAGCATATCGTGGCCCAGCACGGCGCATCCATCTCCCTGGAGAGCCAGGCTGGGAAGGGGACGGAGATCCGGGTGGAATTTTCGGATGCCCTGAAGCAGCAGATGGAAGAACGGGCAGAGAATGCTTAAAATAAACAGACGATGGATTTTGGGGATGCCTTCCGGGCCTCCCCTTTTCTGGTTGTATCCTTCTGGGAAAAGGCCTGGCGCGTAAAATCAGCCTCCTGTTTTTTGTGGCTTTTGCCCATTGACGGCTGTGGAAAAGCCCGGTATGATGAAACCAGGCCGAAAGCCCCGGGAGAGCCTGATCTTCCGTTTCCCCTTCCCCTGTTTTTTCCGGCGGTTCCGCCAAAGTTTCCCGAAGAAATCATTGACTTTTTCCTGGAAGTATATTATGATTAGGACATAACAGAACATTTGTTCGCATTTGGAGGATGAATATGAATAAAGAAGATAAATTGAAAGCCCTGGACGCGGCCCTGACCCAGATCGAGAAAGCCTATGGAAAGGGATCTGTGATGAAGCTGGGAGACTCCGGCGCAAATATGAATATCGAGACGGTGCCCACCGGTTCCTTAAGCCTGGATATCGCCCTGGGACTGGGAGGCGTTCCCAAGGGACGTGTGATCGAGGTCTACGGCCCGGAGTCCAGCGGTAAGACCACCGTTGCCCTTCATATGGTGGCGGAGGTACAGAAGCGGGGAGGGATCGCCGGCTTTATCGATGCGGAGCATGCCCTGGATCCCGTTTACGCGAAGAACATCGGCGTGGATATCGATAACCTGTATATTTCCCAGCCGGATAACGGTGAACAGGCCCTGGAGATCACAGAGACAATGGTCCGCTCCGGCGCTGTGGATATCGTGATCGTGGACTCTGTGGCAGCCCTGGTGCCCAAGGCGGAGATCGACGGCGATATGGGAGATTCCCATGTGGGCCTTCAGGCCCGTCTGATGTCCCAGGCCCTCAGAAAGCTGACAGCAGTGATCAGCCGGACCAACTGTATCGTGATCTTTATCAACCAGCTCCGTGAAAAGGTAGGCGTGATGTTCGGAAATCCGGAAACCACCACCGGCGGCCGTGCGCTGAAGTTCTACTCCTCCGTCCGTCTGGATGTGAGAAGGACCGAGTCCTTAAAGCAGAGCGGTGAGGTGATCGGAAACCATGTGCGGGTAAAGGTAGTAAAGAATAAGATCGCACCGCCGTTTAAGGAGGCTGAATTTGATATTATGTTCGGCAAAGGGATCTCCAGAGAAGGAGATGTGCTGGATCTGGCGGCAGATGCCAATATCGTGGAAAAGAGCGGCTCCTGGTACGCCTATAATGGCGCAAAGATCGGTCAGGGCCGGGAGAATGCCAAGCAGTACCTGGCCCAGAATCCGCTGATCTGCGAGGAGATCGAAAATCAGGTGAGAGAGCTCCACGGCCTGGAGGCCCAGCATGTGGCGGCCGGAGAACCGTCCGGTGAGGTGGCCGGAGAGAGCGTCGCGCCGGCAGATGCTGGAAATATGACCGCTGGAATGGAAAAGGAAGAGGCGGAGAGATAATGAAGGAATGGAAGCTGGAAGGCGTATCCGGGTTGGAGGAACCGTCCTTACAGTCTGGGAATGCCGGGGATGAAAAAGAGGCCAGGAACAAGGCCGTCTACTATCTCCAGTTTTCCAGTAAGACCGAGTGGGAACTGCGTAAGAAGCTGGCAGAACAGGGATTTCTGCCGGCTTCTGTTGATTCTGCCATCCGTTTTGTGAAGGCGCACCGGTATCTGGACGACGGAGAATATGCAGCCCGTTATATAGAGCGGAACCAGAGGAAGAAAAGCAGGAAGCAGATGGTCTTTGAGCTGCGTCAGAAGGGGATCGATGAGGAGACGTTAAATGCGGCCTTTGAGGAAAATCCTGTGGACGAGGAGGAGCAGATCCTAAGGCTCCTGGAAAAGAAGGGCTGCCGGGGAGAGGAAGCCGAAAGGGAGGAAAAACAGAAAATCTCCGCCTATCTGGCCCGAAAGGGCTTCGCTTATGAGGCCATCCAGAGGGCTATGATTAATTATGCACGGAAAAACAGAGATTGAAAGCAATATACTTGACATAATGTATAAAACAGTTTAAAATTGAAGTGTTGTACAATGAAAACTAAATAAAGGAGGTGCTCCTGTGTCACCAATAATAAGCGCGTTGATCGCAGCGGTTATTGTGGCTCCTATTACCTGGCTTGCAGCTGTGGCTTACCGGAAGAAAAGCTATGAGAGCAAGATCGGAAGCGCAGAGGAAAAGTCCAGAGAAATAATAGATGAAGCATTGAAGGTCGCAGAGACGAAGAAAAAAGAAGCTCTCCTGGAAGCCAAGGAAGAGAATTTGAAGGCAAAAAATGAGCTGGAGAAGGAAACCAGGGAACGAAGGGCAGAGATTCAGCGCTATGAGCGCCGCGTACTCAGCAAAGAGGAAAATCTGGATAAAAAAGCAGAGGCAATGGAACGGAAAGAGTCCAGCCTGGTGTCCAGAGAGGACTCTTTAAAGAAACGCACTGCCGAAGTGGAGGAACTGTTTGCGAAAGAGCAGGAGGAGCTGGAAAAGATCTCCGGTCTCACTTCTGATCAGGCAAAAGAGTATCTTCTGAAGTCTGTGGAAGCGGATGTGAAGCACGACACTGCCAAGCTCATCAAGGAGCTGGAAGCCAGGGCAAAGGAAGAAGCAGACAAAAAGGCCAGGGAGTATGTGGTCACAGCCATCCAGAGATGTGCGGCTGACCATGTGGCAGAGACCACAGTTTCTGTGGTACAGCTCCCCAGTGATGAGATGAAGGGACGCATCATCGGAAGAGAGGGACGGAATATCCGTACTCTGGAGACCATGACCGGCGTTGAGCTGATCATCGACGATACTCCGGAGGCCGTCGTACTGTCCGGCTTTGATCCGGTCCGCAGAGAAGTTGCCAGGATCGCCCTGGAGCGTCTGATCGTGGATGGACGTATCCATCCGGCCAGGATCGAGGAAATGGTGGAGAAAGCGCAGAAGGAAGTCGAGAACATGATGCGCGAAGAAGGAGAGGCAGCCGCCCTGGAGGTGGGGATCCATGGAATCCATCCGGAGCTGGTGAAGCTCCTTGGAAAGATGAAGTTCAGGACCAGCTATGGGCAGAATGCATTGAAGCATTCCATCGAGGTTGCCCAGCTTTCCGGTCTGCTGGCTTCTGAGATCGGCGTGGATGTGAGACTGGCAAAGCGTGCCGGTTTATTACACGACATTGGAAAATCTGTCGATCATGAGATGGAGGGCTCCCATGTACAGCTGGGATCCGAGCTCTGTAAGAAATATAAGGAGTCGGCTACGGTCATCAACGCAGTGGAATCCCATCATGGCGATGTGGAACCCACCAGCCTGATCTCCTGTATCGTCCAGGCAGCAGATACGATCTCTGCCGCAAGACCCGGCGCCAGAAGAGAAACGCTGGAAACATACACCAACCGCTTAAAGCAGCTGGAGGATATCACCAATTCCTTCAAGGGAGTGGATAAGTCCTTTGCGATCCAGGCAGGACGCGAGGTACGTATCATGGTCGTACCGGAACAGGTCAGCGATGACGATATGGTTCTGATGGCCAGAGAAATTTCTAAGAAGGTGGAGTCCGAGCTGGAATATCCGGGACAGATCAAGGTCAATGTGATCCGGGAATCCAGAGTAACGGATTATGCAAAATAAGAGCACAGAACAATAAGAAAGATCCGGAGGTATATGGGGAGACCCTGTACCGCCGGATTTTTTATGTCATAGGGGCGGAGGGGGGACTGGATCCGGACACCGCATTGGGGCAGACGTTTATCGGCGTTAATTTGTGACAGTTCAGCCGTGTATCTTCTTGTCCGCTGTTAGCGGACAAGAAGCATCGGGCGTCTGCCCTATGGAGAACCAGACAGGAAAACACTTATGAAAACAAGTTTTCAACGCGTTTTCCCATCTGGTTCTCCGCATGGCTGAACTATTACGTTAATTTGTAAAAAAGTATTGACGATTCAGAAAATGTGGTGTAAAATCCAGAGTAACGAAAAGTTACCAGAGAAAGCCGGGGCGGTACAAACGCCCGGGAGGAAACAGGATGAGCAAGAAAACGGCGATCGTATCAGTACAGATGAATATGATGGGTCTGATGTGCGGCATGGCCATGTGCGGCATGATTTTTTGCGTGGAAAAAATTGCAGACCAGAATCATTCCTGTATGGATTGTGAGTAGTCAGATATCCTGTGATCAACAAAGAGGGTAAACCGCAGTTCCTGAGGGGCTGCGGTTTTTTGTTTGCGCGGGCGGCGAAAAAAGCAGCCGGTCTGCCGGAGAAAAGGAGAAAAGCATGGAAAATAAGACTCCGATCATCCGTATGGATGGTCTTGGAAAAGCGTTTACAGGGAGCCAGGGAACGGTCCGGGCGCTGGAGGACATCAGTCTGGAGATCATGCCTGGGGAGATCTTCGGGATCATCGGCCTTTCGGGGGCAGGAAAAAGCACCCTGGTGCGGTGTATGAATTATCTGGAGGTCCCCACCGAGGGAGAGGTCTATTATGACGGAAAGCCCCTGTCGGAAATGCAGGATGCTGAGTTAAGAAAGGTCCGCCAGTCCATGGGAATGATCTTCCAGCAGTTCAATCTGCTGGCCCAGAGGACAGTCCTGGGAAATATCTGTTTCCCCATGGAGATCGCAGGGACTCCCAGAGAAGAAGCAAAGGCCAGGGCCCGGGAACTTTTAAAGCTGGTGGGACTGGAGGACCGGGAAAACGCATATCCGGCACAGCTTTCCGGAGGCCAGAAGCAGAGGGTAGCCATTGCCAGGGCCATCGCCACCAATCCAAAGGTACTCCTCTGTGACGAGGCCACCAGCGCCCTGGATCCCAATACCACCAAAGCGATCCTTCAGCTTTTGAAGGAGATCAACCAGTCCATGGGCATTACAGTCGTCATCATCACCCATGAGATGGCCGTGATCGAAGCTGTCTGCGACCGGGTGGCCATCATCGACAAGAGCCACATTGCAGAGATCGGCGAGGTGTCCCGGGTGTTCGCAGAGCCCAAGTCCAAAATCGGCCGCCAGCTGATCCTGGGCGACGCAGCGGAAAAAGTAGAATTTGGAACGGGACGGCTGTTCCGTATTATCTTTGACGGCCTGGCGTCCAGTGAGCCGGTGATCTCCAACGTGGTACTGGCATGTAAGGTGCCGGTGAACATCATGTACGCAGCCACCAGGGATATAAAGGGAAAGGCAGCAGGACAGATGATCATTGAGCTGCCGGATCATGAGCCGGACATCGAAAGGGTCCTCCAGTATCTGGACCGGGCGAAAGTACCTTATGAGGAGGTTGGAAAAAATGAACTCTAATCTGTCATTTCTGTTTTTAGAAGAACTGGGAAATACCCTGATCATGACGTTTGCATCGTCGGCTCTGGCCTATGTGATCGGGATCCCCCTGGGAATCCTGCTTGTTGTCTGGGCAAAGAACGGGATCCGTCCCAACCCCAGGGCCCAGGAGGCCCTGGGCGTGATCATCAACCTGATCCGTTCTGTTCCGTTCCTGATCCTGGTGATCGCCATCCAGAACTTCACCAGAAAGCTGGTGGGCACCAGCGTGGGAACCAAGGCCATTATCGTGCCTCTGACTCTGGCGTCGGCCCCCTATGTGGCCAGGATCGTGGAAGCATCCTTAAACGAAGTGGATCCCGGGGTCATCGAAGCGGCCAAATCCATGGGCGCTTCCACCTGGCAGATCATCGTAAAGGTGCTCCTTCCGGAGGCGAAGCCATCTCTGATCACCAACGGGGCCATTGCAGTGACCACCATTCTGGGATACTCGGCCATGGCCGGCTTCTGCGGGGCCGGAGGCCTGGGAGCCGTTGCCATCAACTATGGCTACTACCGGTTTGAGGACGGCATCATGTGGATCGCCATTCTCTTCTTAGTGATCCTGGTACAGGTGATCCAGTCCCTGGGCATGACCCTGGTGAAAAAGGTGGACCGGAGGGCCCGTTAGGCTCACGGAAGAAGGCTCTTTAAACGTATGGATCAGATCCTGACCGGCCAAAACCAAAGCGCGCAGGCGGAGGGCGGAACGGTTTTGATATAAATGAAAACATCAAAAGGAGAAAGATCATCATGAGAAAAAACATTTATACATTCCTGGCAGTCGCTTTTGTGGCCGGACTTTTAGCCGGCTGCGGTTCCAAAGATTCCGGTAAGGACACCACCATCGTCGTAGGAGCCAGCCCGGCTCCCCACGCAGAGATCCTGGAGGCGGCGAAGCCGGTGCTGGAGAAGGCAGGCTATACCCTGGAGATCAAAGAGTATAACGATTATGTACAGCCCAATGTGGCCCTGGATGCCGGAGACCTGGACGCCAACTATTTCCAGCACCAGCCGTATCTGGATGAATTTAATGCGGAGAAAAAGACGGAGCTGGCTTCTGCGGCTGTGATCCATTATGAGCCCTTTGGGATCTATGCCGGAAAGACCGCTTCCCTGGAGGAGCTGGCAGACGGAGCCCAGATCGCCGTTCCCAATGACACCACCAATGAGGCCAGGGCTCTCCTGCTTTTAGAGGCCCAGGGGCTCATCGGCCTGAAGGAGGGCGCAGGACTTACGGCAACCAAGCAGGATATCATTGACAATCCGAGAAATTTCGATATCATTGAAATGGAGGCAGCCCAGCTTCCCCGTTCTCTCCAGGACGTGGATCTGGCTGTCATCAACGGAAACTATGCCATCGCAGCAGGTTTAAAGGTGGCGGACGCTCTTGTATGTGAGGATTCAGAATCCATCGGCGCCACTACCTACGGAAATGTGGTAGCTGTCCAGAAGGGCCATGAGAATGATGAAAAGATCAAGGCTCTGGTGGATGCCTTAAAGAGCGGGGAGGTAAAGAAGTTTATTGAAGAAACGTATGAGGGGGCCGTGGTTCCGCTTTCATAGAAAAGCGGCCCTCCCCTGTGCGGGAACATCTCAGGAGGGAATGGAAATGGAAAAAATCGGTTTTATTGGAATGGGCAACATGGCGACTGCCATCATGAAGGGGCTTTTAAAGGAATTTTCCCCGGAGGATATGATCTTTTCCTCTGCCCATGAGGAAAAAATGGAGCAGGTCACCAGGGAGACGGGGGTTCCCCATGCGGGCTCCAACGCAGAGTGCGCCAGACAGGCAAAGTACCTGGTCCTGGCTGTAAAGCCCCAGGTGCTGCCCCGGGTTTTTGGGGAGATCAAAGACGTGGTGACGAAGGACCAGGTGATCATCTCCATCGCAGCCGGATACACCATTTCCGACCTGACAGAGGGCCTGGGAGGCCAGGTTCGGGTGGTCCGCTCCATGCCCAACACACCGGCTATGGTGGGTGAGGGCATGACGGGAGTCTGCTATGATGAAGTCCTGTTCACCCAGGAGGAAAAGGCGCTTCTCCATACACTGTTCACTTCCTTTGGAAAAATGGAACTGGTGGAGGAGCGGCTCATGGATGTGGTGGGAAGCGCCAGCGGCTGTTCCCCGGCTTATGTATACATGTTCATCGAGGCCCTGGCCGACGGCTGTGTGAAAAACGGCCTGCCCCGCCAGATGGCGTACCGGATGGCTGCCCAGGCAGTCCTGGGAAGCGCAAAAATGGTCCTGGAGACCGGAAAGCATCCCGGCGAGCTAAAGGATATGGTCTGCTCACCCGGCGGCACCACCATCGAGGGTGTGGCGGCCCTGGAGGAGGGAGGCTTCCGCAGCTCCATCATAAAGGCCTGCGACGCCAACTACGAGAAAAATAAGCGGTTAAAATAGGCGGGAGGAGAAAGCGGTTATGGAAAAAACGATCCGCCTGGAGCGGGAGCTAGCGTACACCGGGACGATCCTTAAGGTATACAGGGATACGGTGGTGGCCAACGGGATCCAGGAAACGTATGATTATATCCACCACGACGGGGCGGCGGCCGTGCTTCCGGTGACAAAGGATGGAAAGCTCTTAATGGTGCGCCAGTACAGGAACGCCCTGGACCGGTTTACCCTGGAGCTGCCGGCCGGAAAGGTGGATGCGCCGGATGAGCCCCGGATCGAATGTGCGTACCGGGAGCTGGAGGAGGAGACCGGGTTTAAAGCGGAGACCATGGAATACCTCATGACCATCAACACAACCGTGGCATTCTGCGACGAGGCCATCGACCTGTTTGTGGCCAGGGATCTGGTAAAGACAGAGCAGCACCTGGACGCAGACGAAAGCATCGATGTGGAGGAATGGGAGGTAAAGGACCTGCTGGAGCTGATCTACGGAGGAAAGCTCACCGACGGAAAGACGGTGGCTGCCATCATGGCATATGCCCAGCGGGAAGGGATCCGGTGAACGGATAAAAATGGAATAGACCGGACATGGCCGTCATATAGTGGGAACAAAAGAAGCCTGTACTGTATGGGGGATGCCATGGGAAATTTCGGAAACAGGAAGGACAGCCCAGGATTCTGGCTGTCCTTTTTTCTGCTCCTGGGAGCCGCCGCTGGGACGCTGTTCTGCAACTGGCCGGATTCCGGATGGAAGGAGGCGCTTAGGGATGCGGGGAGTGGGATGGTCACGGCAGCCATGCTGTTAAAGCTGGATTTCATGGGGCTGTTTTTTACGGTTTTAAGAAAACGGCTGGGGGAGGCCTTCTGCCTGATCCTGTTCTCCATGACGCCGGCGGCTCCGTTTCTTTTTATGGGGACGGCGGCCTACCTGGGCTTTTCCACGGCGGTGACCGTCAGCGCCCTGACCATGGGGAGCGGGCTTTCCGGGATCTTCCGGTATCTGGCCCTGGTCTTTCCCCAGGCTGTGCCGTACATGGCTGTATTTTATGTGACGGCCTGGTGGATGGAGGAGGAGAAAAAGAAGATGACCGCGCCTGCAGCCCTGGCGCTGGTCCTGGCAGCGGTCCTGGGAGCAGCGGCGGAAAGCTTTGTGAATCCGTGGATAACTGCCTGGATCACCGGATGAACGGTGGAAAAATCTTTTTACAATATGTGGAAGGCCGCTGTCCGGGGAGCGCCACATGTTGGGCTTTTTATGGAAACCGCCTGGAAAGTGGGAGAAAAGGGGTAAAAATGTGTTTGATTTTATGGAAAAGTGAGACTATAATGAGGAAAACAGCCCGTTTTGGGCAGGATCGTGTATGAGAGAAGATCACGGGGGATCGTGCGGATTGAGATGAAAGAAGAGATCAGACGGTTCGCGGAGTATCTGGAGGCGGAAAAGCATGCTTCAGAAAATACCCGCGTTTCCTATCAGAGAGATTTAATGCAGATGGCGGCGTTCCTGGAAGGAATGGGGATCCGGGAGCTGTCCCGGGTCACAAGGACAGCGCTGAATTCCTATGTGCTGATGCTGGAAAAGGAAGGGAAGGCGGCGTCTACGGTGTCCAGGAACCTGGCATCCATGAAGGCGTTTTTCGGATACGAATTCAAGCGCGGGCGGATCAGAAAGGATCCGTCAGAATCCATCCATGCGCCCAGGATCGAAAAAAAGGCTCCGGTGATCCTGACCGTGGAGGAGGTGGACCGCCTGCTGGCCCAGCCGTCGGGGGATTCTGCCAAGGAGATCCGGGATAAGGCTATGCTGGAGCTCCTTTACGCCACCGGGATCCGCGTATCGGAGCTGATCCATCTGGAGCTTTCCGATGTGAATATGGCTGTGGGCTTCATTACCTGCCGGGACGAATATAAGGAGCGGGCCGTACCCTTCGGCCGCGTGGCCAAGGAGGCACTTTCAAGATATCTGGAAACAGCCCGCCCGGCTCTTGTAAAGGGCGGGGCCGCGCCCTGGCTTTTCATCAACTGCAGCGGCGGCCTCATGAGCCGCCAGGGCTTCTGGAAGATCGTGAAATATTACGGGGAAAAGGCAGGGATCCAGGAGGACATCACGCCCCATACCCTGCGCCATTCCTTTGCGGCCCATCTGATCGGCGGCGGGGCCGATGTGAAGGCTGTCCAGACCATGATGGGCCATGCCGATCCCGCCACCACCCAGATGTACGCCGCCTATGCCGGACTCTGCGGGACAGACCGGGAAGCACATCACAGGAGATAGGAGATCCCCCTTTCCAGAGAACGCGCCGCTCTGGGAAGGGGGATCTTCTGGATGCATACCTGGCAGAAGAACTGGAAGAGGAATACCGGAAAACGCAGATACCGGATCAGGAGGAGGAAAGAGAATGACACGACAGGAACTGTTCGCCTGGTGCATGGACCAATACGGCACAGAGCCGGAGTATCCGTGGAAGGACAGAAACGCTGTCCTCCGTCACAAAGACAACAAAAAATGGTACGGAGTGATCCTGGAAACAGGAAAAAACAAACTGGGGATTCCGGGAGAGGGGACCGCAGAGCTCCTGAACGTAAAATGCGACCCGGTCCTGGCCGCCTCCTGCCGCACCCAGCCCGGATTCTTCCCCGCCTGGCACATGAACAAAGAAAAATGGCTCAGCATCCTTCTGAACGAACCAGAGCTGGACACCGCTATAAAAAACCTCCTGGCCCTAAGCTTCGACCTGACCTCCCCCAGATCCAGACCCCAGCATTCAAAATAATCCCTCCAGAAGTTCCCAACCCATCCCCATCCCTCACTCCCCCATATCTTACCGCAGCCCGCACTTTATCAAAGCCCCCATGTCCTCCCAAAGCGATGCTTTCTTTGGGAGGATATGGGGGCGTCCCTCTTTGGGAGGATGTGCCGGGCGTCCCTCTTTGGGAGGATATGGGGGCGTGTCTATTTTACAGCTTCTCCAGAATACTCCTTGCCACCGACAGTCCGTTGGCGGAGGCCTGTTGGAGTCCGCGGGTCACAGACGCGCCGTCTCCGATGGCCCGGAGTCCCGGGATACTGGTCTCAAAATCCTTATTTACCACCACTTTATTGGAGTAGAATTTCACCTCCACGCCGTAAAGCAGGGTCTCGTCGCTGGCGATCCCGGGCGTTACCTTGTCCAGGGCCAGGAGCATTTCCTTGATGTCCACCATGATCCGGTGGGGCAGTACCAGGGACAGATCTCCAGGCACTGCGTCCTTTAAGGTGGGGATCAGATTGTTCCGGCAGAGCCGTTCCTCAGTGGTCCGGCGGCCCCGGAGGAAATCGCCGAAGGTCTGCACCAGGATCTTTCCGTCACACAGCATGTTGGAAAGCTGGGCCACATGCTTGCCGTATTCGATGGGCGTCTTAAAGGGCTTGGTGAAGTTTTTGGACACCAGAAGGGCAAAGTTGGTGTTGTGGGTCTTATATTCCTGGGACTTGTAGGCATGGCCGTTGACCACCGCCAGGCCGTTTTCGTAATACTCTGTGGCCACCTCTCCCGACGGATTGGTACAGAAGGTACGCACCTTATCGTCGAAGGTGGGGGTATAATACACCAGCTTGGCCTCATAGAGGTTTTGATTTAAAAACTCCATGACCTCGTCCCGGACCTCCACGCGGACGCCGATGTCCACGGTGCCGACCTTTGTCTCGATCCCGTGGTCCCTGCACACATGGGAGAACCAGTCGGAGCCCTCGCGGCCAATGGCGGACACGATCTCCCTGGCGTAATACGTTTCTCCCTTATCGGTGAGGATCCCTCTGGCACAGCCGTCCTCGATGAGGATATCCTGGACCATGGTATTAAATTCGATCCGTACCCCGCTGCTTAACAGGTGTTCCTGGAGGCGGGTGTAGATCTTATAGCCCTCTTCAGTGCCCAGATGACGGATGGGACATTCGATGAGCTTTAAGTTTGCCATGATGGCCCTCCGGCGGATCTCCTGGATCTCCTTCTGCTTATCGACGCCGTAGACATTTGTGTCTGCCCCGAATTTCAGATAGATATCGTCGGATTCATGGATCAGCTCCAGGGCCTTGTCATATCCCAGGATATCCGGCAGGTTCCCTCCCACATCCGGAGACAGGGAGAGCTTTCCGTCAGAAAACGCGCCGGCTCCCGCAAAGCCGGTGGTGATGCTGCATGGCCTGCACCCCACGCAGACCTTGGTGGTACGCTTGGGGCATACCCGCTTTTCAATGGGACGGCCCTTTTCCACCATGAGTATGTTTAAGGAAGGCCGCTCCTTTATGAGCTTGTAGGCGCAGAAGATGCCCGACGGCCCCGCGCCGATGATGATCACATCAAAATCTGTTCTGTTGTTCATAGAATACCCCCAATCATAAACTGGCCGCAGTCCGGGAACCGCAGCCAGTCTATTATACCATAAAATACGTCTGGGAACAATCGATCAGAACAGCACCGGCATTTTCAGCCAGCGGCCCCGCAGCAGGCGGATCAGGAACACGATGCCGCGGGTAATCAGCTCGGCAGTCATGGAGATCCATACGCCGGTGACGCCGAACCGATGGGTGAGCACCAGAACCGTCATGACACGGACGCCCCACATGGTAAACAGGTTGATGAAGAACGGGGCCTTGCTGTCCCCGGCTCCCCGGAGCGCGCCGGTGGCGACGATGCTGACGGCAAACAGCGGTTCTGAGAAGGCTACGATCCGCAGAAGTCCGGCGCTGACCTCCGCTACCTCCGTGTCAGCTGTCAGGAGGCTGGTGAGGAAGGGCGCGAAGCCGAACATTAAGAGCGCCATGAAAAATACCAGGATGGAGCCTAAGATCGTGGTCCCGTAGGCGAACCGCTTTGCCATATCCAGCCGCCGGGCTCCGATGCTCTGGCCCACAAGGGCGGTGGCGGCAGAGGCGACGCCGAAGGCGGGAAGATAGCAGATGCTCTCAGTCTGGACAGCTACGTAGTTGGAGGCCACGGCCACGGTGCCCATTCCGGCCACCACAGAGGTCATGACGATCTGAGCCAGGGAAAGGGCCATGCGCTCCAGGGCAGTGGGCGTGGACAGGCGCAGCATGTTGTTCATGCACGGCTTTGTGAAGCGCCAGGTCTCGTTTCCCTGGAAGCGGAGCGGTCCCCTGCGGCAGATGATGCCCAGAAGAAGGGTCACGGCCACGCAGGCCTGGGCAAGTCCTGTGCCCAGAGCCGCGCCCTGGACGCCGAGGCCGGCTCCCCAGACGTGGAAGCCGCCGATGTCCCGGGACGGGTAAATGAAGATAAAGTTAAAGATCACGTCAAACACGCACATGCCCACGTTCATGATGCTGGGCAGCAGGATGTTTCCGCTGCACCGCAGGATGCTGGAGTACAGGGCGGAGGCCATGGAAAACGGGAAGAAGAAGGCCACCGTACAGAAGTAGGACCTGGCCGCCGGGGCGATCTCCGGATCAGAGCCCAGAAGCTCCGGCAGGACCTGCCCGATGCCGATGGCTGCTGCGGCCATGACCACACCGAACAAAACGTTAAACAGGATGGACTGGCACAGGACGTTCCGGCTGTCTCCGTCCCGTCCGGCTCCCAGGTACTGGGCGATCTGGACGGAAAAGCCCACGGCAATGGCGCTGGTCAGGCCGTTCATTAGCCAGATGGAGCTGGCTACCACGCCGATGGCCGCCGTGGCTCCCGGACCCAGGCTGCCCACCATGGCGGTGTCGATATAGCTCATGAGCGTCATGACCAGCTGTTCCAGGATCGCCGGAATGGAAAGGGCGATGATCAGCTGGGTCTGGCTTTTTAAGGAGATGGAGCGGCCGTCCCGCATGGCCTCGCTCATCTGAAGCATGTTCATAAAAGATACCCCCAATGTAAGAATTTAATAAAATACCCCATGCCCATAGTATACTGGAAAACGGCAGGAATTGGAAGAGGAGGAGCAAAGGATTTGGGACTTGTAAGTCATGGATAAAACTGATAGAATAGTAAAACCATAAATCATGGGATAAAGGAGAAAATATACCATATGTTTTTAATAGCAGGTCTCGGGAATCCGGGAAAGGAATATGAAAATACACGCCATAACGCCGGCTTCATGGTGCTGGACGCCCTGGCAGATAAGCTGGGAGCCGACATATCGGAGAAAAAGCACAAGGCCCTCTGCGGCAGGGCTGTGATCGGGGGGCAGAAGGTGATCCTTTTAAAGCCCCAGACGTATATGAATTCCAGCGGCGAGAGCATCCGGGCGGCTGCCGATTATTATAAGGTGGACCCGGAGGACATCCTGGTGGTCTATGACGACATCAGCCTGGCTCCCGGCCAGCTTCGGATCCGGGCCAAGGGAAGCGCCGGAGGCCACAACGGGATCAAGAGCATCATCGCCCATCTGGGGACCCAGGAGTTCCCCAGAGTCCGGGTGGGCGTGGGAGAAAAGCCGCCCAGGATGGATCTGGCCGACTATGTGCTGGGCCATTTTTCCCAGGGCGAGAGAAAGATCATGGAGGACGCAGTAAAGGAAGCGGCCGACGCGGTCATGGAGGCAGTGGAGGAAGGGATCGACCATGCCATGAACAGCCATAACCGGAAGAAGGACGGCCAGGCGTAAAAGGATCGGGAGAGGAGAAGAATGGGAGAGATATTTGCAAATCCGCTGACGGAGCTGGCAGAATATGGAGACATGAAGCAGGATCTTATGAAAGGGAAAGGACCCGTCCAGATCTGCGGCGTCACCGATTCCCAGAAGGTCCATGTGATGTACCAGGTTTCGGAGGAGAAGGCCTGGAGGTTAGTTGTGACTCACGACGATACCAGGGCCAGGGAGCTTTACGATGACTTCAGCTATTTTGAAAAGAATACATGGCTGTATCCCGCCAGGGATCTTCTGTTTTACAGCTCCGATATCCATGGAAACCTTCTGACCAGACAGCGGATGCAGGTGTTTAAGCACCTGATGGAGGATGTTGGCGGGACCGTGGTGACCACGGTGGACGGCCTCATGGACCATCTTCTCCCTCTTTCCATGATGAAGGAGCGGCGGATCCTGGTGGAGTCCGGAGAGGTCCTGGATATCGGGGATATGAAGGAACGGCTCCGGGATCTGGGCTACGAGCGGACGGGCCAGGTGGACGGAATGGGCCAGTTTTCCATCCGAGGAGGAATCATTGATATTTTTCCTCTGACCGAGGAGCTTCCGGTGCGGATCGAGCTGTGGGGAGACGAGGTGGACTCCATCCGGTCCTTTGATCCGGAGAGCCAGAGATCCATTACCCAGATGGATTCGGTGCTGATCTATCCGGCGGCGGAGCTGACCTTAACAAAGGAGCAGATGGAAAACGGCACAGACCGGATCGAAAAGGAAGGGAAAAAGCAGGAAAAGGCCTTCCGGGAGGCAGGAAAGCCCGAGGAGGCCCACCGGATCAAGACTGCCGTGGGGGAACTGTGCGAGGCCTTAAGGGAGGGCTTTGACACCCACGCCCTGGACGGATATATCCGGTATTTCTGTAAGGAGACGGTGTCGTTTCTGGAGTACATGAAGGAAGCGGCGGGAACGGACCGGACGGACGGAGCTCTCGCCGGAAACGGCGGCTCTGGGGAGCGCGCAGGCCTTGCCATATTTTTAGATGAGCCCCAGAGGCTTTTGGAAAAGGCCGGAGTGGTGGAAACTGAGTTTCGGGAGAGCATGAGCCACCGTCTGGAAAAGGGGTATCTGCTTCCGGGCCAGACGGATCTTTTATTTTCCGCAAAGGCTGTGCTGGCGGCGGCCCAGACGCCGGAGGCCATTTTTATGACGGGTCTGGACCAGCGGCTTCCGGGCATGGCCGTTAAAAAGAAATACAGCATCACGGGAAAAAATGTCAGTTCCTACCAGAACGGCTTTGAGCTTCTGATCAAAGACCTGACCCGCTGGAAAAAGGAAGGCTACCGGGTGGTGCTCCTTTCTGCGTCCCGGACCAGGGCCAGCCGTCTGGCAGGGGATCTGAGAGAGTACGATCTGCGGGCCTTCTGCCCCGAGGATCCCAGCCGTCCGGTGAGCCCGGGGGAGATCCTGGTGACCTATGGAAAGCTCCATAAGGGCTTTGAATATCCGCTGATCAAATTTGTGGTCATTACGGAAGGCGACATGTTCGGAAACGAGCGCCGCCAGAAGAAGAGGAAAAAGTACAATTACGAGGGCAAGAAGATCAGCAGCTTTTCCGAGCTGTCCGTGGGAGACTATGTGGTCCATGAGAGCCATGGCCTGGGTATCTACCGGGGGATCGAAAAGATCGAGCAGGACCATGTGATCAAGGATTATATTAAGGTGGAGTATGCCGACGGCGGAAATCTCTATCTTCCGGCCACCCGCCTGGACGGGATCCAGAAGTACGCCGGAGCCGATGCGAAGACGCCGAAGCTCAATAAATTAGGCGGGGCCGAATGGGGAAAGACAAAGACCCGGGTACGCACGGCCGTGCGGGAGATCGCAAAGGAGCTGGTGGAGCTTTACGCCGCCCGCCAGGACGCCGAGGGCTTCGTTTACGGGGAGGACACGGTCTGGCAGAAGGAATTTGAAGAGATGTTCCCCTATGAGGAGACCGACGACCAGCTTTCCGCCATCGAGGACACAAAAAAGGACATGGAGAGCCGGAAGATCATGGACCGGCTGATCTGTGGCGATGTGGGCTACGGAAAGACCGAGATCGCTCTCCGGGCGGCCTTCAAGGCGGTCCAGGAGGGAAAGCAGGTGGTCTACCTGGTTCCCACCACCATCCTGGCCCAGCAGCACTACAATACTTTTATCCAGAGGATGAAGGACTTTCCGGTGCGGGTGGATCTGATGTCCCGGTTTAAGACCCCGGCGGATATCAAAAAGACTCTGGAGGGGCTGAAAAAGGGTTTTGTGGACATTGTCATCGGCACTCACCGGGTGCTCTCCAAGGACGTGCAGTTCAAGGACCTGGGCCTGCTCATCATCGACGAGGAGCAGCGGTTCGGCGTGGCCCACAAGGAAAAGATCAAGCAGCTGAAGCAGAACGTGGATGTGCTGACCCTGACTGCCACCCCCATTCCCAGGACTCTCCACATGAGCCTCATCGGGATCCGGGATATGAGCGTTTTAGAGGAGCCGCCCATGGAGCGTGTGCCCATCCAGACGTATGTGATGGAGTATAACGACGAGATGGTCCGGGAGGCCATCCACCGGGAGCTGGCCCGCGGCGGCCAGGTATATTATGTATACAACAGAGTCAGCAATATCGATGAGATCGCAGGCCATGTGGCCTCTCTGGTGCCCGATGCCCAGGTGGCCTTTGCCCATGGGCAGATGAACGAGCGTCAGCTGGAGCGGATCATGCTGGATTTTGTCAACGGCGACATCGACGTTTTAGTATCCACCACCATCATCGAAACGGGGCTGGATATCCCTAATGCCAATACCATGATCATCCATGACGCGGACCGGCTGGGCCTTTCCCAGCTTTACCAGATCCGCGGGCGCATCGGCCGTTCCAACCGCACCTCCTTTGCGTTCCTCATGTACAAGCGGGACAAAATGCTGCGGGAGGAGGCGGAAAAGCGCCTCCAGGCCATCCGGGAATTCACGGAGCTGGGCTCCGGCATTAAGATCGCCATGCGGGATCTGGAGATCCGCGGGGCGGGGAACATCCTGGGAGCGGAGCAGCACGGCCACATGGAGGCCGTGGGGTATGATCTGTACTGCAAGATGTTAAATGAGGCCGTCCTGGCCCTTAAGGGAGAGACCACAGAGGAGGAGAGCTTCGAGACTGTGGTGGACTGCGACATCGACGCCTTTATCCCCGACGGATATATTAAGAACGAGTATCTGAAGCTGGATGTATACAAACGGATCTCGGCTATTGAGAACGAAGAGGAATACATGGACATGCAGGATGAGCTCATCGACCGGTTTGGAGATATCCCCGGACCGGTGGAAAATCTTCTGAAGGTGGCGGAGTTAAAGGCCGCAGCCCACCGGGCCTATGTGACCGAGGTGGCCGTCAACCGCCAGGAGATCCGTATGGAGCTGTATCCCAAGGCGAAGTTAGACGTTTCCGGTATTCCGGGACTCATCGGGGAATACAAGAACGCCCTGCGGTTCGTCCAGGGAGAAAAGCCCATGATGTTCTACCAGGATAAGCGGAATAAGAATAAGGACTGCGGCCCCATGATGGAGAAGGCCAGGGAGATATTGGAACGGCTGGGGGGACTGGCAGGCCAGAGGGGGTGAACCCGGTATGAGAAAAAATGATATGTACTGGTTCCTGTTCCAGATCGCATGGGGACTGATCTGTCTTTTTTCATGGACACAGCCAGGCCAGGCAGCCCGGTATCTTTTACTGGGGATCATGCTTTTGCGGATCACATTGTTTCTGCTGGTCTGGAAGAACGGAGACCGGGCGGTCCGATGGCTGGCGGGCCGGCACACGCCAGTGGGAGATCTGGAACTGAAGGAGCTTCGAGGGGAACTTTTTGATGTGTTGGTCCTTGCCGAATTTATGATCCTGGGAAACGCGGTTCCGAGACTGGCCGCCCATGGGCCGGAGTTTCGCCGCTATGATGCTCTTGCATGGTTTACCATAGCGCTGGTGATCTATTACCTGGTAAATTCTCCGGGTCTGCGGCTTTTCTTAAAAGGGGGCTGGTTTTGGGGGATACCATGGGTAAGCATTGCACTGCTCCTATTGGTGTATAAAAATTCTGGGATTTTTATCGCAGATGCCGGTGATCAAATGTTTGTCGTAATGGTGATCATGCACTTGGAACTGGTGGCCAGTACGCTGGTAAGGATGTATCTGAAGGGAAAAGAAAGAGGCTCTTGAAGAAAAAGCCATGTTCCGCATCGGGACAGCCAGTGAGGATCCGGCGACCCGTCTGCCTCTCCATAACGGAGGGATCCGTTTTGACGAGCGGGCAGTCCTGGCAGGGGCTGTGACCTTTGGAAGGCTCGCCGCAGAATATTTAAGATAATATATCTTGACAAACCCTCCCGCCCTCCCTATAATGTGGCTTATAGCCGGTGACGGCGGAAAACCAAACAGGTATCAGCAATGAAGAGAACCAGTAACGGTCCACAGGATCCGCACAGAGAGCTGCCGGAGGGTGAGAGGCGCGCGGGATCGGAGCCGTGAATACATCTCGGAGCTTCGCACCGAACCGCGAAAGCCTGCCTGGAATCCCGGAGCATGTCTGGGAGGAAGAGCGGCAGTCCGTTCAGTAGGCTGCGACGGAGGGGCCCACGTTAAAGGGCCGGAGTCCTGTAAGGAGACTTCATAAGCCGTATAATGTGAGTTATGCGGGAACATTAGGTGGTAACACGAGCCGTTGGCCTCGTCCTTTTGAAACAGAAGGGCGGGGCTTTTTTGTTTTCACGGCGTTTCTGGGATTGGGATCCAGGGGCGCTTCATTTCTGCCCCTTCTGTGCGGAAATCGGCCAACGAAACAGAATACAGAGATCACAGAAAAAGGAGAATGAGAAGATGGGAGTTTACGAGGAATTACAGGCAAGAGGCCTGATCGCCCAGGTGACAAATGAGGAAGAAATCCGGAAAATGGTAAATGAGGGAAAGGCCGTATTCTACATTGGCTTCGACCCCACTGCCGACAGCCTGCATGTGGGCCATTTCATGGCTCTCTGCTTAATGAAGCGTTTACAGATGGCAGGCAATAAGCCCATCGCCCTGATCGGCGGCGGCACCGGAATGGTGGGAGACCCCTCCGGCAGAAGCGATATGCGCCAGATGATGACCGTGGAGACCATCCAGCACAACTGCGACTGCTTTAAAAAGCAGATGAGCCGTTTCATCGACTTTTCCGACGGAAAGGCCATGATGGTAAACAATGCGGAATGGCTCCTGGATCTGAACTACGTTGATTTCTTAAGAGAGATCGGACCGCATTTCTCTGTAAACCGTATGCTGACCGCCGAGTGCTACAAGCAGAGAATGGAAAAGGGCTTAAGCTTCCTGGAGTTCAACTACATGCTGATGCAGAGCTACGATTTCTACGAGCTGTTCCAGAGATACGGCTGCAACATGCAGTTCGGCGGCGACGACCAGTGGAGCAACATGTTAGGCGGCACGGAGCTGATCCGGAGAAAGCTTGGAAAAGACGCTCATGCCATGACCATCACCCTGCTCCTGAACTCCGAGGGAAAGAAGATGGGCAAGACCCAGTCCGGAGCTGTATGGCTGGATCCCAATAAGACAAGTCCCTTTGAGTTCTACCAGTACTGGAGAAACATCGCCGACGCCGACGTGTTAAAGTGCCTGCGGATGCTGACCTTCCTGCCCTTAGAGCAGATCGATGAAATGGATAAATGGGAAGGAAGCCAGTTAAACGAAGCCAAGGAGATCTTAGCCTACGAGCTGACTGCCCTGGTACACGGCGATGAGGAGGCCAAAAAGGCCCAGGAGAGCGCAAGGGCCCTGTTTGCAGGCGGAAATGCAGCAGAAATGCCCACAGCCGAGCTCTCTGATGACGACTTTACCGACGGCGCCATCGATATCCTGTCCATCGTACAGAAATCCGGTCTCTGCGGATCCCGCTCCGAGGCCAGAAGAAATGTGGAGCAGGGCGGCGTATCCGTGGACGGCGAAGCTGTAAAGGATATTAAAACGGTTTACACAAAGGAACAGCTTTCCGGCGACGGCATCGTTGTAAAGAGAGGAAAGAAGAATTTCCGCCGTGTGACAGTAAAATAAGGAAATGCATGGACTGCGGGGCGTCTGCCCCGCACCGTCTGCTGTGAGAGGAGAAAAAAATGGAGATCTTCAAAGAAGCACAGAAAAATTTTGATTACATGGTACGGATCCGGAGACATATGCATGAGTATCCGGAAATGACGGGACAGGAATTTGAGACCCTGGAGTTTATTAAAAAGGAGCTGGATGCCCTGGGGATCGAGTATGTGGAGGTTCCCGACGGCGGCATCGTGGGTCAGATCCATGGCGGAAAGCCGGGAAAGACCGTCCTGATGCGCGCCGACATGGACGCTCTTCCCATCCAGGAAAATACAAAGAATTTATGCTGTGATAAGCTGTGCGTGTCAAAAAATGACGGCATTTCCCACGCCTGCGGCCATGATTCCCATACAGCCATGCTGCTGGGCGAGGCTAAGATCTTAAACGAGCACAAGGACGAATTGAACGGAAACATCGTTCTCTGCTTCGAGCGGGGAGAAGAGGGCGGCGGACAGATCGCCAACCTGCTCCCCTACATCGTGGAGACCATGAAGCTGCCCATCGATACCTGCATTGCCACCCATGTGAAGTGGGACGTTCCGGCGGGCCAGGTTTCCGCAGAGCCGGGCGCAGTGTTCTCCGGCGGCTACGGCTTTGCCATCCGCTTAAAGGGTCTGGCCGGCCACGGCTCCCGTCCGGATCTGGCCCACAGTGTTCTGGACTGCTTCAACTCCATCTACAATCATATGAACATGATCCGTATGAAATACGTGTCTCCCACAGATATCCTGACCTTCTCTGTGGGCAGTGTCCACTGCGGAACGGCCATGAACATCGTGCCCGACGAGCTGGTATTCGACGGTACCATCCGCACCTTCAACGTGGCGGGGGCCGGAGCCAGCTTTATGAAGCAGTTTAAAGAGGTCCTGGAGGCAGAATGTAAATTAAACCAGTGTACCTATGAGATCATTTCCATGAAGGATCCTCTGTTTGAGAATTACAACAACGAGACCTGCAGCGAGATCGCAAGGAACGCCGTTAAGAAATACATGGGAGAAGAGGCTCTGGCAAAGGCCCAGCCGTGGATGGCCTGCGAGAGCATGCAGGCGTACTTAAAGTACTGGCCGGGCGTGATCACCTTCACCGGGATCCAGAATCCGGAGCTGGGAACCGGAGCCAACCACCATACGCCGGAGTTTGACCTGGACGAAAAGGGCATGATCTACGGCGCAGCCGCAGCCATCGGATATGTGGTGGACTTCTTAAACTACGAGGGCGAGATCCCGTTTACTCCCTATAAGGGAAATATCCGGGAGCTGGCTGCAAGAAATATTAAATAAATATGTTTGCCCCTAACCTGTGCGGGCTTCGTTTTGCGGATGTCTGACCATGAACGTCAGATATCTGCAACCCGGAAGTCCGTTTTCTATGCGGTCATATTTTACATGCTGGAATGAAGCGGAATTCCATGAATAAGAAAGGAGATTGTCATGACGACCAACGAGAAACTGTCTATGCTTCGTGAAAAAATGGCGGAAGCCGGGGTACAGGCATATCTGATCCCGTCCTCGGACCCCCACATCAGCGAATATCTTCCCGATCACTGGAGGGCCAGGGCCTGGCTTTCGGGCTTCGACGGCTCTGCCGGAACCCTGGTGGTCACTGAAACGGAGAGCGGTCTGTGGACCGATGGCCGTTATTTTATCCAGGCGGAGCGGCAGATGGCCGGCAGCGAGATCGTCCTCTACCGTATGAGGGAGAAGGACGTGCCCACCATCCAGGAATTTCTTCTTTCCAGGCTGAAGGAGGGACAGGTCCTGGGGATCGACGGCATGGTCACTGCGGCGGAGACTGTGCTGGATATGGAGACAGCGTTTTCTGCCCAGGGGATCGGGATCCGGTCGGAGGATCTGATCACGCCCATCTGGACAGACCGTCCGGCTATCCCCCAGAGCCCGGTCTATCTGCTTCCGGAACAATATACAGGTCTTTCTGCGGCAGAAAAGATCGCCCAGGTCCGCTCCCGGCTTAAGGAGAACGGGGCAGACGCCATGGCCGTTACCCGCCTGGACAGCATTGCCTGGCTTCTGAACCTGCGGGCCTCGGATGTGGTGTACAATACCTCCTTTGTGTCCTATGTCCTTCTGACCCAGGAAACGGCAGTCCTTTATGTGGACAGCAGCCGCGTATCGGAGGAGGCTCTGGATTATCTTAAGAAAAACGGAGTGGCTGTGCGGCCATATAGGGAGATCCTGGACGGGATCGCCGCCATCGATGTGCCCACGGTCATGCTGGTGAGCGTAGAGAACGTCAATTACCGTCTGTACCTGGCTATGGAGGAGAATCCCAGGGTGACCATTGTAAAGGGAGAGGAGCCAGTTTTCTGCCTGAAGGCCGTGAAGAACCCGGTGGAGATCGCCAATACCAAAAATGCCCATATTAAGGAAGGTGTGGCCATGGCCCGGCTCCAGATGTGCCTGGAGGAGAAGCTGGCTGCTGGTGAGACCGTTTCTGAAACAGACGTGGGAGAGCTTCTGGTGGATTTCCGTAAGGAACAGGAGGGATATATGGAGGACAGCTTCGCCGTGATCGCAGCTTACGGAGCCAATGCCGCCATGATGCATTACCATCCGACCCCGGAAAACCATGCGGTTCTTCAGCGGAAGGGCTTCCTTCTTCTGGATACCGGCGGCCAGTACGTGGATGGAACCACGGATACCACCCGTACCTATGCCCTGGGCGAACTGACCGACGAGGAACGGCGGTATTACACCTATGTGTTAAAGGCCAACATCGGCATCGCCCGGACTGTCTTTATGGAGGGCTGCTCCGGTGCCAACCTGGATATCATGTCCCGCACCCAGATCTGGAAGTACGGTCTGGACTACCGCTGCGGCACCGGCCACGGCGTGGGCTTTGTGGGCCCCATCCACGAAGGCCCCCAGAGCCTCAGGATGACCAACCATGTGCCCTTCCAGCCGGGCATGACCATCACCGATGAGCCTGGAATTTATGAAGAGGGCCTTGTGGGCGTCCGCATTGAGAATGAGCTTCTGGTGGTGGAGCACATGGAAACGAAATACGGAAAGTTTTATGCCTTCCAGCCCATCACCTATCTGCCCATCGATACCACGCCGGTGGTGCTGGAGCTGATGAATGAGGAGGAGATCTCCTGGCTCAATGACTATCATCAGATGGTCTATGATACCTTAAGCCCCCGTATGACAGAGCGGGAACGTATCTGGCTCAAAGAAAAAACAAAACCATTGGAGAAATAAACCGGAATGAATATATTTATCGGAATCCTTCTGCTCTGTGCTTTCCTGGGGCTCTGGGATAAAATTTCCGGAGGGAAAATGGGCCTGGCTGCTGAATTTGACGGCGGCCTGGCCTCTATGGCCTCTCTGGCTCTTTCCATCGTAGGGATCTACTGCATCGGGGTCACGGCGGTCAGGAGCAATCCGGAGGCCATTGCCTCCTTTGCGTCCCGGCTGCCCTTTGACGCCTCCGTTCTCATCGGAAGCCTGCTGGCTCCCGATCTGGGCGGCCACGCCATTGCAAAGGAGCTGGCAGCCACTCCGGCCCTGGGGATCTATTCCGGAGTCATGGTATCCTCCTGTCTGGGAGCCATGATCTCCTTTACCCTGCCCATTGCCCTGACGGTCATCCGCAGGGAGGATACCTCCCTGTTTATGCAGGGCAGCGTCTGGGGGATCGTAACGATCCCCGCGGGAGTGGCGGTGGGCGCTCTGCTCACCGGCCTGCCTGTGAAGGAGCTGGTCCGCAATCTTCTGCCGATCCTCCTTCTGTGCGCGGGTATCTGCCTGGCCCTCATAAAGGCCGCTGAGGCCACCATCCGGGTGCTGTCGGTGGTGGGGAACCTGGTGCGGATCGCCAGCCTGGTCCTGTTTGGCCTGGTGATGCTGGGGCTCTTCCTTCCCGCGTGCCAGATCGCATCGGACACCCTTATTTTTGAGTCCCTTACCATTGTGGTAAAGATCGCGGTGGTGGTGGCCGGATCCATGGTGGCGGCCTCTCTGATCCTCCGGTTTTTCCAGAAGGGGATCAGCCGGATCGCCGGATGGCTGGGGGTCAATTCCTATTCTGTGGTGGGACTGATCATCAGCCTGGCCACCTGTATTTCCATGATCCCGATGATGGAAAAAATGGATGACCGGGGAAAGGTGATGAACGTGGCCTTTGCGGTCAGCGGTTCCTTTGTGCTTGGAGGACAGCTTGCCTTCATCGCCAGTGTGGAGCCCCCGGCGGTGGTGTCTGCCTTTATTGCCGCCAAGCTGGCTGGCGGTGTCTGCGCGGTGGCCGCCGCCATGGCGTTTGCACCGAAGTCCGGCGCTGGATCCGGGGAATCGGCGTCCCTGGAGTAAGAAAACAGCCGTCTGTCCCTGCCCTGTGAAGATCTGGGCGGGGGCGGGCGGCTGTTTTGTTTTGCGGAGGGGGATCGTTGGATATATTTTTGAATTATCACAAAAAATATAAAAACAGAAAAAATAAACTTTTTCTTACAAAATAATAAATCCATTTACAAACTTTAATCAGTATTGTACTATGATTATATAAAATATGGGGAAAGAGGGATTTATGCGCTGAAACGCCAGTTGGAGCAGGTCCCGGCTGCTTCCAGCGAGGAATACTTTACTAAAGAGATGCGGCCGGATACGCAGAGCAGTGTTTATATTTTGTGGGGTGATGGAATGAAAAAACTGGTTATGACCGGTATTTTTGCAGTATCTATTTGTTTAAGCTTTTTTGCAGGGAATTATTTTTGTGACAAAGAAAATATTAAACTAAGAGAGCAAAGATGTCACACCATGATCGGTTTTGCCATAGATAAATTGGACGATATTAAAACTAAATACGATGCAGATGTGATGGAAACTTTAATCAGTGATGTCTATGCTGCGTATGAAAATTCCAATAATGGTGAGTTGTCGTCTGCTTTGCATGACTTGTGGAATGCTTTGATTTTTGATGGCGAGAATATTGTTGGAAAAGAGAATGATCTGATCGCTGCTTTAAAGGAAAAAAATGTCCAAAGTATAAAAGAGATTGCCCATAGTATGAGAACCCCCAAATAACATATCCTTATTATGAGCATAGTCCTCGCCCCGTTTGATCCCAGCTTACAGAACGAAATAAGAATCATGTGGCGAGCCTGGATAAAAAAGGAGGTGCCAGACAATGATGCGGGGATTACTTATATCAGTCTTATGTATGATCCTGTTTTTTACGGCGGCCTGTGGAACAGGCGGTGAAGGCGCTGTGGGATCCGATGGCAGGAGCGCGGCAGCGGAAAGCCCGGCAGGAGATGGGCAGCAGACGGAAGGCCAGATACCCGAAGGCCAGACCTCCGGAAGCCAGGAAACCCGTGATAAGACCGGGGAGGCTGCCAACGGAACAGAAGCCGCTTCGGAAAAGACGCCCGGCTGCTGGACGGAGGCGGAGGTCCTTGCCATTGATGATCTCCCGGCTCCGGCGGAAACCAGTAAATGGGACATCGGAGATTATAAAAAGCTGCGGGCACGGCTGGAGGAGATCCCTCTGGATTCCTGTGTGGAATACTTTACCGGAGAGCTTACCGGTTTTCTGGCAGACCAGGAGAACGCGGCTCTGGCGAAGCTGGAGCTGGAGCCTGATACCCTTTCGCTGGTTTCCGGGATGAATAAAAAATCTCCGCGGAACCTGATCGTCCATGTGGAGCTTACGGCAGACACCGCGAATAACGTGGAAAGCATAGAATGGGCCGATGAACTTGCGGGAAGGACGGCGGATTTCCTGAATCAGTATACATACCTCCGGGCCAAAGCCTGCGAGCTCCGGATCCGGGTGCTGGATCAGAACGGCGGTCCGGTCACAGAGCTTGGAAGTTCCTCAGACTCCAATGAGACCATGTTCGTGGAGCAGCCAGAAAAGGAGTATGCGGCCCAGACCTGGGCTTACGGATATTCTGAAAAGCAGCCCGATCTCCAGCTGAATAAATTCGGGACTCTTCCGGAAACGGGTGAATTGTATGTGGAATACTATGTGAAGGACAGCTATTTTGATTTCAGTAATTATGAGAAGAGCGTGGCCGGTCTGGAGCCCATAGGAGAGGAGCTGGGAGAATACCTGCTTTCCGGCGAAGAGATCAGGGAGTTTATGGAGGCGGAAGATCTGGAGACTCTGACGCTGTCCCTTTACAGCGGAAATCTGAACGACGAATATATGACCTGGGAGCTGGATGTGTGAGCGATGGGTATGCGGCCGGAGACCTCACCCTAAAGAACCCTGCCGTCCCCGCGTGACCTTCGGATATGGCGGGGGCAAAAAACTTTTGCCCCCAGCATCATGATATATAAAAGCACTGGAATACCCACCGGATCCAACATCCGAATCACGGGATATTCCAGTGCTTTTCCTATTAAGCCGGAAGGAACTGCAAGGCCTGCCTATCTATATTGTGCCTGGTGCATCTCATAGTAAAACCCTTTCTGGCGCATCAGCTCCTCATGGGTGCCCCGCTCTACCACGTTTCCGTCCCGCACCACCAGGATGCAGTCGGCATTCCGGATGGTGGAGAGCCGGTGGGCCACCACGAAGCAGGTCTTGTCTGCCATCAAGGCCCGCATGGCGGCCTGGATCTGGTGCTCGGTCCGTGTGTCCACGTTGGAGGTGGCTTCGTCCAGGATCAGCATGGGCGTCTGCATCAGCAGGGCCCTGGCAATGGTCAGAAGCTGCTTCTGGCCTTTGGATATATTGGTTCCGTCGTCGATGAGGAGCGTATCATAGCCCTGGGGAAGGCTTTCGATGTAGGTGTGGATCCTGGCCGCCTTTGCCGCGGCGATCACCTCTTCCCTGGTGGCGTCGGGCCGCCCGTAGGCGATATTTTCGTAGATGGTGCCGTAAAAGAGCCAGGTGTCCTGGAGGACCATGGAGTAGGAAAGCCGGAGGCTTTTCCGGGTGATATCGGAAATATTCCGGCCATCCACCAGGATGGAGCCGCTGCCGATGTCATAAAACCGCATCAGCAGATTGATGAAGGTGGTCTTTCCGGCTCCTGTGGGGCCAACGATGGCGATGAGGCTGCCCTTTGGGGCCTTCATGCTGAAATCCTTTAAGATCACCTGGTCCTTCTGGTATCCAAAGCTCACATGGGAAAGCTCCACGTCGCCCTGGGCGTTTTCCAGCGGAGCGGCGCTTTCCAGGTCTGCCGGCTCCGGGGGCTCGTCGATGACCTTAAAGACCCGCTCTGCCGCCGCCAGGGAGGACTGGAGCTCACCGTAGATCTCTGCGATCTCCCGGATGGGCCCGGTGAACTTTCTGGAGTAGAGCACGAAGGCAGAGATGCTGCCGATGCTGATGGAGCCATGGAGATACAGGATGGCTCCGAATACGGAGATCAGGGCCAGGGCCAGGTTGTTGATGGCATTGGTGGCCGGGCCCATGATGCTGGCATAGTAGTCGGTCTTATAGTAGGCGTCCACCAGCTTCTTATTCTGCACGTCCATGTCCTGAATGACCCGTTCCTCCTGGGTATAGGCCCGGAGGGTCTTCTGGCCGGAGATCATTTCCTCCACATAGCCGTTTAACTCTCCAGCAGCCCTGGACCTGGCCCGGAACATGGGCTGTACCATGTGGGTCAGATAGGAGGCCAGAAGAAGGGCCAGGGGGATGGTGACCGTGAAGACCAGGACCAGCCTGGGGCTTAAGCGCAGCATCATCACCAGGGAGCCGACGATGGTGACGGAGCTGGACACCACCTGCACCACGTCGTTGGATAAGGAGGCATTGATGGTGTCGATATCATAGGAAATGCGGCTTAAGATGTCTCCGGTGGTGGTGCCGTCGAAAAAGCTCACGGGAAGAGTCACCAGATGGTTGAAGGTATCCTTTCTTAATGTATAGGTGATCCGTCTGGACAGGGTGATCATGGACACGTTGACCGCATAGCTCATAAGAGAGCTGGACACATAAAACAGCAGCATAAAGGCCGCATACTTATAAACTCCAGGCAGGTCCATGCTCCCGTCCATGCCCTCGGCGATGAGGTTGATGGCAGCGCCGGACAGCCTGGGACCGGCCAGGGCCAGAAGATTCCCCAGGAAGGACAGGGAGAGGATAAAGGCCAGCTGGCGCTTGTGCTGGAGCAGATAACCGAATATGCGGATCAGAGTGGCTTTTCGTTTCACAGGTCCTCACCTCCCATCTGGATCGTACTGATCTCACGGTATGCGTCACACGTCTTTAAAAGCTCCTCATGGGTCCCCAGCCCCTGGGGAATGCCGTCCTCCAGCACCAGGATCTTATCACAGTGCATGATGGAGCTGATGCGCTGGGCAATGATGATGGTGGTGGTGCCGGAGAAGGACTGGGCCAGGCTCCGGCGGAAAGCGGCATCGGTCTTATAATCCAGAGCGCTGGAGGAGTCGTCCAGGATCAGAAATTCTGGTCTGCCGGCCAGGGCCCTGGCAATGAGGACCCGTTGCTTCTGGCCGCCGCTTAAGTTGACGCCCTTGACTGCGATGGGCTTTTCATAGCCGCCGGATCCTGCAATGAAGGAGGCCGCCTGGGCCACTTCCACAGCCTGGTCGATGGCATCCATATCCAGCTTACGGCCCATGTCGATGTTATTCAGGAGACTGTCCTTAAACAGAACGTCGTTCTGGAACACCACGCCGAATTTCTGACGCAGCTCCTTTAAGGGGAAGGTGGAGATGTCCCGGCCGTCGATGCGGATCTGGCCGCTGTCGATGTCGTAAAGGCGTAAAAGAAGCTGGGCCAGGGTGCTCTTTCCGGCTCCTGTGGGGCCGATGATGCCTAAGGACTGGCCATGTTCCAGGGAAAAGCTCAGATTCGACAGATTATAGGCACGTTTATTATAGGAAAAGGACACATGATCAAATTCCATGTGGGGCGGACGTTTCCCGGAGGTCCTGTCCGGAGCGTCCGGACTGGCGCCGGGGGCAGTCTCAGGACGGCCGGTCCAGGGGCGGATCTCCATGTCCTGGGGCGTCATCATGACCTCCTCCACACGGCCTGCGCTGGCAATGGCCTTGGAGGACATGGTGATCAGACGGGAGATGGCCATGACGGAATTTAAGATAATGGTGAAATAGGTAAGGAAGGCCACGATGGCCCCGGGCTTCATAGCTCCTGTGGAGACCCGCCATGCCCCCACCACGATCACCGCAGCCAGTCCTGTGTTTAACATCAGATTGATCAGGGGACCGGAGGCGGCCATGGTGATGCTGGCCTTAGCCTCAGCGGCGTTTAAGCGGCTGTTGACCGTTTCATACCGGTCCTTTTCATATTCTGTGCGGCTTAAGGCCTTAATGACCCGGATCCCGGTGGCGTTTTCCCGCACCACGCGGATCATGGCGTCAGCGGCGATCTGGGCCTTCCCGAACAAGGGGATGCTTTTCCGGCTGATCCTTGCCACCGCCAGGATCATAAAGGGGATCAGGAAGCAGAGAATGGCAGAGAGCCAGGGATCGATGAACATGGTCACCACCACGCCGCCCAGCATCAGGATCGGCGCACGGACGCCCATGCGCTGGATCATGTTCAGGGTCCGGTGCAGGTTGTAGGTATCTGTGGTCATACGGGTCACCAGGGATGGGATCGTAAAGGCATCCACCTGGCTGCTGGAAAGATAGGAGATCTTATAGAAAAGGTCGTGGCGGAGGGCCTCGATGGAATCCCTGGAGACGGCGGAGGCCACCCGGTTGGCCCAGACGTTGCAGACGAGGACCAGGGCGGCGCAGACCGCCATCATAAGCCCCCAGCGGATCACCAGGCCGATGTCGTTTCTGGGGGTCACCTCATCAATAATATAAGAAAGGATATAGGGGATCATCAGATCCAGGATGGTGCCGGTGAACTTGATGGTGAAGCCAAAGATCATCGTAGGGATGTGGGGCTTCACATAGCGGATCACATATTTCATGGACGGACCTCCTTTTCCGGAGCAGGGGCGGCTGCCAGCTCCTTCCCTTTTTCCAGCATACGGCCCAGGAGCTGGTCCAGAAGCTCCCGTTCTCCGGCGGAAAAGTCTCCGGTGACCTGGTCAAAGAACTGCTCTGAAAGGCCCTTGCCCTGGGAGTGGATCTCCAGCGCAGGGGGCAGGGCGCGCACGTTTTTGGAACGGGCGTCGTTTTCGTCCTCGGTTCGGACCAGATATCCCTTGGCCTCCAGCTTCTGGAGGATCCGGGAGATCATGGCTTTATCGACGCCCATTTCGTCGGCCAGGTGACGCTGGCTGACCTCTCCATGGAAGCCCACATGGCGCAGGAGCTGGAGCTCCGACTGGGTCAGCTCCGGCTGTTCCATGCGGCTGGCGGCGTATTTCTGGCTTTGGCGGTAGAGGCGGCGTATCTTTTTATAGGTGCTGACGGACTGTTCCATAGGATCCCTCCCTTTTCTGATACGGAAATCGTTGATAAGTCAATTATAATCCAGAACGGTTGATATGTCAACGTAAAGGCGGACGAAATGGCGGTGAATCCCATTGACACCTATGGAAGAATATAGTAAAATTGGGGCTGTATACATAAAAACCAGCCGGAGTTTTTTCGCCGGCCAGACCAAAAACATATAGAAATAGGAGTTGATTTTCTTGGATTCAGGGCAAGCCCTGCAGATACTCATTGTAATCGGGCTATTGGCATTATCAGCATTTTTTTCATCATCGGAAACGGCGATGATGGCAGTCAACAAGATCCGCGTAAGGAATCTGGCGGACGCAGGCTTAAGCAGCGCCCAGACCTTGATGAAGGTACTGGATAACCAGCCGAAGATGTTAAGCGCGATCCTGATCGGCAACAATATTGTAAATATCTCCGCCTCGTCTCTGGCGACGATCCTCGTGACACGCGCCTTTGGAGACATGTATGTGGGTGTTGGAACGGGGATCCTGACGCTGTTGGTCCTGATCTTCGGCGAGATCACCCCAAAGACCAGCGCCACCCTTTATTCGGAGACCATGGCCCTCAGGTTTGCAAAACCCATTTACATGATCATGCAGGTACTGACGCCGGTGATCTTCATCGTAGATAAGCTGTCCCAGGGTGTTCTCCGCCTGCTCCATGTGGACCCCAATAAAAAGCAGGACGCCATCACAGAGGATGAGCTGCGTACCATTGTGGAGGTGAGCCACGAGGAGGGGGTCATCGAGTCGGACGAAAAGAAGATGATCTACAACGTGTTCGACTTTGGGGATTCGGTGGCCAAGGATATTATGGTACCCCGGATCGATATGACTTTTATCGACGTGGACGCCACCTTCAGCGAGGTGATCGAGGTCTTCCGGGAGGTGAAATATACCCGGTATCCGGTCTATGAGGAGACTACGGACAATGTGATCGGGATCATCAACATCAAGGACCTTCTGCTGACAGAAAATCAGAAAAAATTCTGCATCCGGGATTATCTCCGGGAGCCGTTATATACCTATGAATTCAAAAAGACTGCGGAGCTGATGGTGGAGCTTAGGAAGACCCAGAACAACATCGCCATCGTCCTGGACGAGTACGGGGCCACGGCAGGCCTCATTACCCTGGAGGATATGCTGGAGGAGATCGTGGGCGAGATCCGCGATGAGTACGATGAGGACGAGGAGGATCTGATCCGCCGGATCGGACCCAGGGAATACGTGGTGGAAGCGGCCATGAAGCTGGATGACTTAAACGACCAGCTGGGCCTGGACCTGGAATCCGAGGACTACGATTCCATCGGAGGCTTTATCATCGGCCTTCTGGATCATCTGCCGGAGGAGGGGGAGGAAGTCACCCATAAAACTCTCCGCTTTGTGGTGGATAAGGTGGACCGGAACCGGATCGATAAGATCCATCTTTACATTCAGGAGGAAGAAACGGAACCAGAATCCGTTAAATAATTGTAAAGAAAATTAAAAATGTGGGAAAGTGCTATTGACTTTTTCTTTTTTACCAGTTATATTCTCTTCAAAAGGGAGTAGTTGAAATGCATGGTCAACAAACGCGGCGGAAACGTCTGGCTGTGCATACCGGTTCTGGTAACGAGACTTTTTGCAGGCGGTGAAACGTCTGCAAAAGGTCTTTTTTTTACGCAGGCATCCGGTTTTAACTCCTGGAAAATAAGTCAATACTTTCAGTATCTAAGGAGGAAGCAGTATGGAATTTTTATGGAACGGCTTACTGTCCATCACATGGCAGCAGGCCGTAATGTATGCGGTAGGCTTATTGCTGATCTACCTGGCGATCGAGAAGGATTACGAGCCGGCCCTTCTTTTACCCATGGGCTTTGGCGCGATCCTGGTGAACATCCCGTTCAGCGGCGCTTTAAACCAGATGATGGAGGGCGTGGGAGAGACTCACGGTATCGTACAGTGGCTGTTTGAGACCGGCATCGAAGCCTCTGAGGCCTTCCCGCTGTTATTATTCATCGGTATCGGAGCCATGATCGACTTCGGTCCCTTATTATCCAACCCCAAGATGTTCCTGTTCGGCGCGGCAGCCCAGTTCGGTATTTTCTTCACCATCGTAGTGGCAGCGTTCCTGGGCTTTGATATCCGCGATGCAGCATCCATCGGCATCATCGGTGCGGCTGACGGCCCCACCTCCATCCTGGTATCCCAGGTGTTAAAGTCCAACTACATCGGCCCCATCGCCGTGGCCGCGTATTCCTACATGGCCCTGGTTCCCATTATCCAGCCCATGGCCGTAAAGGCAGTTACCACAAAGAAAGAACGTATGATCAAGATGCCCTACCAGCCCGGTAAGGTAAGCCGTCTCACAAGGATCGCCTTCCCGATCATCGTTACCTTCATCGCAGGTCTGGTGGCTCCGGCCTCCGTATCCCTGGTGGGCTTCTTAATGTTCGGCAATCTGATTCGTGAATGCGGCTGCTTAAACAGCCTTTCCGAGACTGCCCAGCATACCCTGGCTAACCTGATCACCCTTCTTCTGGGTATTACGATCTCCTTCTCCATGCGTGCAGAGCAGTTCGTAACGGTCCAGACCCTGATGATCATGGTGCTCGGTCTGTTCGCCTTCGTTTTCGATACCGTAGGCGGCGTATTATTTGCAAAGTTCTTAAACCTGTTCTCCAAGAACAAGATCAACCCCATGATCGGCGCTGCCGGGATCTCCGCATTCCCCATGTCCGCCCGTGTCATTGAGAAAATGGGTGTCGCTGAGGACAGCACCAACCATCTTCTGATGCACGCCATCGGCGCCAACGTATCCGGACAGGTGGCCTCCGCAGTGGCAGGCGGCATTGTCCTTGGATTCTTTATGTAGGAGGTAGAAACCATGAATGCAAATGTTCTGGAAGCTTTCAATATCATGTGGCAGGGCATGGCCGGTATTTTCGTTGTGATCGGTCTTCTGGCTCTGGTGGTCTATGCCATGGCAAAAGTTGGAAATAAATAAATACAGAAAATAAGGACAGCGCCCTGGCTCCGGAAACGGAGCGGGGCGCTTCTTTTTTCTGTCCGTCAGCTGACCATCCCCCCGGCCATGGCGCTTAAAGAGCACATGGCAAAGACCGTGCCCAGCCGGACGGCGTCGGCGGTGATGGTCCGGTCCTGGAGAAAGGACATGATAAGGAGGAAGGCAAAGTAAAGGATCCCTGTGAGGAGCCCCCAGAGGAATTTTCTGGATCTCATGGCCTTTCCTGCCATGAAGCCACCCATAAAGCAGGAGAGGATGTACACGCCGCTGATGCCCAGGGTGATCTGGCTTTCCGGCAGACGGAACTTATAAAGGGCAAAGGCCAGGGCCGTTAAAAGGACTCCGGAGACCAGGTAGGTGAAGATAAGGGTACGGATCATACGCCAGGCTTTCTGTGCCAGCATAAAACGACCTCCTTTTTCATAAAATACGGGGGCCTGGGGCCGTAAGGGACAGCCGCCCCTGTTTCTACATGGATATTCCCGTTTCCAGGGAATTATCCCTATTGCATAATGGAAAATCGTATGGTATAATCTCATAACAAAGTGAGATGCTGTGGGCGTTTATGCCCGCATGAATAAAAGAATAACAGGAGGATCTACCTATGAAGCACGTTAAGACATTAAGCTCCAATACTTTAAAGAACAGCATGAAGAAGGGCGGCTGCGGCGAGTGCCAGACATCCTGCCAGTCCGCATGCAAGACATCCTGCACAGTAGGAAACCAGAGCTGCGAAAACAGCAACCGCTAATGGCGGGGGCCTGTACAATCAGGAACGCTTAAAGATGACCCCTACGGTCCTATGATTGTAGGGGTATTTATTGTCTCAAAGGAAGACGTTTAGTTTACGACACAGATAGGAGAATTATTTTGATTCATCAGTATATCAACAACGGATATCATATCGTCCTGGATGTCAACAGCGGCTCGGTCCATTCGGTGGACGCCCTTTTTTATGATGTGGTAAAGGCCCTGTCGGACGTTGTGGCCGATATGGAAAAGCCGGAGAAGCTCACAGAGGATCAGAGGAACGCAGTTTTTTCTGCCCTGGAGGGAAAATACCCGAAGGAGGATCTGGAGGACGCCCTTTCCGACGCCCAGGAGCTGATCGATGCCGAGGAGCTGTTTACTGCGGATATCTATAAGGATTATGTGGTAGACTTTAAGAAACGCCAGACCGTGGTAAAGGCCTTGTGCCTTCATATTGCCCACGACTGCAATCTGGCCTGTCAGTATTGTTTTGCAGAGGAAGGCGAGTACCATGGCCGCAGAGCTTTGATGAGCTTTGAGGTGGGGAAAAAGGCCCTGGATTTCCTGATCGCCAATTCCGGAAACCGGGTAAACCTGGAAGTGGACTTTTTTGGCGGAGAGCCCTTAATGAACTGGAATGTGGTAAAGCAGCTGGTGGAGTACGGCCGCTCCCAGGAGAAGGCCCACAATAAGAAGTTCCGCTTCACTCTGACCACCAACGGCGTTCTTTTAAATGATGAGATCATGGAGTTCTGCAATAAGGAAATGAGCAACGTGGTCTTAAGCCTGGACGGACGGAAGGAAGTCAACGATAAGATGCGCCCCTTCCGCAACGGAACGGGAAGCTATGACCTGATCGTTCCGAAATTCCAGAAATTCGCGGAATCCAGAGGAGATAAGGATTATTTCGTAAGAGGGACCTTTACGAGAAACAACCTGGACTTTTCCAATGACGTACTGCACTTTGCAGACCTGGGCTTTAAAAAGCTGTCGGTGGAGCCAGTTGTAGCGCCGCCGGAGGCTCCTTATTCCATCCGTGAAGAGGACCTTCCCCAGATCATGGAGGAGTACGACCGTCTGGCAAAGGAATTTGTAAAGCGGGAAAAGGAAGGCCGCGGCTTTAAATTCTTCCACTTTATGCTGGATCTGAGCCAGGGACCGTGCGTGGCCAAGAGGCTTTCGGGCTGCGGCTCCGGAACGGAGTATCTGGCTGTGACGCCCTGGGGCGATTTTTATCCCTGCCATCAGTTCGTTGGTATGGAGGATTTCCTGTTAGGAAATGTGGACGAGGGGATCACCAATACAAAGGTCCGCGACGAGTTCAAGCTGTGCAATGTATACGCCAAAGACAAATGTAAGGACTGCTTTGCCAGATTCTACTGCAGCGGCGGCTGTGCGGCCAACTCCTACAATTTCCATGGAAAGATCACAGACGCTTATGATATTGGCTGCGAGATGCAGAAAAAACGCATCGAGTGCGCGATTATGATAAGGGCCGCGCTGGCAGAGGAATAGGCGCGGGGGCCGGCAGGGACCGGCCGGGAAATTTTTTAGATTAAGGAGACAATGTATCATGAAGAGCAGCAAAGGAAAGGGGCTTCTGAGCCTCCTGGCATTGGTGCTCGTTCTCGGGGTTTTCGGCTATTTTGGGTATGATACGCTTATGCGCAGCAAGCTGGTGACCGATGAGAACGGAGTAACGTCCCAGGAGGGCGGCATTAAGCTGGGCCTAGATCTGGCCGGCGGTGTCAGCATCACCTATCAGGCAAAGGAAGCAGATCCCAGTCCAGAGGACATGGCCGATACCCAGTATAAGCTCCAGCAGAGAGTACAGACGTACAGCTCTGAGGCGGAGGTATACCAGGAAGGCAGCAACCGTATCAACGTGGATATCCCGGGCGTTACCGACGCCAATAAGATCCTGGAGGAGCTGGGAAAGCCAGGCTCCTTACAGTTCCTGGATGAGAACATGCAGGTGGTCTTAGAGGGAACGGATGTGGCCACAGCCAGTCCTGTGATCTATAAGGACGAGACCGGTGCCAACAAATACGAGGTATCCCTTACCTTTACAGAGGAAGGCACAAAGAAGTTTGCAGATGTGACGGCTGCAAATGTAGGAAAGCACATTGCTATCGTTTACGATGGAATGATCTACTCCAACCCTGTGGTCCAGGCTGCCATCACCGGCGGCAAGGCCTCTATTTCCGGCATGAGCTCCTATGAGGAGGCGGACAAGCTGGCCTCCACCATCCGGATCGGCTCCCTTTCCCTGGAGTTAGAGGAGCTGCGCTCCAATGTGGTGGGCGCGAAGCTGGGACAGGAAGCCATTTCCACCAGCTTAAAGGCCGGAGTCATCGGCTTTGGGATCGTGTGCGTATTCATGATCATCGTATACCTGATCCCGGGCCTGGCCGCATCCCTGGCCCTGTGCCTGTATGTGGCACTGATCATCATCCTCTTGGCGGCCTTCGAGGTGACACTGACCCTGCCGGGAATCGCCGGCATCATCCTGTCCATCGGTATGGCCGTGGACGCCAACGTTATCATCTTCACTCGTATCAAGGAGGAGATCGGCCTGGGCAAGACTGTAAAATCGGCTATTAAGACCGGTTTTGCAAAGGCATTATCCGCCATCATCGACGGAAACGTTACGACGCTGATCGCAGCGGCTGTCCTTTACTGGAGAGGCTCCGGTACGGTCAAGGGCTTTGCAACGACCCTGGCCATCGGTATCGTGCTGTCCATGTTCACAGCCCTGTTCGTGACAAAGTTTGTACTGAACGCCCTTTACAGCCTGGGCTTTACGGATAAGAAGTTCTACGGCACCAAGAAGGAGAAAAAGGCCATGGACTTCCTTGGAAAGAGGAACGTGTGCTTTATCATTTCCTTAGTGATGATCGGCGCAGGCGTGGCTGGAATGGTGATGAACAGGTCCTCCATCGGCGGAGCCTTCAACTATGGCCTGGACTTCAAGGGCGGTACATCCACCAGCGTGACCTTCAATGAGGATATGTCCTTAGAGCGGATCTCCAGCGAGGTGGTCCCGGTGGTGGAAGGCGTTACAAAGAGCGCCGATACCCAGACCCAGAAGGTGGCCGGTACCACAGAGGTCATCATCAAGACCAGGACCTTAAGCGTGGAGGAGCGTCAGGCTCTGGATGCAGCCCTGGTGGAGAACTTCGGTGTGGATGAATCCAAGATCATCGCAGAGAGCATTTCCGGAGCCATCAGTGCAGAGATGAAGAGCGACGCCATTGTGGCGACTGTGATCGCAACGATCTTTATGCTGCTTTATATCTGGGTGCGCTTCAAGAATATCCGTTTTGCGGCCAGCGCAGTCATCGCCCTGGTACACGATGTACTGGTGGTGGTTGCCTGCTACGCCCTGGCAAAATGGTCCGTGGGCTCCACAGCCATTGCCTGCCTCCTTACCATTGTCGGATATTCCATCAACGCCACCATCGTTATCTTCGACCGTATCCGCGAGAACTTAAAGCTCCAGGGACCGAGAGCGGATCTTAAGGAGGTCGTAAACGAGAGTATCACACAGACCTTTACGAGAAGCATCAACACTTCCCTGACCACCTTTGTTATGGTCCTGGTGCTGTTTGTCATGGGTGTTTCCTCCATCCGTGAATTTGCCTTGCCGTTGATGGCGGGCATCATCTGCGGCACCTACTCTTCCGTATGCTTAACGGGAGCCTTATGGTACGTTCTGACCACAAGAAAGGGCAAAAAGGCGGCGGAGAAGTCCGGTAAGTAAAAACAGGAAAAAATATGAAATATCAAATTCTGGCAAAGGACGGACGTGCCAAAAGGGCCGTTGTGGAGACGGTCCACGGCACGATCCAGACGCCGGTCTTTATGAACGTGGGAACTGTGGGAGCCATCAAGGGAGCCGTATCCACCGACGATCTCCGGGGGATCGGCACCCAGGTGGAGCTTTCCAACACGTACCACCTTCATGTGCGGACCGGAGATAAACTGATCAAAGAGCTGGGCGGACTCCATAAGTTCATGAACTGGGACCGCCCGATCCTTACGGATTCTGGCGGCTTCCAGGTTTTTTCCCTGGCAGGCCTCCGCAAGATCAAGGAGGAGGGCGTTTACTTCAACTCCCACATCGACGGCCACAAGATCTTCATGGGGCCGGAGGAGAGTATGCAGATCCAGTCCAATCTGGGCTCCACCATCGCCATGGCCTTCGACGAGTGTGCTCCCCATCCCTGTACCCGGGAATATATGGAAAATTCCGTGGCCCGGACGGTGCGGTGGCTGGAGCGGTGTAAGGCGGAAATGGCCAGGCTCAACTCCCTTCCCGATACGGTGAATCCCCATCAGCTCCTGTTTGGAATCAACCAGGGAGGAACCTTTGAGGACATCCGCATCGCCCACGCCGATACCATATCGGCCATGGACTGCGACGGCTATGCCATCGGCGGCCTGGCAGTGGGGGAGAGCCATGAGGAGATGTACCGCATCCTGGATGTGACCGTTCCCCATCTTCCGGAAAACAAGCCCACCTATTTAATGGGGGTTGGAACGCCGGCCAATATTTTAGAGAGTGTGGACCGGGGCGTGGACTTTTTTGACTGCGTCTACCCCACCAGAAATGGCCGTCATGGCCATGTATACACCAATCACGGAAAGCTCAACCTGTTCAACGAGCAGTTCGCAAAGGATATGCGCCCCATTGAAGAGGGCTGCCAGTGTCCGGCCTGCCGCTCTTACAGCAGAGCCTATATCCGTCATCTGTTAAAGGCCAAGGAGATGTTGGGCATGCGCCTGTGCGTGCTCCACAACCTTTATTTCTACAATACTATGATGACGGAGATCCGGGAAGCCATTGAGAACCACAGCTATGCCGAATACAAAGCAAGAAAGCTGGAAGGCGTAACTGGTAATTACAAAGATAAGCAGAATTAGAAACGGAGGTGCAAGACAGCATGAACAGTCCCGCATTCTGGATCGGCTACGTGATCCTGATCTTTGCGTTTATGTATTTTATCGCGATCAGACCGCAGCAGAAGGAAAAGAAAAAAATGCAGGAATTGATGGCAAGTATCGCAGTTGGTGACAGTGTTCTGACATCCAGCGGCTTTTACGGAGTGATCATTGATATGACAGACGACACGGTAATCGTTGAGTTTGGAAGCAATAAGAACTGCCGCATTCCCATGCAGAAGCAGGCCATCGTCCAGGTTGAGAAGCCGGAGGCGTAAGGCCGAAAGGGAGCCGGACACCGAGAAGGTGGTCCGGCTCTTTTGCGTTCACATTGAGAAAAAAACAGGCCCGGCGGCTGCCGTTAAGGAAGAGAGCTCCGGCTCACCGGAAGGGCAGGACTCTGCCGGAAAGAGCAGCAGCACGGCTCCCCTGGAGGAGCGGATGGTATCGGGCAGGGGTACAAGACAGTCTTCATTTCCCAGAGGGATGCGGAGGCTGTCTTTTTCTGTTTTTATAAGACAGAAAAAGAGCGGGGGAGCATCCGGTTCATGTTCTGGAATGGGAGTGAGCCCGGGACGCAGGGAAAGCTTAAGGCTGTCTCCATTCAGGACCCAGTGGAGGACCGGCCCGCGGGTCACACAGGTCCGGCAGCGGCGGACGGCCTGTGCCAGGGTCTGGGAGGCCTCCGGAGGGGGTTCTGGAGCGTTGTCCCCGTCTGTCTCAATAAATGTGGAAAAAACTCCGTCCAGGTCCATGGGGCGGTGGAGATCCAGGCCGCTGACCGGGGCGATGGGAAAGCCGGAGCAGGCCAGCCGGATCCACCACTGGATGGCCTGGCAGTTATCGGGGACCATGGGATGGGCGTTGTTTACGATCTCAATGAAATCCATGAGCCCGGGATCGTGAATGGTCATATCCCAGCGCATACCATTGGCAAAGGGAGAGGGCAGGGAAAAGGGATGGGCAGGCCCTGCCAGTCCGCCGGCCTCGTGGACCCGCTGGAACAGAGGGTCGGCGTTATCCCGGTCGATGTCATCCCAGGGAATATAAGAGGTTACGTTCTGGCAGAGCAGATGCCCGTAGTAGGACGTGAGCTCGTAGCCGCAGACGTACTGGAGCCGGTTTTTGCAGGCCGCGGGCAGATCTGGGAAGCCGGAGACTGTGTTGTGGTCCGTGAGGGAAAACCAGGGGATCCCCTGGGCTTCCATAAATGCAGCCAGCTCCTTTACGGTCATGGAGCCGTCAGACTCCATGGTATGATTATGCAGTTCGATCCGTTTCCACATGAACGGGACCTCCTTTGATCTCCAGGTTCCAGGGGGTATTCTCCTCCACCACCTGGTATACGTTGATAATGATCTTCACCATGCCGTTTCTTCCGTCATAGGGAAGGCAGCCTCTGGAGCGGACGCCTTCCTTTAACAGGATCTCCTTTCTCGTCCCCGGCATATGGACATTTCCGGCAAAGACGCCTCCGATCATGGCACAGAGCTGGATCTCGGTCTTCATGGCCTGCACCATCTCCTGAAGATGCCGGTCAGTGGGGATCCGGCCCAGGTAGGGAACAGCCTGCCGGATCAGTGGATGCCGGAAGCGTTCGATATAGGAAGCCGGGTCCTGTATGCGTTCTTTTTCATAGGTAAGGATCACGGAAAGCTCATGGATCCCGTGGGGAATATGAAACTGGAAGCTCATATTTCCAGTGAACCCACGGTCGAGAACTCCGTGAAAGGTCTGAAGTGTTTCCATGGATCGCTCCTTTCATTGGTTCTAGCCATATGAGGATAACGGAAAGAATGTAAAAAGAGAAAGAACAGAAATGTAAAAAACAGGTAATATTTAAGATAATTGTACAAATATACGAACAACAGATATAATTTACATAAAATTTAGCCAATCTGTCTTTTTTGTTTACAGGACTCCTGGTATATTAAAGCTGTGCCAGAGAGAGAAAAGGAAGGAGAATGAGAGATGTGTGAGATCACAGCACACTCCGGCTGCGATGGAACGCCGGATAATTCCATGGAATTTGTAAGATATGCCCTGGCCTCCGAGGGAAACTGCCTGGAGGCAGATATCAGGAGAAACCGGGACGGGGAGCTGATCCTGTCCCATGACGAGACCGCGGAGGAGGCGGTCAGACTGGGCCAGGTGTTTGAGCTTTTAAAGGAAAAGCCGGAAAAAAGGATCAACTGCGATCTGAAAACGCCGGGGCTGGAGATCCCCGTATACCAGCTGGCAAAGGAGTATGGCGTGGAAGGACAGCTGATCTATTCCGGTACGGTGAGTTCATTTTTCATGAAGGCCAGACCGGAAAAATATCCGGAGGTCCGCGTATACTGGAACATTGAAAATCTGATCCCGGAGCCGGATCTGGGAAGGAATATCTGCATGAAGCAGATGGAACAGGCGTTCCGTACGGCGGTGCGTTACTCGGCCCAGTGCATCAATATGGAATACCGCCTGTTTACGGACAAGGTTATGGAGGTTTTAAGCTCCATGGGACTGGGAGGGTCTGCCTGGACGGTCAACGATCCGGAGGCCATCCGGAGCCTGATGGAAAAGGGGATCGCCAATATCACCACCCGGAGCCTTAAGACGGCGGTGGCGGTGCGGAAGGAGATGGAAGGATGAAGCTCATGTCTCCCAAGGCCTTTTACTATACCGTAGGAAAAAAGAATTTTATCCAGTACATCCTGTTTGGGATCTTTGTTCTGTTTTTCTATCTGCCGTTAATGAACTTATGTATGCTGGCCTTTGCGGATAAGTACGAGGTCCCGGCCATCATTCCCCAGAAATTCGGCTTCCGCTGGTGGGAGTTTGTTCTGGGACAGGGAAGTCTTCTGAGCTCCATTGCCACCTCCTTTGTGCTGGCGGCCATTGTGACAGCAGTGTCCCTGCTGATCTGCATTCCTGCGGCTTACGCCCTGGCCCGGTATAATTTCAAAGGAAAGCGAGTGTTCCTGTTATCGTTTCTCTTAAGCAACGCGTATCCCAGGATGGGGCTTTACATCTCCATCGGCATCCTGTTCTATCGGCTGAACCTGATGGGGACCTTTGTGGGCGTGGTCATCATCCATGTGCTGAACTCCATGATGTTTATGACATGGATCCCGTCGGGAGCCTTTCGGGGCGTGTATAGGCAGCAGGAGGAATCTGCCAGGGACGCCGGAGCCGGGCCCTTCCGGACGTTTTTCCGGATCACGCTTCCGCTGGCCATGCCGGGCATTGCCGTAGCCAGTGTGTTCACCTTCCTGGGGTCCTTGGAGGAAGCCCAGGGAACGCTGCTGGTGGGCTTCCCCCAGGTGAAGACCATGCCGGTGGAGCTCTATGGAGTCATCATGGAATATCCGCTGACGGCGGGACCGGTGCTGTCACTGATCCTGATCATACCCACCGTACTGATCCTGTTTGCCATGCGGAAATACATCAATGCAGATAATCTTTCCCAGGGCTATGGGATGAAATAGGAGGAATTGAAATGGAAAGAAAAGTAAAGCTCCAGATCACTGGTATGGAGAAGAAATATAAAAACGGAGACGGCGTGGAAAATATCAACATCAACGTATATGAGGGCGAGTTTGTGACCATGTTAGGGCCCTCCGGCTGCGGAAAATCCACGATCCTGCGGACGCTGGGAGGGTTTTTGGACATCGATAAGGGAGACATTCTCATCGACGGGGAATCCGTAAAGGACCTTCCGCCGGAAAAGCGTCCCACCGCTATGGTATTCCAGAGCTACAACCTCTGGCCTCATATGACCGTATATGAAAATCTTGCCTTTGGCCTGGAGATCAAGAAGGTTCCGAAAAATGTGATCAGAAGTGAGATCGAGCGGGGGCTTAAGCTGGTGAACATGAGCGGCTATGAGAAGAAGTATCCGGGGCAGCTTTCCGGGGGACAGCAGCAGAGGATCGCCATTGCCAGAGCCCTGCTGTTAAAGCCGTCGGTCCTTCTCCTGGACGAGCCCTTTTCGGCCCTGGATGCCAAGATCCGGGCCCAGATGCGGGAGGAGCTGAAGCGGATTCAGGAGGAATTAAATATCACCGTGGTGTTCGTCACCCATGACCAGGAGGAGGCCATGGCCTTATCCCACCGGATCGTGGTCATGAACAAGGGCTTTATCGAGCAGATCGGAACCCCCACGGAGATCTACGATCATCCGGCCACCCGGTTTGTGGCTTCCTTCATTGGAGAAATGAATTTCCTGACAAAGCAGGACGGAAGTTCTGTGGCTGTGCGACCGGAGGATGTGACCATCACCAGAGGAGAGGTCCAGGGGCAGATCTCCGGAGATGTGAGGACCATCATGGTCCTGGGCCATTTTGTGGAGGTCAATGTGGAGGTGGAAAACCGCCAGGTGATCAAGACCTATGTGGCCAGAAATGTGGCCGATCAGCTCCATATGAAGGACCGGGTATCCCTTTCCTTCGCGAAAACCTTCCAGTACTGCGCCTGATGGGAAGCAGACGGGAGTTTTATATAAAATCATGAACCATGAATGAGAAATCAAAAAAGAGGAGAAAAATGATGAAAAATTGTAAGATCGTAAGCTGCGGAAAGAAAACTGCTGTGATGGCCCTGGCTGTGTCTGTGGGAGCCATGCTGATGACCGGCTGCTCCACCAGCGCCAGTGCGTCGGGGAGCACTGCGTCTGCCGGAAAGCCGGTGGTGACCGTTTGGGCTGGAGGCTCTGATAATGTGCGGGTACAGTTTGAAAAGCAGATCCAGCAGTTTAACGCATCCCAGGATCAGTATACGGCAGAGCTTCAGTTTATCACCTCGGGAACCGGAGCCCAGGGGCTGTTTGAGCGTGTGGTAGCCGCGAAAAAGGCGGGCCAGACGGATACGGATTACGATGTGATCGAGCTGGGCGGCGACGAGGTGACGAAATACGTGGACGAAGGCGGAGAGGATTTCTTTGTTCCCCTGGATAAGAGCAAGATCCCCAATATAGACACTCTCCAGGTGGAATCCACCTTCCGGAACGACCTGGTGATGCCGTACAGAGGGACCACAGTGGTCCTGGCCTATAATTCGGAAACGGTGGAAAATCCGCCTGAGACAGCGGAGGAGCTTTACCAGTGGATCAAGGACCATCCGGGCCGTTTCGCCTACAATACCCCGTCCTCCGGCGGTGCAGGCGGCTCCTTTGTGACCACCAGCATTTATAATTTCATGGACGAGTCGGCGCTCACCTCCTCCGATCCGGCCAACAAGGAGCAGTGGGGCCAGGGCTTTGAGCTTTTAAAGGAGCTCCATCCCTATATGTATAAATCCTCCGGCAAGGTGGTATACCCCAATAAGAACCAGGGGACCCTGGATCTTCTGGCCAATAAGGAGGTGGACATGATCCCGGCCTGGGCCGATATGGCCATCACCCAGATGAAGCAGGGAACGCTCCCGGAATCCATTAAGATCACCCAGATCGATCCGTCCTTCACCGGAAGCCCGGTGGTGCTGGGGATCCCGTCCATCGGATCCGACCAGGACGGAGCCTATGCCTTCCTCAACTACATGCTGACTCCCGAGGCCCAGAACATTGCCCTGGATTCCATGGCAGCGATCCCGGTCATCGACTTTGGCCTTCTGGATCAGGAGCTGACAAAGACCATCGAGGATCTGAAGATCGAGGAATTCCGCATCGGAAGCCTGGGCAATCTGGGAACCGAGCTCTACGAGGAATGGGACAGCCAGATCGGAACTCTTGAATAAGCGTAAGGAGAGACAGAACATGAGACAAAAGACCCTGGGAAAGCTGTTTCCCTATCTGCTGATCCTTCCTTCCCTGATCATCCTGGCGGGAGTCGTATTCTATCCCATTGCGGCCAGCCTCCTCCGCAGCTTCCAGCTGGAGGAGGGCGGCTGGGGCCTGGACAATTATATTTACTTCTTTACCGACCCGATCCAGAGGAAGAATATCCTGTATACGCTCCAGATCGTGATCGTAACAGTGGTCCTGGCCATCGGGATCTCTTATTTCCTGGCTATTTATCTGCGGTTTTCCAACAGCTGGGCCAGCCGGATGATCGGGCGGCTGTATCTGCTGCCACGGTTTATTCCGGGTCTGGTGGCAGTCAACGGCATGATCACCGTGATCCGTGATTCCGGGCTGATCAACCGGATCTCCCGGCTTCTGGGAATGAACCTGCAGCTGGGACTTATGTACAATGGAAAGGGGATCGTGCTGATGAATCTGTGGTTTAACATTCCCTTTGCCACCATGCTGATGGCGGCTGCCCTCTCAAAAATCCCGGATTCCACCATTGAGGCGGCCAGGGACGCAGGAGCGGAGCGGTTCCGGATCCTGAGGCAGATGATCCTGCCTTTGACCTACCGGGATCTTTTCGTGGCGGCCACCTTCGTGTTCATGAGCAATATCAGCTCCTTCACAACACCGTATCTCATGGACGGGAATAATCCCCAGATGATGGGAATTTCCCTGTACACCCAGTTCAACAACGGCCACTATGAAAAGGCAGCGGCCCTGTCGGTGATCATGTTCCTGTTCTCCGTGCTGTCGGCGGCGGTCTATGTGTACACCAATATGAAAGAAAATGAATGGGAGAAAGGAAATGGCTGATTTTAGGAAGGAAGGACGGCCCTGCCCCATCGCCCACAGAGGCTGTATGGAGGCCGGGCCGGAAAATTCTCTCACAGCCTTTGAGGAGGCGGCGGCCCTGGGGGCCGGAGGCGTGGAAATGGACGTCCGCAGGACCCGGGACGGAAAGCTGGTGGTGTTCCACGATGCAGATGTCAGGCGGCTTACCATGGGCTGGCAGGGACCGTATAGCAGCGGCAAGGTAAAGGATATGACCTGGGAAAAGCTGAGCCAGGTGCGCCTTCCCTTTGGAGGCCATCTGCTGAAGCGGTTCCCGGAGGGCGGATACTCCAACGAGAAGCAGTATTATTATCCCTGGGCTGTGGCGCCGGAGCAGGAGGTCCTTTACCAGATGGAACGGTTTGAAAGCCGGGCGGAGAACGAGGAACAGGTCCTGTCAGCCGTGTACCGGCGGTATAAGGAGGAGTATGAACGGCGGTGCCTGGAGGACGGAAGGCTGGAGCGGATCTTAAGTCTCCGGGAGTTCTTCCAATGGCTCCGGACGCAGCCGGAGGGCTTTTTTGCTGAGGTGGAGCTGAAGGAAAGAGGGATCGCAGGGGCTGTGATCCAGATGGCGGAAAAGTGCCATGCAGCAGATCGGTGCATCGTCTTCTCTGGGATGGACGAGGTGGTCTGGGAGATCCAGGACTGGTGCCGGAGCCATAAAAAGCCAGAGGGTCTCCGGCTGGGAGCCAACATCCGCTTCCTGAAGGATGAGCAGAAGGAGATGCTGGACCGAGGGGATTTTTATGAGGTGGGACTGAATGCAGGGAGCTTTGGCAGCGAAGAGGTGGAGTATCTGCACCAGAAAGGGATCCAGGTCTTTTCCAACCTGGGAGACACGCCGGACTGGTGGGAATCCCTGGACCGCCTGGGTGTGGACGGCTTTAAGACCAACTGTCTCGGGCAGTACAGGAAATGGAGGCAGAAATGGGAGCGGAAGTAGAAAAGAAAGAAATGCGGGGGATAGAAACCATGACGGTCCAGGTGCCCTGGAAAGCCATTTTACGGTTTTCTATCCCTCTTTTTATAGGAAGCCTGTTCCAGCAGATATACAGCATGGCTGACGCAGTGATCGTGGGCCGGCTGGTGGGGGTAAAGGAGCTGGCGGGAGTGGGAGTCACGGGGGCCATGAGCTTTCTGGTCATCGGCTTTGCCACCGGGATCACCAGCGGCTTTTCCGTGGTCATCGCCCAACGGGCCGGAGCCGGGGACAAAGAGCAGATCCGTACCTCGGCTGCGGCCTGTGGCTGGCTGTGTGCGGCGGTGACGGCAGTCATGACCCTTTTAAGTACGGTCGGGGCAGATCCCCTTCTTCGGCTCATGAATACGCCGGAGGATATTTTCCAGTACGCCTCCGGCTATATCGGCATTATTTTCGGCGGTCTGGGAGCCGCCATCTACTACAATATGATCGCAGGGATCCTGAGGGCCGTGGGGGACAGCCGCACACCTCTGTATTTCCTTATTTTTTCTTCTGTCCTCAACGTGGTCCTGGATCTGGCGGCAGTCCTGGTATTTCACGGAGGCGTGGAGGGGGCGGCCACAGCCACGGTTCTGGCCCAGCTGGCTTCCGCGGTCCTCTGCCATTGGTACGCATGGAGGAAATATCCGGACATCTGGCCGGAACGGAGGCACTGGTCTCAAAGTCTTTCCCAGGGCTGGCAGCACTTAAGGATCGGCCTTCCCATGGCACTCCAGTTTTCCGTGACAGCAGTGGGGATCATGATCCTCCAGGCCTACTTAAACGGCTTCGGCTCGGCGGTGATCGCCGGATACACGGCAGCCGGGAAGGTGGAAAACCTGGTGACCCAGCCCTTTACGACCCTGGCTGCGGCCATGGAAGTGTACTGCGGTCAGAATTATGGAGCCGGACGGCCGGACCGGATCCGCCAGGGCATCGTCTCCAGTCTGAAAATGGGAGGGGCTGCGGCTTTGGGAATGCTGGTCCTCAATGTGTGTTTCGGACGCCAGATGATCCGGCTGTTTCTGGAGCCCTATGATCCGGTGATCGTGGAGTACGGATATACATATCTGGTGATCATCGGCGTATTCTCCATGGCTCTGTGCGCTCTCCAGATCGTCCGCAGCTCTCTTCAGGGCATGGGAGAGGCTCTGGTGCCCATGGCAGGAGGCGTCCTGGAGCTGGCGGCCCGGTGGGGCGGCTGTGCGCTCCTGCTGCCCTTCGGCTACGCGGGAATCTGCTTTTCCACGCCCCTGGCCTGGCTTCTGGCGCTGACGCTCCTTTGTCTCTATTATAAAAAAATCCAGGGAGGAAAGCTGAATGTTAGACAAGAGTATTCCGTATAAGGACCTGATCATGAAGTGGGACGGGAACCGGCAGTGTCTGCTGCCGGTCTGTGTGCCTCCAGGATACCGTCTGCGTACCTGGCGGGAAGGAGACCAGAAAAACTGGGCCAGGATCCAGAAGGAGGCCGGGGAGTTTGGGGACATGACACTGGAGCAGACAGAGGCATGGTTTTTACAGGAATATGGAGACAGGAAAGAAGAACTTTCCTTCCGATGCCTGTTTGCAGAAAGCATGGACAAAGAAGCGGACGGAGTCTGCATGGCATGGACAGAGGCGGGAACGGATGGGAGCCTTATTCCCTCCCTTCACTGGCTGGCAGTGCTGGATGCAAAAAAAGGCCAGGGCATTGGAACTGCCCTGGTCCGAGAGGCCCTGCGGGTATTCGCGGGCCGGGGAGAGGTCCCGGTCTTTCTGCACACCCAGCCCTGGAGCTACGAGGCTGTTGGCCTGTATTTAAAGGCTGGTTTTTTCCTGTGCAGGAGCGAGACCTTTGGAACCCATAAAAATCAGTTTCAGGAGGGGATCCGGATCCTGGAGCAGTACCTGGAGGTGGACCCCAGGCTGTGCCGGTAGGCCGGATCCCTTTTTTTCGTTTTACTGGAGATCCTTATACGTCTGCCAGGCTGGCTTCTTTGTCCCGTCAGTGCCGATGAGACCGAAGGCGTAGTGGGCGCCCAGAAGAGAAGGCTCGTCGTGCATGCGGTTTAAGAAAAAGCCTTCCACATAAGGGTTGGCCTTGGCCGCCTGGTAGGCCTCGGCGATGGACTGGGCCTGGAGCTCCAGGACCTGGCCGCCCCGCTCCGGAGAGTCGGAGGTGAAGCCCTGCTCGGAGAGGATCAGATGGCGGACCTTCCCCTCGGGAGAGAGCATATCCGGCTGCTGCATATAATCCGTGAGCACATGAAGGTTTTTCAGATTGATAATATACGTATCTGGGGTATCAAGTACATGGGTATCATCGGAAAATACAGGATCGGTGAAGGTCTCCGGATATGCGTGCCATGCGATTCCGTAGTCCGTATCCTTTAACAGGGCGTTGAGCCTGGGGAGCATGTCCATGACGCCGTACTTAAAGCCCTCCAACTGGCCGCAGTTCCAGCGGAAATCAAAGGGCATATACACCCGGGCCAGGGAATTGGAGGCCTTGATGGTGTCATACCAGGTACGGAAGGAGGTGGCATAGTTGGAGCAGTAGGTGTCAATGTCCATGGAGCCTAAGTAGTTCCATACCTGACCGTCGTTGACCTCGTTGCCGATGACCCAGTTGGACACCAGGTTTCCGAAATTGCTGGTCAGGATCCCAGCGGTGTCCCGGATGGCCTGGACGCCCTGCTCATTTAAGGTATTGAAGCCATAATAGCTGACTCCGGCCACAGGGGCGGATACAGGCAGCAGCTCCGGCTTATAGGCCGCTGCGTTCCAGTCGTTTAAAACGATCATGGTAACGGTGATCCCGGCATTGTCCATGGCCCGCAGGAAGCTTCCGTAAGCGTTCATCATATTAGGCTGGAAGGCCCAGGACATGGGAAAGTTGCAGACCACCTGGGAGGCTCCCACCTCCACCACATCGGTTACCTCGCTTTCACTGTTGATGAGCACGCCTTTTATATTAGACGGCTGACGGTAAAAATCCGCGTAGGCCGGCATCACAGAGCCCAGGCAGAGAACGGCCGCCGTCATAAAGGCGGTTAGTTTTTTCATAAGTCTCATATGGAATCCCCTTTCTTATTTATACTTACAATATACCCCGGATCCCCATTTGTGTCAACTGGGGATGAGGAAGCCGCTGTATGGAAAGCTCCAGCTCTCATTTTTTCATTAGTTTATAGATATCTGTGCCAGTGAAAAACATTTTGCCGCTTCTGGAATTGTGCTATAATAAAACCGAAATCACAGCAGATCGGGAAATAGAAGAAAGCCAGACTGGAATTCATGGAGGTTAAGGTATGATGACAGGGTTGAAGCGGGGGACGGTGAAATTAATACCTCATCAGGAAGAATGGGATCAGAATGCAAAAGAAATGATCGGAATTTTATTTGAACTTTTAAACGATGCGGCCATTGATATCCAGCATGTTGGAAGTACCGCCATTCAGAGCATACATGCAAAACCCATTATTGATATTGTAGTCGGCGTTGGAGAATTGAATGATATTTTGCCGTATATTGAATTATTAAAACAGCACGGTATTATTTACCGGGGAGAGGATGTTAAAGGGCAGATGCTGTTTGTGATGGGGGATTTTCAAAATGATACGCGAACCCACCATATCCATGTAGTTAAGTGGCGTGAAATGGAATGGAATCATTACATCAGCTTTAGGGACTATCTGAACACTTATCCGGAAAAAGCAATGATATATGACGAATGTAAGAAAAAATTAGCGGCACAGTTCCCGTATGACCGGAAAAGTTATACTGAGGGCAAGCAGGGACTGATTGAGTGTTTATTAAGGGAAGCAGATAGATGGAAATCTGGAGCCCCAATATCATAACAGCCAGACTCTGAAGCACTGGTTTCGGAATGAAGGATGCCCCGGGGGAGGAGATACGGAATGGTTAAGGTGATAAAGGAAAAATTTGTTGTCATTGGAAAAGAGGGATCAACATCAGACGGCGACGGCTTTATCCAGAAACTGTGGGATGACGCAGACAGCCATTTTAGTGAAATCGCGCATCTGGCAAAGAGAGACGCAAAAGGAAGTATTGTGGGGATATGGGGTGCCATGTCGGATAGTTCCCGTTCATTTAAACCGTGGGAGGACGGCTTCCGTAAAGGCCTGTATCTGGCGGGAGTGGAGTGTGACAATCATGCAGAAGCACCTGATGGCTGGACGAAATGGATAGTACCTGGTTATGAATATATGGTCGCGGAAAACCACAAGGGAGTGTTTGAAAAAATCATCAGACAGATGAGCGAGGATGGGATTTCGCTGGCTGGAGCCGTTCATGATTACACTGACCCTGCAACGGGAAAGAGCTATCTGTATTTTCCCATAAGAGAAGTTTAATAGATCCAGGAAAGCTGCCTTTAGCGCAAGATGGCTTTGGATCTTTGAAGAGTTGGCGGCAGGGAATTATAAAAAGAAGGGGTAGAGTGTGGGTGAATTTATGAAATTTGAAATGTTAGCAGACAGTATAAAAGAAATAAATGTAAAAGCCGGTAATATTGCGAAATGTACGGTGAATCAGTTGATGACGCTTAGAAACTGGGCGATTGGATATTATATTGTTGAATATGAACAAGGGGGAAGTGACAGGGCATCGTATGGCACACGGCTACTTAAAAATTTAGAAGAACAGATTTCTGAAAAAGGGATGAACTCTACATTGTTTAAGTGGTGCCGCCAGTTTTAGCTTTTGTATCCCCAAATTGGTGCAGCAGTGTCACATCAATTTGGACTGCCATATTTTGAAAAAAGTGCGACAGCGTCGCACCAATTCGAGACAAAGCCTGAATTACTGCTTAATAACCTGTCCTTTTCGCATATAAGAGAGCTGCTGGTAATTGCAGATGATTTTGAGAGATTCTTTTATGAAACAGAGTGTATAAAGTGTAACTGGACTGTGAGAGAACTTCGCAGGCAGATAAAGACTAATCTGTATATAAGAGCTGGAATCAGTAAAAAGCCTGAATTGTTATTACAGGAAACGATGGGACACCCGGATAGTACCATGCTTACGATTAAAGATCCATTTACCTTTGAATTTCTTGGTCTAAATGCCAGAGACGCTGTAAGCGAATCGGATCTGGAACAGGCGCTTATGGATCATTTACAGGAATTCATGCTGGAACTTGGGCAGGGATTTTGTTTCGAGGCGAGACAAAAACGTATTATTATTGATGATAAATATTACTTTGTGGATCTTGTTTTTTATAACCGGCTACTGCATTGTAATGTGATCATTGAACTTAAAAATGATGAATTTAAGCATGAGGATTTAGGGCAGCTAAATGCCTATGTTGGTTATTATAAAAAGAATGAAATGTCAGAAGGCGATAATCCGCCAGTGGGGATTTTGCTTTGTACAGATAAGGGAGCGCAGATGGTTGAGTATGCCTTATCGGGAATGGATAACCAGCTATTTGTATCTACCTATATGCTGCACTTACCGGACAAGAAAACGTTAGAAGAATTTATGAGAAAAGAAATGAGAGAGATGGGAATATAAAAAGCACGAAAAACAAGCGGCCACGAATGACAGATCCAGCCGGCCAGTCCCCCATCCTTAAAACGGGGACTGGCCCTTCCCGCTGTCCTCCAGGTAATGGATCATGTCCTGGAATTCGTCCTTGTACCTGCGGGAGGAGGCGGTGGGATTGGAGCGGAGGACGGAGCGCAGGAATTTCCTCCGGCGTTCCCGGATGGCTGCCAGGGAGGCCTCCTTTTCCTTTAAAAGTTCCAGAAGCTGGGATTCGGATTTTCCCCGGAGCCCTTCCAGCCGGTTTCCGGTCCTGGAGCGAAGCTCCTCCAGCCGCGCCTCCAGGTCCGCCCGTCTTCCAGCCAGCCGCGTCTCCAGGTCTGTCCGGGTCTCATGGAGACGGTCCTCTGCATCCATCCGTAAAAGCGCCGTCTGGACCCGGAGCATATCCAGATCCTGGCGCAGCTTCCGGGCGGCCTCCAGGGATCTGCCGAAGGCCAGGGCCTCTCTGGTGCAGACAATGGCATCAGCGGTGAAGACAACGGTCACTACGGCTACAAAAAGAATATCCCACATGACGGGCAGGGAAAGGACGGCCCGTTCAATGGGCTTGTGGATCACATGGGTCATAAAAATAGTCAGAAATCCCCAGGCAATAGACGAGCTCAGACAGATATAGCCGTGGAGATTGAATTTCTGATTGCTGTAATCCCAGTAACGAACCTTAAAGAGCTGCTCCATGGCCCAGCCAGTGACATATTCCAGGATAGTCGCTCCGATAACGCCGGAAACCCAGGTGAGGAGCAGGCTGTCCTGGAACGGCTCCGACACCACCAGCATCATCACCGCCCCGCTGCCGTACAGGGGAAGCATGGGGATCCGTAGAAAGCCCCGGTTCACAAACCGGCGTTTTAAAATGGAGACGTAAGAGGATTCAAAGATCCAGCCAAAAAAGCAGTACAGATAAAAAAAGGTAAGCCATTGATACCAGGTATAAACGTGCATGATGTCCCTCCTTGAGATGTGTGAAAAGTAAGATAATGATACGGCAGAACAGGGACTTTTGCAAGGAAAATCGTTTCCTGGCCGCAGCGGCTTGTTTTTGCGGCTGGCAGCGGGTATAATGGAAATTAAGATCAAGAAAAAGAAGGACAGAAAACATATATATAAGGAACATTCATGAATAAATACGAAATTTTGAAAACATATTTTGGCTACGATTCCTTCCGGGGAGCCCAGGAGATCCTCATCGACAGTATCCTGTCCGGGAAAGACGTGCTGGGGATCATGCCCACAGGAGCGGGCAAGTCTCTCTGCTACCAGATCCCGGCGCTGATGTTGGATGGGATCACTCTGGTGATATCGCCCCTGATCTCCTTAATGAAGGACCAGGTGGGGAGCTTAAACCAGGCGGGGATCCATGCGGCCTATTTAAACAGCTCTCTGACTCCAGGCCAGTACCGGAAGGCCCTGGCCTTTGCCAGACAGGGAAGATATCCCATCATCTATGTGGCCCCGGAACGGCTTTTAACGCCGGAGTTCCTGGATTTTGCCAGAAATGCGCGGATCTCCATGGTGGCGGTGGACGAGGCCCATTGTGTTTCCCAGTGGGGACAGGACTTCCGCCCTGGCTATTTACGGATCGCGGACTTTATCCGGGAGCTTCCGGCGCGGCCTGTGGTCAGTGCCTTTACGGCCACGGCCACCAGGGAGGTGCGGGACGATATCCTGGAGCTTCTGGACCTTCGGGATCCTGCGGTCACGTCCACTGGATTTGACCGGGGAAATCTGTATTTCGCAGTGGAGACGCCCAGAGACCGGTACGGAGCGGTGAAAGGCTATATAGAAGAGCATTCTGGTGAAAGCGGTATCGTCTATTGCCTGACAAGAAAACAGGTGGACGAGGTGTGCGGCCATCTGATCCGGGACGGCTTTCCTGCTACCCGCTACCACGCCGGCCTGTCTGACGAGGAGCGGAGGAAAAACCAGGAGGATTTTATTTACGACCGCGCACCTCTCATGGTGGCCACCAACGCCTTTGGAATGGGCATCGATAAGTCCAACGTCCGGTTCGTGCTCCATTACGGGATGCCCAAAAACATAGAAAGCTATTACCAGGAGGCGGGCCGGGCCGGCCGGGACGGAGAACCGGCGGAGTGCATCCTGTATTACAGCGGCCAGGATGTGATCACCAACCGCCTGTTCATTGAGAACAACCGGGACAATCTGGAGCTGGATCCGGAAACGGCGGAGCTCGTCCGGGAAAGGGACCTGGACCGGTTAAAGAAAATGACCTTCTACTGCTGTACCAACGAATGTCTCCGGGATTATATCCTGCGGTATTTCGGGGAATATGGGTCCAATTACTGCGGAAACTGCGCCAACTGCCAGAAGGAGTTTGAAACGGCGGAGGTGACGGAGGCAGCCAGGATCATGATCGGCTGTGTAAAGGCCTGCGGGCAGAGATACGGGATCAACGTGATCCTGGATACGGTCCGGGGAGCGGAGACAGAAAAGCTGCGCCAGTACCGGATGACGGAAAATCCCTGCTTCGGGAGTCTTTCCAAGGTACCGGCCTACCGGCTGCGCCAGATCATGAACCATCTTCTGCTGAACGGATATCTGGAGACCACAGACGGCAGCTATTCTGTGGTAAAGCTCACAGAAAGATCAGAGGGCGTGCTCTGCGGCGCAGAGACCGTGACCATGAAGATGGCAAAGGAGCCGGAGCGGAGACCTGGGAAGGCCCAGGAGGCGAAAAAGAAAAAGCCAGTCCTGGCCTCCGGCCTGCGGGAGGGGGACGAGCCTATGTTTGAAAAGCTCCGTTCCCTGCGGGCTTCCATTGCCAGGGAAGAAAAGGTGCCCCCGTACATTGTCTTTTCTGACAAGACACTGGTCCACATGTGTATCGTCCGGCCATCGGATAAGAAGGAAATGCTGACAGTCACCGGCGTGGGCGAGTTTAAGTACCAGAAGTACGGAGAGCGGTTCCTGGAGTGTGTAAGGGAGGCGGAAAAATGGAACTCTACCAGTTAAAATACTTTCTGTATGCGGCAAAATATGAAAATATCTCCAAGGCGGCCCAGGCGCTCCGGGTCTCCCAGCCTTCCATCAGCCGCGCGGTGGTGGCTTTGGAAAAGGAGCTGCAGGTGGAGCTGTTCGAGCGCCAGGGGAAACGGATCATCCTGACCCGTGCGGGGCTGACCTTCCGGGAGCAGATCTCCCCCATTTTGTGGAAGCTGGAGGGGCTGGGGGATGAGATGAAAAAGGTGCAGAAGGGCGGGGATACGATACGCCTTAATGCCATGTCTGCGGTATCGCTCCTTTCCGGTATCATAAAAAAGTTCCGGGAGGAGGAGCCGGATGCCGCCTTTGTAGTGACCGATCAGAAGGAGAGCATGGACTGGCATCTGTGCATCTTAAGCGCTGGACTTGGCATGTCCTACCAGGGGGGACAGGAGCTTTTATCAGAGGAGGTCTTTTTGGGGACATCCTCTTCCTCCTGGCTCGGGGAAAAGGACGAAACCTCTTTAAGGGATGTGGAAAATGAGAATTTTATCCTGCTGCCCAGGGGCACGGTCCTAAGAAACCTGGCAGACACCCGGTTCCGGGAGCACCATTTTATCCCAAAGTTTTCTATGGAATGCAACAGTACCCATCTGGTGAGGAGTCTGGTCAGTGATCAGGTGGGAATCACCCTGTGGCCGGAATATTCCTGGGGAAAACGGCCGGTTGTACATATGGTGAGGATCGCAGAGCCGGGATTTCATCGCTCTGTATTTCTATTGCGCCAGAAAAACGGGGAGATCCCCCCAGCGGCAGAGCGGTTTGTCCAGTTTGTAGAGGACTATATGAGAACACTGGAGAATGAAAAATAATGCACATTAGGAAGCGGCCCTGGAAACAGGGCTGTTTTTATTTTATTTCTTTTTCCTTATTCATTTTACACATATAGAGCATGCGAATTGTATATTGGACAATAATAAGTGGAATATGTATAATGTGCTTAAATAATTGATGGTAAAACGATAAAAATTGTGAAAATTAACACAATAATGGAGGTGAGAGGAATTGAACCGGATTAAGGAGACCAACCGCCTGCTGGCGGAAAATCTAGTGAGATCCATTATGAAGGATTATGAGGCCTGCGGGATCGCAGCAGCCATAATCGACAAAAACGGTGTGACCCAGTACGAGAAATTCTGGGGAGTGAGAGATCTGGAATCCCAGAAAGAGCTGGATGGGGAAACGATCTTTGGACTGGCTTCAGTGACCAAATCCTTCACTGCTTTAGCTATTATGCAGATGGAGGAGCGGGGGATCCTTAAGCTGGACGACCCGGTAAGCCGATATGTTCCGGAATTTACCAATAAAAACCAGAAAACCGTGACGATCCGACATCTTTTAACCCACAGCGGCGGCTTTTTCCCTCTTCCCAGGATCCTGGTGGATCAGGTGGCTGCGGAGATGGGGCTGGATGAGAAGGAGGTGGGAGATCTGGCCTACAATGACGCTCTGGCGGATGAAGGGGTCCGCCGGGTGGCAGAACGGCTGGATGCCCAGACAGAAGAAAGTGGCCTGAACGGAGAGCCGGGCGAATACTTGAGCTACTGCAATGACGGTTATGGCCTGCTTTCGGATATCATCCGCAGGCACGGTGGTGAACCCTCTTATGCGGAATATCTTTTAAAGAATATCATTGAGCCTCTGGGTATGAAGCGGAGTTTCTGTGATTTTGTCCGGCCCAGTCTGGATGTCAATGCCGCCACTCTATATAAAAAGGTAAACGGCGTTATGACAGCCTCCAGGGATTACCATGATCATGCCTTTGTACTAAACGGAGGCGGAGCCATGAAATCCACTCTGAACGATCTGAAAAAATATCTGGCAATGTATCTGAACGAAGGGAAAACGCCGGAGGGGATCCGGATCCTGGGCAGTACAGGGATCCGTGAGATGTGCAGGCCCCGCCAGGATTATGGGGCGTTTGGATATTACGGCTACGGTCTTTCCATGAAACGGCTGGACGATCTGAAGGTGGTGGAACATGGAGGGAGCCTTCCGGGAGTATCCTCCAATATCGCCTGGTCCAATGAGGCGGAGGCGGCAGTCATCGTTCTCTGCAATACCTCAGGAGTACCGGTACGGCTGATCTCCGACGCCCTGATGCGGATGTACAATGGGAGGAATCCGGTGGACCGCCGGGACGTATGGCAGGAAACATCCTGGGATGAGGAGACGATCCTGGAAGCCCAGGGAATGTATATTTCCGGAGAAGGGACAAAGGCGGAACTTTACAGGAAGAAGGACGGGAGTTTGGGGGCAAGAGAGAATGGAAAAGAGATCCCCATTATCCCGGTAGGTCCCAAAACCGCCATCGTCCGGAATCAATATTCGGACCTTTTTATCCGCCTGATCCAGAACGAGAGCCGGGGCATCTACGCCATTGCTTATGGCAGCAGGCTGATCCCCAAAAGCCGGCAGGAGAAACGGGAAGAAGGAGAATAACGGAATGGGAAAGCAATACCAGATCCAGTGCTGTATTAGAAATCTAGTCTATGCTGCAGTCGCGGCAGCAGTTGTTTTTGTTATACGCAGGCAGTGGAATCTCATCGGGATCTCCGATGCCTGCGCTCTCTCTGGAATCGTGTTCCTGATTGTGGGTTTGTTCCGCCGGGCAAGATATATGAGGTTTTACGATCTTTGCATTTATGGAGCCATGCGGTTTAAAAGCTTAAGGACCAATCCGGGAGTTTCAGATAAGACATTCGGAAGCTATGGCGAATTTGTAGAAAAAAGACGGTATGAAAGAAACTATACAGAATCTTTTATTGCGGCGGCCAGCATGTTTATCTGCTCGCTCGCAATATTGGGCATATAATCAAGGAGGAAGAAAGCGATGAAAAAGACGAAAAAAATGCTGGCAGCCATGCTGGCAGTGAGCACTCTGGCGGCGGCGCTCTCGGGCTGTTCCGGTGGGAACAAGACCGACGGAAGCCTGGAGTTTACGGAAGCGGCATCGGCAGATGGCAATAATGGGACGACAGAGGCAGGGGCGTCTGAATCCAGCGAGGCGAAGACAGATCCCAATGGTGAAAAGCCTTCACCAGAAGGCTATGGGATCCTGCGGGAGGCGTCCACTGCGAAGATCGGTTCTTTGAACCCACTGACGTATACCCAGTCCTATGCGTCTACCCAGATCAAGCGCTCCTCTATGACTTTATACGGATATTTCCCCAGTGCGGATTACACTGCATGTGAAATTGCGGGAGAGCTGGCAGCGGAGGAGCCGATCCAGATGGATGAGGAAGGAAAGGTATGGCAGATCAAGGTCCGGGAAGGCTGCGTGTGGGAAAATGGAGATACCCTGGATGCCAATGATGTGTATTATACCTGGAAGATGATCCTGGATCCGAAGCTTGCGAACCTGAGGGCAAGTAACTTTGCCAACGATGCCATTGAGATCGTGAAGGCAATGGACTATTTCCAGGGTAATGCCTCCTGGGATGAGGTGGGCCTGAAGCTGATCGACGACCATACGCTGGAAATACATACCGTCAGCATGCACAACCCAACAGAGGTCATGATCCATCTGGCACATCCGGCCAACTGTATGATCAATGAAGAATACTATGAAAAAGGGATGAACGCAGATAGAACGGAGACCATGTACGGGACATCTCAGGAACAATATATTTCCTGCGGACCGTTCCTGGTAGAGAACTGGGTCAACGACGCAGAGATCACCTTTAAGAAAAACCCCAATTATCCATTTGCGGACCGTATCTGGCTGGCAGGGATCAATATTAAGGTTGTTGAGGACAGCAGTACACAGATGCAGCTGTTCGAAAACGGCGAGATCGATTATGTTCAGCTTTCCACATCTAATTACTTAAAGTATGAAGAGGATCCGCGGGTTCTTCTGGCTCCGTATAACTCTGTGCGCCATGTGGTGGTCAATACCATCAACCCGGAGAAACCGATCTTAGCCAATGAAAAGTTCAGACAGGCCCTTTATTACGGAGTAGACAGAGAAAATCTCGCGAGCCTGACCAAACAGGATCCGGCAGAGTATATTGTTCCCACCACCCATATGATGGATCTGAACAAAAATATCACCTTCCGTGATACCGAAGAAGGAAAAGCAAACAGAAAAGAAAACTACGGATATGATCCTGAAAAGGCAAAACAGCTGTTTGACGAGGCAATGTCCGAGGAAGGCCTGGACAAGCTGACGCTGACCATGCATTACTCTGACACAGAGTTAATGGCCCAGATGTCAGAATTCCTCCAGCAGAGCTGGCCGAAGCTGTTTGGCGCAGACCGGTTTGAACTGAAGCTCCAGGCGATGCCGGCCAATCAGCTGAGCCAGGTGAAGAGGGGATGGCAGACCAACCCGGCCTCTTACGAGTTAAGCTGGGGCGGCTGGGTCGGCAATGATCTGGCACCGTGGAACGCGTTTAAGTATTGGACGTCCTTCTACTCCAACAAAAACGAGCCGTTTATCAATGAAGAGTTTGATAAAGTATTCAACGCAGCGAACTTCGCAGATGATCGTTTTGACGAAGGTGTTCGTCTGAAAGAGGTTGCGGAAATGGAACGCTTACTGATCGAGCCGGCCAATGTTATTCCGGTAACACAGGACATTTATAAGTATTTAAAGGCTGATCGCTTACAGCTTTCCACAAACGGTTATGTAAACCGGATCGGCTTTGCCTGGGACTATTCCAAGATCATTGAGTAATCCAGGATGGATCAATGATAGAAAAAGACAGAAGTAGAGTGACGAGACCACAGACAGGCTGCTTCATAAAAGGAGCAGCTTGTCATTCTTCTGAGGATTTTTGCGATTAAGCTGTGCGAGAAGCCGGATATTGAAAAATATAGCATCTGAAAAAGAAGGAATTAAATAGATGAAAGGAGTGAGGATCGGCAGTGTTTCGATATATTATTGACAGAGTGATCGCGTTATTTATCACATTGTTTATTATTGTATCCATTGCCTTTTGTGTTGTCCGCCTGATGCCGGGAAGCGTGTACGATCAGGATGGAGATCTGTCACAGACCGTTATTGATACTTTGAATGAAAAATATCATTTTGATGAGCCCATAATCAAGCAGTACGGCTATTTCCTGAAGAATGTATTCCTCCATGGAGACTGGGGCACATCCATGAAAATGCGTCCCAATGTACCAGTATTTGAGGTCATGAAGGACCGGATCCCGGTAACCTTGCAGATCAATCTGATATCGCTGTTTGCAGCCATACCGATCGGACTTGCAGCCGGAATCGTGGCGGCAATAAAGAAAAATACGATCATCGACCACTTTGTATCATTTATGGTGGTTATCTTCATTTCAGTGCCTTCATTCGTATTTGCCACATGCCTCCAGTATTTTGTGGGATATAAGGCAGGAGCTTTTCCGATCATATACGATGCGTCAGCCACTGGAATGGCAGCACTCCATTCCATGTTCCTTCCTATTTTAGCGCTGATGTTCAGCCCCATCGCCCGTGTTGCCCGTTATTTAAGAGCGGAGCTGGCAGAAACCATGAACTCTGAGTTTATGCTTCTTGCCAAAACAAAGGGCTTAACGTATGCACAGAGCACAATCCGCCATGGCCTCAGAAACTCCATGGTGCCGCTGGCCAATATTATCATTCCGATGTTTGCCAATGTTTTAGGCGGTTCACTGGTCGTAGAAAATATTTTCTCTGTTCCTGGAATGGGAGGTATGATGGTAGACTCCATCAACGCCAGCGACCACATGCTGACCGTGGCGATCCTGGTGTTCTACTCCATGATCTCGCTGATCACAGTCCTTATCGTAGATATTTCCTACGGCATCATTGACCCGAGAGTCAGAATGGGAGGGAAGAAGTAATGGTATTGTATGAAGATAACAAAGCAAAGTATGACGCAGTATCCAAAGACTTGTTCCGTCTGGTACAGAGAGATGAGAAGATCCATGATGTGGAATTTAAGACAAAGCCCATTGGATTCTTCATGGACGTATGGCTGCGGTTTGTAAAAAATAAGGCGTCTGTGATCGCGGCGGTCATCATTCTGAGCATTTCGTTTTTTGCCGTGTTCGGTCCGGGCATGAATGAGTACACCTACGATGAGCAGCACACAGAGCTGACCAACATGCCTCCCAAGGTGCCCTTTATCGCAAAAATGAACCTGGGCTTCTTTGACGGCGGCTATACCATGGAAAACCGGAAATACGACAACTTAAACGATCCGGAAAAGTACCCGGAGGGCTGTGTCCTGGAGGTCATCAACCCCAGACTGGTCAACGGGGAGCGGATCGTGGACGTGGTCGTGGACTATTATAAGTATAAAGGGCTCAGCGACGAGCAGTGCTTCTGGTTCGGAAGCGACTACCTGGGCCGCGATATCTGGACCCGTATGTGGAGAGGCGCCCGGGTATCCCTGATCATCGCAGTGGTGTCGGTATGCTGCAACGTGTTCATCGGCGTGGTTTACGGCTCCATTTCCGGTTATTACGGCGGAAAGGTGGACATGGTGATGATGCGTATCACAGAGATCATCAACGCCTTCCCCAGGATCGTTGTGGTGACCCTGTTCATCATGGTGTTTGGTACGGGAATGTTCTCCATCATCATGTCCTTAGTCATCAAGGACTGGGTGAGCACGGCCCGCATGGTCCGCTCCCAGTTCTACCGGTTCAAGGGGCGTGAGTACGTACTGGCGGCCAGGACCCTGGGCGTTAAGGATATGGCGCTGATCTTCCGTCATATTCTTCCCAACTCCATCGGCCCCATCATCACCAGCTCCATGATCGCCATCCCAACTGCCATCTTCTCCGAGTCCTTCCTGGCGTACATCGGACTGGGCCTCCAGGCTCCGGAGCCGTCCATCGGCGTTATGTTATCCAGAGGACAGAAGGTGCTTTTACAGTATCCCAGCCAGGTGGTTTTCCCGGCAATCATCATCTCTCTTCTGATGATCTCCTTCAACCTGTTCGGAAACGGCCTGCGGGATGCCTTTGACCCCACATTAAGAGGAGCAGAATAGGAGGAAGAAGATGAAAGATCCAATCTTAGAGGTAAATAATTTGAGAGTCTCCTTCCGTACCTATAACGGAAAGGTCCAGGCTGTCCGCGGCATTGACTTTAAGCTGTTTGAGGGCGAGACTCTGGCCATCGTAGGCGAGTCGGGTTCTGGAAAATCCGTGACCACCAAGGCGATCTTAGGGATCCTTCCCAAAAACTCCATCATTGAGGAGGGGGAGATCCTTTATAAGGGAGACGATCTGACAAAATATAAGGAAAAAGACTTTTATAAGATCCGCGGAAAGGAGATCTCCCTGATCTTCCAGGATCCGCTTTCTGCGCTGAATCCTATCATGAAGATCGGGAAGCAGATCACCGAGGCCCTGGTCTTAAGAGAGCACATGACAAAGGAGCAGGCTAAAAAGCGCGCCATCGAGCTGATGGAAATGGTGGGGATCCCCAGGCCGGAGGAGCGGTTTGAGCAGTATCCCTTCCAGTTCTCCGGCGGTATGCGCCAGCGTATCGTCATCGCCATTGCCCTGGCCAGCAATGCCAGGATCATGATCTGTGACGAGCCCACCACGGCTCTGGACGTGACCATCCAGGCGAAGATCCTGGACGAGATCAAGGAGATCAAAAGAAAACAGAAGCTCTCCGTGATCTTCATTACCCATGATCTGGGCGTTGTAGCCAATATGGCGGACCGGATCTGCGTGATGTATGCCGGAAAGATCGTAGAGGTAGGAACAGCCAGGGAGATCTTTTACAGCCCGGCCCACCCCTACACCTGGGCCCTGCTTTCTTCCATGCCGGATCTGGAGACAAAGGAGCGGCTGTTCTCCATTCCGGGAACGCCGCCCAACATGATCTTCCCGCCCAAGGGCGACGCCTTTGCCGAGCGGAACCAGTATGCTATGCAGGTGGATTTTGAGGAGGAGCCGCCGTTCTTCAAGCTGAGCGACACCCATTACGCTGCCACCTGGCTTCTGCATCCCAATGCACCCAAGGTGGAAATGCCGGAAGCGCTTCAGCACCGGATCGCACGCATGAACAGGAAGGAGGGCGTATAGGATGGAACAGAACGCACAGAAGGAACGGGAGAAGATCCTGGAGATCAAAAATCTCTGTATGGAATTCCCCGCCGGAAAGAAAAAGACCGTAAAGGCCTTAAACAATGTGACCTTCGATATTTATAAGGGCGAAAACTTCGGTCTGGTGGGCGAGAGCGGCTGCGGAAAGACCACCCTGGGCCGTACTCTGATCCGCCTTTACAATCCCACCTCCGGTGAGATCCTGTTCAATGGGAAAAATATTTCCGGAAAGCTTTCAAAGGCAGACCGGGACTATGTCACAAGAAACCTGTCCATGATCTTCCAGGATCCGGTCTCCTCCCTGAATCCCCGTATGACGGTGGAGGAGATCATTGCCGAAGGCCTAAAGACCAGAGGAGAAAAGGATAAGGAGCTGATCCGGAAAAGTGTTTCTTCTATATTAAATAAGGTGGGACTGCTTCCTGAGCACGGCTCCCGTTACCCCCATGAGTTCTCCGGCGGCCAGAGGCAGAGGATCGGCATTGCCCGTTCCCTGGTGGTAAAGCCGTCGGTGATCATCGCCGATGAGCCGGTTTCAGCTTTGGACGTGTCCATCCAGGCCCAGGTCATCAACCTGTTAATGGACATAAAAAAAGAAATGGACTTGACAATTCTGTTCATTGCCCATAATCTTGCAGTAGTAAAGTATTTCTCTGACCGGATCGGGGTGATGCATTTTGGGACCATGGTGGAGCTGGCGGACGCGGATGAGCTGTATGCCCATCCGGTGCATCCCTACACCAAATCCCTGCTGTCAGCCATCCCCCAGCCGGATCCCGACCGGGAGAAGGACAAGCAGAGGCTTTACTATGATCCTTCCATGCATGATTACTCAAAGGAACAGCCCAGTTTCCAGGAGATCCGGCCGGGTCACTTTGTGTATGCTTCTGATTCCGAGATGGAATAGTACAGGAAGGAATTATAAGAGACAGGAGCAGAAAGAAAATGGGAAAAAATGTATTGAAGACCATTGCCACCGGCGACATGTTCATCACCCGCCGGATCGCAAAAGACGGTTACGAGGGGTTCGAGGAGGTCCGGGACTGCATCATGGAGCATGATGTGAAGTTTTCCAACCTGGAAATGACCTTCCATGACCAGGAGGGATATCCGGCGGCAGAAAGCGGAGGCACCTGGGCCATGATGGAGCCGGGCGCTCTGGACGATATCCAGAGATTCGGCTTCAACCTCTACAACACGGCCAACAACCATTCCGGTGATTACGGCCAGGAGGGCGTCATGGCCACCATCCGCCATCTGAACGAGAGGGATATGGTGTTTTCCGGCACGGGAAAAAATCTGGGAGATGCCTCCAAGGCCTGCTATCTGGAGACCAGAAAGGGAAGGGTGGCGCTGATCAGCGTATCCTCCACCTTCAGTGCGGCTTCCAGGGCCGGCGGCCAGTCCCATCAGATGATCGGACGTCCGGGACTGAATCCCTTACGTTCCTCCACCAGATACCATGTGGATCCGGCCCATTATGAGATGGCCCAGGAGCTGGTGAAGGTAACGAAGGTCAATGCAGAGATGGAATTTGAGATCCGCAACGGATATTTTAACCCGCTGGAGCCGGGGGTCCTTCCCTTTGGAAACGCCGGAATGTTCATTCTGGACGAGAAGAACTGGATCGAGAGCATTCCCAACCAGGAGGACATGAAGCGGATCACCGATGAGATCGCAGAAGCCAGAAAACAGGCGGACGTGGTATTTGTCAGCTTCCACGGCCATGAGACCGACGGCGAAGACACCACCGTTCCGGCCATGTTCCTGGAGACCTTCTCCAGGGCCTGCATCGACGCCGGGGCTCATGCGGTGATCGGCCACGGCCCCCACGAGCTGCGCGGTATTGAGATCTACAAGGGCGGTCTGATCCTGTACAGCCTGGGAAATTTCCTGTTTGAGACGGAGACCGTGAGCCTCCAGCCCTATGACGCCTACATCAACCGGAAGATGCCCCTGGATACAAAGGTGGGAAGCTACATGGATAACCGCAGCAAAAACGGGACCGTGGGCTATGGCGTTCTGGAGAACATCTGGAGAGCTGTCATGGCTGCCTGGGATATGGAGGACGGAAAGATCACCCAGGTACAGCTGTATCCCATCACCCTGGGGCTCCACGATAAGCGTCCCCACAAAGGACTTCCCAGAATGTCCGGAAGCGAGGAGACCTTAAGATATCTCCAGCAGCTCAGTGAGCCCTACGGGACGAAGATCCGCATCGAGAACGGCGTCGGCTATATCGATCTGTAAGGACGGCGCTGGCTGAAAACGGAAAAATTTATGTACATAAGAGGGACTGCTGCAAAAGAGAAGCTTAGAAGCGACTCTTTTGCGGCAGTTCCTTTTTGCATGGAAAAATACCTCCGCAGTTCCGCAGGCTGATGCATATAACGGAATATTATGCATTTATAACTAATAAATATACAAAAAACTCTTGCAATCCGATTCCATGTAGGATATAATCTTGTTAATTTACATGTAGAGAAAACCAAGGTCACTGGCGGCGGAGGAAGACGTATGCCGCCGGCATCCAATGAAACATGCTATGAATAATTATGGAGGGAAAGAAGATGGCAGAGAAAAAATATAACAAGATCGTACTTGCATATTCCGGCGGACTGGATACTTCCGTGCTGATCCCGTGGCTGAAGGAAACGTATGGATGTGAGGTCATTGCTGTTTCCGGGGATGTGGGACAGGGAACGGAGCTGGACGGCCTGGAGGAAAAGGCCTTAAAAACAGGCGCTTCCAAGCTGTATATCGAGGATCTGAAGAAGGAATTCGTGGAGGAGTATATCATTCCCACAGTAAAGGCCGGAGCCGCCTATGAGAATTACCTGCTGGGGACCTCCTTTGCCCGTCCGCTGATCGCAAAGCGTATTGTTGAGATCGCGAAGAAGGAGGGAGCCGACGCCATCTGTCATGGCTGTACAGGAAAGGGAAACGATCAGGTACGCTTTGAGCTGGCCATCAAGGCCTTTGCCCCTCAGATGGATGTGATCGCTCCCTGGCGTTTCTGGGAGCTGAATTCCAGAGAGAAGGAGATCGCCTATGCAGAGGCCCACAATATCCCGCTGAAGATCACGAAAGAGACCAATTATTCTAAGGATAAGAATTTGTGGCATCTGTCCCACGAGGGCCTGGATCTGGAGGATCCGGCCAACGAAGCGCCTGTGAATAAGCCTGGTTTTCTGGAGCTGGGCGTATCTCCGGAGCAGGCGCCGGATCAGCCCGCATATGTGACCATCCATTTTGAAAAGGGAGTTCCCACCAGCGTAAATGGTGAGGCGATGGACTGTGAGACTGTCATCCAGACCCTCAACAAGCTCGGTGGGGAAAACGGCTGCGGACTGCTGGACGTGGTGGAAAACCGCCTTGTGGGAATGAAGAGCCGCGGAGTTTATGAGACTCCGGGGGGGACCATCCTTTATAAGGCCCATGAAAAGCTGGAGGAGATCACTCTGGATAAGGAGACCCAGCACTATAAACAGCAGCTGGCGCTGAAGTTCGCGGAGCTTGTATACAATGGACAGTGGTATACGCCCCTGCGGAAGGCCATGAGCGCTTTTGTGGATTCCACCCAGGAGACGGTCACCGGAGATGTGAAGCTGAAGCTCTATAAAGGAAATATCATCCCGGCGTCTGTGACATCCCCGTACAGCCTCTATTCTTCGGAAATGGCAACCTTTGACGAGGACGACTGCTATGAGCAGGGCGATTCCGCCGGATTTATCAGTCTTTTCGGACTCCCCATCAAGGTACGCGCCATGAATGATGAGGCGTTGGCAGAGAAAACGGGAACGCATTTCCCATCGGTAGAATAAAGGAGAACCTATGGCAAAGTTATGGGCAGCACGGTTTGGAAAAGAAACAGACAGCACTGTCAATGATTTCAATTCGTCTATTTCATTTGACAGCCGTTTATATAAGGAAGATATCACCGGGTCCATGGCCCATGCGGCCATGCTGGGGAAACAGGGGATCATTGAAAACGGAGAGACTGAAAAGATCATAGAAGGTCTGAAGGGGATCCTTTCGGATCTTGAGAGCGGGACACTCCAGTTTTCGGAGGAATACGAGGATGTCCATATGAATATCGAGCAGATCCTTACAGAGCGGATCGGGGATGCGGGAAAGCGGCTTCATACGGCCAGGTCAAGGAATGACCAGGTGGCTCTGGATCTGCGGCTTTATGTGAAAAAAGAGATCCTGGCCATCAAGGCTCTGGTCCTGGAGTTTATGGAGGCTCTGTGTGCAAGTGCGGAAGAAAACCTGGAGACGGTCATGCCTGGCTACACCCATTTACAGAGAGCCCAGCCGGTGACCTTCGGCCATTATATGATGGCCTATGCCAATATGATGAAGCGGGACGTGGTCCGTCTGGAAAACTGCCTGGAGGGGATGGACGATATGCCCCTGGGATCCGGCGCACTGGCATCCACGACCTATCCCATTGACCGGGATTTTGTGAGGCAGCAGCTGGGCTTTTCCCGGGTGACGGACAATTCCCTGGACGGAGTCTCGGACCGGGATTACTGCATTGAGCTGACCAGTGCGCTGTCGATCTTAATGATGCATATTTCCCGGCTGTCGGAGGAGATCATTGCCTGGTGCTCCTGGGAATTTAAGTTTGTGGAGCTGGACGATGCCTTTTCCACCGGCTCCTCCATCATGCCCCAGAAGAAAAATCCCGATGTCTGTGAGCTGATCCGTGGTAAGACTGGGCGGGTATACGGAGATCTGATGACGCTTTTGACCATGCTAAAGGGGATCCCTCTTGCCTATAATAAGGATCTGCAGGAGGATAAGGAAGCTGTTTTCGATGCCATTGATACGGCAAAGCAGTGTCTGAAGGTACTGACGCCCATGTTTTCCACCATGGAGATCCTGAAGGATAATATGAAAAAAGCGGCATTAAAGGGCTTTATCAATGCCACCGACTGTGCAGATTATCTCACGAAAAAGGGGATGCCCTTCCGGGACGCATACAGGACCGTTGGCCAGCTGGTGGCCCAGTGTGTAAAGGAAGACAAGTCCCTGGCAGATCTGACCCTGGAAGAGTATAAAGAGTATTCGGAGCATTTTGATGCGGATATTTATAGGGCCATCGACCTGGGAACATGTGTGGCCGGAAGATGTGTCACCGGAGGCCCGGCTCCCAGTGAGGTGGAGCGGCAGATCGGCGTGATCCGCCGGTTCCTGGAGCAAAGAAAATAATAAGAAATAAAACAAAGATCCCGCCCTGTCTGGCACACAGGGCGGGAAATGTTTTTTTGGGGACCTGTCCGATGCAGCTCTGGAAGACAGGAATGAAAATTTCTATACGATGTATGAGATGTAAAGGAAAAAGCTATACCATATGCAAACACTTGATTTCTATTAGCTGTCTGATATAATGAAAAACATTGAGAATATTCGGGAGGAAGAAAAAGTGAAAACGAAGAAGGTACTGGCAGGATTTACTGCGGCTGCGATCGCAGCCAGTATGATAACTGGCTGTGGGGCTGGTGCGAAAACAGAGACAGCGGTAAGCACAGAAGCAGAGACAACGGCGGCCGAAGAGAAGGAGACAACGGCGGCAGAGACGGTACAGGATACGGAAAAGAGGAAAGAGCGGATCCTTACGGTCAGCGGAAACGGGGATTTTGGTTTCCCATCCGTTTATACGATCTCCCCCAAGGGCCAGGGTTATATGACGCTCAGTTATATTTTTGACACGCTGATGTGGAAGGATGAGTCCGGTCTGATCCCCTATCTGGCAGAGGACTATTCTGTGTCTGAGGATGGACTGACCTATACATTCCAGCTGAGAAAGGGCGTATCCTTTACAGACGGCACTCCTTTTACGGCAGAGGATGTAAAGTTTACCTTTGATTATATGAAGGAACATCCCTATAAATGGGTATCCGTGTCCATGGTGGAGGAAGCGTCCGTTGTGGACGAGCATACGGTGGAAATTAAGCTGAATAAGACGTATAATCCGTTTTTGAGTGATGTGGCAGGAAGCCTTCCGATCCTTCCCAAGCATATATGGGAGAATGTGACGGAGCCGGAGACGTTCACAGAGCCGGAGGCGGCAATTTCCACAGGCCCGTTCATCCTGGAAAATTATGATGCGGCAGCAGGAACGTATACGTTTAAGGCAAATGAAGATTACTTCTATGGGGATGTCCAGATCGACAAGCTGGTGATCGCCAATGTTTCCGGAGGCGATTCCAAGGAAGCACTGTTAAGCGGGGAGATTGCTGCGGCTCCCAATATCAGCTATAAGGCGGCAATGTCCTTAAAGGATTCTCCGGAATACACAGTATTAGAGGGCCCGGGCCTTTCCGTAACAAGACTTTATTTTAATTTTGACGAAGAGGCAATGGCTGTAAAGGAGATCCGTCAGGCCATGTATCATGCAGTCAATCTGGATGAGATCGTAGAGAAGGCTTACGGCGGAGCCGGCTATCCGGGATCTGCCGGCCATGTACAGCCCGGAACGCCCTGGTACAACCCGGACGTCCGTCAGTATGCGTATGATGTGGAGACGGCGAAGAAAATGCTTTCCGAGGCAGGGGCAGCAGACAGCAACGGGGACGGGATCCTGGAATACAACGGAGAAGAGATGTCCTATACGCTGACCTTCACGGAGAATGATGAAAAGCTGGCGGAGCTTTTAGTATCTTATATGAAAGCCGTGGGGATCGAGCTGGTTCCGCAGAGCGCCGATGATGCAACGGTAAAGGCAGCCATCAGCGAAGGAAACTTTGAGCTTGCCTTTAATACCAACGGCTCCTTCGGCGGCGATCCGGTGTTCCTGTCCCGTTTTGCAACAGTCGGCGCAGACGGAGCTCCTTCCGTAACCGGACAGGGCGGAACGACCTGGGAAAGCGAGGAATATAACAGGATCTATAATGAATCCGCAGTGGAGCAGGATGATGTAAAACGTCACCAACAGGTGAACGAACTTCAGGAGATCATCGCAGAAGAGCTTCCCTGTCTGACCTTATACTACAAGAAGGCGGTCGCCGCTTATAACAATACGATTTTTGACGGCTTTTATTATACGCCGGATGGAATTTCCATCGCAGTTCCGTTTATTATGAATAAGCTTGTCTTTGTTTCCGGCCAGTGGAAGGCACAGTAGCGGAGCAGTACAGACGAAAGAGGACTTTTATGAAACGTGGGGGGAAAATGGTTCGGACATACGGACTTTATCTGGTGCTGATCCTGTGCATCAGTTTTTTCCTTCCGCGTTTTTTGCCGGGAAGCCCCCTGTCTGTGCTGGATGAGGCGACGGCTTCCCAGAATATGGAGGCCTTTCCGGATACATTCCGGGAGTATTATGCCCCGGAAAAACCGGAATCGGTGCAGTTCCTTCTTTATTTGAAGCATATTCTTTGCGGGGATCTGGGTTATTCCCTGACCGGAAAACGGAAGGTCGCAGACATGATCGGGGAAAGCCTTGGATACAGCCTCCTTTTGGCGGGACTTGCGATGACAGTCAGCACGTGCATCGGCGTCTGGTATGGGATGCGGGCAGGGCTTAAGGAAGGGAGCAGTCCGGTACGGCTGTTTCCCTTGATCCTGCTGCAGGCAGTACCTGTCTTTCTTCTTGCGGAGAGCCTGCGGCTTTTGTTTTCCTACCGGCTTTCCTGGTTTCCGCCAAGGGGAGCGTACAGCGTTGGGATGCACCCGTCTTCCGAGGGCTTTCTTCTGGATGTGCTTTATCATATGGTGCTTCCGCTGACGGTCATGATCCTCTCAGAGATCCCCGGGATTGCTGTCTTTACATATAACAGTACGGTGCGGATCAAAAAGCAGCAGTTTGTACGGATGGCCGTTTACTTAAATCTTACGCAGAATATAATTGAAAAAAAATATATTTTCCGGAATATTCTTCCGGAGATCCTCGGAAAACTCAGCATCCAGAGTATTTCCTGTGTGGCGGGAACGATGTTTGTGGAGGCGGTTTTTGCATATCCGGGGATCGGAATGCTTCTCCGCACTGCGACGGCCAACCGGGATTACCCGCTGATGCAGGGGATCCTGCTGACTGTCTGTACGCTGGCGCTGGTGATCAACGCCATTTTTGAATTCCTGATCCAGCAGATCTCCAGGAGGTAGGTGAATATGAAAAAAATATGGTCCAGGCTTTCTGCTGTCCAGCGGATCTGTGCAGGGATCTGCATTTTTTATTTTCTTGCAGCAGCTTTCGGCCCCATATTTTCTCCTTTTCCTCCGGATGATTTTTCGTCCCCGGCCCTTCTGCCGCCGGGACGGGTCCATCTTCTGGGAACCGATGAAATGGGGCATGATATTTTTTCCATGGTGTTGAGCGGGTTCCGGTATACCCTGCTGTTTTCGCTGACAGCGGCCCTGGGAAGCGTCTCCCTTGGAACGGTGCTGGCGTTTGCCTCTCTTTATTTTCCGAGGGCAGGGCGGGGGATCAATCATTTGGCAACGGTGTTTCTGATCATTCCGGATATTCTCTTGATCCTTTTTGTGGCGGCCTTTGCAGCGCCAACCTGTACAAATACCATCCTCAGCATGATATTTTTTTCCTGGCCGCGGGTCTTCCGGATCGCAAGGTCCAGGCTTTCCGCCTGTTTTTCCTCCAATAAGGTGGCATATACCATGCTGATAGGAGGAAATATGTGGGATGTGATCCGGAAGCTGTGGCATGACGGATATCCGGTGATCGGAACGCTTTTTATGATGCAGGCCAGCCGGGCGGTCACCTATGAGACTACGCTGGCATTTTTTGGCTTGGGGGATCCGCTTTTAAAGACCTGGGGAAGGCTGATCCGCAGCGCGTTAAATTATGAAAATTTCTTTTACGACAATACCTGGTGCTGGTATCTGCTCCCGGCAATGATCTGTGTGGTCGTTTATGTGGCGGTACTCTCCGTACTGGTATTTGATGAGGGGAAGGTATGATAGAAATACAGGGGCTTTCCATTTTTTATGGAAAAAGAAAGCTGGCCTATCCGGACATTTCCGTAAAAAAGGGGGAGGCAGTGGGCATAGCGGGAAAAAGCGGATGCGGAAAAACATCGCTGTTTTCGTTTCTTTTGGGAGAGCTTCCGGACAGTGCCTTTTCCTATGAGAGGGCAGAGCTTCTTGGACGGGATCTGTCTTTATGGGGGATGGAACGGTTTGAAAAGATCAGCTATATCCCGCAGTTTGCCCAGAGTGCCTTAAACCCCAGGATGAAGGTCCGGGAGCATATAGACGCGGTCCTCTCGGCCTGCGGACGCCGGGGAAGCGGGGAGGCAGAGGAGCTGTTCCAGAAACTTGCTCTTTCAGAGGAGCTTTTTTCCAGATATCCCAGTACGCTGTCCGGGGGGCAGAAGCAGAGGATCGTGATCGCGCTTGCGATGTTAAAAAAACCGGAGCTTCTTTTTATGGATGAGCCGTCCTCTGCCATCGACTTTATCACCCTGCGGCGGATCCTGGAGTACATATGGTCCATTAAAGGAACGACAACGATCCTGATGACGGCCCATCAGCGGCCGTTTCTGGAAAAGGCTGTGGACCGGATCGTGGAGCTTTCGGAGGGAGAAAAATGCTGGAAATCAGAAATGTGACAAAAAGCTACGATGAAAAAGCGGTCCTGTCTTCAGTCTGTTTCACGCTTTTGGATGGGGAAAGCCTTTTGCTGGCAGGAGAAACGGGAGGCGGAAAAACAACCCTGGCCCGGATCATCTGTGGGAGCCAATGCCCGGATTCGGGGGAGGTGCTTCTGGATGGAAAACGTCTTTTGGGTACATATAGGAAAAGGAGCCCAGAGGAGCTGGCAGATATCCAGTACATCTTTCAGGATCCGTACAGCGCCGTGGAGCTCACCAGCACGCTTCGCCAGACCCTGGGCGAAACGGAGCGGGTCATGAAACGGCATGGGCGCAGCTGTATTCCTATGGAGGAGGCGCTTTTCCAGACGGCGCCGGAGCTTCTGGGAGATATGGATAAAAAAATGGAGCAGTTTTCCGGCGGCCAGCTTCAGCGGATCTGCATTGCCAGAGCCCTGATCCCCAGGCCGAAGCTTCTGATCACAGACGAGTCTACCTCCATGCTGGATAAGGATGGGGAAGACGAGGTCTTAGATGTCCTTCACCGGCTGAAAAGGGAAAGAAAGGTGAGCATCCTGTCCGTTGTCCACGATATTGACTTTTCAGTGGCCCGCTGGGACAGGATCGCAGTGCTTTTTGGGGGAAGGATCGTTGAGGACCTGCCGTTTGGCCGGTTCTTAGAAGAGGCGGCGCATCCTTACAGCCGCCGCCTGATCGAGAGCAGTCTTTTTTTCAGTGAAAAATAAATGGAAGGGGAAAGAAAAATGTCAAAGATCATCACAGTGGATCTGTCCGAGGGGCAGATCGGGGAGAGCGAGTATACCTTTGGACCAGGGAGGGATTACGGCCGGGGGCTGGCCATGCGCCTTTTGAAGGAGCATGTGCCGGACTCCTGCGGACGGCTGGACGCGGAAAATGCGGTCATTTACACACCGGGCCTTTTTACAGGAAACATGGCTCCCAGCGCCACCAGGGGCCTTATCATGTCAAAGGGAGAGGGGAAAAAGGGACTCTGTGTTTCCAGTATCACCGGAGACTTTCCCCAGAAGCTGGCGTCCCTGGATATCGCGTCCATTGTAGTAACGGGAAAATATGAAAAACGGAATGCAGTCGTCTTCGTGGATCCGAACGGGGCAGAGCTTATGTGTATGCCGGAGCTTGAGGGCCATACGACAGCAGAGATGGTGGATATGCTCAGAAAGCAGTTTGGCGAGGACTGCGCCATCATCGGAACCGGCCAGGCTGCGGACCGTATGATGCCGCTGGCCAGTATTTTCGTGACCTATCCAGAGGGACAGCCAAGATTTTATTGTCCCCGGAGCGGAGTCGGCGATATCCCGGGAAGCAAGGGCCTGCGTGCCGTTGTTTTAAAGGCACAGACATATTTTGGAAGCCCCTGTGTGAACAAAGAGGCGTTTCGTGATACCGGAAAGCGTCTGGCAAAGATCATCATGGACAACGAGATCTGTGGCGGCGCTCTGCCGGGACTGGGCTCCATTACCCTGATCCACCTTTTAAAGAGCCGCCAGGCCGTTCCAAAGGTGGAAAAAAAGAGCAGAGAAGGAGCAGAGGCAGCGGAGAAGCAGGGCGGCTGCAGGACCAATTACTGCTGTGCGCCAATGTGCGTCATCGGCTGCTTAAACCGGCACAGTGCAGGGACGGGAGAGGTATTTTCAGCGCCGGAGGAATCCGAAGTACGGGCAGCGCTGACCCAGTGCTTTGGATTTGAAGAAGCGGCCTTTGCAAAGGAGCTGAACCGGCATGGCTTTTCGATCGGCTTAAATACCACAGAATTTGTATATACGGTATCCATGTACTGGAAAGCAACTGGCGAAACGGCCACCAGGGAAAAGGTCCTTTCCATGATGGAAGAGGTGGAAAAGGGAAGTGTACTGGGACGCCTGATCGGCGGAGGGACTGCCGGAGTGGCAGAGCTTTTTAAAGACAGGCCGGATGTGGCAGCTCTTGTTACAAAACCGTCGGTGGTCCAGGAAGAGCAGTTTAAGGTGCATCTGGACAAGCTTTATCCGGAGCTTCAGGATATGGACGATATGGAGCTTCTGTACCGCCAGGTCTTCGTTCTGGAAAACCTGGGCTTCTGTATCTTCTCTTCCTTTGCGCTTCTGAACAACAGAGAGGTCCTGGAGCTTCTGGCACAGATGGCTTCTGACAAGTTCGGAGTCAGGGTCACAGCCCAGGAATTACTCTCTTATGCCGGAGATTGTATTGAACAGGAGACCGCCTACCAGAGAGAGCGGCTGGCCGGGAGCGTTCAGAAAAACATTCCGGAGTTTATCAAGGTTTTGTACCGGTATTTCAGTGAATAAATAACGGATCATTCTTCAAAAGACTGGTCAACAGAAAAAATCCCGCCCTGTCTGGCACACAGGGCGGGAAACGTTTTAAGGGGGACCTGCCAGACGCAACTCTGGCAGGTATGAGTATGAAAAAGCTTTGTGTGTTCAAGTGTAGCACTTGAAACAAAGGCAGGTTATCCTTTCGGATAACGTAATTGTATTATATGGGGTAAATGTGTACAAAGTGTGATTGGAACATAAAAAAATTATAAATATATATAACAGAATATGGTAGATATGGTAAAATATCCGTAAGAATTGCCTGGAGGTTCGTCCGGATATGCGTCTGGAATGAGCTGCAATGTATGGCATATAGGAAGGGAGAGATACCATGGAAAACATACTGGTGATCGGGATCGCAGGCGGCTCCGGCAGCGGAAAGACGACGCTGACCACCCGGCTTGCGGAGCAGTTCCCGGAAGAGGTGACGGTGATCCGGCATGACGATTACTATAAGCACTACGAGGAGCTGACCCTGGAGGAAAGAAAGCTTTTGAACTACGACCATCCCAATGCCTTTGATACGGAGCTTCTGATCCGCCATCTGATGGAGCTGAAGCAGGGACGGCCGGTGGAGTGTCCCGTTTATGATTACGCCATATATAATAGAAGCGGAAGGACCCGGACCATACAGCCGCGGCAGGTGGTGATCGTGGAGGGGATCCTGATCTTTGAAAACCGCAGCCTCTGCGATCTCATGGATATCCGGGTATTCGTGGATACAGATGCAGATATCCGCATCATCCGCAGGATCCAGAGGGATGTGGTGGAGCGCGGAAGGAGCCTGGAATCCGTGATCGGCCAGTATATAAACACGGTGAAGCCCATGCATGAGCAGTTTGTGGAGCCCAGTAAGAGGAACGCCAGCATCATCGTTCCCGAGGGCGGCTGCAACCGGGTGGCCATGCAGATGCTCTTAAGCCAGGTGCGGAGCCACCTGCGGGGGGAGGACTGACCGGGGCCGGGGAAGGCCGGATCGGAAGCCTGCGCGGCTCCAGTCGTCAGAATGGCTGCATTTTGCCACAATTTTACCCGAGTTTTGCGGGAGAAATCTTAAGATTAAAAAGGAAGAATGTGGTATACTCTTTTTATACAGAAATTAAGGTCCGCGGCAGCGGCATAAGGAGGAATACCATGATACGGAAGAATAAATTACGGCTGACCCTGACTACGGCGCTTATGACGGCTGCCCTGGGATTCCCGGCTCTGGCTTCGGAGCGGATCGAGGATATTACCCTGGAGATCGAATCCGGGATCCATGCGGGAGAATACGGAGACGGCGATTATGTGGATGTGATCGTGGATCATGAGGGCTGCTATCTGGATACGGTAACGGTGACCAACGTGCCGGGGGATATCTGGGAGACTGGGGATGAGCCCCGGTTAAAGATCGTTTTACGGACGGACGAGGGCTATATTTTTGCCTCCGGCCTGGGAGAGGACGAGGTGGCTCTGGACGAAGAGACAGGGATCGTGACCTCCGTATCCCGGAGCTCCTCCCGCCTTACGATCCTTGTGACCCTGGCGGAGCTGGATGAGGACGATTATTACGAATATGACGAGGACTATACCCTGGACGTGGAGGAGGCTCTGTGGGATTCGGCTGTGGGCGGTCTGGCCGGCTGGGCAGGAAACGACTACGCAAGGAAATATGAGGTCCGTCTTTATAAGGACGGCGAAGAGGTGGGCCAGACAGTTACAACGGAAAAGCTGACCTACAATTTCTCCGGCCACTTCTCCGGGGCGGGAACGTACCAGTTCCGGGTGCGGGCGGTCCGCGGCGAGTACGATGAGGGAAGCTGGGCGGAATCAGATGAGCGGACAGTATCTGACGAGGAGGCGGCCAGGATCCGCAGCCAGGCGGCCAGCACCTCCCATGGATACGCCGCCGTGGATCCGGCGGGGACCTGGCTCTGGCAGCCGGAAGCCGGCTGGTGGTGGTGCAATCCCAACCGCAGCTATCCCTACTCCGTATGGGCGATGATCGATGGGAAGTGGTATTACTTCAATGAACAGGGCTACTGTGTGATGAACGACTGGGTAACCACCGGAGGTAAATGGTATTACTGCGGCGAAAGCGGGGCCATGGTCACAAGCCAGATGATCAACGGCCAGTATTACGTCAATATCAATGGAGAGTGGGTGCAGTAGCACACGTCGGCGGCCGTCTCCTGTTTTTTGGGAAAAATGAAAAAACCTCTTTAAAAACCGGATTCTTTTGTATATAATAAGATTGATATTTCGCGCTCTGAAAAACAGAGATCAGACGGAATACAGCGGCGGCCGGTATTGGGCTGCGCCTGTATTCTGAGAAATAGAGAGTATCCGGGTGAAAAGATAGAAAAGACAGGAGGAAAATGGCAATGATGATGTCCAACGACATTGGAATTGATTTAGGTACGGCCAGTATCCTTGTATATATTAAAGGAAAAGGCGTTGTATTAAAGGAACCGTCGGTGGTTGCCCTGGACAGGGAGACCAATAAGGTGATCACCTTTGGTGAGGAGGCCCGTCTGATGATCGGGCGTACTCCCGGCAATATCGTGGCGGTCCGTCCCCTCAGAAAGGGCGTGATCTCCGACTATACCGTGACCGAGAAGATGTTAAAATACTTCATCGACAAGGCTGTGGGAAAAAGGACCTTAAGAAAGCCCAGGATCGCGGTCTGCATCCCCAGCGGAGCCACAGAGGTTGAGAGAAAGGCCGTTGAGGACGCCACCTACCAGGCCGGCGCCAGAGAGGTCTGCATCATCGAGGAGCCGGTGGCGGCGGCCATTGGAGCGGGCATCGATATTTCCAAGGCCTGCGGAAACATGATCGTCGATATCGGAGGCGGTACTGCGGATATTGCAGTGATCTCCCTGGGAGGCACCGTAGTAAGCACCTCCATCAAGACTGCCGGAGACGATTTCGATGAGTCTCTGGTGCGTTATATGAGAAAGAAGCACAATCTTCTGATCGGTGAGAGGACCGCCGAGGAGATCAAGATCAATATCGGCGCGGCGTACCGCCGGCCGGAGCTGGTGACCATGGAGGTGCGTGGAAGGAACCTGGTAACGGGACTCCCGAAGACCATCGTAGTTACCTCTGACGAGACCCTGGAGGCCCTTAAGGAGCCGGCGATGCAGATCGTGGACGCAGTACACAACGTCTTAGAGCGGACGCCTCCGGAGCTGGCCGCAGATATTTTTGACCGGGGCATCGTACTTACGGGAGGCGGAGCCCTGCTTTCCGGTCTGGACGCCCTGATCGAGGAAAAGACGGGCATCACGACGATGATCGCGGAGGAGCCGCTGACGGCGGTGGCCATCGGAACTGGTAAATTCATTGAGTTTTTCCATGGAGGAAAGCATTCAGACAGATAAATGGCGACTGTAACAGGTTATGTAGAAAAGATAAAATACCGCAATGATGAGAATGGCTATTCGGTGCTGAGCGTTGCCGATGGCAAGGAGGAGTATGTCCTGGTGGGTACCTTTGCGTACATCGCAGAGGGGGAGCGCATCGAGGCAACGGGGCGCATGGTAGAGCATTCGATTTATGGCAAGCAGCTGTCGGTGGAGAGCTATGAGATCAAGCCTCCCGAGGACACGCTGGCAATAGAACGGTATCTCGGCTCCGGTGCGATCAAAGGCATCGGAGCTGCTTTGGCTAAAAGGATCGTAAAAAAATTCAAGGCCGATACCTTCCGTATCATCGAGGAGGAGCCGGAACGGCTTTCTGAGGTCAAGGGGATCAGCGAGCGGATGGCCATGGAGATCAGCAGCCAGGTGGAGGAAAAACGGGAGCTGCGCCAGGCCATGCTGTTCCTCCAGCAGTATGGGATCCATATGAACCTGGCGGTGAAGATCTACCAGCAGTACGGCCAGCGGATGTATTCGGTGATCCAGGAAAATCCCTACCAGCTGGCGGACGACATCCATGGCGTCGGCTTTAAGATCGCCGATGAGATCGCGGCAAAGGTGGGGATCTTTACGGACTCCGATTACAGGATCCGGAGCGGGATGTTTTATGCTCTTTTACAGGCTGTTGGGAACGGCCACACCTACCTTCCCAGGGAGGAGCTGTTTGCCAGCGCGGCGGAGCTCCTTAAGGTGGATGCAGACTATATGGAAAAGCATCTCATGGACCTGCAGATGGAAAAAAAGCTGGTGGTGAAGGAAAAGGACGGCGGGATGATCGTCTATCCGGCCCAGTTTTACTATATGGAGCTCAATACCGCCAGAATGCTCCACGATCTGAACATACGGGATACGGTGCCGCCGGAGAAAATAAGGAAACGGCTGGAGTCCATCGTGGCCGGAGAGCAGATCGAGCTGGACGTCCATCAGGAGGAGGCGGTCATCGAAGCGGTGAACAACGGGCTCCTTATCATCACCGGAGGGCCGGGAACCGGAAAGACCACCACCATCAACACGATCATCCGGTATTTTGAACAGGAGGATATGGAGATCCTTCTGGCAGCCCCCACAGGGCGGGCGGCCAAGCGGATGGCCGAGGCCACAGGCTATGAGGCCCGGACCATCCACCGGCTCCTGGAGCTTACGGGAGCCCCGTCCATGGACAGCGGACGCAATGGGAACGGCAGCACCGGAGGGGAGACCCGGCTGGAGGGGATGCATTTTGAGCGCAACGAGGCCAATCCGCTGGATGCGGACGTGGTCATCATCGACGAGGTCTCCATGGTGGATATCAGCCTGATGCATTCCCTTTTAAAGGCTGTCAACGTGGGGACCAGGCTGATCCTGGTGGGGGATGTGAACCAGCTTCCCAGCGTGGGGCCGGGAAATGTCCTGCGGGATATGATCCAGTCGGGAAAATTTCCGGTGGTGATGCTCACAAAGATCTTCCGCCAGGCGGCCCAGAGCGACATTATCGTAAACGCCCATAAGATCAACGCCGGAGAGCGGGTGCCCCTGGAAAAGCGCAGCCGGGATTTCCTTTTTATCCGCCGGGACAATCCTGCGGCTATTATTAAAGATATGATGGTCCTTTTAAGGGATAAGCTGCCGGGCTATGTGGGCGCGGAGATCCAGGAGATCCAGATCATGACGCCCATGCGCAAGGGCGCTCTGGGCGTGGAGCAGCTGAACCGGATCCTCCAGGAAAATTTCAATCCTCCGGCGGCAGATAAGCCGGAAAAGGAGGCGGGAGGCACCATATTCCGGACCGGGGATAAGGTAATGCAGATCAAAAACAATTACCAGCTGGCCTGGGAGGTGCGGAACCGCTATGGGATCCCGGTGGACAAGGGCGAGGGCGTCTTCAACGGCGATATGGGCGTCATACGCCAGGTAAACGCCTTTTCCGAGACCCTGGAGGTGGAATTTGACGAGGGGCGGATGGTGGAGTACAGCTTTAAGCAGCTGGAGGAGCTGGAGCTGGCGTATGCCATTACCATACATAAATCCCAGGGAAGCGAATACCCGGCGGTGGTGATCCCCATTTATTCTGGGCCTCGGATGCTGATGACCAGGAACCTGATCTATACGGCCGTGACCAGGGCGAAAAAATGTGTGTGCCTGGTGGGACTGCCGGAGATGTTCCAGTTTATGGTGGAGAATGAAATGGAGCAGAAGCGGTATTCCGGACTGAAGGACCGGATCCTGGAGATCGGGCCGGGCCTGGACAAATAGAAAAATATATAAATCTATGAATAAAGAAACAATTCTGAATATTCTTTTTCCCCGGCGCTGTCCAGTGTGCGGGGAGATCGTAGAGCCGCCGGGCGGTCTGATCTGCCCGGCCTGCTTTCATAAGCTTTCTTTTGTAAAACAGCCTGTATGTAAAAAATGTGGAAAAGAGATCCAGGATGCGGCGGAGGAATTCTGCGGGGACTGCACAAAGCGCCGCCATGCCTTCGAGTCCGGTCTGGCCCTTATGAATTATGATGAGACGGCCAGGAGATCCATGGCCTGGATCAAATATAAAAATAAGAGGGAATATCTGGACTTTTATGGAGCGGCCCTGGCGGTCAGGTATGAAAACCAGATCCGGCGCATGCAGGTGGATGTCCTTGTTCCGGTGCCGGTCCATCCGTCCAGAAAGCGGGCCAGGGGCTTTAACCAGGCGGAGGTGCTGGCCGTCTGTCTGGGAAAGCGCCTGGGGATCCCGGTGGGATCCGGAATGCTCATCCGGGATAAAAAAACAAAGCCGCAGAAGGAGCTTTCTGCGGCGGACCGTCTGAAAAATCTGTCCGGGGCGTTCCGGGCCGGAACGATCCCCGAGGGAATAAAAACGGTGCTCCTGGTGGATGATATCTATACTACCGGGAGCACCGTGGAGGCCTGCGCCCGGGCGCTGCGGAGCGCGGGGGTAAGCCGTGTGTATTTTGTGGTGATCTGCATGACCGGGGGACGATAGGGGCTGTACCCTACTCGTCCAGGGAGACGAAAAGCCCGCTTTCCTTCTGCTGGAAGGAAAAGTCCTGGGACTCAGCTTCGGAGGACCAGACGGTGACGGTCAGGGTGGAGGTCTCCTTATCCCAGCTTATGGTGGGGCATATCAAAGCGTCTGTGGCATAGACGGCGGTGGGGAAGGCATTGACCCGGCTGTCCTTATCCATGAGATAGATCCCTTCATACCGGTTCCCGGGAGCCATATAGCCAAAGAGCTTCAGTCCGCTTTCCGGGTCCTCAGCCAGGGAGACCACGCCGTACTGGCCGTCATTTTCGGAGAGCTTTTCAAAGGGGACGGCCTCGATCTCTCCGGCAGAAAATTTCTGCATGATCGTAAAGAAGTCCCCGGCCTCCTCGGCCTTCATGGAAGCGATCTCTTCAGGGCTGGGGGTCTCCCTGGGGCCGGGAGCGTCGTTTTCCGTTTCTGCTGCGCTTTCCGGCGCGCTGGTCTCCAGGGACTCAGAAGCAGTCTCTGTCCCGTTCTGGCCGCCGGTGCCGGAAGAGCCGCAGGCGGTGAGCACGGCGGCGGCAAGGACCGCCAGGAGCCCGCAGGCAGCCCGGAGGCGGAGTTTCCTGTTTTTCATGGTTTCCATATTTTTCATCATTGTACTGGTTTTCCTTTCTGTTTCCAGCGTGTGCGCTGGTCTGACCCCTTGATTTTATCATATTTCCGGCATTGCAGTCCTTAAATTTTTATAAAAAGCTGCCTGGAGCCGGAGCGGTCGTTTTTTTACAAAAAAACTTGACTGTACAGGCTTTCTATGTTACAATGAGCGGGCGAATGGAAGAACATAGGTCTTTTTTTTATGCTCAATTTTCGATAGCAGGCAGAGAAAAAGGCCGCCTTACAAAGAATTAAACGGAGGTGGAAGTCGTGCGCACAAAGATTACACTGGCATGTACAGAATGCAAGCAGCGCAATTACAACATGACGAAGGATAAGAAAACTCATCCGGACCGCATGGAGACCAAGAAGTACTGCAGATTCTGCAAGAGACACACAATGCACAAAGAAACTAAGTAATCCGGTTTTCAGAAGGACGTGAATTATGGGAGAAACAGCAAGTAATGAGAAAGCCCCCAAAAAGGACTTTATCAAAGGCTTAAAAGCTGAATTCAGCAAGATCATCTGGCCGGATAAAGAAACTCTGACAAAGCAGTCTGTTGTGGTAATAGCAGCAACACTTGTTTTGGGAATTGCGATCGCACTCCTTGATCTGATCATTAAGTTTGGTCTCAATATCGTTATTGGTTAAGGATGAGGTGAAGATATGTCAGAAGCACAATGGTATGTTGTACACACTTATTCCGGATATGAGAATAAGGTAAAAGTTGACATTGAAAAGACAATTGAAAACAGAGGACTTCAGGACCAGATCTTAGAGGTTTCCGTCCCGTTGGAAGAGGTTATCGAACTGAAGAACGGCGCTCAGAAGCAGGTGGAACGCAAGATGTTCCCGGGCTACGTGCTGATCCATATGATCATGAATGATGATACATGGTACGTGGTCAGAAACACCAGAGGCGTGACCGGTTTCGTAGGACCGGGATCCAAGCCGGTGCCGCTCAGCGAGGATGAAATGAGAAACCTCGGATTTAAGACAACCGGAGTCGTCGTTGATTTTGAGGTCGGAGACACCATCGTGGTGATGTCCGGCGCATGGAAGGATACCGTGGGCGTCGTTAAGACCGTCAACGAATCCAGACAGTCCTTAACGATCAACGTCGAAATGTTCGGCCGTGAAACACCGGTAGAACTGAATTTTTCTGAAGTGAAGAAAATGTAGGCTGCGCCCGTTTGCGCAGATGTACGAGTGGGAGGGAAATCCCGACATTACCACATGATTTAGGAGGTGCCTAATTATGGCAAAGAAAGTAACAGGATATATCAAATTACAGATCCCGGCAGGAAAGGCTACACCGGCTCCGCCAGTTGGTCCGGCACTCGGACAGCACGGCGTTAATATCGTACAGTTCACAAAGGAGTTCAACGCCAGAACTGCTGACCAGGGCGACATGGTCATCCCGGTTGTTATCACCGTTTATGCGGACAGAAGCTTCAGCTTCATCACAAAGACTCCGCCGGCTGCTGTATTATTAAAGAAGGCCGCAAAGATCAAATCCGGTTCCGCAGCTCCCAACAAGACAAAGGTTGCTACCCTGTCCAGAGCTGAGGTTCAGAAGATCGCTGAATTAAAGATGCCGGATCTCAACGCTGCAAGCATTGAGGCTGCTACCAGCATGATCGCCGGTACTGCCCGTTCCATGGGTATCGTTGTAGAGGATTAATCCGGAAGCAGCAGGCTGTTTTCGCTGAGGGGCATATCCCCATACAGTGACAAATACGTGGGAGGGAGAACTCCCGACAATACCACAGGAGGTTATTTAGAATGAAAAGAGGAAAAAGATACGTAGAAGCGGCAAAAGCTATCGACCGCGCTACTCTTTATGATACAGCAGACGCTATCGCACTTGTAAAGAAGGCTGCTGTTGCAAAATTCGATGAAACTATCGAGGCTCACTTAAGAACTGGCTGTGACGGCCGTCATGCTGACCAGCAGATCCGCGGCGCTGTTGTTCTGCCGCACGGAACTGGTAAGACTGTACGTATCCTTGTATTCGCAAAGGGACCCAAGGCTGACGAGGCATTAGCAGCAGGCGCTGACTTCGTTGGTGCTGAGGAGCTGATCCCGAAGATCCAGAACGAGGGCTGGTTAGATTTCGACGTTGTTGTCGCTACACCGGATATGATGGGCGTTGTTGGACGTCTTGGCCGTGTACTTGGACCCAAGGGCTTAATGCCGAACCCCAAGGCCGGAACTGTAACCATGGACGTTACAAAGGCCATCAACGAGATCAAAGCTGGTAAGATTGAGTACAGACTCGATAAGACAAACATTATCCACGTGCCAGTAGGTAAGGCTTCTTTCACAGAAGAACAGTTAGCGGACAACTTCCAGACGCTTATGGATGCGATCATGAAGGCAAAACCGAGCACAGTAAAGGGCGCTTACTTAAAGAGCGTTACTCTTACTTCCACAATGGGCCCGGGCGTAAAGTTAAACGTTGCCAAGCTGGTGAACTAATAACTGCCTGAAAAAGTGATTGACAATCCAGATATAATATGTTAGAGTATTCGAGTATTGAATGCCGAAGACAGCAGGTGCCGTAAGGCGTAAGATGAAAACACCTGCCGAGGAATGTACAAAACTCACATGCAGAATTTTGTAAACCTCTCTGTCTCAGCGGCAGGGAGGTTTCCTTGTATATACAGGAATCTGATGCTGTGACGGCTTTACAATGCTGGCAGCCGCATCCAGGCGTGACCCGCCGGGAGAGCAGCTGCGAAAAATAAAACAGGAGGTAAACCATTCATGGCAAAAGTTGAATTAAAGCAGCCGGTTGTAGCTGAGATCGCTGAGCTTTTTGACGGAGCGGCTTCCGCAGTAGTTGTTGACTACCGTGGATTAACTGTTGAGCAGGATACCGCTCTTCGTAAACAGTTAAGAGAAGCAGGCGTTACTTATAAGGTATATAAGAACACCATGATCCGCTTCGCAGCAAAGGGAACCGCTTTCGAAGCTCTTGAGCCGAATCTTGAAGGACCGACAGCCCTGGCTGTATCCAAGACAGACGCAACAGCTCCGGCCAGAATCTTAGCAAACTTCGCTAAGACAGCTGACAAGCTTGAATTAAAAGGCGGTGTCGTAGAGGGAACTTACTACGATGCAAAGGCGATCAATGTGATCGCTTCCATCCCGTCCAGAGAGGTTCTTCTTGGAAGACTTCTTGGCAGCATGCAGTCCCCGATCGCAAACTTCGCACGCGTTATCAACCAGATCGCAGAGAAGAACGGCGGTTCTGCAGAGGCATAGGCCGAAAGCAGCTTAGTGAGCGCGAGCGGAACGCGAAGCGCGAGCTTAGCGCGAGGCCGTTCCCGACCCTTAATGAGCGGGAGCGCAGCGAGCGCAAATTTAGTGGAGGGAACCTTCCCATAGGCGTGGGTGCAGCGAAAGCCGTTCCCGACAAGAGGAGGGAACATCCCGTGGGCGCGGACACTGTAAGATCCGTTCCCGACGCAGCATAACGCTGCAAGGTTTTTGGAAACAAAACGTGAAAATAAATAATTAATGGAGGTAAATCATAATGGCAAAGTTAACAACAGCTGAATTTATCGAAGCTATCAAGGAATTATCCGTATTAGAGTTAAACGAGTTAGTAAAAGCATGTGAGGAAGAGTTCGGTGTATCCGCAGCAGCAGGCGTTGTTGTAGCAGCAGCAGGCGCTGGCGCAGCAGCTGAGGAAGAGAAGACTGAGTTCGACGTTGAGCTTACAGAGGTAGGCCCGAACAAGGTTAAAGTTATCAAAGTTGTTCGTGAAGTAACTGGTCTGGGCTTAAAGGAAGCTAAGGACGTTGTAGACGGCGCTCCGAAGGTTCTTAAGCAGGGCGCTTCCAAGGAAGAGGCTGAGGACATCAAGACAAAACTTGAGGCTGAGGGTGCAAAGATCACTCTTAAGTAATTTAAGAAATGATGATAAAAGAAGCCGCAGGTGGGTGACCATCTGCGGCTTTTTTCATGGAAGGGGCTGCTTGGTCCGCGGATCCTTCCGGAAACCACACTGCAAAACTGGAAGAAACCATAAAACCATGTGGAAAGACGGATGCATCTGTGATAGAATGGAACTGGATTCTTAAGGATTTTCCGCGCGCAGCCGTACAGAAAGAAAAGCCGCGGCAAAGACAGAGTACAACAACGGCCGCAGGCCGGAAAACAAAGGAGATTGACCACATGCTGGATGAATTGATAAAGAGATATCCCATACTGGAACGTGTCCGGGAGGACATTGGGGCTGTTTACGGGATCCTGGAGCGCTGCTATGAAAACGGCGGGAAGCTTCTGATCGCAGGAAACGGCGGAAGCGCGGCTGACGCGGAGCACATCGTGGGCGAGCTGATGAAGGGCTTTGTGAAGCGCCGCCCAGTGACGGAAGAGATGAAAGAGGCACTTGAGAAAGCGGACCCTGTGCGTGGGAAGGAGCTCTCTGAAAAGCTCCAGGGCGGCCTTCCGGCCATTGCCCTTGTGGACCATGCCGCTCTTTCCACGGCCTTTGCCAACGATGTGGACGGGATGCTTTCCTACGCCCAGCAGGTCAACGGTTACGGAAAGCCCGGGGACGTATTTTTAGGGATCAGTACCTCGGGGAATGCGGAGAACGTGATGTATGCGGCAGTGACGGCAAAAGCAAAGGGAATGAAGGTCGTGGGACTCACAGGAAAGGACGGCGGGAAGCTGGCAGGGATCGCCGACGCAGCCGTCATTGTCCCGGAAATGGAAACGTATAAGATCCAGGAGCTGCATCTCCCGGTGTACCATGCGCTGTGCCTGATGCTGGAACACCGGTTTTATGAGCAGTAGGGGACCGGGGGCGGCATGAAGAGACAGGAATGGATTTTACTGATCGTCCTGGCCATAACCGTAATGGCCTCGGTACTGGTCGGAGTTGGACAGGTATATATAACAGGAATGGAAGGCGTCCGCTTAAAGGCAGATCAGACACTCTGGCTGTTTTTTGAGACGGCAGCCCTGTTTGGCATATCCTTTTTTATCATACGTCTGGCACAGACCAAGTGGCTGCGCTTCCTTTTGCTGTCGTTTATGACCATGGGATTTTTATGGATCCACCAGGTATTTCTCCCGGTGCTGGTATCCGGGGCCTACCTGGCGGCTGTGATCCGGTGCGGCAGCGCGCTGAGGCGTCTCCTGGACCGGCACAGACGCCTTCCGGAATACCATGGGGTCACGTGCATGGCAGATCTTACCCTGGGCTGCGGCCTTCTGATCACAGTGTTCTGCCTCATGTCCCTGGCGGGGATCGGAAGCATTGGAAACACCAGGCTGGCGGTCCTGGTCCTGCTGTCCCTGTCGTTCCTTCCGGCAGTTTCCGGATCGGAGGCCAGGGTCAGAGCCAGGGCCGGTTACGGCGGCTTCTGGAGGGAACGGAAGCCCATGACCGTGGGAGTTTCCCTGTGCCTGGCTTTTTTCTTCGCCATGGTGCTCCTGCAGGCGGGGCGCATGAACATCTGCGCCGATTATGATTCCCTCCACTATGGACTCCGGTCCGAGTATATTTTAAACGACGGCGGCGGGATCTATGAGGATCTGGGAAGCGTCAACGTGGTCTATACGTACTCCAAGGGCCTGGAGATCCTGCTGCTTCCCATTTCGGGCCTTCCCTCGTACAGCTTTTTCCTCAGCGCGCAGCTCTGGATGACCGTGGGCCTTCTCCTGACGGCCGGAAAGATCGCTGGTCTTTTTGTAAACCGCCGTCATGGCCTTTTGTGTCTGGCGCTGCTGGCGTCGGTGCCCGGGATCATGAACATGTCGGTCACGGCGAAAACCGATTCGGCTACGGCCCTGTTCCAGCTGATCATGATCTATTTCCTGCTCCTTTATATCAGGCGGCAGAAGACGTATTGGCTGGTACTGGCGGGAAACGCATTTTTCATGACCATGGTCTTAAAGCCCACGGCCCTGGTATTTTCCACCATCGTGGGGGGAACGGCGTTCCTCTGCATGGTGTTCATGAAGCGTCTGCGGATCCAGTGGAGGGAGCCGTTTTTCCTGGGGTGGATCCCCATGCTCTCCATGTGGGCGCTGGTGTGGCTGAGGACCTGGCTTCTCACGGGGCTTCCGGTGACATCGGTGTTCTACTCCATCTGGAATAAGCTGGGCTTCGTGGTCCGCTATCCGTTCCGGTTTGACGATCTGCCGTCCAATGGCGGCTCCCTGTTCTCCATAAGCGGAGTGAAGCATTTTTTAAAGCGTCTCTACGGCGTTCTGCTGGCTCCTGTGGGAGAGGATATGGCCCATGTCTGGATCGCCTGGGGGACTCCGATCCTTCTGATCTTTCTGGTCCTGTTCCTTGTCGTGCTTCTGGCCAGGACGCGCCGGTTCCGGAAAACGGAGGAAAAGCCCTTTTGCTGCCTGGTCTGGATGTTTCTGGCATGCGGAGCGGCCAGCCTGGCGGCCCTGTACCTTTTATGGCAGGTGGACGGCAACTACTTTATCCTTTTATATGCCCTTTTCGGGATCCTGGCGGCGGTTGCCATCGGGAAGCTGGAGAGCCGCTTCCTGGCCCGCTCTGTGGTAAAGCTTCTGATCCCGGCGGTGCTCTTTAATGTGACGGTGACAGGGGTCTCCAACTGGAAGGGGGCTCTGGGTCTGTCCCCGGTGAAGCTGGTCCACAAGGGCTATTTTGACCACTGGCAGCAGGAAAAGGAGAACATGGCCTTAAAGGGCAATGAAAAGATCTGGGAGATCCTGGAGGCGGATCCGGAAACCAGGGTGCTGGTATTCGGGCAGCAGCCGGAAATGCTGATGTTCCCATGTAATACCCAGAGCTATACAGATGTGGAGGGAAGCGGCGGAAACTTTTATATTTCTGCCAGCCCCGAGGCCATGGTGAGCTTCATGGACCATGCGGGCACCGATTATGTGTACCTGGGAAGCGGGTTTTTGCGCCCTGGGGCCGAGGGCTGGAGGAATGTCACGGCCATGATCCAGAGCGGCTACGTGACCGATGTGTTTTATGAGAACGGCAACGGACTGGGACGCTTTACGGCGGACCCGGCCGTGGAAAAGGCAGAAGAAGAACTGGCGGATTTTGTGACAAAATACTGGCCGGGAGAACAGCAGTAAGGGGAATGACATGGAAGTACTTCATAGGATCGCGGAAGAGTTTGAAAAAAGAAAGGATGACCTGCTGGTCTTTGCCCTGCTCCTGGGCTTTGGCTTCTTTATAAACAGGGGGGTGGAGCTGAAGGGGCTTTACATGGACGATCTGTATCTGTGGTCCTGTTACGGGGAACAATCCTTCCGGGAGTTTGTATTTCCCATGGGAGGCACCCGGTTCCGGTTCGTCTTTTACCTGGCGGCGTGGCTGGAGCTGTTTTTCCTGGGGAACCATGTGACATGGATGGTTCCCTTCAACATCGTTTTAAACAGTATCATCGCCTGGTCCTTGTATAGGATCTTTGTGAAGGTCAGCGGCGGGAGGAAGTTCGTAAGCCTGGCCCTGGCGGCGGCTTATCTGCTTTCCAGGATGAGCTATTATCAGATCGGCCAGTTTTACGGCCTGATGGAGAGCCTGGGCCTGTGGGCGGCTGTGGGGCTTCTGTACGGCGTGTATGTGTACGTCAATGAAAAGAGGGCCAGCGCTTATTTCTGGGCCAACGGCCTGTATTTCCTGGCCAGCTTCATCCATGAGCGGTATATGGTGCTTTTGCCGGTGCTGCTTTTGGGTCTGGTGTTTGGAAGATGGGCAGGGATCAGGGAAAAAAGAAGCCGGGAATGGAGCGTCGGATCCCCGAAGGAGGAAGAGGTCCGCAGAGATGCCGGACGGAGCCGCTCCAGGGCCAGCCGCTCCGGATCCCCCAGGACAGGCCGTTCCGGAGGTCCCGGGACGGGACGGAAGCCAGGTGCGTCCTCTTCCGGCGTGTCCGGCTGGCTTCTGCTGGCTGTGACGGCGGCCACGGCGGTCCTCATCCAGGTGATCCGCCTTTTTACCATCGGGACCCTGTCTCCGGCAGGTACCGGGGGTACCGATGTGGCCGATACCTTTAAGATCTCAGATGCCATTGCCCATGCCTGGGAGCAGGTGGCCTTTGTGTTCGGAAGAAACTCCGGGCCGGACTATCTCTGTATCGAGCCCTTTGCCAAGGCACCGTCGGATATCCGCTTTCTGATCCTGGCCTCCAACGCGGTCCTGGGACTGGCGGTCCTTATTTTCCTTATCGGTATGATCCGGGACCGGGGAAGGGTCCTGGCCCACGGAAGGAACCTGGTGCTGTTCCTGGCCTTCATCGCCCTCTGCATCGGTTCCTCCAGCGTGACCATCCGGGTGGAAATGCGCTGGGTATATGTGGTCTATGCGGCGGCCCTGCTGGTGCTGGCTTATATGACCTCCCTTATGGGCCCGGCCGGATTTCTGGCCATCCTTTATGCGGCTCTCATATTCCCGGCGGAGACGTATTACCGGGAGCACTGGTCCAACCTGTATCTGTGGCCGGATCAGATGAAGTACAATTCCCTGGCCGAGGAAACGGTGGAAAAATATGGAGACGATATTTTTGATAAGCAGGTCTATATCATCCGGGATACCTATGAGATCAGTGAGTTCACGGCAGAGACCTTTTTAAAGGTATATGACAGGGATGGAAAGGGAAAGAACACAGAGCTCCGGTTCATAGACAGTGACTTTGATCTTCCGGAGATCACGGACGATATGGTCATCCTGGGCGAGGATCCGGAGGCCAACGGGTTCCAGGATGTGACGGAGTTCGTAAAGACCAGGCGGTTCAACCTGGCCTATGGAAGCTATGACGACGGCTGGATCGATGAGAAGGCCCGGATCGTGTTTGAAAACGGAGACCATGACGGCCTGGTGCTCCGCTGCTATTATCCCGGTAAAATTACGGGAGACCAGGTATGCAGGATCCGCCTCAATGGAAAGCAGATGCCGGATCTGGTGTTCACGGATAATAATATGGAATATGAGATCCCGGCGGCTCCCCATCAGACCATTTCCCTGGAGTTTTCCTGTAATTTTTACGTGAAGGACGCCAAGGAGAGAAGAGGAGAGGACCGCCTTTCCATGATCGTTTCCATGGAAGAAAAATAGGGGATACAGAAGAACAGAAATATTGACAGAGGGCTCCAGGACCGGACGGATACGGCGCGGTCCTGGAGCGAAAGTGAAATGACAAGGAGAAACTAGATGGAAGGACAACAAAGTATGGTCCTATGGATCATGTTTGCAGCGGGAATGGTGTTTTCCGTGCTGCTGATCATGGTATGGATCTTTATAAAAAGGACGGCCTATCTGTCTCCGGTAAAGCGGGAGCTGAAAAAGGAGAAGCAGTGGCTGCGCCGGGGCGAATACAATGCGGCCATGGTCAAGGGCCGTCAGAACCTGGAGCTGCTTTTTAAGGTGGTGGCCGCCAACAACGGGATCCGGCTGGACAATACGGCGGCGGCCCAGGCCAACGCCAGGAGCGTCCAGGAACGGAATCACGGGCGCAGAGGCCGGTCGGGAAGGAACCGGGTCATGACCCATCAGCAGTTTGGCTGGTGGATGGAGGAGAACGGATACCTGGACCGGGTGGCCAAATGGGAAATGAACCAGGTACGCCTCATCGGAAACAAGGCGGTCCATGAAAACTTTATTTCCAAGGAGGACGCCTGGAACCAGTATAATTATCTGGAGGATATTTTAAAGCTGGTGTCGGAAAAGCATCCGGTGGGCGGAAAGCGGAAAGGCGGAGCCAGGAGCCGCGGAACAGAGCGGGGCCCCAGGGTGCCGGAGGCGGAAGGCGGGAGAAAGGCCCAGAAAAAAAATGGAAAAGAGGGCCGGGACCGGAACGGAAAAAAGGCCGGGACAGGGGAAAAGCCTGGGAACGAGAAAAAGTCTGGAAATGAAAAAAAGCCTGGGAACGAGAAAAAGTCCGGAAATGAAAAAAAGCCTGGAAATGAGAAAAGACCAGAAAACGGGAAAAAACCTGGAAATGAGAAAAAACCAGAAAATGGAAAAAAGCCTGGAAATGAAAAAAGACTAGAAAATGATAAAAAGTCCGGGAACGGGAAAAAAGACAGGCAGGCGGCAGCAAAATCCCCCCAGGAGCTCCAGGAACCAGACAAGACGGCGAAAAAGCCGTCCAGACGGAGAAGAAAAAAACCAAAGACTCCGGAGACGTCCAAGACTTCGGGACTTCCAGAGGCAAAAAAGCCAGAAGCGGCGGCTCCGGAAGAGAAGAAGGAGCTTCCCGCCCCCGAGGGACAGAAGGAACCGGCAAAAAAGCCTGGAAACCACCGCCGCCGCCGCAGGCGGAAGCCGGCGGGAGCGTCTCCGTCAGCCGGAGGAGCCCAGGGAACCGTGGCCGCTGTGGCGGCAAAGGGGTAGAAAAACCGGAGAAAATCTGCTATACTGGCTAAAAATGGCGGGAAGAGCCGCTTCCCCCGGAGGACCAAATGAAAGCATACAGAAAATATATGTACGTGGGACTGCCGGTTCTGGGCGTCCTGTTTTACCTTTTTTATCTGCACCGGGCGGCCATTGATCTGGTCTATTCCGATTATATCCGCCTCACCCTCTCCTATCTGCCGGACGTGTGGGACCCGGAAAAGTTTTTCGTTCCGGATCTTCTCACCAGGATCCCGGTGAATTTCCTGGAGCGGGCGGTCAATGTGGAGCTCTTTGGATACAGTGTGACCTTCGACCGGGTCCTGGGCGTCCTGGGCTTTGGCCTGTCTGCCCTGATCCTGGGGGCTTACAGCAGAAAAATGAGGATCAAAGCCGGATGGTTTACGGCCATGATGGTCTTCATGTTCAGCCTGAATAAATGGGAAATGCTCTATAATGGGACAGGCTGGGCCCATTTCCTGGCCTTTGGATGTTTCTTCTATAATTATTACGTCCTGGAACGGGTCTATGGAAGCGGAGGAGAAAAAAAGGGAGATATGGCCAGGCTCCTGGTCCTCCCGGCTCTGGTGACCATCGGCGTTGCCGGGCCGTACTGCGCCATCTACATCATGACTCTGGTGCTGGCGTATCTGTTTGTATTCGTCAGAAGGCAGACGGGCTGGAAGCGGACCGCTCTTCTTTTGGCCACAGCGGTGCTGCCGCTGGTTTTATATCTGTGGAGCAATTCCATGGCGGTGTATGAATATTCCGGGGCGGTGGAGGGCTCCATGGTGGAGGCGCTCCGGGAGGATCCTGTATTCTTCCTGAAATTCCTCTTAAAGTCCTTTGCCTCCATGATCTTCGGCGTGGAGCTGATCAACCGCCATATGGCGGAGGTTCCCGGGATCGTATGGTGCCTGGCAGGAGCTTTGGTGGCGGCCGCTTATTTTCTGGCGCTGTGGATGAATTTTTACTATGGGATCGAAAAAAGGACGCTGTTTCCGCTGATGCTCCTGGCGGGAGGCGGAATGAACCATCTGATGGTGCTGGTGAGCCGCTGGATCTTTATGCCCCGGGACGCCTACGGCATGAGCTCCCGGTATGCGCTCCAGTATCAGATCGGTATCCTGGGGATCTTTCTGACCTTCGCCCTGGTATTCCAGCAGCAGAGGGCCGGAAGGACTTCTGGAGACCGGGAGGAGGACGGGCAGACGTCCTATGAACATGGGAAGGGCCGGAGGACCCAGAACCGGGCGGAGAGGCCCATGGCCCCGTGGGTGCGGGCGGCAGCTCTCATGGCGGCGGCCCTGTTCCTTGGAGGAAACCTCATGACCACAGCAGAGGAGCTTTCCTTCGCAAAGCACAGGAAGCAGCACAATATAAACGATGTAAAGCCTGTGGTCTTAAACTTTGAAAATGAAACGGACGAGGCGCTGGAGACGGCCCTCGAATACCATAAGCCGGGGATCCGGGAGGCGCTTTCTATCTTAAAGGAAAACGGATGGAACGTCTTTGGAGAAGCAGGCGGAAATACCATGGAATCTGGAGGGAAAAAATGAAAGTAGTAATTCTGGCAGGCGGATTTGGAACAAGGATCAGTGAGGAGAGCCACTTAAAACCAAAGCCAATGATCGAGATCGGGGAAAAGCCGATCCTCTGGCACATCATGAAATATTACTCCCAGTTCGGATATAATGAGTTTATCATCTGTCTGGGCTATAAGCAGTATGTGGTCAAGGAGTTCTTTGCGGATTACTTCCTTCACACCTCCGACGTGACCTTTGACCTGGCCAACAACAGCATGAAGGTCCATAATAACTATTCAGAGCCCTGGAAGGTGACGCTGATCGATACGGGTCTCAACACCATGACCGGCGGCCGCGTAAAACGGATCCGTCCCTATGTGGGAGACGAGCCGTTTATGCTGACCTACGGCGACGGCCTTTCCAATATCGACTTAAAGGCTCTGGAGGAGTTCCACCGGTCCCACGGAAAGACGGCCACCATCACCGCTGTGAACATCGGCCAGAGATTCGGCGTCCTGGACATGGACGAGGCTGGCGCTATCCATGCCTTCCGCGAGAAGAATGACGACGACGGCAGCCTTATCAACGGAGGCTACATGGTAATGAATCCCAGCGTGTTCGATTACATCGAGGGAGACGACACGGTATTTGAGCAGGCGCCCCTGAGAAATCTGGCCTCCGACGGAGAGCTGATGGCGTACCGCCATGAGGGCTTCTGGAAATGCATGGATACCCAGAGAGAGAAGCAGCAGCTGGAAGAGATGTGGCAGTCTGGAAAGGCTCCCTGGAAGATCTGGGAATAGGAGATCATATGGATTTAAGAGAAGTATTTGAGTTTTATAAAGGAAAAAAGGTGCTGGTCACAGGCCATACGGGCTTTAAGGGCGCGTGGCTCTGCCGGATCCTCATAAACGCCGGGGCAGAGGTCACCGGCTATTCCCTGGAGCCGCCCACAGCTCCGGACCTGTTTTCCATGGCCGGCCTGGAGGGAAGGATGGATTCAGTCATTGGAGATATCCGGGATCTGGACCATTTAAAAAGGACCTTTGAAAAGGCGCAGCCGGAGCTGGTCCTGCATCTGGCAGCCCAGCCCATTGTCCGGGATTCCTATAAGGATCCGGTCTACACCTATGAGACCAATGTCATGGGCACTGTAAATATCCTGGAGTGCGTGCGGCTGTTTCCGTGTGTACGGTCGTTTTTAAACGTGACCACAGATAAGGTCTATGAAAATATGGAGTGGGAATACGGCTACCGGGAGAACGACCGGCTGGACGGCTACGATCCCTATTCCAACAGTAAGTCCTGTTCAGAGCTGGTGACCCACAGCTATAAAAAGTCCTTTTTTGAGGACGGACGCTGTGCCATCTCCACCTGCCGGGCGGGAAATGTCATCGGCGGCGGGGATTTTGCCAATGACAGGATCATACCGGACTGTGTCCGGGCGGCCATGAAAAAGACGGATATCATCGTCCGCAATCCCCATTCCACCAGGCCCTTCCAGCATGTGCTGGAGCCCCTGGCCGTTTATATGGCCGTGGCAAAGGCCCAGTATGAGGACGGGAAGTATGCGGGCTATTATAATGTGGGTCCCGACGATAAGGACTGTGTGACCACTGGCCAGCTGGTGAACCTGTTCTGCGAGGCCTGGGGAGACGGCCTTTCCTGGATCAACCAGAGCGACGGAGGTCCCCACGAGGCGAATTTCTTAAAGCTGGACTGCTCCAGGGTAAAGCGCGTCTTTGGATGGACGCCGCGCTGGGGAGTAAAGGACGCCATCCGCCTGACCGTGGAGTGGTGCCGGGAATATGAAAAGGATCCGGCAGATCCCCAGGTAACGGAGATCATGGACCGCCAGATCGGAGAGATGTTCCAGAGCCGGGGGCTTTGATCCCGGAGCGGGCCAAAAAGCCGCCGGACTGGCGGACGCACAGCCTGTACAGAAAAAATGGAGGAAAAAACAGATGTTTGAAAATAAGACAGAAGCCCAGGCCCGGGAAGAGATCCTGGCCATGGTGGCTGAATATGCAGACCGGTTCCATAACCAGACAAAGGAGTTTTCCCCGGGAGACCGGATCCCCTATGCGTCCAGAGTTTACGATAAGCAGGAGATGGTGAACCTGGTGGACAGCTCCCTGGAGTTCTGGCTCACCTCCGGCAGATACACCGATGAGTTTGAGAAGAAGCTGGCAGAATACCTTCATGTACGGTACTGCTCCCTGGTAAACTCCGGCTCCTCCGCCAATCTGGTGGCCTTCATGGCCCTGACCTCTCCCCTTCTGGGCGAGAGACGGGTAAAGCGCGGCGATGAGATCATCACCGTGGCCGCCGGATTCCCCACCACTGTGACCCCGGCGATCCAGTACGGCGCGGTGCCGGTGTTCGTGGACGTGACCATCCCCCAGTACAACATCGACGTTTCCATGCTGGAGGCGGCTCTTTCTGAAAAGACAAAGGCTGTGATGTTAGCCCATACCCTGGGAAATCCCTTTGATCTCCAGGCAGTGAAGGAGTTCTGTAAAAAACATGATCTCTGGCTGGTGGAGGATAACTGCGACGCCCTGGGAACCCGGTATACCATCGATGGTGAGGAGAAATTTACCGGTACGGTGGGAGATATCGGAACCTCCAGCTTCTACCCGCCCCATCATATGACCATGGGAGAGGGAGGCGCCGTCTATACAGACAACGCCCTGCTCAATAAGATCATCCGTTCCTTCCGCGACTGGGGAAGGGACTGCGTATGCCCCTCCGGCCGGGACAATCTCTGCGGCCACCGGTTTGACCGCCAGTACGGCGAGCTGCCTCTGGGCTACGACCATAAATATGTGTATTCCCACTTCGGCTATAACTTAAAGGCAACGGACATGCAGGCTGCCATCGGCTGCGCCCAGCTGGATAAGTTCCCGTCCTTTGTGGAGCGGAGACGCCATAATTTCGACCGGTTAAAGGCAGCCCTGGCCGGAACGGAGGAGAAGCTGATCCTTCCGGAGGCAGCAGACCATTCCCGTCCAAGCTGGTTCGGCTTCCTGATCACATGTAAAGAGGGCGTGGACCGGAACCGGGTAGTCCAGTATGTGGAGGACCATGGCGTCCAGACCCGGATGCTGTTTGCCGGAAATCTCACAAAGCACCCGTGCTTCGATGAGATGCGGGCAGAGAAAAAGGGCTACCGGATCGTGGGAGAATTAAAGAACACGGACCGGATCATGACAGATACCTTCTGGGTGGGCGTATATCCGGGCATGACCGACGAAAAGATCGACTATATGGCAAAAGTGATCAAAGAGGGACTTGAGCAGTGAGCGAAGAGATGAAATATGACCTTTCGGGGGTCCATGCGGTCAATTTAAAGCTTTTAAAGGAGATCGACCGGATCTGCCGGAAATATAAGATCAAATATGCCCTGGACTCGGGGACGCTTCTGGGGGCCATCCGCCACGGCGGCTTTATCCCCTGGGACGACGATGTGGACGTGGTCTTTACCAGGGCCAATTATGAAATGTTCAAAAAGGTGGCGCGGCGGGAGCTGCCGGAGGGCATGTCCTTTGTGGAGCCTGACGAATATCACGGCGGGAAGGCCTTTTATGATTTTGTTTCCCGAGTGACCTATGATAAAAGCCAGAAATTTGAGGATTCCGGGAAGATGGCGTTTTATGACGATAAGATCACCCGCCTCAATGTGGATCTTTTTATCCTGGATCCGCTTCCGGATAAGGCCATTCCCAAAAAGATCACCAAGCTTCTGCACTGTGTGGTCTATGGGCTGGCCCTGGGACACCGGTGGAAGATCCAGCTTTCCGATTATAAGGGGATCATGAAGCTGTTTGTGGCCGTGCTGTCCGCCGTGGGAAGGCTGATCCCGTTCCCGGTGATCTATAAGCTCTGGAAGGCCCTCTGCGCCAAGGATAAGAATAAAAATACCGGCCTCTACTTTTACACCAACTACGCTCCGGATTATTTCTATGTGGAGATGAAAAAGGAGTGGGACGATACGGTGGAAGAGATCTCCTTTGAGGATACGAAGCTTTTTATCCCCACAGGCTGGGAGCATCAGCTTACCCAGGTATACGGGGATTATATGAAGCTGCCTCCAAAGGAAAAGCAGGTGCCGGAGCATTCAGACATGGAGATAAAGATTTATGGTTAAACTGCTTTCCGTTGTGGTGTCCGTTTATAATGAGGAACTGGCCCTTCGGGAGTTTTACCAGGAGACGGGGGCCGTATTAAAGGCCCTGCCGCCCTCCTGGGATTACGAGCTTCTGTTCGTAAACGATGGCAGCGCCGACCGGTCCCTGGAGATCCTCCGGGAGCTGGCCCGCCGGGATGACCGGGTGAGGGTGGTGGAGTTTTCCAGGAATTTCGGCCATGAGGCTGCCATGATCGCAGGCATCGACTATGCCCGGGGAGACGGCATCGTCTGCATGGATGCAGACCTCCAGCATCCGCCGGAGTGCCTTTTGGAGATCGTGGAAAAATTTGACCAGGGCTATGAAGTCATCAGCATGGTCCGCATGAAGAATAAAACCGCCGGCCTGGTGAAAAATATTACCTCCGCCGCCTTTTATAAGCTGATCAACCATTTATCCGACGTGAAGTTTGAACCCAACGCCTCGGATTTTTTTGCTGTCAGCAAAGCCGCGGCCGACGTTCTGCGGAACAATTACCGGGAGAAGGTGCGTTTCTTAAGGGGCTACGTCCAGAGCGTGGGATTTAACAGGACCACGATCCAGTACGAGGCCAGACCACGGTTCGCAGGAGAGAGCAAGTACAGCTTAAGGAGCCTGTTCCGGTTTTCCATCAACACGATCCTGTGCTTTTCCGACATGCCCTTAAAGCTGGGGATCTATTCCGGCTGCGCGGTGGCGGCCTTCGGCCTTCTGATGATGGCCTATACCATCTGGACCTGGGCCAAATATGGAACACCCAGCGGCTATGCTACGATCGTGGTGCTGATGTCCTTTATGTTCGCCATGCTGTTTGTGATCGTGGGGATCATTGGGGAGTATATTGCGATCCTGTTTTCCGAGCTGAAGGACCGCCCGATCTACATCGTAAAGAGCACAGAAAACATGGAATCAGAAGAGAAAGTTACGAAATCCTAAATAATTTATGATATTTTGAAAAAAGGGCTACAAAAACCCAGAGGAATCGTATATAATACGTGAGTATGTAAAAAGGTCTGCCAAAGCCTGCTTTCCAATGATTTTGGCGGATCGGTGGAACTGAAATGACAGGAGGAGATCATAATGAAATTATTAAAGAGAATGGCTGTACTGGGCCTGGCAGTCCTGGCCCTCAGTGCATGTACAAAGAGCAGCGAGGAATCTGAGACTGTGACAGGAAACGAGGTGGATCCGGCAAAGCAGTCCGCCATGGATGAGGTGGACGAGACGCTGGCCCGTGAGGATAATATTTTGGTAGAGGATGAGACAGAGCCCAAATCCTTATATGAGTGGGATCAGGTAAAGGATGAGACAGACACCCTGTTCGCTGATGCAGATCTGTATCCCCAGACCGTGAAGATGGAGTTTGCAGCGGATGAGGCTTCCATGACCATCGACTTAAGCTGGGTATTAAAGAATGGAACGTCTGAGGAAGAGGCAGAAGAGTATGCGGCTATGATGGTGAAGCAGTTCAATGATATCGTTGCCGTTCAGAGCACGGAGCTGGAGAATTCCTCTGATTCCTCCTTCGGTACTCTCTGGAACCAGTTCGCACTGAATGTGAAGGTGGGCACAGAGGATGGAAAGTGGCTTGTGGATAAGAGCTACAAGGCAGGCGGAAAGATCGACCTGGCAATGCCAGAGGCAGAGAGCCAGGATGGTCCCGAGGACGTGGCAGAGGACGTTCCGAAGAAGGAAGTAAAGGAGCCCAAGGCCACAAAAGAGGCGAAATAAGAAAGAAGAATAAAAGAATGGGAGCAGAGATGGATCTGCTCCCGTTTTTTTGTCCCTTATTTTCTGCACTGATCCATAAAGTACTGGAAGATGGGCAGGGAATCCACACAGTTTTCCGGGTTGGTGACCGGACCGGTCATACGCTCCGGATGCCACTGGACAGCCCAGATGGGAAGGCTTACGTGCTCCACAGCTTCCACGATGGAATGGCCGTTGGCATCGGACCAGGCCACAGCCGTCAGATCCTTTCCCAGGTCCTTTAAAGCCTGGTGGTGGTAGCTGTTGATCTCCAGGGATTCCCCGAAGAGACGGCCCAGGATGGAGTCCTTTTTTAAGGTCACCGGATGGCATACGCCCTTGGCGTGCTCGCCGCCCAGCTCATCAGGGATATCCTGGTACAGGGTGCCTCCAAAATAGGCGTTCAGCACCTGGACGCCGCGGCAGATGCCGAAGATGGGCTTTTTCCGGTCCACAAAGGATTTTATGAGCTTCCATTCCAGATCATCCCTTAAGGGATCCGTAATAACAAAATCGTATTTCAGCTCTTCGCCGTAAAGGGCAGGGGCCACGTCTTTTCCGCCGGAAAGCAGAAGACCGTCTGCCAGATCGGCATATTCCTCCGCGCAGTCATTGTTTACGGCTAAGAGAGGGATGCCGCCTGCACGGCGGATATTATCTGCATAATTCTGGTTCAGGGACCAGGCCGGCGTTCCATTGGCGGCGGCGCTGGTGCCGCCGGAAAGTAAGATCACTGGATTCATAAGATCCTCCTTTTTTGTGATTTATCCAACATCGAGCCCGCTGTGGTAGGAATAGTTCCCCAGCTCAGAAAGGAACATTTCAAAGCTCTGGTCCTTGAGCGGGATCTCGCTTGTCAGCATGGAGTTGAACTGATAGTACATAAGGTTGCATTTCTGAAGGGTCTGACGATACAGGTCCAGGAAGGAGGCGGAAGAGGCCAGGGTCTTGTTCCAGGGATTGGTCCATACCTCATGGTCCAGGTTCAGGGTCTTCCGGACGCCTTTGGGCGTATCGTCGGTCACCAGCTTTTTGGAGGCGATGGGATGCTTTAAAAACATGGACTCAAAAAACTGGATCGTATTCCGCTTGTGGCCTGCCGGATCAGAAAGAAGGCGGCCGCCGAAGCGGATGGCATAAACGGAGCGGGTGACCATTCCCTCCGTGACCTGAAAGATATTGCGTTCTGTGATGGGATAGTAGGTTTCGTTGATACAGCGGCTGAGGAACCGGGACAGGAACTGGATCTCCTGGCCGTTTAAGCAGATGGTAGCCGCCTGGTTGAACTCAGATGGCTTTTTGTGCTTGAACTTCCGTAAAAGCAGCGTATCGATATCATTTTCCAGCTCCGCGTGAAGGCCATGGAACCGGGAGCCTTTTCCGTCGGTCTCATACTGGATGCGTCCGTAAACATAGGGATGGCAGATGGAGTCGGCGGCATAGTGGCAGAGGAAGCCGGCCATATAGGAAATGGCCTGTTCCCGCTGCTGCTTGGAACTGATGGCGGCGATCTCGTTGAGACAGTTCCGGAAGAAACGGTTCACATGGTATTCGTGCATATGGGAACCGACGTTCCGGTAGTCCCGGTGGCGCAGGATCGGGATATTATAAAAGAAGATATCCGGGCCCTGGAGCCCGATCTGGTAGAGCCAGCGGTATTTGGAGATCACATGCTTTAAATAATTGTTCGGCAGATCGTTATAGGCCTTTACGCCGAACAGGTAATGGGTCGTAAATCCTGGCAAATCGACCAGCTCCTTTATATTGGTTTCTGTACTGGTTTCCGGAAGGCATCGGAAATCCTGCCTCCGGCATCATACCATCAGTATATCATATCTTACGGTAAATTGGAATAAAACATAATGAGAAAAGTCGCAGCAGGAGGTTGGAATGATCCATTGGATCCATACGATGGTCTGGGGGCCGGGGATGCTGGTTTTATTCCTGGCTGTGGGGATTCTTTATACGATCCGGTTAAGAGGCTTTGTGTTCTGGGGTTTCCCCCGGTGGTGGAAAAATACGGCCGGGAGCCTGTGGAAAACTCCGGAAAAGACAGGGACCAATGAGGAAAACATACAGGGCGGGGATGTGGCCGGGGGAATGTCGCCGTTCCAGTCGGCGTGTACGGCCCTGGCAGCTACCATCGGTACAGGGAACATAGCCGGGGTGGCCACGGCCCTTTTATCGGGAGGGCCGGGGGCTATATTCTGGATGTGGGTATCTGCCTTTCTGGGCATGGCCACGGCCTATGGTGAAACGGTGCTGGGGATCCGTTACCGGAAGAGGGACCGGAGCGGAGGCTGGGTGGCCGGCCCCATGCTCTATATGGAACGGGGCCTTGGCTGCCGGTGGGCCGGGCTTCTTTACGCCGGGCTCTGCGCGGCGGCCTCCTTTGGTATGGGCAGCATGGTCCAGGCCAATGCCATTTCTGAGACCCTTGAGTTCTCTTTTTCCATGCCGCCGGTCCTTATTGGGGGCCTTCTGGTGCTTTTAAGCGGAAGGATCATGGCCGGGGGAGCCGGGGTCATAGCGGGAGCCGCGGAAAAGATGGTCCCGGTGTCGGCAGGGATCTATATGGCGGCTTCGGCGGCGGTGCTGTTTTTGTTCCGGGAAAATATTCCCTCTGCCTTTGGGATGATCTTCCAGGATGCGTTTTCGTTCCGGAGTGCCGCCGGAGGCGCGGTGGGGCTCCTGGCCAGCAAAAGCATCCAGTACGGGATCGCCCGGGGCGTTTTTTCCAACGAGGCGGGACTGGGAAGCCTGGCGGTCCTCAACGGGGCAGCAGAAGGCGATCCAGGCGTCCAGGGCCAGTGGGCGATCTTTGAGGTGTTCTTTGACACGGTCGTGAGCTGCACCCTGACGGCGGTGGTGATCCTCTGTGCCATGGGCGGAGAGCTTCCGGCCTTTTCCGGAAACGGGGCAGAGCTGACCGGGATCTGCTTTTCCAGGGGCCTGGGGAACCTGGGCGGATATACAGTGTCCATGTGCGTGGCCCTGTTTGCCTTTGCCACCATCATCGCCTGGTATTATATGGGGCGGCAGGCGGCCTCGTACCTGGGGGAGGCGGTCGGAAAAGATCTGGTCCGGATCTATACGGCCGGATATCTGGTCGCCGTATTCTTTGGAAGCCTTGGCCCCATGGAGCTGGTCTGGGAGGTTTCGGATGTGCTCAACGGATGTATGGCGGTGCCGAACCTGGCGGCGCTGGTGCTGTTATCCGGGAAGGTGGGCTCTCCGGGGCGGGCCGGGAAGGAGCTCTGACTGCCGTCTGGCGGTATGGAAGGGATCCGGCAGGAGAAGAGGGCTCCGGCGGGCCGGAGCAGAAAGAAAAAGACATGAAAAAAGCACCCCGCCAGGTGCTTTTTTCAACAAAATGATTATTTGAAAAAGGGAGGAGAGCTGATATTTTCTATCAGCCCGAGTATTATGAAAAAAATCTTATAAGCAGCATCGCATCGGATGTTTATCTGTTTATGGTTATATGATATCCTGTAAAGATGAAGAAATCATGTGTATTGTGTAAAAGAATTTTGAAAAGAATTTGAACATTTTATGAACGGTAGTGGATAATTAAAACTTCATTCAAAAAAACGTAAGAGAAAAGTCCCGGGGATGAAAGGTTTTTCTGGTAAAATAGGGCTGTAAAGAGGAGAGACTGCATTTCTGTTTTATCAGAAAAGGAGGAAGCTGTTATGAAAAAAAGAGTTGCTCTGATCGCGGCGGGCTGTATTGCGGCGGGAAGCGTCCTGCTTTCGGGCTGCGCCACGGAGGTGAAGGCCACGGTTCCGGATGTGATCCAGGTGCAGAACCTGGAGGAGGATAGGAAGATCTCCTTAAGCACGTCGGAAACGGTAAAGGTAGCGCCGGACATGGCCCGGATCGTCTATGGGATCGCCACGGAGGATGCGGACGCAGAAAAATGCCAGCAGGCCAATGCGGAAAAGCTCAACGGGCTTCTGGAATATTTAAAGGGCCAGGGCGTGGCAGAAACATCCATTGCCACCTCGGACTTTTCCCTGAACCCCATGTATGACTGGAGCGGGAATGCGAGAAAGCTGGTGGGCTATGAGATGCGGACCCAGGTGGAGGTATCGGATGTGGCCCTGGACCAGGTTGGGAGCCTGCTGAGCCAGGGAGTGGCGGCCGGAGCCAATGAGATCCAGTCCATTTCCTACTATTCCAGCACCTATGACGAGGCCTACGCCGACGCTCTGGCACGGGCAGTGGAGCTGGCAAAGACCCGGGCTTCTGTCCTGGCAGAGGCCAGCGGTCAGGAGCTGGGATACGTTATAAACATTGAGGAATACGGAGACCGCCAGGAGGGCCGGTATGTGACCTCCAATATGTCCATGAAGAGCGCGCCGGGGGCCGGAGCCGCAGAAGAGGCGGTCATGGATATGGGCGTCATGCCGGGCGAGATGGAGGTGACAGCCAGCATCCGCATCGAGTTTGCCCTGCTTCCAAAGCAATAAAGGTATGGACATCCGGCAGTGTGTCCTGTATAATATCAGATAGAAATGGGGGATGTCTTCATGGCATCCCCGGTTTTATTACAGGAAAAGGAGATTGTCAATGAAAAATCCAGTAGTTACCATCGAAATGATGAACGGAGACATCATAAAGGCAGAGCTTTACCCGGAGGTGGCTCCCAATACAGTCAACAACTTTTTAAACCTGGTGAACAAGGGCTTTTATAACGGCCTGATCTTCCACCGGGTCATCAAGGGCTTTATGATCCAGGGCGGCTGCCCCGACGGCAACGGCATGGGCGGCCCGGGCTACTGCATCAAGGGCGAGTTTTCCCACAACGGCTTCCAGAACGATCTGGCCCATACGCCGGGCGTTTTATCCATGGCCAGGGCTATGAACCCCAACTCTGCCGGTTCCCAGTTCTTCATCATGCATGAAGCGGCTCCGTACTTAAACGGAGAGTACGCGGCTTTCGGACAGGTGATCGAGGGAATGGACGTGGTCAATACGATCGCCGAGGTCCGCACCGATTACAGCGACCGTCCCATGAAGGAGCAGAAGATCAAATCCATTACGGCTGAAACCTTTGGGGAAACGTATCCGGAACCGGAAAAATGCTGATCCGGGAGTAATATTTATGAGGGAGATCCGATATGCAGCAGTGAACGGGAAAGAGATCCCGGTTCTGATCTCCGATGAAAACGAGGCTCTTCTGGCCGCCAGGGCGGCTGGAGGAGCCATTGTTGGATTATGGAGCGGCGAGGGACGGGGAACGGCGGCTCCCTATGCGGTGGAAGCGCTTTCGGACGTGACGGAGGAATTTCTGGAGCGGGCTGCAAGACGCCATCTGGGACTTCCCTGGAGGATCTGCGAGACCAGGCGGCTCCTGGTGCGGGAGATGACCGGCGATGATTTTGACGAGGTGTGGGCCAACCAGGTGGGCCGCGGCTTCGGCTCTGTGGAGGAGCTGGAGGCGTATACGAAGCACCAGTATACATTTTATGAGTTCGGCTTCTGGGCCCTGGTGGAAAAGAAGACCGGGGATCTGATCGGCGTGGCGGGGCTTAAGGTGCCGGAGGAGGACGGGAAGGAAGAACAGGAACTGGTGAAGCTGGAGCTTTTCAGTGGCCGGGAGAACGCCGGGGACGGAGAGGTGGTCCTGGAGCTGGGCTACCATATTTTCCCCGCATACCGCCGCCGGGGCTATGGACTGGAAAGCTGTGCCGGGATCCTGGAATATGGCCGCCGGGAGCTGGAGGCGGACCGGTTCCTGGTGCGGATCCGGAAGGAAAACGTCCCCTCCCTGGTCCTGGCAGAAAAGCTGGGCTTCCGGGAAAAATAAGCCGTTGGGCCAGATATAAATTTTATATGGAAAGCTCTTGTCAAATAAGGGCTTTATCCGGTATACTGGTTATTGTATACAAGAAACAGAAAAAATACAAGCGGGTGATGGAAATGCTGGATCGTTTGGAATTAAAGGCCTATGGAAAGATCAATCTGGGTCTGGATGTGGTGAGAAAACGGGAGGACGGCTATCATGAGGTGCGGATGATCATGCAGACCGTACACCTCCATGACCGGATCGTGATGGAGAAGTCGAAGGAACCGGGGATCCGCACGGAAACGAACCTTCCCTATGTGCCGGACGGAGAGGGGAACCTGGCCTGGAGGGCCGCAAAGCTTTTAATGGATGAAGTCGGCCTGTCAGAGGGCGTGGATATAAAGATCCGGAAATGTATTCCCGTGGCCGCCGGTATGGCGGGAGGGAGCACCGACGCGGCGGCAGTCCTGGTGGGCATGAACCGGCTGTTCGGCCTGGGCCTTGGAAAAAAAGAGCTGATGCGGCGGGGAGTGAAGCTGGGAGCGGACATCCCCTACTGTATCCTCAGAGGGACCGCCCTGTCGGAGGGGATCGGGGAGATCCTTACGGAGCTTCCTCCGGCGCCCCAGTGCCATGTGGTGCTGGCAAAGCCCCAGATCTCAGTGTCCACAAAGGCGGTGTATGAAAAGCTGCGGGTGGATGCCCTGGGACCGGAGGCCCACCCGGATATTGACGGCATGGCGGCGGCCATCCGGGCAGGCAGCCTGGACGGCGTTACAGCCCGTCTGGGAAATGTGCTGGAAACAGTCACGATCCCGGATCATCCGGAGATCGGCGCCATTAAGCGGATCATGCTGGAGCACGGGGCGGAGGGGGCGCTCATGAGCGGCAGCGGCCCCACGGTATTTGGGATCTTTAAGGACAGGGAAGAGGCAGACGCGGTCTGCGGGATCCTCAGAGAGACAGACAACGGACGGTTGACCCGACAGGTCTATTTGACCAGATTTTTTAACAAAAAACCAGCCAGATAGAAGGAGAAGGCCAATGACAAGCAATTTTGATGTGAAGATGGATGAATATCTGCCCCTGCGGGATGTGGTGTTCAAGACGCTGCGCCAGGCGATCCTAAAGGGAGAGCTGGAGCCGGGAGAGCGGCTCATGGAGATCCAGCTGGCGGAGCGCTTAGGCGTCAGCAGGACTCCGATCCGGGAGGCGATCCGGAAGCTGGAGCTGGAGGGCCTGGTCCTTATGATCCCCCGGAAGGGAGCCGAGGTGGCCAGGATCTCTGAAAACAATCTGCGGGACGTGCTGGAGGTGCGCCGGACCCTGGAGGAGCTGGCGGTGGATCTGGCCTGCCAGAGGATGACGGAGGACGAGCTGGAGGAGCTGAAAAAAACACAGGAATTGTTTGCCCAGGCCATCCGGGAGGGAGACGCCATGCGGATCGCCCAGACCGATGAAAGATATCATGAGATCATTTACGGCAGTACAAAAAATGAAAAGCTGGTGCAGATCCTAAACAACCTGCGGGAGCAGATGTACCGCTACCGCCTGGAATATATCAAGGATGAGGACAAGCGGCATATTCTCCTGGTGGAGCATGACCAGATCTTAAAGGCCCTGAGCCTGCGCCATGTCCACGAGGCGAAGATCGCGATCCGGGAGCATATTGATAATCAGGAGATCACCATCCTGAAGAACCTGAAGGAGCAGGAAAATGACGTTCAAAGAAAAGTATCTGGCCGGAGAAATCCGGTTTGAGGAGATCGACGATTACATTGAGATATGGAACAACAGCGACGACGAGCGGACGCTGGCACAGTTTCTGGGGCTTAGCGCAGACGAGGAAGACGTCTGGATCGATGACAGCGACGAGGCCTTAAAGGCCATGCTGGACCAGGAGCGCTGCCAGTCTTAGTCCGCAGGCAAAGGAAAAGAAAGGGGTATGGGAAAATGAAGACAGTAACACTGGGAAGAACAGGGATCACAGTCAGCAAGAACGGGTTCGGTGCGCTGCCGATCCAGAGGATCACAAGGGATGAGGCCGCAAAGCTCTTAAGGAAGGCATATGACGGCGGCATCACGCTGTTTGATACAGCCAGGGCTTACTCTGACAGTGAGGAGAAGATCGGCTATGCCATGAGTGATATCCGGAACCATATCTACATCACCACCAAGACCGCAGCCCAGAACGCAGAGGAATTCTGGAAGGACCTGGAGACCAGCCTGACACTCCTTAAAACGGATCATGTGGACGTGTACCAGTTCCATAACCCGTCCTTCTGCCCGAGGCCGGGGGATGAAAGCGGCCTTTATGAGGCGGCCTTAAAGGCCAGGGAGCAGGGAAAGATCCGCTTCATCGGCATCACCAACCACCGGCTGGCTGTGGCTCATGAGGCCATTGACAGCGGCCTTTATGATACCCTCCAGTTCCCGTTCTGCTATCTGTGCAGCGAAAAGGATGTGGAGCTGGTGGAGGACTGTAAGAAGAACAACATGGGCTTCATCGCCATGAAGGCCCTGTCCGGCGGACTGATCACCAACTCTGCCGCCGCCTACGCCTTTGAGGACCAGTACGACAACGTGCTTCCCATCTGGGGCGTCCAGAGGGAGAATGAACTGGATGAATTTTTAAGCTATATGGAACATCTGCCGGTGATGAACGACGAGATCCGGGCTCTCATCGAGGCGGACAGAAAACAGCTGTACGGAAGCTTCTGCCGGGGCTGCGGCTACTGTATGCCGTGTCCGGTGGGGATCGAGATCAATAACTGCGCCCGGATGTCCCTGCTGCTGCGCCGTTCTCCGTCCGAAGGCCATCTGTCCCCCGAGGGCCAGGCAAAGATGATGAAGATCAAGGACTGCCTCCACTGTAACCAGTGCATGAGCAAATGTCCTTACGGCCTCAACACGCCGGAGCTTTTACAGAGGAACCTGAAGGACTATGAGGAGGTCCTGGCTGGTAAGGTCATGACTCCCACCAACTTCTAAACAGGCAGAGGGCCGCTGCCAGTCTGCAGCGGCCCTCTGGGCTTTCCGACCTTCATCATCCTTCAATAGCGATGTAATTGGGTGTTTCCACCTTCTTCTGCTCCTCCTCTTTGGGAACGGACAGGGAAAGGATCCCGTTTTCAAATCTGGCTGTGATATCCTCCTGCTTTACGTTCTCGCCCACATAAAAGCTCCGGCTCATGGCACCGGCGTACCGTTCACGGCGGATATAGCGGCCTTCCTTATCCTTTTCGTCCTTATCCAGGCCCTTGGAGGCGCTTATGGTCAGACAGCCGTCCTTTAACTCAGCATGGATCTCATCCTTCTTAAAGCCCGGAAGATCAATGTCGATCACATACCGGCCATCCGCTTCTTTAATATCGGTCTTCATGAATCTGGAGGCGTTCTTTCCGTACAGCGGATTGCGTTTTCCAAAGAATTCATCGTTAAAGGAATCCATCATTTCATCAAATAAGTTTTCACCAAAGATACTGGGCATCAGCATAAATCATTCCTCCATTCTATATGTCAATTTACTGCTGGTCACAAATAAGTTTCTGGAACCGGAGGCGGCAGGAACCAGGCCGGACGTTTGAAGTCCTTTTTCTGTTCTCTATTTCGTCTCCTTTGTTCTACCTGTAATATAGCACGCATTATTAGCACTGTCAAGAGGTGAGTGCTAATTATTTTGTGAAAAAAGTGTGAAGCCCTGATTTTTTAGTTTTACGCTGATAAGGAAGTATTCACAACAACTTATCTCTAACATTGGCAGACAGGGTGCAATTAAAGCGAGCTACATCTATTGTGGCTTGCTTTTTGTGCATAAATGTTTAAAAGAAGATATTCAAAAAAATATTTCCTTTTATCTATAATTGATGTATTATAATAATGAGTATATACTCTTTTGAAAGGAGGTGTTTGGATGAGCAGTAATAATATTGTTTTAAATAGATTTTTTACCCAATATGTGTTTAATGATTTAGTAGCTAATCACACAAATAGTACATATTGTACTGTAGTAAAACGATATTTAAAAGATGAACAAGGAAAAAGCAAAAGCAATTGTGAAGTTATTAGTCAAATATACAAATATATGTCTAAAAATTATCGTAATGAATACTTTTACCAGAATACAATGCTCAACAAACTTCTTCTGGGAAAGCATAGTCTCAATACTACTACGGCGCTTACTCAAATACCGATTGGAAAATCTAAAGCAGATTTTATTATGATAAATGGTAAAGCTGTAGTTTATGAAATCAAAACTGAATTGGATAGCTTTGAACGGTTAGAGACCCAGTTAAATGACTATTTCAAAGCATTTAATCATGTTTGTGTTGTTACTTGTGAAAGTAGTTTTGGAAAAATAAGTAAACTTTTAGAGAACACTCCAGTCGGAATATGTATTTTAACTAATAGAAATACTTTGCGGTTTCCAAAAGAACCCGAGGAAAGTAATGACAAATTGTCACATGAAGTATTATTTAAAATTTTACATAAAAAGGAATTTGAGGAAATACTCAATATTCATTATGGAAGCCTTCCCAAAGCAACTCAAGTATTCTATTATGATGAGTGTTTGCGTCTGTTCTCAAGTATTCCAATATCTACTTTATACCCAATGGTATTGGTTCAGTTGAAAAAGAGAAACCATATAATAAAAGAGTATTATCAAAATGTTCCTTATGAATTAAAATCATTGTTGTACTTTTATAACGCAAAAGAAAAGGACTATTTAAAGTTGTCACATTTTCTTAATGATAAGTATAGGGGGTAACAAAATGTATTTTCCATATGTACGAGGTAGACAATATGAATTGCTTGCTCTTCGAGAACTAGTGACCAATGATTTATTAAGTCCGCATATTCTTCCCGTAGTAGAACCTGTAAAATTGTCTTCTACCCTATCAAAGACAATGGAGGAATTTGTCAAAAAGCAAAAAGGGATAGGAATAGTTTGTAATCCAGCTGTTAGATCTTTTAGTAGTGACATGAAAGATGAAGAAAAAGATTCTAATAGGCAAAAATTTTTGAGTTTGTTAGATGATCCTTTTATTGTAAAAGCCCACATTATGAAAGCTAATTCTTCAAGGCAAATTTCAAACTGGAAAAGGCAAAAAAATATACAGGAAAAGGATTGGCTTGTTATTTGCAATAATCGAGATTATGTTGAATCATATTTAGATATTTTTGGAGAAAACCCTCCCCAGTATGTACTTATACCTGATGAGTTTAGAAGAAAAATACGACATGGAAAAGTGCTTTTTGAAGATAAATTCGCAAAATGTGATCGTAATTCCGATTATTCAAAAAATTCTGATGAATTTTTTTCTGAAGACCATATTTTTTATAATAAAGAAGGATTTATTGGGTTTGGAGATTATTCCGTAATCGGAAAAGATTACCTAGAATCTGGATTTGCTCCATACGCAGTTGCTATCCATATCGTGTATTTTGCAGAAGATAGTAGTTTACGAGTTCACCATTTTGTTTCGGATTCAAACGATGATATACAGAACCCTGCAAAAAAATTTTATGAAGCAGTGCAAAAGTTATCAATATGGGTAAATGAGAACAATATCCCAATTACTACTGGACTTTCCGGATTTTTGGAGCACTATGATAACCAAACTTACCCTGGATTAGGAAGCGTGAAAAAGTTATCACTAATGCATCACTTAGAACTTGTCGGTAGATATTTAGATAAGGAGAAATAGTATGCATTGTTGTGAAAAATGTTTTAAAGACCCCGAGATAAAAGCAATCATTCGAGGGAATAATACACACGGGAAATGTGACTTTTGCCATAGCGATAATGTGTTTATTTGTTCTCTCGAAAGCAATGAATATCTGAGAGATAATTTTGAGTCATTGTTGGATGTCTATACTCCCATTAATGAAATGGGACGTAATTATCCTAAAGAAAGAGCGGATTTAATAAAAAATGTTTTATGTTCACAATGGAGTATTTTTAACTTAAACCCAGATGGTGTGTACAAGTTTTTAATTTCATTGTTGCCAGAAAAATACAATGAACAGCCTGCGTTATTTGATAATCCTATTGGAATCTCTGGAAGTGTAGATGAAGAGTATATGAACCAGTATTCTATATTAGGTACATATCAATGGGAAGATTTTGTTAAGGAAATAAAAGAAAAGAACCGTTTCCACACAAATATTATTAACAAAGATATTTTAAAAACTATTCTTCTTGCAACTTGTAAACAATATAAAGTCGGTTCAACATTTTATCGAGCTAGGATTTGGAGTGATAGACACGGATTTGACAAAGATCATATGGGAGCCCCTCCTGCATCAAAAGCTAGTGCTGGTAGAGCTAATCCAGAGGGAATAAGTTGCCTTTATTTGGCAGATTCTGTAGATACAACTCTACATGAAACACGGGCCGGAGTATATGATTATGCCACTGTTGCAACATTTCGTCTTTTAAAGGATATTGAAGTTGTAAACCTTGCTGCAATAGATAAAATAAGTCCATTTCAAGAGATTGATTGCAGTTTACTTGCTATTAATCTGCCACATCTTAGAAAAATAGGATATGAAATATCAAAACCATTGAGACGTCACGATAGTTCGTTAGATTATCTTCCAACCCAGTACATCAGTGATTATATAAAAAGTGCTGGATTTGCTGGGATTGAATATAAAAGTACTATGTGTAAGAAAGGCGTTAACTTTGCCATTTTTGATGAAACACTTTTTGAATGTATTGGTACAGAATCTTATGATATTGATTCACTAACGTATGGTTATTCAATGGTCGAATAATTCATAGCAAATACGCCCAATAGTAATAAAATCCAAAATATAAGTAAGTTACTATATAGGAGTAAAAAACGAGTGAGCAGTGATTGCTTTTTATCGGAAGTGTAAAATAAAGTGTGTAAGTTACTGTGATCAGCCCCTTGTCAAGTAGACAAGCGAAATATCTAAAATAAATTTATAGGTATCCGTCATATCTGGATTGATATGGCGGATATTTGTGTTTGTGAGACGTTTATTCACGGTCAGATTGACAACGGGCCTTAGCAAGAAGGCAGACGACAACCTCTCCTTGGAAAGTGCTTTCGCGGTATAAACGCCAGTCAGAATCATGCGCACCATTTGGCCTTATATGCTTTGATCCGCTTGTTTTCTGCAATTGGGTACTGGATCGGGCTCTCCGCCGATAATGCCTCCCTCCTTACTTCTGATGGCGTTTGGCAGTGGAATCTTTCCTGCGGCATTTCTTCGGCATAAAACTTCATATAGTTATCAATCGCAGAGCGCAGGGAACCTTCATCGGTTATTTTATACATACAATACATTTCTGACTTGATGGTTCCTCATAATCCCTCCGTAGGGCCATTATCAATACAGTGCCAGACACGGGACATGGACGGATCCATTCCCTGCTTTTGAAGCTTGCTTTGAAATACCTTACTTGTGTACTGGTACCCCCTGTCCGAATGAAAAATCGGTTTTGCGTCCGGATTATCTCTAAGTGCTTTATCATAAGTATCGAATACAAGCTTGTTATCGTTTCTCCTACTTACGGCATATGCTGCCGGAAAGCGGTCATACAGGTCAAAGATGGCGCTGAGATAAAGTTTTTTCCCGGCCTCTGGGATCTTGAATTCGGTGACATCTGTGACCCATTTCTCATTAGGTCCTGTTGCGTTGAAATCTCTTTTCAGCTTGTTGTCGGCTGTTGTCTCTGGCCTGGACGGCTGGCATTTCTTTTTGCGGATAATGGAATGAATCCCGAACTTCTTCATGATCCTATGGACCCTGTTTTTGCTGTAGCTGGTATGGTTGAAATGATGGATCCAGCTTGTCATCCGTCGGTATCCAAGGATATGCCCGAACCGTTCGTCATACTCCTTTATCAGTTCTGCCAGCTTTATATTCTCGGCCTCCTGTTCTGGAACAGATCGGTGCAGCCATTTGCAGTAAGCGGCGCGGGAAATGTTTAACTGCCTGCACATCTAGTTGATGCTCCACTGCTTTTCTTCGTAAAAATATTTGACTGCCAGGTACTTCGATTCGTGGCATTGTTTTCCGAGTCTCACATCCTTTTAAATTCTTTCACTTTTTTTAACAGTTCTACCACCACATCCTTTTCTTCAAGCTGGAGCTTAAGCCGCAGGTTCTCCCTACGCAGACGTTCCAGTTCGTCAACCTCATCATCCGGTTTATGGTGCCCGCGTTTATCTGACAGCCCGTCTTCCCCCGCTGCATCGTATTTCTTTACCCAGGAATAGACCTGGCTGTATGAAACATCATACAAGGAAGCCGCCCCTTTGTAATCCCGGTCATGGGCAATACAGTATCCCGCTATTTCCCTGCGTTCCGTGAGTGTTGTTTTTCTCCGCGCCTCTGCCATATAGACCTCCCTTTTCGGATCATAACTCTTAAGTTCTATATTGGCATTATACTTCAAAATTCACCTTCTGAAAATTTTTGTTTCAGAAATACCGTACTTGACGGAAATTTCCAGAATATTGCCCTTCTTGGAAAGGTGTTATTCCACAGCTTTGGTTTTTAATTCTGAGGAGTAGCTTTTGTTATGGTGGGAATGGGTAAAAGCCCCTGGCCCCACCGCCCTGTACTTTGCCATCCATTCACTCAAAGATGTGGAGGAACAGTTCTTCTCATTATATGTTATCCCATACTTTTCACAAACTTGGGCTGATGTATATTTTCCAGATAAAAAATCCTCACAGGCATGGATTTTAATTTCTGGAGGAGACTTTGGTTTGGACATAAAAATCCCCCTTAAGTAGACTTTGTTTATTTATCTTGTCTACCTAAGGGGTACTATATCAAATTTGCTTTTCCCAACGTACACACTTTATTTTACACCCTCCATTTAGGACAACAACATTCTTTCGAAACAGACTTCATTCTAATTAGTATGCTTTCCGTTTCCTGCTGCATTTCTATTATTTTTAAACAATCAGTCGGATAGAATTCATCCAACACCAAAGTATCATTTGACTGCGCCATCGTATAATCTCCATATTTTTGATACGTCAATTATACTATATTTACCTTGTAAGCAAAAAAGTGAAACGGATAATTGTATGTGCCAACGATTACTTGACACATACTGTGAAGTCCCGGCATTTGACATCCCGCTTCCGGGACCGTATAATATTTCCATAAGAAAAGAGGAGGACCGATTATGCCAGATATAAGAGAGATCACAGATCTGTCGGCTCCGGAGCTGGACATTTATGCCAGGCTCTCTGAGGGCCAGCTGCTTCACTATTACGAACCGGATACGGGCCTTTTTATTGCTGAAAGCCCCAAGGTCATCAGCCGGGCCCTGGATGCCGGATATGAGCCGGTGTCCCTTTTAATGGAGCCGGAGCATGTGGAGGGAGAAGCCAGAGAGGTGGTCTCCCGGTGCGGCGGTATCCCCGTCTATACGGCAGAGGCCAGGATCCTTACGGAGCTTACGGGCTTTCAGCTGACCAGGGGCGTCCTCTGCGCCATGCGGCGGCGGAGGCTGCCGGATGCGGCTTCCCTCTGCGCCGGGGCCAGACGGGTGGCGGTCCTGGAAAACGTCATGAATCCCACCAATGTGGGGGCCATTTTCCGGTCTGCGGCCGCCCTGGGCATGGACGCGGTGCTCCTGACGCCGGGATGCAGCGATCCCCTGTACCGGCGGGCCGCACGGGTCAGCATGGGCACAGTGTTCCAGGTGCCCTGGACCTTTTTTGACCGGCAGCAGTGTCCGTGGCCGGAGAAGGGGATGGAGGTCTTAAGGGAGCTGGGGTTTAAGACGGCCGCCATGGCCTTAAAAAAAGATTCGGTGAGCATCGGCGATCCGGCCCTCCTGGCAGAGGAGCGGCTGGCGGTGGTGCTGGGGACCGAGGGAGACGGTCTGGCGGCGGAGACCATTGCAGACTGCGACTATACGGTGATGATCCCCATGGCCCACGGGGTGGATTCTCTCAATGTGGCGGCGGCGTCAGCCGTGGCCTTCTGGGAGCTGGGGAAAAGATAAGGAGGTGGGGCGATGACCGAAATGGAGCTGAGAGAGGAGATCCGTCGTTATGAGCCCTTCAATGAACAGGAACGGGAGGATAAGAAGGAGATCCTGCGGCAGATGGAACAGGCAGACCATATCCTGACCAGGGACAACCGGAACGCCCATATCACGGTCTCTGCATGGATCATGGACAGGGACCGGAAAAAGGTTCTGATGGCATACCACAATCTTTACCAGTCGTGGGCATGGCTTGGGGGCCATGCAGACGGGGACGCCGATCTGAAGGCGGTGGCGCTGAAGGAGATCCGGGAGGAAAGCGGGCTGGAATCCGTCCGGTTCGTGACAGAGGATATTTTCTCCCTGGAGATCCTTACGGTTGACGGCCACGAAAAACGGGGAAGCTATGTGCCGTCGCATCTGCATCTGAACGTGACCTATCTGCTGGAGGCGGACCCAGAGCTTCCGCTGCGGATCAAGGAGGACGAAAACAGTGAGATCGGGTGGATCGGTGTGGAGGAAATCCAAAGAAGATCCACGGAAAAATGGTTTGTGGAACGGATCTACTCCAAATTATGCAAGAAGGCCCAGAGCCTGAGGAATGGAAAGCTGGCGATTCCGGAATGAACGATTAAGAGGGAACGCCTGGAAAAATTTCAGCTTTGTGACAAGATCACGGAAAATTTCCGGAAAAACGGTTATGATAAGAACATAAAGAAAAACATCAACCCAGGGAGGGCGGATATATGAGATTAAAGGATAAGGTTGCTATCATAACCGGCGGAAGCCGCGGGATCGGCTTTGCCACAGCAGAAAGATTTTTACAGGAGGGCGCCAAGGTCATTATCACAGCCAGCTCCGAGGAGAATGCGAAGAAAAGCGCAGCCCGCTTAAAGGAGCTATATCCGGATTCCGTGGTGGACGGGATCAGTCCCAACCTTTCCAGCCTGGAATCGGTACGGAAGGAATTTAAGAAGGTAACAGAAAAATACGGCTGCGTGGATATCCTGGTGAACAATGCAGGAGTCTCCGAAAGCACGCCCTTTACGGAATACACGGAAGAGACATACGACCGTGTCATGGATCTGAACGTGAAGGGGATCTTCACAGCCACCCGGGCGGCCAGCGAATGTATGATCGCCAAGGGAAGCGGAGTGATCCTTTCCACCTCGTCCATGGTCAGTATTTCCGGCCAGGCCAGCGGCCTGGCATACCCCACCTCCAAGTTTGCCGTCAACGGACTTACCGTATCCCTGGCCCGGGAGCTGGGCCCCAGGGGGATCCGCGTCAACGCGGTGGCTCCGGGGATCACGGAGACGGATATGATGAAGGCGGTGCCAAAAGAGGTGATGGATCCGCTGGTGCGGCAGATCCCCCTGCGCCGTCTGGGCAAGCCCGAGGACATTGCCAACGCCTTTGTGTTCCTGGCTTCAGAGGAAGCGTCCTACATCACAGGCGTGGTCTTAAGCGTGGATGGGATGGCAAGATCATAAGCAAAATGAAAAAGGCCGGTCCCGGTCCGGAAACCCTGATCTGTGGTTTCCAGAGCCGGAACCGGCTTCTTTTATGTATGTTTATGATGCGGCGGCCGGAGCCGTCTTTTCGGAATTATGCCTGGAGGCGAAGTAGGCCCGCAGGGAGTTTACGACGATGATCAGGCCTAAGAGCATTAAAAGGATGGCGATGATCAGCTGGAGTCCCTCCACCATGAAGGTGGCGGAGCCGGAGGCAAAGGCAGTTACCAGCGCTTTGGTCCTCTGTACCAGGGCAGTGGTGGTGACGCAGAGCATGATGGCCAGCGGCGGGAACAGCATCTTGTTGCTGCGGCCAGTGACCTTCATGAATACGCACAGGGTCACCAGGACCAGGGCAGATAATAACTGGTTGGCAGATCCGAACAGCGGCCAGATGTTGGAATATCCGATCCGGGTCAGGACAAAGCCGAAGAACAGGGTCAGCAGGGTGGAAACGTATTTGTTGCAGATGAACTTTCTCCAGCCTTCGGCGTGCTCCATGTCATCCACAGAGAACAGCTCCTGTAAGCTCATACGGCCGATCCTGGCAACGGCGTCCAGGCTTGTGAGGGCCAGGGCGGAAACACACATGGTCATGAAGCACTGGGCAATGTACATGGGAACGCCGAACATCTGGAAGAAGCCTGCCACGCCGCTTGAGAAGATCTGGAACGGAGTTCCAGCAGCGGGAGTTCCGTCGGCTCCGGCGGCAGCGCCTGCCACACAGAGGGCCAGTACGGCTAAAAGGCTTTCCAGGACCATGGCTCCGTAGCCTACCTTTAACATATCCTTTTCGTTGGCCACGGTCTTTGAGGACGTACCGGAGGACACCAGGCTGTGGAAGCCGGAAACAGCTCCGCAGGCAACGGTGACGAACAGGATCGGGAACATGTCTCCCAGCTTTTCATTATGGAAGCCGGTGTACATGGGCAGGTTCATGGTCGGGTGGGCCACAAAAAGTCCTAGCACAGCTCCGGCGATCATGCCGATGAACATATAGGTGGTCATGATGTCACGGGGCTGCTTTAAAAGCCACATGGGAAGGACTGCTGCAAAAAAGATATAAATAAAGGTAATGTAGGTCCAGGCCTCTTTTCCGGCGGTGATGGGGGCCATCATTCCAAGGGCCAGGGCAGCCACGGTGCAGGCAAGGCCCAGGACTGTCTCCTTCCAGCCGGTAAAATGGAGGCGTGTCTGCAATACGCCGAACAGCATGGCGAAGGCGATAAATAATAAGGAAATGGTCCCGGCTGCGCCGTTGGTCTCTGCCGCTGCGGACAGGCTGGTCACGCCGTCCACGGTCTGGTAGGCGTTGAAGGTCCCGGCCACCATGTCGGCAAAGGCTGCGATCACCAGCCAGGTGAAGAGCCAGCAGAATACCAGAAACAGCTTACGGCCCAGTTTTCCGATATATTTTTCAATCAGAAGTCCCATGGACTTACCATCATTTTTTACGCTCACATAAAGAGCACCGAAGTCTGTGACGGCTCCAAAGAAGACGCCGCCGATGAGGATCCATAAAAGAACGGGGACCCATCCGAAAACGGCCGCCTGGATGGCTCCGGTCACAGGGCCGGCTCCGGCGATGGAGGAAAACTGATGGCTGAAAACGGTCCAGCCGTCTGTGGGGACGTAGTCCTGTCCGTCCGCGTGAACGACTGCCGGTGTTTTGGCTTTCGGGTCGATGCCCCATTTCTTTGCAAGAAAGCGGCCATACAGCACATAGGCGGAGGCCAGGCAGATCGCGGAGATGAGGACGATTACAAGTGTGTTCATAATTATTCTCTCCTTGTTAGTATTTATAAGTACATACTATAATCCTGTAAAGAGATAAAGTCAATAAATCTGGTGAAAAACATGAGAAAATCGTCGTTTTTATGGTAAAATGATGAAAAACAGTTGGAAATTTATATAAATTTAATAATGTTTATAAAAAAGATATAATGTATAAATATACTAGATATAACCAAAGGGAATAGTAATAACAAAAGAAAAAACCAGTCCGCAGAATCCATATAAATCATGGAATAATTTTTTGTTTTTTGTGCATAATATTCAAGTATATAAAATTTTAACAAATTCGTTTGGAATTTAACAAGAACTGTGCTATAATGCATTTCGTTGCACAAATACAAAAAAGAAAAGGAAGGTTACACAATGGAAAATTCTAAGAAAATGACCTGGTATACCTTAGCCTTTATGGCGTTTTCCACAGTTTGGGGATTCGGAAACGTTCTGAATGGCTTCGTATACTTTAACGGTATCCAGGTTATCTTCAGCTGGGTAATGATGTTTGCCCTTTACTTTGTTCCCTACGCGCTCATGGTTGGTGAGCTGGGCTCCGCTTTCAAGAACTCCGGCGGCGGCGTAAGCTCCTGGATCCACGAAACCATTAGCCCGAAATTTGCATATTATGCCGGCTGGACCTACTGGGCATGCCACGTTACTTATATCGCAAGTAAGGGCAGCGGCGGATTAAAGGCTTTAAGCTGGATGGTATTCCAGAACGGAACTACCTACGATACATTCCCGACCATTGCTGTACAGTTAGCGACTCTGGCAGTTCTCCTGTTCTTCAGCTGGGTAGCAAGCCGCGGCTTAAACCCGCTTAAGAAGCTGGCTACCATTGCCGGAACCAGTATGTTCGTAATGTCCATCCTGTACATCCTTATGATGTTTGCCGCTCCGGTGATCAATCCCAACGCAGAGTATGTGACAATGGAATTCACCAAAGAGGCACTGATCCCGAAGTTCAACGTGGGTTACTTCACTTCCCTGTCCATCCTGGTATTCGCAGTGGGCGGATGTGAGAAGATCTCCCCGTATGTAAATAAGGTAAAGGATCCGTCCAAGGGATTCCCGAAGGGTATGATCGCTCTGGCCGTTATGGTCATGGTATGTGCGATCCTGGGAACCATCGCCATGGGCAAGATGTTCGATCCGACCATCATCAACGAGAGCAAGGAAAGCTTCAACTCCTACGTTTCCAACGGCTCCTACTGGGCATTCCAGAAGTTAGGTGAGTACTACGGCGTAGGCAACGCTCTGCTGATCATCTATGCAGCCTGCAACGCCATCGGACAGTTTTCCACTCTTGTTTTAAGTATCGACGCTCCGCTTCGTATGCTTCTTGACAACGAGGATGCAAGACAGTTCGTTCCCACCAAGCTGTTAAAGAAGAACGACAAGGGCGCATACATCAACGGTATCTGGATGGTTGTGGCTCTTTCCGGAAGTATCATCCTGATCCAGTCCTTCGTACCGGGCGCAGCTGCTGTATTAACACAGTTAAATAAGCTGAACTCCGTAACCATGCCGCTCCGTTACCTGTGGGTATTTGCCGCTTACATTGCCTTAAGAAAGGCTGCCGGCAAGTTCCATCCGGAGTACCGCTTCGTGAAGAACCAGGGCATCGCTCTGACCGCAGGCGTATGGTGCTTCTTCGTAACGGCTGCATGCTGTCTCCTTGGCATGTATGTGGAAGGCGATATGGCCTCCACAGCCTTAAACGTGATCACTCCCTTCGTTCTTACTGCTCTGGGACTGATCCTTCCGGAGATCAAGAAGAGAGAAAAAACAAACGCTTAACTGGAAATAAAATAACTTGTATTGTGCGTATCCGGCAGCTGGCCCATCCTGGACTGGCTGCCGGTTTTTCCTATATATTTTTGGGGATAGATATGATAAAATAGGGTCCATGGAAACAGCTGCGGCAGTCAGAAAAAGGAGGGGAGCCTGTGGATATACAGAAGGATGACCGGAAGGCGTGTGGAAAAGAGCAGACCGGGGACAGAGACTGGAAGGTGACCTTTGAAGGGGGCTTTTACGGCCAGAGGGGCCGCCGGGGGATCGAGATCCCGGTGGGAAAGACGTTTTCCTGGGGGAAGGAGATCTGGCATGTTCCGGCGGTGTACCAGTGCGGAAAGGGGCTGGTGGCAGATATCTTTGCGGAGATCGACCCGGAACGGGTGAAGGCCTTTTTAGAACGGTACCGGGATCTGGAGGAGGACAGGATGACGGAGGAGGAGCAGGAGCGGATCCAGCAGGAAAGTCCTCTGGAAACGGGCTTCCAGCCGGAGATCGTACTGAACGGAAGGAAGCTTCGGGGAGTGGAGGGAAACGGGCTCTGCTGGCTCCCGGAATCCTGCCGGGAAATGGATGCCGGGGCTCTGAACGATGGGCCGGCAGAAGAATATCCGGAACTGGATAATGACGGGGATCCAGTGGAGGATCCGGCAGCGGAGGAGTACCCGGCGGCAGACCCGTATGAAGAGGAGCGGAGGCTCCTGGAGCATTACGGACTGGATCCGGCGAAGGCCTGGTCCATGAACCGCTGGAGCTTTTCCTGGGCTACAAAGCGGCCGCCAAAGCTCCGGTCCCTGAGCCTTACCATGAAGCGGGACCGGGTCTGTATTCCAGGCATCCGCTTTACAGTCCGGGGGCCGGGAGACCAGATCCCCTTTATCCATCCCTCCACAGGAGAGCGTCATGTGCTGACGGTCCTGGAATACCAGGAGGAGGAGATGGACCGGAAGGCCTTTGAAGCGCCGGAGGATATGGAACAGGAAGAGAGACGGAGGCTTCTCCGGCGTATGGGGGAGTGGGAGTATCCCACCCATCTGACGGCCATGACCTACGCCGTAAGCCCAGAGATTTCCAGGAGAGAGCTGCAGATCCAGGACTGCGGCGGCGACCGTCCCCGGAGGATCCTGTCCAGGGAGCCGGAGGACCGGTTCCTTCCGGAGGCGAAGAATGATGCGTGCGTCATGGCAGGAGCCAGTGCCATCGGGATCATCGGCGGAGCCGACGGGCCCACGGCTATTTTCATGGCGGGGAAGGGAGAGCCGTGCGGCACCTTTTCCTCCCTGTATTTTGAGCCGGGAAAGCCGGTGGAATGGCGGATGCGGTTTTATGAGCAGCGGGTGGAGGATCTGGAAGTGAAGCTTTTATAAAAGAAGGGCGGGGAACAGTCAGTGCTGTTTCCCGCTCTTTCTGCTGTCAAAGTATGGAAAGCTGTCGATGGCGTCTAAGATATCCTTAAAATCATCCCTGGGAGCCAGGCGGATGTAGGCCTTTAAGATCTCCTGCTCCCGGGAACGGAAGGGGCCGTAAAAGATATCGTACAGGTTGTGGCCCCGCAGGTGGATGCGGATCTCCTCCATATGGTCCTTCATATCCTCCGGGGAAGTGAAGTCCCGGCCCAGGGCCTTTATGAGCTTCTGGCCGCTGGTGAGCCGGTGGAGATATTCCCGCCATTTTTTGTACAGGGTCTCGTAAAAGGCTTCCTCGCTCTCCACAATGCCCAGCTGTGCCATGATCTCCGGGTTAAAGAAGTAGTTTTCAAAGGAATAATATTTCAGGATCAGCACGTTCCTTCTGGTGACTCTGGGGAGCCGGTCCACGTCCTCGGCATTCCGCGCGTCATAATACCGGCAGAGCTGCCCCGCCAGCTCCTCCGGATCCTTTCCATCCCCGTCCCGGATCATCAGGAACTGGTCCCGGATATAGACCTGGTTCATATATTTTAAATTGGCGTAGGTTTTGATGTTGGTACAGCTGTTGGTGGTGATGATGGAAATGCGGGAGAGCCGTCCCTCCTGGTCCCGGATCTCAGGGTAGTAGTTTTCCAGCAGCAGGGGAAGCCGGGACTTATCCTGCTTTCCTTCCACAATAAAAACGAAACTTACGTTCATCAGATCGCTGGCCCCGTAGCCCAGATCGTCCAGGATCCGGCCCAGATCGGTCTTTTCCCGGATCACGGAATACATGTCGTCGTCTAAGACCACCTGGCGGATCTGGCGGGCCGTGAAATTGAACAGAAGATCCGGCGAATGGGTCTGGAAGATCACCTGGTTTTTTAAGGAAAGGCGGTACAGGATCTCACAGCACATTTTCTGGAGCTGGGGATGGAGAAAGATCTCCGGGTCCTCCACCAGGATGATGCTGGGGATCCGGTCCGGCTCGGCCACATACGTTTCCAGGAGAGACAGCATGTAGATGCTCCGCATGCCTTTGCCCAGGTATTCCACCGGAGTCTCTGTCCCCCTTTTTTCATTGCAGGCCGTGACCGTAACGGAAAACATCTGGTCCGTGTCACAGTTTATGGAACAGCGGATCTCTTCATAGCCGCCGTTTTTCAGGAAGTTTTCACTGAGCTTTTTGGAAAAGCTGCTGAAATTCAGCTGATAGATCTTATATTCCAGGAGCCTGGCAGTCTCCACGGCAGAGAGCCCCGCGGGCTTTTTCTGGTCGATGAGGCCGATACAGCGGAAGCAGTGGCTGCAGGCCTTGGCAGGATCGAAGATACAGGAGCCGGAGCGGAGCTTTCTGAGCTGCCGGTCTTCCTGGAACATGAGGAGGTCGTTCTGGAGCTGTCTTAAGTCCCGGTCGGCAGTGATCCGGTAGATCCTGGGGAGGATCATGGGGATATAGGGGTTATTTTTCCGGGAAATATCCTCGTAACGGACCTTTCCGTCTTTATTTACGTGGAAGGTAAAGCAGAGCTCTCCCTGGGAGAAGGAGGGAAGCCGCTCGCCGAAGACCCGCCTCCACACCTCATACCGCCGGTACTGGCTGACGATGCCCATACGGTGGAACAGGGCCAGATCCTCGCTGCTGATGGAAAAGGAGGCGTCGATGCGGATGGCCTGCTCCCTTTCGTTAAAATCGGCCTCCTGGACCTGGTAGCAGCCGCAGACGGCACAGACGGCATCCAGGATCGAGGTCTTCCCTGTATTATTTTTTCCCACCAGGATCAGGGCCCGGTCAATGTCCCGGATCTCCATGTCCCGGATGGACTTGAAATTGTGGATGTGAAGATAAGTCAGCTGCATGCTCCGCCCTCCCTGTAAAAATTCTTCCTTTTGCCCCTAGTATAATCCAGCCGGAGGCCCATGGCAATAGAAAACGTCTGCGCCGTGGGGCAGTCTGCCAGATAATTTGGAAAAAATCAAAAAAAGGGTTGACATTTGCTTTAAAGTGGCATAGAATACAGACACAGAAATAAGAGAAACCGATGAGAAAGAGGAGTAAGCCTTCTTCTGATATCACAGAGAGCTGCAGGCGGTGGGATTGCAGTATGGAAGGGATCGCTGAATGGACTTTCGAGGGCGGCCTGAAATGAAAAGAGTAGGAGCTGCCGGGAACCAAACCCGTTATCAATGAGGGATGCATGGTAGTGCATTGAAAGTGGACATTTATGTCAATTTGAGTGGTACCGCGATTATAAACGATTATAACCGTCTCAAGCGAAAGGGCTTGAGGCGGTTTTTGTGTTATAGGAACATGGGTTCCATGACATAAAAACGTTCCGCGAGGATCGTCATGGGGCGGAAGAGGATTCTGCCGCAGACGCGTACCGCCGCTGGTTTCCCGTTTCTGAAATGCGAAAAAAATTTAAGAGCATGGAGGAGAAAGACTATGAAGAAAAAAATGATGAGCGCAGTGATGGCAGCAGCAGTGACAGCGGCACTTTTAGGAGGCTGCGGAGGGAAGGAAACGTCAGGCAGCCCAGAGGCCAGTGGGACGAAGGAAGAGGAAACAACGGCCCAGGGCTCAAAGGAGACAAAAGAGGAGAAGATCGGCGGGGCCGGAGAAAATACAGAGGCTGGAAACGCAGACGGCGGGGAATATACCGTGGCCGTTGTAAAGCAGATGGACCATGCGTCCCTGGACGAGATCGCCGCCGCCGTCTGTGAGGAGCTGGATGCCCTGGCAGAAAAGAACGGGGTCTCCATCCAGTATGAGGTATATTCCGGCCAGGGCGACCAGTCGGTGCTGACCCAGATCGGGACCCAGGTGATCTCCGAGCAGGTGGATGCGGTGATCCCCATTGCCACCCTGGCAGCCCAGGTCATGGCCACCTGTGCTGAGGATACGAAGACCCCGGTGGTCTATGCGGCCATCTCCGATCCGGAGGCAGCGGAAATGACGGACATTGATTATGTGACCGGAACCTCAGACGCCTTGAATACAAAGTTTATTCTGGATATGATGCTGGCCCAGGATCCGGAGGTGAAAAAGGTCGGACTCCTTTATTCCTTATCGGAGGATAACTCCAAAACGCCCATCGCTGAGGCAAAGGCGTATCTGGAGGAAAAGGGGATCGGATACACAGAGAAAACGGCCAACACCAACGACGAGGTGATCACAGCGGCCAGCGCCCTGATCGCAGAGGACGTGGACGCCATCTTTACACCCACCGACAACGTGATCATGTCCGCAGAGCTGGCGATCTATGAGAGCCTGGCCGAGGCAGGGATCCCCCACTACACCGGGGCCGACTCCTTCGTAAGGAACGGCGCCTTTGCCACCTGCGGCGTCAACTACACAGACCTGGGCCATGAGACGGCGGACCTGGCTTATACGGCCATGACAGAGGGCATGGATTCCCTGGAGGACTTTTATCTGGCTGAGGGCGGGATCATCACTGTGAACACCGAAACAGCCCAGGTCCTGGGAGTCGATTATTCCGTATTTAAGGACATGGGAACTCTGGTGGAGGTAGGCACCACAGAGGATTAAAGAAAGCGGCTGCCGGGGGCCTGTACAGAATGGGCGCAGGCTCCCAGGCAGAAAATAAAGAGTATGGAAGGATGGGAAAGATATGCTTTATGTGGTTCAGACAGCCCTGGAGCTGGGATTTATGTATGCCCTGGTGGCCATGGCCCTGTTTTTAAGCTACCGGATCCTGGATATCGCAGATATGACCACAGACAGTGGATTCGTTTTGGGAGCAGCCGTATCGGTGACCTGCGCGGCGGCCGGCCATCCGGTGCTGGCGGTTTTTGCAGCCATGGCGGCGGGAGCCTGCGCCGGTTATGTGACAGCGTTTTTGCAGACCAGGATGGGCGTACCGTCGATCCTGGCCGGGATCATCACCAATACGGGGCTCTACACCGTGAATCTTATGGTCATGGGCTGGAGCTCCAATGTGAGCCTCTTAAAGCAGGATACCATGTTCACACTGTTCCGGGACCTGGGGATCGGAGGCGGATTTTATAAGCTGCTCCTGGCGGGCGGCATCACCATATTTGCCGGAGCCGCCCTGGTATGGTTTCTGGGTACCCGGCTGGGCTTAAGCATCCGCGCCACCGGAGACAACCGGGATATGGTGCGGGCGTCGTCGGTGAACCCGGTGTTTACCATTACTGTGGGACTCTGTATCTCCAACGCCTTAACGGCCCTTTCGGGAGCTGTGGTCGGCCAGTACCAGAAGTCGGCGGATATCAACAGCGGAGCCGGGATCGTGGTCATCGGCCTGGCCTGCCTCATCATCGGAGAGACTGTACTGGGGCGCCGTTCCATGGGAAGAAACGTGGCGGCAGCCGTGACCGGCAGTATTCTGTACCGCTTCCTTTATGCCATGATCCTTAAGACCTCCATCGTTCCCATCGAGTGCCTGAAGCTGGTGACAGCGGTGGTGGTGGCCCTGGCCATTGCCTCCCCATCCTTAAGAGAGTGGGCGGGACTTCAGAAAAAGAAAGCGGAAGCGAAGAAAAGGAGGGGACAGTCATGCTAAAGCTGGACCATATCAGAAAGACCTTTAATCCGGGGACGGTCAACGAAAAGGCGGCCATCCGGGATCTGTCCCTCCATCTGGAGCCGGGAGATTTTGCCACGGTCATCGGCTCCAACGGCGCGGGCAAGTCCACCATGTTCGCAGCCATTGCCGGAAGCTTTATTACGGATTCCGGTTCCATTACCTTAAACGGAAAGGACATTACCTTTGCGCCCGAGTACCAGAGGAGCCGCGTCATCGGCCGTCTCTTCCAGGATCCCTTAAAGGGAACGGCTCCCCATATGACCATTGAGGAAAACCTGTCCCTGGCGTATCTGCGGGCGTCCAGAGGAAGCATTCCCTTCAGCCGGATCTCAAAAAAGGATAAAGAATTTTTCAGAGAGCAGCTTTCCATGCTGGACATGGGGCTGGAGGACCGGATGAAGCAGCCGGTGGGCCTTTTATCCGGCGGCCAGCGCCAGGCCCTGACCCTTCTTATGGCCACCATGGTGCCCCCGCTTTTACTGCTGTTGGATGAGCACACGGCAGCCCTGGATCCGGCCACGGCGGAAAAGGTGCTGGAGCTGACGAAAAAGATCGTGGCAAAAAACCATACCACCTGTCTGATGGTCACCCACAATATGCAGCAGGCCCTGACCATGGGAAACAGGACACTGATGATGGACGATGGCCGGATCGTGTTCGATGTGAAGGGAGAGGAGCGGTCCCGCATGACCGTGCCGGATCTTCTGGAGAAGTTCCGTATCGGAGCCGGGAAGGAGCTTGATAACGACCGGATCCTTTTGTCGGCGGAGGACTGATCCTGCCGGATTGCATTGGGATCCACAAAGGTCAGAAAAAAGGTTGACACCATATATGACACCACATATAATATAAGCAGGAGGTATAAGGAATGTCAAAATGGGATAAATTGATAACACGTATATGCAATTTATCGAAAGACCTCCGGTTTGATGAGCTGCGGAAGGTATTGGAAAGCTATGGATATGAAATGAATGCACCAAGAAGCGGAAGCAGCCATTATACCTTTAGGAAACAGGGCTGTACACCGATCACAATACCAAAGCATGAACCGATCAAGAAGGTATATGTGGAAATGGTAAGACAGATTGTGGAAAGTGAGGCGGAGAATGATGAAGACGCTGAATGATTATATGGCAATGTCCTATCGTATGGAAATTGTGGAAGATAAGGATGAAGGCGGATTTGTGGTTTCTTATCCGGATCTGCCTGGCTGTATTACTTGTGGAGAGACTGTGGAACGTGCGGTAGCAAATGCGTTGGATGCGAAAAAAGCGTGGCTGGAGGCAGCATTGGAAGAAGGGGTGGAGATCCATGAGCCGGACAGTCTGGAAGATTATTCCGGACAGTTTAAATTGAGGCTTCCAAAAAGCCTGCACCGGTCACTGGCAGAACATTCACAGAGAGAAGGTGTCAGTATGAACCAGTATTGCGTATATCTTCTTTCCAGAAATGATGCGGTATTTTCAAAATAACGACCAAATCCTTTTGCAGGCGGAGGACTGATCCTGCCGGAATGCATTGGGATCCACATGCGGGTCTGCATTGGAGTCCACAAAACCCTTGCAATCTCCAGGAATATAAGATAAAATATTGTATAGATCCAGATATGCATCTTCTTGTCCGCAGCAGGCGGGCAGGAAGCGCCGGGCATCTGCCCGATGGAGATCCAGACAGAAAAGCTCTTATGAAAGCAGGCGTTCAGCGCGCTTTCCTGGCCGGATCTCCGCGTGGATGAACGGTGTGGAAATATTACATAAAATGCAGAAAAGGGGTTGACAGGGAGTATGGAAAAGCGCAGCATTAAGCAAGCAAGCAAGCAAGCAGCTGACACTGGGAGCAGAGACCTGATCCCGGCGCTTTGTCATGGTCTCAGTCTGCCGGGAAAATTGTATACAGAATATAAACAGGCACGTTTATTGCGTATATTTATGTAATAAGCGTGTCTTTTTATATAGAAAAATATAGGTATGGAGGAAAGGAGAGAGTATGAAAAGGAAGGAATTAAAACGCGCGGCAGCGGGGCTTATGGCAGTGTCCTTATGTATGGGGCTTACGGCCTTCCCGGTATTTGCAGGCGGAACGGAGATCGGCCGTTCAGTCACAGTGGTGGAGGACGGCGGAAAAAGGACCGTCCTTGGGCTGGATGAAAAGGGAGAAGGCAGCGGCTGGAGCTATGGAGGAAACATGGTGCTGACCCTGGACGGCTTTACCGGGGAACAGATCCGCTTAAACGGAGGCTCTCCCGATGGAAAGGACCTGTTCATTGAGCTGGTGGGAGACAATACGATTACAGGCACAGACAGTCTGTCGGGGGTACACTCTGACTATAACAGCTTTTATGATGAAAACAGGATTATTTTTACGGGAAGCGGGGATCTGGAGATCACAAACACGACCTCATCCCTGGGAAGTCCGGGAAAATATATTTTTGGACAGGACGGTGTCGTTACCCTGAATCATGGAGGGTTCAATAGCCAGACGGCTCTGGTGGTACAGAGCAATGCGACTGTGAACATCAATGAAAATACATCGGGAAGCTCCCTGCCCTCCTTGACGCTTACCATCAACGGCGGAACGGTGAACCTGTATAATAAGCAGCAGATCGGTCTGTCTTATGGGCTGGATCAGAATAAGGAGTTCGGCAACATATGCAGGATCACCGAGGACGGGCTTTTGACCGTTAAGACCGGCTTTACCGGGGAGGCGCCGCTGCTCTGCGGCGTAGGGAATGATCCGCGTCCTGCGTTTTATAGTCATTTTCATGTGACTACTGTGGACGGAGGGGAGACGCGTATCGACGATAAGGTACCGGATTTGGGCGGTTTCCCCAGCTGCGCCCTGGTGGATGCGGATGGGACTAAGCTTTTGGAGGCTCATATTCGAGGAAATGGCAGTTACGTGTATGACGGAAAAGACGATTTCCAGGTTCCGGAGCCGAAGCCAGAGACACCGGGAGCCGGAGAGCAGGGAACAGGTTCTGAGACACCTGGCACCGGAGAGGGCGGAGCGGATCCGAGCGTACCGGGAACCGGAGGAGCAGAGCCGAAGCCGGAGCTACCGGGAGCTGGAGAGAATGATACTGTTGCGTCTGATTCCAACGGCCATAAGGTCACAGATTCCAATGCCCATTCCTCCTCTGGAAGCAGCGGCGGATATGGCCCGGGAAGGGGCTACGGTTACTATTCGGTAAGGAATGAGGCTGGTCCGGGCCAGCCGGTGGGGGATTCCCGCTGGAATGGCGGTCAGTGGAGGCAGGACGCCAACGGCTGGTGGTTTGCCGGGACCGACGGCAGCTATCCAAAGGCAGGCTGGGCACAGCTGGAGTGGAATGGACAGAAGCTCTGGTACCACTTTGACACCAATGGGTATATGAGCACAGGCTGGATCCAGGATGGTGGAAACTGGTACTACCTCCATGCAGCGGGCGATGGAAACCGCGGCTTTATGCACACAGGCTGGCAGGAGATCGGCGGTAAATGGTATTATTTCCATAAGGATACCGACGGGGCGGCCCTGCCGGTGGGAGCCATGCTGTCCAATACGGTGACGCCCGACGGCTATACGGTCGGAAGCGACGGGGCATGGATCTAAACAGATGAAAATATAGGAAACCGGCGCGGGGGCTGCGGCCTTTCGCGCCGGTTCCTGCTTACAGGTTTAGGTGGCGGAGCGGACGGGGCTGTGGTATACTTTTATCATGGAATAGATAAAAGGGAGGAATTGCCTATGACAGAACAGGAAATGAAAGCGCGTATGAAAAGAAGCAGGGAACTGATCTACTGGTCCAGGGAGGAATACCAGTCGGATCAGACCTTAAAAAAGCCCCAGCCGCCTCTGGTGAAGGCGCCCATGACGGAAAATACCATGGAGCTTCCGAAAAACTTCGGGGATCTGCCCATGGACAAGAGCTTTTTACGGATCCTCCACGACCGGAGGAGCAACCGGGTATTTACCGGCGGCTCCATGGATCTTCTGACCCTGTCCTTTCTTTTGTGGGCCCAGCAGGGGATCCGGGGCATCCGCGGGAACAATTATGCCACTCTGCGGACCGTGCCCAGCGCCGGTTCCAGGCATCCCTTTGAGTGCTATCCGCTGATCCTCAATGTGGAGGGCTTGGAGCCAGGGCTTTATCATTACCTTCCCATGGAGCACAGGCTGGAGTTTTTAAAGTCTGCGGACATAAAGGACGAGGCCTTTGCAGACCGGGTGGTCCAGTCGGTGAGCCGCCAGAAATGGGTCTTAAAGTCCAGTGTGATCTTTTATTACAGCATCGTGCCCTACCGCGGCGAATGGAGATACGCCTTTAATGCGCCCAGGGTCATGATGATCGACGCCGGCCATGTGACAGAAAACCTGTATCTGGCCTGCAGCGCCTTAGATCTGGGGACCTGTGCCATTGCGGCCATGGATTCTCCGGCGGCCTCAGAGATGTTCGGCCTGGACGGAAAGGAAGAATATATTTTCTACTGTGCGCCTGTTGGGACCGTGTCAGAGGAAAATGAGGCTGCGGAGCAGGCTTTTTATGCATTTTTAAAAGAAAAATAATGGAAAGCACGCAGATACGAAAGAAAAGATCCTGTAAAGGGTACACTCTGGTGGAGCTGATGGCCGTCATCGCCATTATGGCGGCGCTGGCGGCGGCCTCCGCCGGAATTTACTCCGGTTATGTGGAACAGGCCAGGGAGGCAGAGCTGTATGAAACGGCGGAGCAGATTAAAAATGCCCTGGCCATATGTGAGGCCCAGTATGGAGAAGCCGGAGGCTCGGACGCGTCGGTGTTCTGGAGCGAGGCATTTTTGGCGCCGCCCAATCATCGGGACAGCGTCCTGTATCCCTATGTGGGAACAATGACAGAGGACTGTACCGGCTATTCCCTGAAGATAAAACGGAATGGGGAAGGGCGGTATTTTATTGCAGGTTTTACGTATTCCACGGAAGAATATGAGATCACATGGAAGAAAAATGATGGGATTACTGTGAAAAAACGGGGGAAATCTTAAAAAATCATTAAAAAAATATAAAATTCTCCTTGCGAAATGAAATGAATACGGGTATAATGTGGAAGATTTAGGCAAAAATAAGATTGAGGAGAAGCGACATGGAGAATCAAAAGAAAACCACCAATTCACTTGCCAGAAGAATGGGAATTTCTCTCATCTGCGGTCTTGCGGCCGGTCTTCTGCTGATGATGTTAAGAGAGAACCTGAACAGCTCCGGCCAGGAGGCCGTCTGGAAGACCATCAACAGTATCCTGTTCCAGGATATCACAGCCGCAGGCACGGAAAAAGACCTGGGACTTTTTTATATCCTGGGCCAGCTGTTCATCCGCTCGCTGCAGCTTATGATCGTACCTATGGTATTTACATCCATTACCCTTGCCATTGGCCAGATCTCTGATACGAGAGCCCTTGGAAGGATTTCCTTTAAGACCATCGGCGGATTCCTGGTATGCTCGGCAATGGCCCTGGTCCTGGCATGCGGAGCCGGATATATGATTTACAGCGCCGGCCTTTTTAACATCCAGGTGGATGGTCTGGAGGGACAGGCCGGATCCACCGGTGCCAATCCGTTAAATGTGATCTTAAGCGTGGTGCCGTCCAACGTTGCGGCGACCTTTTCCAGCAATACCTCTGTACTGGCCATTGTATTTCTGGCCGTAACCCTGGGACTGTGCATGAATGCCCTGGGAGAGGAAAGGATCTCCGTATTAAAGAAGCTGATCACAGAGATCAACGATATTGTCGTGGTATTTTTAAACTATGTGGTTACGAAGTTCGGTCCCATTGCCATTTTTGTCCTGCTGTCCAGGACCTTTGCCATCTATGGCATCCACCATCTGAAGCCGGCCATGACGTATGTGGTGGCAACGACCATCCTTTTGCTGGCCTTCCTGTTTGTGGGCTATCCGCTGTTTGTGGCAGCCAGCACCAGGTTAAATCCGTTTAAGTTTGCCAGCAAGATCTTAAAGGTGGCAGTTTTCGGCTTTTCCACTTCATCCAGTGCGGCTACCCTGCCTCTCAATGTGAAGACTACGGTGGAGGAGCTGGGCGTGGACGAAAAGATCGCCTCTTTCGTTCTCCCGCTGGGAATGACCATCAACATGAACGGTACGGCCATCATGCAGGTGGTTGCGACTCTGTTTGTCGCCGGCTGCGCCGGATATGACGTGACCTTTGGCCAGCTTGTGGTGGTGGCTTTGCTGGTGCTGATCGCATCGGTGGGGACCCCGGCTGCACCGGGAGCGGGAGCCATCATCCTGTTCACGATCCTGTCCGGCCTGGGCTATGTAAATGACAGCGCGCTTCTGGCGTACAGCCTGATCTTAGCCATCAACCGGCCCATCGAAATGCTCTTAACAGCTTTAAACGTGGTGGGAGATTCTGCCGCCAGCATCTATGTTGCGAAATCAGAAGGGATGCTGGATGAAACGAAATATAATGCATAGATAGAAAAAGAAGGGCGCCGCCTGGTCACTGGTATGGGATCGGGCGGCATCCTTTTTTAAATTTATTTGTTTCTTGATATAATTTCAGTTATACTAATAGATATAAGAAGTGATGCCGTAATATTGGCGATGCAATAAGATGTATTCCATCAGAGAAAATAGTGGAAAGGATGCATGATCATATGGAAGGAACTGGAATCAGGCAGCAGGTGGTTGATGAAATACGGAGCCTGGCCCAAAAATATGAAGTGAGAAAAGTGATTTTATTCGGTTCAAGGGCCCGGGGAGATTTCAGAGAAAAAAGTGATATAGATCTGGCAGTCGAGGGCGGCGATTTTATCCGGTTTTCCATTGATGTGAATGAAGATACATCAACGCTTTTGAAGTTTGATATAGTTGATCTGGATGAAAAGATCCAAGAGGAACTGATGGAATCGATTCAGAGAGAGGGAAGGGTGCTGTATGAAAAAATTTGATCATTTTAAATCAAATTTGAATGTGCTGGCGTTGGCGGATCAGGAGGACCTGACAAATGAGTTTATTATTGGCGGGATCATAGATAAATTTTTTATTCAGTTCGAGCTTGGCTGGAAGGTTCTGAAAGAGCTGCTGAGCTATGAGGGACAGAGCATTTCCGCCAGCGGCTCACCTAAAATGATATTAAAAACAGCATTTGCTATATATGATTTTATCGACGAAAATGTCTGGCTGGAAATGCTGAGAGCGAGAAATGACATGACGCATATTTATGACGCATTGGCGGCCAGACGTTTAGTTGACGCAGTTTTGCAGCAGTATATCCCGGAGTTTCAAAAAATGAAAGAGGGGATCGAATCCTTTTATAAGGATGAAATAGATAATATGTAGAAAACGGCTGTCTATGCAGATAAAATCGTCTGCTGCGATTTTACCTGGAATTTACAAATCTATTACTAGAATACGGTTGACGGAGGGCCCAAAATCCTGTATGTTGGAGAGGTGACGAGAAGAGAGAAGAAAAGAAGAGATAAGAGGAGAAAAGAATTGACGTATAAGGACATCCGGGAGAACAGAGAGGTTCTCGCATATTTGAAAAAAGGAAACGATAATCTTGGGACCATGGGCTTTACGGACCATTCCGGAGCCCACTGCGCCATGGTGGCGGAGCGGGCGGCCATGATCCTTGAAAAATTTGGATACAGCGAGCATGACCGGGAGGTGGCGAAGATCGCCGGCTTCATGCACGATATGGGAAACGCCATCAACCGGCACCGCCATGCAGAATACGGCGCGCTTCTGGCTGAGCAGATCTTATCCAGAACAGACCTGCCCCTGGAGGACCGGGTTACGGTGGTATCCGCCATTGGAAACCATGACGAATCCACCGGAGGGGCCGTGGACGCCATTTCGGCGGCCCTGATCATTGCGGATAAGACCGACGTAAGAAGAAACCGCGTAAGGAATAAGGACAAGGCCAGCTTTGATATCCATGACCGGGTCAATTATGCGGTCACTGAGGCAAGCCTTACGGTGTGCCCGGAGAAAAATCTGGTGACACTGGACCTGCAGATCGACGAAAATATCTGCTCCATGCTGGAGTATTTTGAGATCTTCTTAGAGAGGATGCTCATGTGCCGCAGAGCTTCGGAGATGCTGGGCGCCAAGTTTAAGATGACGGCCAATGGAAGCAAGATCGTTTAAGGCGGAAGGCCCGCCGGAAAACGACGGCTGAAAACAGGAGGAATATGGAGTTTTATTTTGCCCCTATGGAGGGGATCACCAGTTACACATACAGAAATCTGCATCATAGATTTTTCGGCGGGGTGGAAAAGTATTACACCCCGTTTTTGTCGCCCAGCGCGGAAAACGGCCTGAGCACAAGGGAGTTAAAGGACGTGCTGCCGGAAAATAACAGGGAGATCCGTCCGGTGCCCCAGCTTCTGGTCAATCATCCGGAGGGCTTCCTGAAGGGAGCCAGGCTTTTGCGGGACCTGGGGTACCGGGAGATCAATCTGAATCTGGGCTGTCCGTCGGGAACTGTGACGGCCAAGAAGAAGGGCTCGGGGCTTTTGATGTATCCGGAGGAGCTGGACGCGCTTTTAGACAGGATCTTTTCGGATCCCATGGTGACGGGCGGGGAGATCCTGGTGTCTGTAAAGACCAGGATCGGAAAAAATTCCCCGGAGGAATGGCCGCAGCTCATGGAGATCTATAACCAGTATCCCATTTATGAGCTGACCATCCACCCCAGGATCCAGAAGGACTTTTATAAGAACCACCCGGATCTGGAGGTGTTTTCCAGCGCCCTGGAGGCCAGTAAAAATCCAGTGGTATATAACGGGGATATTTTTACCGCGGCAGATTACAGACGGTTCCGGGAGCAGTTTCCGGCGGTGGAACGGATCATGCTGGGCCGGGGGTTCATTATGGATCCGGAGCTGGGAGAGAAGCTTTTAAAAATAGAAGCGGAGGAAACCGGTATGGACAGAGTCTGTAAAGAGACGGAGGACGGCCCGGATCTGGTCCGCTTAAGGCAGTTCCATGACGCTCTTTTTGAGGCCTACGGGGAGCTGATGAGCGGGGACAGGAACGTGCTGTTCCGCATGAAGGAGCTGTGGGCCCATATGATCGTCCAGTTTCCCGACAGCCCGAAGCTGGAAAAGAGGATCAAGAAATCCACACGCCTTTCTGAATATACGGAGGCGGTGAATGAGCTTTTTAAGGAGGCAGGTCATGGACTATAAGGAACAGATGAAACGGGCCAATGAAAACAATGCGTTTATGATCCATAACGGCGTCCGGGCCGTGGAGCTTTCAGAGACGGCGGCGCGGGTGGAGATGGATCCGGAAAAGACATCCCTGAATTCCATGGGCGGCGTCCATGCGGGACTGATGTTTCTGATGGCGGAGGCGGCTGCGGGGCTTCTGGTGAGAAACGACGGAAGAACGTGTGTGACCATCGATTCCTCCTTCCGGTTCCTGCGCTCTGCCGGTCCGTCAGAGCCTTTGTATGCGGAGGCCAGGGTCACAAAAAGGGGACGGACCGTGTCCTTCTGCCATTCCGGCGTTTATGGAAGGGATTCCGGGAAGCTGTTTGCAGAGGGGGATTTTACGTTCTTCTGCCAGGAATAAGGAGGATGCTCCCGCCGTTCCCGCCGGACCGCGCGTTTTCCTGCGCGCCATGGGGAGGCTGTGAAGAGACCGGGGGGCCAGAACGGGGTCCCGGTTGACATCCGGGAGAAAGCGTGCTAGAATGGGCGGCAACCGACAGGAAGGGGTGAAAGGATGAGAAAATAATCTGCTTTTGATGACATGAAACCTTTAAATGGTATGGGCCGCAGGCTCCATACGTTTTTTTCATGCCGCCAGAAGTGGATTATGTTCTCATAACCCCTTTTTTTCGTGCGTAAATTTACAGATCAATGGTGGGTTGTGGTGCATAATGGAACTGTCTGGCAGCGGGCGGCTCCTTTTTTATGCCTGGAAATGGGATCCGGGCCGTAAGGAGGACCGCAAAAAGGAGGGATTTATATGGCACAGATCCGGGTAAAAGACCTTACATTCTGCTACGACGGAGGCATTGACAATATTTTTGAGGATGTTTCCTTTTCCATTGATACGGACTGGAGACTGGGATTCATCGGAAGGAACGGAAAGGGAAAGACCACGTTTTTAAATCTGCTGCTGGGAAAATACCGATACCAGGGTACCATTGACGCGCCCTCCGGGTTCCGCTATTTTCCATATCTGGTCACAGAACGCCAGATGGGGATGGAGGCCTGGGAATTTATAGATGAGCTGGAGGAGGGCTGTGAGCTCTGGCAGGCGGCCCGTGAGCTGGCAGACCTGGGGGAAACGGACGAGATCCTTTACCGGCCCTTCGGCAGCTTAAGTCCGGGAGAACGGACGAAGATCCTTCTGGCTGTCCTGTTTGCTGGGAACGGAGGCTTTTTTCTCATTGACGAGCCCACCAGCCATCTGGATCTGGAGGCCAGGGAAGCGGTACAGACGTACCTGGCGTCAAAAAAGGGCTTTATCCTGGTGTCCCACGACCGGGAGCTTCTGGACGCCTGTACGGACCACTGCCTGGTGCTGAACCGGAGGACCATTGAGGTGATGAACGGGAGCTTTTCTGTCTGGTGGGAAAATAAGACCCGAAAGGACAAGTTTGCTGCATCGGAAAACGAAAAGCACCTGAAGGAGATCCGGAAGCTTAAAGAGGCCTCGGCCCGGGCCGCTGGATGGGCGGATAAGAACGAGCGCACCAAGATCGGCTACGATCCCATCAAGGAGCATGACCGGGGGAATGGATCGCGCAGCTACATCGGAGCTAAAACGAAGAAGATGCAGAGCCGTGTAAAGCAGATGGAAAAACGGATCGGCCGGGAGATCCGGGAGAAGGAGGGACTGCTGAAGGATCTGGAGGTCCCCGCAGATCTGAAGCTCACAAAGCTGTCCCACCACAAGTCGGTGCTTGTGGAGGTCAGGGATTACAGCATACGGTACAGAGACGCCGGGAGGCCGGTTTTTGAGGGGCTGGGCTTTTCCATAGAAAAAGGAGACCGGGCGGCTCTCAGCGGAAGAAACGGCTGTGGAAAATCGACTCTGATCCGGGCGATCCTGGGGAAAAATGGCCAGGGAAGCGGGCTTCTGGATGTGGAGGAGGCCGGCGTCTGCCGGACGGCGGCGGAACTTGTGATCTCCTATATGGGACAGGAGGCCTCAGGCCTTAAGGGGTCCGTCCGGGACCTTTGCCGGGAACGGGGCCTGGACGAAAGCCTGTTTCTGGCGGTCCTGCGCCAGCTGGACTTTGAACGCACCCAGTTCCTTAAAAACATGGAGGATTATTCCGAGGGGCAGAAAAAGAAGGTCCTTCTGGCAGCCAGCCTGGCAACGCCGGCCCATCTTTATATATGGGACGAGCCTCTCAATTATATCGATGTGTTTTCCAGGATGCAGATCGAAACGCTTCTGCTGGAATACCAGCCCACCATGCTGTTTGTGGAGCATGACGCAGGCTTCTGCCGGAGGATCGCAACGAAGACCATCCGGCTCGACGGCTAGATCCCGGTGCATATGGGGCCTCTGCTGTTTCATATACTGATACGACGAAGGCCCTGGGGGCTTTTTCATGGACAAGAGACTGAAAAAAATGACGGCCATATTTTTCCTGGCGGCTGCGGCTGATCTTTTCCTGGCGGCTGTACTCCTGGCTTCCCTGGCCCGACAGAGGGCGGAAGGGGCCACAGCCCCGGGCACGGGACGGGTGGTGGAGGACGGCGGCTGGAGCGGCGGCTGGGACGGGCCGGGAACGGAGGAGGTCGGAGCCGTGGCCCTGACCTTTGACGACGGTCCCAATGCCCGATATACGGAGGCTCTTCTGGACGGCCTTAAGGAGCGGGAGGTCCGGGCATCGTTTTTCCTGGTGGGCCAGTGCATCGAAGGGAACGAGGATACTGTAAGACGGATGGCAGAGGAGGGCCATCTCATCGGCGTCCACTGTATGGAGCACAGGGATCTGACCCGGGAACCGGAGGAAGAGGCAGTACGGCAGCTCATGGACACCGCCGCCATGATCGGAGCCGTCACAGGGAGGACGCCGGAGTATATACGGCCGCCCTTTGGTAAATGGAGCAGCGGACTCCAGGAGGCGGTTCCCATGGAGACGGTGCTCTGGAGTGTGGATTCGCTGGACTGGAAGCTCCAGGATACAGACCGGATCGTGCGGAGGGTCTTAAAGGATACGGAGGACGGGGATATCATCCTGATGCATGATGAATTCCAGACGTCTGTGGAGGCGGCCATGGAGATCATTGACAACCTTCTGGCAAAGGGCTATACTTTTGTTACGGTAGACGAATTAACCATAGATTAAGAGGAAGACCATGGATTTATTTGATTACATGCGGACAAATACAATGGAAAAGGAGGCGCCCCTGGCTTCACGGATGCGGCCGGCGACCCTGGATGAGGTGGTGGGACAGCAGCATATAATAGGAAAGGATAAGCTGCTGTACCGGGCCATCAAGGCTGACAAACTGGGGTCCGTGATCTTTTACGGTCCTCCGGGAACGGGAAAGACCACCCTGGCAAAGGTGATCGCCAATACCACCAGCTCCCGGTTCTGCCAGATCAACGCCACAGTGGCCGGAAAAAAGGATATGGAGGACATCGTAAAGGAGGCCAAGGATGCCCTGGGCATGTATGGGAAAAAGACCATCCTGTTTGTGGATGAGATCCACCGGTTCAATAAGAGCCAGCAGGATTATCTCCTTCCCTTTGTGGAGGACGGTACGGTGACTCTCATCGGAGCCACCACGGAAAATCCCTATTTTGAGGTCAACAACGCCCTTCTTTCCAGGTCCCGGATCTTTGAGCTGAAGCCCCTGGAAAAGCAGGATATCAGAGAACTGGTGCTCCGGGCCGTTTATGATGAGAAAAAGGGCATGGGCGCATATGGGGCGGATATCACCGATGAGGCGGCAGATTTCCTGGCGGATGTGGCCAACGGGGACGCCCGGGCGGCCTTAAATGCCGTGGAGCTGGGGATCCTTACCACGAAGCAGTCGGAGGACGGAAAGGTCCATATCACGCTTCCTGTGGCAGCCGAGTGTATCCAGAAGCGGGCCGTCCGGTATGACAAGGACGGGGACAATCATTACGATACGGTCTCCGCCTTCATAAAGAGCATGCGGGGCTCGGATCCGGACGCGGCCCTTTATTACCTGGCCCGGATGCTGTATGCCGGTGAGGATGTAAAATTCATCGCCAGACGGATCATCATCTGTGCCGCCGAGGATGTGGGGAATGCCGATCCCAACGCCCTTACGGTGGCGGTGAGCGCCGCCCAGGCGGTGGAGCGGATCGGTCTGCCCGAGGGCCAGATCCCCCTGGCCCAGGCGGTGGCCTATGTGGCGACGGCTCCCAAGAGCAACGCGGCCTGCCTGGGGATCTTTAAGGCCATGGAGGCGGTGCGGTCGGAAAAAACGCCTCCGGTGCCCGCCCATCTTCAGGATAAGCATTATAAGGGCGCGGAAAAGCTGGGCCATGGCCTGGGATATAAGTACGCCCACGATTATCCCAGACATTATGTGAAGCAGCAGTATCTTCCCGACGGCATGGAAGACTGTGTGTTTTATGAGCCCACAGAAAACGGGTTTGAAAAGCAGATCCGGGAGCATATGGAATGGCTGAAGGGGGAGGGGAAGGACTGACGGTCCTTCCCCCGGGGCCTGGATCCGGAAGAAAACGTAAATTTTTCTTTTCAAGATAGGAAGTTTGAGTTATAATAAAAGCATATCCAGAGCCGGAGGGCATCGCCGGACGGCTGTTATACTTATCTGTCGAATATCTGAAATATCTTGTGAATCCCCAATGATAAACAGCAGAAACAGAAATTAAGGAGAGAATTTATGCGTGAAAAATTAGCGACACTGCCTTTGTCACAGCTTCGCGAGCTGGCAAAGAGTCAGGGAATTAAATATGTGAGCGGACTGAGAAAATCTGAGCTGGTGGACAGGCTGTGCGAGGTGGCAGAAAAGGAAAAAGACGATAAAACAGAGAGCGCGGCTTCCGGCGTCCAGGAACGGACAGCAGGAGACCGCCCGGAGGGAAATGACCGTCCGGCCCGCGTTTATGGAGAACGCCAGGAATCCAAGGGGGATCCAAGAAGCGAGCTCCAGGACCTGGACAGCGGCATTGAGGCATACGGGATCCTGGAGGTGATGCCCGATGGATTCGGTTTTATCCGCTGTGAGAATTTCCTTCCCGGGGAAAACGACGTTTACGTGGCACCCTCCCAGATCCGGCGTTTTAATATGAAGACCGGAGATATGGTACGGGGAAGCAGGCGGGTAAAGACGGCTACGGAAAAATTTGCGGCCCTTCTTTATGTGACCTCCATCAACGGATATCCCACCTATGTGGTGGAGCGCCGTCCAAACTTTGAGGATCTGACACCCATCTTCCCCAACCGGCGGCTGAGCCTGGAGGTGAAGAACGGAAGGAATACTACGGCCATGCGGGTCATGGACCTTCTGGCTCCCATCGGAAAGGGGCAGAGAGGCATGATCGTATCTCCGCCCAAAGCCGGCAAGACAACTCTTTTAAAGCAGGTGGCAAAGGCCGTGACCACCAACCACCCGGATATGCATCTGATCATCCTTCTGATCGACGAGCGTCCCGAGGAAGTTACGGATATTAAGGAATCGGTCATCGGCCCCAATGTGGAGGTGATCTATTCCACCTTTGACGAGCTGCCGGAGCGCCATAAAAGGGTTTCCGAAATGGTCATTGAGCGGGCCAAGCGCCTGGTGGAGCATGGCCGGGATGTGATGATCCTGTTAGACAGCATGACCCGCCTTGCCAGGGCCTATAACCTGGTGGTCCCGCCCAGCGGAAGGACGCTTTCCGGCGGTCTGGATCCGGCGGCTCTCCATATGCCCAAGCGGTTCTTCGGAGCGGCCAGGAATATGAGAGAGGGCGGAAGCCTGACGATCCTTGCCACAGCCCTGGTGGATACAGGAAGCCGTATGGACGATGTGATCTACGAGGAGTTCAAGGGAACCGGAAATATGGAGCTGGTCCTGGATCGGAAGCTTTCCGAAAAGCGGATCTTCCCGGCCATCGATATCTTAAAATCCGGCACCCGCCGGGATGACCTTCTGCTGACGCCAGAGGAGGCGGAGGCTGTGGATTCCATCCGCAAGGCCACCAGCTCCATGAAGGCCGATGAGGCGGTGGAGAAGATCCTGGATCAGTTCGCCCGGACCAAGTCCAACAGGGAGTTCGTGGACGTCATAAAGAAAATCAGACTTTTTTAATTGCCCGGAGGAAGATCGTATTATGGAAGAAGAATCAAAAAATCCCATACAGGTGGCGGAGAAGCTGTTCCGGGTCATCGAGCTTCTGGCAGAAAATGGCCCTATGGGGATCATGGAGCTGAGCGCTTCCCTGGGATTTCATAAGAGCACGGTACACAGGCTGGTGGCGTCCTTACAGTATATGGGTTATATCCGCCAGGACGAGGAATCCCTAAAATATTACTTGTCCCTGAAATTCTTAGAGATCGGCAGCCGGATCCTGGAGCAGACCAGTATGGCGGCTTTGATCCATCCGTCGTTAAAGCGTCTGTCGGAGCAGACGGGTGAGACGGTCCACCTGGTGAAGCGGGAAGGGACGGAGGCGGTCTATATCGACAAGGTGGAATCCTTCGCCAGCTCCATCCGTATGGTATCCCGGGTGGGAAGCCGGATCCCTCTTTACTGTTCCGGCGTGGGAAAGGCCCTGCTGGCGGAGCTGACGGACCGGGAGATCGGAGAGATCTGGAAAAATTCCCGGATCCGGAAGCTGACGCCCAGGACCATCACAGAGCTTCCCGTTCTCATGGAACGGGTGGAGCAGGTACGGAAAGACGGATATGCGGTGGACGATGAAGAAAACGAGGAGGGCGTCCGCTGCATCGCCGCCAGTCTCAGGGATTACCACAAGGATCCCGTATACGCACTGAGTATTTCGGCCCCAGCCAACCGTATGACCGACCAGCGGATCCTGGAGCTGAAGGAGTATGTGCTGGCTTTCCGGCAGGATCTGTCCCGGAGCCTGGGGCTGGCCGGAAAGTAGAAGTAAGCCCAGGCGGAAGGAAATTATGCCGCAGAAGCGGCCCTCTTTCTTGATACACTTGCTTTTTAACGTACTGAAGTTTATAATGAAGGTATGTGAAAAACAGGGGAGGATAAAATATGGAAGGAAATCAAGAAACCAGGATCCAGAAATTCATGGGCGGAAATAAAAAGGGATACCAGACTGCATTTCATATGGCGTGGCCTGCAGTCATGGAGTCCTTTTTTATTGCCTGGCCGGAATGGTGGATTCTCTGATGGTCAGCTCCATGGGGCCAGAGGCTGTGGCCGCCGTGGGACTTACGACCCAGCCCAAGTTCATCGGGCTGTGCATCTTCATCGCCACCAACGTTTCCGTGTCGGCCCTGGTGGCCAGACGACGGGGAGAGAAGGACCAGTACGGAGCCAACCAGGTGCTCTTAATGGCAGCGGCCTTTACCCTGGCGGTGGGGACACTGATCAGCATGGCCTGCGTTTTCTTTGCAGATCCCATTATCCGGCTCTGCGGGGCCAACGAGGATACCCAGGCGGGAGCCGTCCGGTATTTCCAGATCATCATGGGCGGGATGATGTTCAACATTATCTCCATGGCCATTAACGCGGCCCAGAGAGGGGCGGGAAACACAAAGATCGCCATGCGCACCAATGTGACCTCCAATGTGGTCAATATGATCGGAAACTACCTGCTGATCCAGGGAAATCTGGGCTTTCCCAGGCTTGGGATCACCGGAGCGGCCCTGGCCACGGTATTTGGAACGGTCATCGCCTGTCTGATGAGCATTCTTTCGGTGATGAAACGGGATAATTTTGTCAGCATCCCCTTTATCATTAAGGAAAAGGTGCGGGTCACCCTGGAGCCGGCAAAAAACATGTTCAAGGTGGCCTCCAGTGTATTTGTGGAGCAGATCTTCATGCGGATCGGCTTCCTTACGGTCTCCATCATGGTGGCAAAGCTGGGGACCGACGCCTTTGCAGCCCACCAGGTGGGAATGAACGTCATGAGCCTTTCCTTTTCCTTTGGAGACGGGATGCAGGTAGCGGCGGTGGCCCTCTGCGGCCGGAGCCTGGGAGAAAAGCGGCCGGATCTGGCCCAGATGTACGGCACCATCTGCCAGAGGATCGGCAATATGATCTCCATTGTGCTGGCGGTCCTTTACACCACCCTGGGTACCTGGTATTTTCATCTGTTTTTCGATGAGCCCCACCTGGTGGCCATGGGGGTGGAGATCACCCGTGTCCTGACCTTCATCGTCCTTCTCCAGATCGCCCAGGTGATCTACATGGGCTGTTTAAGGGGAGCCGGTGATGTGGTATTTACCACCATTGCCTCCACTATCAGCATCACCTTCGTCCGTCCCATCCTGTCCTATGTGTTCTGTTATGCCTGCGGACTGGGGTTAGTAGGGATCTGGCTGGGGATCCTGGGAGACCAGACCTCCAGGCTCCTTCTTACCACCTGGAGATTTAAGAGCGGCCGGTGGATGAAGATCGAAATCTAAAAAAAACATAAGAATTGCGAAAGTTTTGTGAACTTCCTTGACGGTCCGCGGTTTGCGTGATAGGATAAGCACTGTACAAAAAGGTGATAAGTTGTCACTATAAGAGAGCGGATAATTTTCCTCGGATACAGGAAGAATAGAGGAAAAGAAACGGATCATCAAGGAAAGAGACGGTGTAAGAAAACAATGGACAGCAAGGTACAGGACAACAATAAAATGGCGACAGCTCCATTGGGGAAGCTGATGACAGAGTTGGCAGTTCCCACGGTATTTGCCCAGCTTGTGAATCTTCTTTATAATATGGTGGACCGGATCTACGTGGGCCGGATCCCGGAGGTGGGCCATCTGGCCCTGGCCGGGCTGGGAGTCACCTTCCCGGTGATCATCCTGATCTCCGCCTTTGCGGCTCTGGTGGGAGCCGGGGGAGCGCCCCAGGCAGCCATCTGTATGGGAAAGAAGGATATGAAGGGGGCCGAGCGGATCCTTGGGAACTGCATCACGGCCCTGTGCATTCTGGCAGTGGTCTTAAGCGTATTCTTTTATGCGGTGAAGGAACCGCTGCTGATGCTGTTCGGAGCCAGTGAACAGACCATCGGCTACGCCAACAGCTATCTGGGGATCTATCTTCTGGGCACCATTTCCGTGCAGATCGCCCTGGGATTAAATACATTCATCAACTGTCAGGGCTTTGCCAAGACAGGAATGAAGACGGTGCTCATCGGCGCTGTGTTAAATATCATCCTGGACCCGATCTTCATTTTCGGCTTCCATATGGGTGTCCAGGGAGCGGCTCTGGCCACCATCGTAAGCCAGACCGTATCAGCCGTCTGGGTGCTGTCCTTCCTCTGCGGAAAGAAGAGCATCTTAAGGGTCAGAAAAGAAAATCTGAAGATAAAAAAGGCAGCCCTGGTCCCGGTGCTGGCCCTGGGAGCGTCCCCGTTCATCATGCAGGCCACGGAATGCCTGGTGCAGCTGACGTATAACTCTGGAATGCAGCATTACGGGAATGACTACTATGTGGGGGCCATGACCATCCTGTTTTCCATCATGCAGATGCTGTTCCTGCCTTTGTCCGGACTGACCCAGGGGGCCCAGCCCATCATCAGCTATAACTATGGGGCCGGGAACCATGAACGGGTCAAAAAGGCCTTCCGGCTACTGTTTGCGGCGGGAGTCGGCTTTTCCCTGGTGGGGACGGGAGCTGTGCTTTTATTCCCCCAGGTGTTCATCCGTCTGTTTTCGGACAACGCCCAGGTGATCGAGATCGGTGTTTATGCGGCTAGGATCTATATGTTCGGCTTCCTGATCATGGGTGCCCAGATGGCCTGCCAGCAGACCTTCCTGGCCCTGGGACAGGCGAAGATCTCCGTATTCCTGGCGCTCTTACGGAAGGTGATCCTTCTGATCCCACTGGCCATCCTTCTTCCGAAGCTTGGCATGGGCACCGACGGACTGTTCTACGCAGAGCCCATTGCGGATCTCATTGCCATTGCCACCACCGTGATCCTGTTCGCGCGGAATTTCAACAAGATGCTGTACCAGCATGCAGATACGAAAGTGAAAAAGTAAAGGAGAATATTTATGGGAACAACAGACGGCGGAAAAACGCCTGGAAAACAGCCCTCGCAGCAGAGCCCCAAGGGACTGATCTACTATTTCCTCACCATATTTTTAGTGACCATGCTGTTAAATGCCCTGGTCTTCCCCAATGTGATGGAAGAAAAGGTGATGGAGGTCAATTACAATGAATTCCTGGCCATGGTGGACGCGGGAAAGGTGGTCCAGGTGGAAAAGGACACGGACCAGATCATGTTCCTGGCCACCGATGCCCAGGGAAAGGAGCAGATCTATAAGACCGGCCTCTGGGAGGACGAGGCGCTGACCAACCGGCTCTATAAGGCGGGAGTCACCTTCGGAAAGGTGATCCCTCATAAGGAATCGGCCCTGATGAATTTCCTGACTACCTGGATCCTGCCCTTTGGACTCATGTTCTTAATGGGCCATTTCCTCAGCCGGATGATGGCCAAGCGCATGGGCGGGAACGCCATGACCTTTGGAAAGTCCAACGCCAAGATCTATGCGGAAAATGAGACGGGAAAGACCTTTGCCGATGTGGCCGGAGAGGAAGAGGCTAAGGAGGCCTTAAAGGAGATCGTGGACTTTCTGCACGACCCGAAGAAATATGCAGACATCGGAGCAACGCTTCCCAAGGGAGCCCTTCTGGTGGGCCCTCCGGGAACCGGTAAGACGCTTCTGGCAAAGGCTGTGGCAGGAGAGGCCCATGTGCCGTTTTTCTCCATCTCCGGCTCGGAGTTTGTGGAGATGTTCGTGGGCATGGGAGCGGCCAAGGTCCGCGACCTGTTTAAGCAGGCCAACGAAAAGGCCCCCTGTATCGTATTCATCGACGAGATCGATACCATCGGCAAAAAGCGTGACGGCAGCGGCATGGGCGGAAACGACGAGAGAGAGCAGACCTTAAACCAGCTCTTAACAGAGATGGACGGCTTTGACGGAAAGAAGGGCGTTGTGATCCTGGCGGCCACCAACAGGCCCGAATCCCTGGACCAGGCGCTGTTAAGACCGGGCCGTTTTGACCGCCGGATCCCGGTGGAGCTGCCGGATCTTAAGGGCCGTGAGGCGATCCTTAAAGTCCATGGACGCAGTGTGAAAATGGACGATACCGTGGACTTCAACGCCATTGCCAGGGCAACCTCCGGCGCCAGCGGTGCAGAGCTTGCCAACATCATCAACGAGGCGGCCCTAAGGGCCGTGCGTCTGGGCCGCAGAGTCGTCTGCCAGGCGGATCTGGAGGAGAGCGTGGAGACGGTCATCGCCGGATACCAGAGAAAGGATGCGGCGGTGTCTGAGAACGAGAAGAGGATCGTGGCCTACCATGAGATCGGCCACGCCCTGGTGGCCGCCTGCCAGTCCAACTCGGCTCCGGTCCACAAGATCACCATTATCCCCAGGACCAGCGGCGCTCTGGGCTACACCATGCAGGTGGAGGCCGGGGAACGGTTCTTAATGAGTAAGGAAGAAGCCTTAAATAAGATCGCCACCCTCACCGGAGGCCGCGCGGCAGAGGAATTCATGTTCCATTCCATCACCACCGGCGCTTCCAACGACATCGAGCAGGCCACAAAGCTGGCCAGGGCCATGGTGACCCGGTACGGTATGAGCGAGCAGTTCGGAATGGTGGCCTTAGAGACCGTGACCAACCAGTATCTGGGCGGAGACACGTCCTTAGCCTGCTCGCCGGAAACGGCCAGAGCCATCGATGAGGAGGTCATTAAGACCGTGAAGGAGCAGTACGGGAAGGCCATGGAGATCCTTAAGGAACATGCGGGAAAACTCAATGAGCTTTCGGCTTATCTTCTGGAAAAGGAGACCATTACCGGCGAAGAGTTCATGGAAATTTTAAACCGATAGGATATTTTTTGTTTACGCATCCCTGGAAGTAGTGTATACTGACAGCAGGAGGGGATCAGATGAGAAAACGAATCTGCCCGTACTGCGATCAGGAGCTGGAAGGCCGCTACTGCCGGGGATGCCGTCGTTTTGTGAAAACGCCTCTGATCGTGGACGTGAATTATTATTTAAATGAAAGACATCCGGCTTCAGAGGAGAGCTGCCAGTACCACGGGGATCTGCATACCGGGGAAATGGGAGGCGGGCCGGACCGCAGAGCTCCGTATGAGGATGTGGAAAAGGCCGGATGGCCGGGAAGCAAGGCAGCCGCCGCGCCTAAGGCCAAGGCCGGAAAGAATGGGAGGCCGGGAAAGAAGGCTTCCGAAGCGCCGGTATCCCGGAACCAGAGCGCCGGCTCCGGCCGAAGTGCGTCCCGGCCAGGCCGGGGATGGGCCCCGGTGTGGATCCTGGCCGCAGCCGCGGCAGCTGTGATCATGGCCTCCGGCGGGATGGTCATGAACAGTATAAGCCATATGGTCCCGGACTTGGAGCCGGAGCCAGTATATCCGGAGGCGGGATCCTGGGATGAGGGGATCTCTATCGAGGAGGTGTGGCCGGAGGAAACAGCGGCCGGAGAGCAGGAGCTTTCAGAGGAAGAGGTCCGGGCTGCAGGGATCCGGTGCAATGGCTACGGCCACCTGGACGTAAACGGCGATGATCTGCAGGCGGATCTGGAGGGCCTGGCCGCAGACCATGGCCTGGCGGTGGAGGAGCTGGGCCGGACCAGCGCTAACTTTGCCTTTGGGGAGTTCACCAATTATGAGGTCCGGTATGACTATATCCTTACGGGGGAGGATGGCTGGTACCGGGCCGTGACCCTGAGCCTGGACACCGGCGACGGCAGCCTCCACGGCATACAGGTCTCCGCGGATAACCTGGAGGCCATGTACCAGCTTCTGGATATGGTCATGGAGCTTCTGAAGGAATCGGGAGCTGTTTCTGAAAATCCCGGCGGCCAGATGGTCTTTGAGACCGTAGTTATGGAAGGCGGGCTTGAGGACGGGATCACCGGAGAGGTGATGTACCAGGGCCTGGAAGCCTGGGCAGCCTACGATGACAGCGGCAGCGGGGAATTCTGTATGCTGAGCCTTTATGCGCCGGAAGAGGGCGAAACGGTCTAGGGAAGGAAACGATGCCTAAGAAACCGCCCCGGGCGAAAAAGCTCTGCGGGGCAGCAGATAAAAAGGAGGAACCATAAGATGATCAGAATGATAGGAAACCATATCTGCAAGGATTGTGTATCAGCCATGGAGGTGATCCAAAGGGAGCGCCTCCCCATTGAATTTCACGATATGGAAAAGGCCCTGGACTATGTGAAGGAATTCTTAGAGATCCGTGAGGGAAATCCGGAGCTTTATAAGGAGGCCCGGGAAAACAACCAGATCGGGATCCCTGTATTCGTTTTAGAAGACGGTACAGTCACCATGGATTGTGACGCGGCCTTTGAGGCGGCCAGAAGGGCGAAGAAGCCGGCAGTGGTGATGGTGGGGAGCCATCTCTGCAAGGCCTGCCGGAACCGCCTGGCGGAGCTTAAGGAGGAAGGACTTCCGGTGGAGTTCCATGATATCGTGGAGAATTTAAACGATATGCGCCTGTATCTGAGGATCCGGGAAAACCACCCGGAGCTTTACGATGAGATCCGGAAGGAGGGCCGGGTGGGGATCCCGGTATTCATCCTTCCCGACGGTACGGTCACCAATGATTTTGAGGCAGCCAGAGAGGCGGCCAGGAGCTTAAAATAATAAAGGAGATTTTTTTTATGAATTTTGAAGAATTACAGATGAAGCGGGAGAGCTGCCGGGTGTACGCAGACCGTCCCGTGACGAGGGAACAGCTGGTCCATCTGGTGGATGTGGCCCGCTTTGCCCCCAGCGCCTGCAATTCCCAGCCGTGGCATTTTATCCTTGTGGATGAGCCGGAGAGCCGTGAAAAGGTGGTGGATGCCTTTGATGACAACGGCCTTACGGGCTGTCCCTGGGGAGCCAGCGTCCCGGCCTTTATCCTGATCTGCGAGGAAAAGGCCCAGTATAAGCCGGGAGTGGAGGAGCATTACGGCCCCCAGCATTTTGCCCAGATGGATATCGGGATGGCGGCCATGGGGATCTGCTATGAAGCCGCTTCCATGGGGCTGGGAACGTGCATCATCGGCACCATGAACCAGGAAAAGCTCCATAGGGCCTTCGGGATCCCCGAGGAGCGTCCGGTGCGTCTTATCATCACCGTGGGATATCCGGCCAATGAGGGCGCGCCCAGAAAGAAAGCGAGAAAGGACCTGGATGAGATCGTGACCTATAACCAGTGGTAGGAGTCCCGGGCCGTATGGCCCGGACTGGCGGGAGCCTGTAAAAAAGATGAGCTGCGGATGTCTGTCATACAGACCTGCAGCTCATTTTACCTTTCTAAAAACTCTATAAATTCTATAAAATCTGTTCCCTTCCCATTGACAATATGACAGGGTGTCACTATAATGATGACGAGTTGTCACTTTGGAAAATCAGAACTTATGAAAAGAGGGATCATATGCCGACAGAGCGGTTTAAGAGGCTGCCGGAGGAGAAGATCGAGGCCATACGGCGGGCGGGGATCCAGGAATTTACGCGGACGTCCCCGGAATCCGCGTCCATCAACCGGATCATCCAGGAGGCGGATATTTCCCGCGGAAGCTTCTATACATATTTTGAGAGTAAATACGATCTTCTGCGGTGGCTCATCAGCGACCGGGTCCGGGAGCACAACGATTTTTACGTCCAGGATATGGAGGAGAACGGCGGGGATATCTGGCTGACCCTTTCCCGGTCCCTGGAGCATACCATCACCCATGCCAATGACGGCGGATTCATGGGAATGATCACAAAGCTCATCGAGAGCAAGACATTTTTTGACCTGTTTAAGGAAAGCGTCAAGGGTGAAAAAGGGGAAGATCATATGGAATGCAAGCGGTCCTATCTGGACCGGATCTACGGTCTCCTGGACCAGGGCCGGTTCCCTATGGATTTTATAACCTTTACAGATCTGATGGATCTCCATGCCATCACTATGATGATGGCTTTAAAGAAGAAGCTGAACGGGGAATGCGGGGCAGAGGAGGCCATGGACTTTTATAACAGGCGCATCAATCTTCTGAGATACGGCGTCTGTCCTCGGAGTGCGGAACAGGAAAAAACAGAATAAAAAAGAGGAGAATAAAAATTATGAAAAAACTGGCAAAAGCAGTGACAGCAGTTCTGGCCGTGGGAGCGCTGGGGACCCTGGTGTTCATGCGTATGACGAAGGAGGAGGAGCCCATGGAGGCGGTTCCGGATCCATCGGTCCAGGTGGAAAACCCTGCGGTAGATACCATTTCCATCTCCACGGATCTGACAGGAACCGTGGAGCCGGCGGATGTGGTCTATGTGGCGGCCATGGGAAGCGGAGAGGTCCTGGAGGTTTATGTAAACCAGGGAGAGATGGTGGAAAAGGACCAGACGCTTTTTAAGATCGACAATAAGCAGCTGGAATCCGCCAGGATCCAGTTAAATACGGCCAAGGTATCCTTAGACGATGCCCAGACCAATTTAAACCGGATGAAGGTCCTTTATGACAGCGGCGATATTTCTGCCCAGGCCTACGAGCAGGTAGTCAACGGCGTGTCCATGGCGAAGCTCCAGTACGACGGGGCCAGGCTGAATTATGACATACAGCTGGAGAACAGTACGGTGACAGCGCCCATCAGCGGTCTTCTGGAGAGCTTTGATGTGAAGGTCCATGACATGATGGCCGCAGGCTCTGTGGCAGCGGTGATCTCCGGAGCGGGCAATAAGTCCGTGGCATTTTCCGTCAGCGAGCGGGTACGGGAGGGACTTCATCCCGGAGACGCCATGACCGTGGAAAAGAATGGAACGGAATATAACGGCGTGATCACGGAGATCGCCACCATGGTGGACCAGCAGACCGGTCTTTTTAAGATCAAGGCCAGCCTGGAGGGGGCCGATGCCCTGGCCACCGGCACGGTGGTGAAGCTTTCCGTTATCTCAGAAAAGGCAGAAAACGTCATGACGGTCCCGGTGGACTGTGTTTCTTACAGCGGCGGCCAGGCCTATGTATATACCTATGACCAGGCGGCGGGAGCTGCCCGCAAGGTGGCCATCGAGGACGGGCTCATCGGCTCAGAACGGATCCAGGTGCTTTCGGGCCTGGATTACAGCGACCAGGTGATCACCACCTGGACGAAGGAGCTTTATGAGGGAGCTCCGGTGCAGCTGGCGGAGGGCTCCGGTACAGACGCTGAAACATCCCTGGACGGCGGAGAGAGCGCTGGAGCCGGGGAGAGTCCGGAGGCCGGGAACGGAGAAGCGCCCATGACAGACGCTCCAGGGGAACCGGCAGCAGATGCAGCAGCCGGAGATGCAGAGGCATCGGAGCCGGCGGCAGAAGAGACATCCGCAGAAGAGACATTAGCAAACGCTCAGTAAGGAGGCACAGATATGGGTTTGACAAAACAGGTATTAAGGCGGCCGGTCACAACGGTCCTGGTTGTGCTGTGCCTCATCGTCTTCGGTCTTTCCTCTGTATTTTCCTCGAAGCTGGAGCTTACGCCGGAAATGGAGATGCCCATGCTGGTGGTCAACGCCGTTTATCCGGGAGCCAGTCCCGAGGATGTGGAGGAGCTGGTCACAAAGCCCATCGAGGATGAGATCGGCACTCTGACGGGCGTGGACACCATCACCAGCATGTCCGCAGAAAACTTCGGCCTGGTGCTCTTGCAGTACGAGTACGGCAAAGACATGGATAAGGCCTACGACGATCTGAAGAAAAAGCTGGACGGCCTGGCAAATGAATTCCCGGAGGACGTGCAGACGCCCACCATCATCGAGATGGACATCAACGATACTCCGGCCATCACCCTGGCGGTCAACAACGAGCAGGCGGATAACCTTTACAACTATGTGGACAGCCGGATCGTTCCGGAGTTTGAGAAGCTGTCCTCTGTGGCCAGCGTAGACGTCAGCGGCGGCCAGGAGGAATATATTAAGGTGGAGCTGATCCCGGAAAAGCTGGCCCAGTACCATCTGAACATGAACACCATCGCCCAGTGCGTGGGCTCCGCCGATTTTTCCATGCCCATCGGCAGCACCACTGTGGGAAACAAAAAGCTTTCTGTGACCTCGGGCACTGATTTCGATACCATTGAGCTTTTAAAGAAGATCCCCATTACCCTGGGAAACGGAAACATCATCTACCTGGAGGACGTGGCGGAGGTTTACAGCACTCTGGAGGAAAAAAGCAGCATCGGCCGTTATAACGGCAAGGACACCATCGCCCTGGGCATCAAGAAAAACCAGGAGAGCAGCAACATGGAGGTGTCCAGGGATGTGCTGAAGATCGTGGATGATCTGAAGGCTGATGACCCGGCTCTGGAGGTGGTGGTCATTAACGACAGCAGCGAATCCATCTCCAGCTCCCTGGAAAGCGTGTTCCAGACCATGATCATGGCCGTTGTGGTCTCCATGGTCATTATCTGGCTGTTCTTTGGCGACATGAAGGCATCCCTGATCGTGGGAACCTCCATTCCCGTGTCCATCCTGGCGGCCCTGATCCTTATGAAGGCCATGGGCTTCTCTCTGAACGTCATCACTCTGTCCAGCCTGGTCCTGGGCGTGGGAATGATGGTGGATAACTCCATTGTGGTGCTGGAGAGCTGCTTTAGGAATACAAAGGGGGGAGGCTTTGTGGAGGCCAGGAATGCGGCCTTAGACGGTACAAAGGCCGTTCTGGAATCCATCATTGGCGGTACGGTCACTACCTGCGTCGTGTTCATCCCCCTGGCGCTGATCAAGGGTATGAGCGGACAGATGTTCAAGCCTCTGGGCTTTACCATCGTATTCTGTATGGTGGCATCCTTGATCTCCGCCATGACCATCGTACCTTTATGCTATACCTTTTACCGTCCGAAAGAAAAAACAGAAAATCCGGCTTCCCGGATGCTGCGGGCCATGCAGGACGGCTACCGGAGCCTGGTGAGGAAGCTCTTGCGCCACAAGGCCCTGGTAATGATCACTTCGGTGGTCCTTCTGGTCCTGTCCTTTATGATGGCCGGACAGCTGAAGATGGAGCTGATGGTGGCTGACGACCCAGGCATCATCGGGATCACCGTGGAGACCCAGCCGGGACTGACCATTGACCGGGTCAACGATGTGCTGGTGAAGGTGGAGGATTATATCACGAAGGATGCAGACCTGGATTCTTATATGCTGTCCTACGGAAGCTCGGGGCTTTCCATGGGAGGAAGCGGCGCATCCATTACAGCCTATTTAAAGGATGATAAATCCAGAGAGACAGACCAGGTATTAAAAGAATGGAAGCGGGAGCTGCAGAAGTGGCCGGACTGCTCCATTTCCCTGGAAAAGCAGAGCTCCCTGGGCTCCACCATGACCATGAACCAGGCGGACCAGGTGAGCTACATTTTAGTCAGCACCCAGTACGATGAGCTGAAGGAGGTATCTGACGCCATTGTGGAAGAACTTCAGGCCAGACCGGAGGTGACCCATGTCCATTCATCCCTGGAAAATGACGCGCCTCTGGTGAAGATCTCTGTGGATCCGGTGAAGGCATCAGCAGAGGGACTGGCTCCGGCCCAGGTGGCCGGCCAGGTCTATGCCATGCTGAGCGGGACAGAGGCCACCACTCTGAACGTTAACGGAAACGACTTAAGCGTAAAGGTGGAATACGGGGATGACCAGTACGATACCATCGACAAGCTCCAGGGCATCGTCCTTCCCACGGCCACAGGAAGCATGGTGGCACTGACCGATATTGCAGAGATCGGCTTCAAGGACAGCCCCCAGAGCATCATGAAGAGCGACAAGCAGTACCAGGTGACTATTTCCGGCCAGCTGACCGACGAGGCGGATCTCTCCACAGACGGGAAGCTCCGGGAGGAGGTCATCGGGAAATACTTAAATGCATCAGTCTCCATGCAGCAGAATACCATGGACGAGATGATGAATGAGGAATTCTCTTCCCTGGGCCAGGCCATTGCCATTGCCGTGTTCCTGGTATTTGTGGTCATGGCGGCCCAGTTCGAGTCGCCCAAGTTCTCCATCATGGTAATGACCACGATCCCGTTCTCCCTGATCGGAGCCTTCGGCCTCCTCTGGCTGGCAGACAGCCCCATCAGCATGGTGAGCCTCCTGGGCTTCCTGATGTTGGTGGGAACGGTGGTAAACAACGGTATCCTATATGTGGATACCGCCAACCAGTATCGGAATGAGATGGATCTGGACGAGGCGGTGATCGAGGCCGGAGCCACCCGTATCCGTCCCATGCTGATGACGACCCTCACCACCATCGTGGCCATGATCCCCATGGCCCTGGCCTACGGCGATGCGGGAGAGATGATGCAGGGCCTGGCTCTGGTGGATGTGGGCGGCCTCATCGCCTCCACAGTCCTGGCGCTTCTGATGCTGCCGGTCTATTACAGACTCATGAACCGGAAGCCCAAGGAGGAGCCGGACTACGACTGATAAGGGCGTAAGATCATAAGAAAAGGACCAGAAACGAAAGAAATCGTAAGAGAAAATTTATTGCGTTTCCGGTCCTTTCTGTATATGCTTAAAAAGGGAAAGAAGGGAGGAAGATCCCATGAAGGATATACGACCATGGAAAAAAACAGGGCTCCTGGTTTTTGCAGCGGCCCTGGGCGGGATCATAAGCGTTCCCGGGACCGGTCTTCTGACGGCACGGGCCACGGTGGCAGTCCAGGCATCGCCTGTGACGGAATATGATGAGGCCGCACTGGCCAGCTTTGCAGACGATACCCTGGAATACTGGGAGATCCCGGGGCTGGTGGAGCGGTATAACAGCGCTTACCAGAAACAGCTGGACCAGTTCTATTATAATCCGGGAAGCTCCACGGGACTCACAAAGGACCAGCTTTTAAGCGTGGCAGAGACCCTGCGCCAGGAGGCGGAGACCCTGGCGGATACGGCAGAGGATGAGAAGGACAGCATCACGAAGCAGGAGTATGAGGAGTACAGGAACAACGTGCGGATCCTCCGGGCCAGGGCAAAGGATCTGGAGGACGCGGCCAAAGGCCGGTCTGCCTCGGGGGCATCGGCCTTAAGGGCCCTGCGGATCTCAAAAAACAACACAGTGAAGACTGTGAACGCCATGATGCGGGACCATGAGATCCTGGAGCTTAAGACGAAGGCGGCAGAAAAGTCCCTGGAAATGGCGGAGCTTACGTATGAGGCGGCAAAGCGCCAGATGGAGCTGGGGCTCTATTCGGCAGAAAACGTGCTGGCGGCGGAGGAGGCCTTAAATTCTGCCCGGGCGGCAGCTTCTTCGGCGGAAAATGAAGAAAAGGACCAGAAGCAGACGCTGATCCGGATGCTGGGATGGCGCTATGACGCGGATCCGGCGATCCAGAAGGTACCGGAGCCAGATCTGGCAAGGATCGCATCCTACGATCCGGCGGCAGATATCAGCAAGGCCATTGAGAATAATGTGACCCTTTACGACACCAGGATGGCATCGTCCTCGTCCCAGGGAGGGGCTGTGGCCAAGGCCCGGACCATTAAGGACCAGGAAAATGAGGTGCGGACCAGCCTGGACCTCTTATATAAGGATGTGCTCCAGAAGCAGGCGGCCTATGAGGCGGCAAGGACCAAGTTTGCGGCCGATGGGGCCGATAAAGCTGCGGCAGACCGGAAAAACGCCCTGGGTATGATGAGCCGCCAGGAATGCCTGACGGCGGAAAGCGCCTATCTGGCGGCGGAGGCGGAATTTACGGAAGCCAGCCTGGCTTTAACGGGAGCCATGGAGGAATATGAATGGGCCGTAAAGGGCATGATGGAGCTGGCCTCGGGAGTCCAGAGCCAGGGCCAGGGAGCCATGTAGCGGGCAGGACCCGGAAAGGAATGACAGAATGATGAGAAAAATGACGATGGGAAGACGGGTGATCCCGGCGGCACTGGCTGTTTCACTGGCCTGGACCGTACCGGCGTATGCGGAGGAGTTTGTGCCGGGGCCGGGACAGCCCTACGACGACGCCACCATGGCGCGGATCCAGGACAATGTCCTGGAGTATGAGGAGATCGGCCTTCTGGTGGACACCTACAACCAGACGTTAAAAAACGTAAAGGATACGTATTCGGATACGAAAAATGATTATAAGGACGTGGATAAATTAAAGAACCAGATCATGGAGGGCTCCGGCAGCCTGGCAGACCAGGCGGGGCAGCTTTCCGGCATGGCCGGTACCTTTGAGGATCTTCTGGGATACCAGAACATGGTGACTCCCGGAACGTATGCGGAGCTGGTGTACTCCTCTGAGATCCTGGCCCAGCAGGCAGAGCAGATGACCCTTTCAGCCGATTCGCTGACGGCAGTGACGCCGGAGATGCTAAAGGTAAAGATGGTGGACAGCACCCGGGCGGCTCTGGTATCCGGGGCCCAGAGCGCCATGATCGGCTATGAGCAGCTCCTGCTCCAGAAGGAGAGCCTGGAGGATTCCATCGCCCTCCTGGAGGAGGTCTATAAGTCCACCCAGACCCAGGCGTCCCTGGGACTGGCAACGGAAAACGCAGTGCTGACGGCCAGACAGAACCTGGAGTCAGCCCAGGCCGGAAGGCTCGCCATGGACGCCAGCGAGGTGAAGCTGCGCCAGAGCCTGTGTACGCTCCTGGGATGGGAGTACAACGGGAACCCGGAGATCCGGAAGGTGCCGGAAGCAGATCTTTCCCGGATCGGCGCCATGGATCCGGCAGCCGATAAACAGGCGGCCATCGACAATAACTACACTTTAAAATACAACCGTCTGAGCTATGAGCAGCTTACAGACGGCTCTGTGGAGCAGCAGAATATGGCCCGTACCATTGAGGACCAGACAGCGGCCATTTCCTCATCCCTGGAAAACCTGTATAACCAGGTGCTCCAGAAGAGAAATGAATACCAGACTGCCGTGGCAGCCCTGGAGCTGGAAAAGACCAGGATGGAGGCGGCGGACCGGAAAATGTCCGTGGGCACCATCGGACGTCTGGAATACCTCCAGCAGAAAAATTCCTATGCGGCAAAGGAGACGGCTGTGAAAACGGCGGATCTGGCCCTGTTCCAGGCCATGGAGACGTATGACCAGGCTGTGGAGGGGAATCTGAGCATGTCCTAGGAAGAAAATGACCGGAGCAGGAGGAAAACGAAATGATTTTATATCACGGAAGCAACGTTATTGTAGATCATCCGAAGCTCATCAGACAAAATCGCTATCTGGACTTTGGTTTCGGATTCTATACGACCACCAACCGTGATCAGGCTGTGAGCTTTGCACAGAAGGTCACAGACCGCCGGAAAACAGGGGAAGCAGTCCTGAACATCTATTCCATTGATGAGGCTGCGGCTTTTGAGGCGTGCGGCCTGCTCCGTTTTGACGATCCAGATGGGGCCTGGCTGGATTTTGTCGCAGAAAACCGGCAGGGAATTTATAAGGGAAAACAGCATGATCTGATTTATGGCCCAGTGGCCAACGATGATGTATATCGGACCATCACTCTGTACATGACAGGGGTTCTGGACAGGGATCAGGCTCTGGCTGCGCTTAAGATCCGGAAACTGTTCAACCAGTTGGTGTTTGCAACGGAGAAGTCACTGCAATACCTGTATTTTGAAGGGAGGGAGCTGGTATGAGTGAAGACCAGTTCAGTGCAATGCTGGCGATTATTGTGCCGCCTGTTATTGAGCAGATCATGAGAAACAGTAATGTGGACGGTGAGAAGGCAATCTCCCGCTTTTATCAGTCCAGGCTCTATCAGGAGCTTTCGGATGAAACGTCCAAGCTGTGGCATTATGGCCCCATGACCCTGTATACCATGTATCAAGACGAGCTTTTAACAGGCTCCTATGATTACCCGGAGGAGGCATAAGCGATGAGCAGAGAATTAGCGTTCCTGGTCTACTGCATGGAGCGGTACCGTCATTTTAAGGGGCTCTCCGGTGCGGATGTGGCAAGGCTTTTTGATGAACATGGTGTTTACAGATATATTACAAAGTATTTTGAATCACTCCATACAATGGGAGACCATTGTATCGTACAGGATATTGACGATTATATCAGCGGCAGTTCAGATTAGTTCCTTCTGCCGAGTATTTCCGCCAGCTTAAACCGTACCGTAACGCGGGGCAGAGCGTCCTCTGACGCCTTCTGTCCCGTTTTTTCATGCCCGGGAAGGCGGAGTGTGGACGGGTGCCTGGCCCGCATGAGGGCGGAAAAATCGTCCTCGGGAAGCAGGGCCTTCAGCTGGTCCCTGGAGTCCTCCGGCACAACGGCGTGGGTGCTGTCCACATAGCAGAGGGAGGGATAGAGGACGCACCAGAAATTTTTCCCCTTTCCTTCCCCTAAAAGCACCCGGACCGCGTCGTAGGTCCCCGCCGGGAAGGTCATGTCCCCGTAGGTTTTTTCCGGGAACAGACACCGCTCCAGGCGGATATCCGCGCCATAGGAGAAGCCGCGGCTTTTCATGTATGCTTCCGCCGTCTCCTCCAGAAATGCTTTATGCTCCAGGATGTAGGAGGCTGTCTGGTCTTTTGTAAGGCCGTCTCCCGCCTCTGTCCCGGGTCCTTCCGGCGGAGGATTTCCTGCGCCCTGCTCCGGCCCGCGCTCCGTTTCAGATCCCAGGCCCTGGCGGATGGTATCCAGAAGGAGATCCTTTACCTCCAGCTTCAAAGCCTGGTCTTTAGGGGAATCGCTGTTGGCCAGCACGTGGAACCGCAGGACCTTTGGCGCGATCCGCGAGGCCAGGGCCTCCTCCTTTCTCCTCAGACCGTTCATGGCCGTTAAAAAGACCATCAGTGCCAGTGTCATGGACAGGCAGATATACCATTTCTTTTTCATGAGCTCCTCCAGTTTTTTATACGATTTTGCTATTTGTAATTATTGCCTGTTGTGCTATAATTTAAACGAATTGACGCCGCGGAGAGAACAGGCGAGGGAGGAGATCCTCCGTCCGGCCCATGGAAGGCTCTTCCGGCCCATCAACCATGAAAGGAAGCAGCAGATCAATATGGAAAAATTAAATGTGGTAGCCCTGTTTGGCGGGCAGTCTTCGGAGCATGTGGTCTCCTGTATGTCTGTCCAGAATGTGGCAGCCAATATCAATAAGGAAAAATACAATGTGATCCTGGTGGGGATCACAGAGGAGGGCCGCTGGCTCAAGGTGGACTCTCTGGATGAGGTGAAAAATGACACCTGGAGGACCAGCGGCTCCAGGGCTGTTCTTTCCCCGGACGCCACAGAAAAGGTCTTATGGGTGATCCGCCACGGAAAGGCAGAAAAGATCCCGGTGGACGTGGTGTTTCCGGTGCTCCACGGCCTTTACGGGGAGGACGGCACGGTCCAGGGGATCCTGGAGCTGGCGCAGATCCCCTATGTGGGCTGCGGCGTCTTAGCCTCCGCCGTGTCCATGGATAAGCTGTCCACGAAGCTGATCGTAAAGGACCTGGGGATCCGCCAGGCAGAATACGTGCCGGTAATGAAGGAAGAGCTGGAGCAGATGGACCAGGTGGCAAAGCGGGTAGAGGACGCGTTTCCGTATCCGGTGTTCATAAAGCCGTCCAACGCAGGCTCCTCCAGGGGCGTGTCCCGGGCCGACGACCGGAAGTCCCTGGAAAACGGCCTTAAGGAGGCGGCGCTCCATGACCGGCGGATCCTGGTGGAGGAGATGATCGTGGGCCACGAGGTGGAGTGTGCGGTCTTTGGCGGAGGAAAAGAGGAGGTACGGGCCTCCGGCGTGGGAGAGATCCTGGCAGCGGCCGATTTCTATGATTTTGACGCCAAATATTATAATTCCGATTCCAGGACCGTGGTGGATCCGGAGCTTCCGGGAAACGCGGCGGAGGAGATCCGGGAGTCGGCAGTACGTATTTTTAAGGCTGTGGACGGCTATGGCCTTTCCCGGGTGGACTTCTTCGTAAAGGAGGACGGGGAGGTGGTCTTCAATGAGATCAATACCATGCCCGGCTTCACGGCCATCAGTATGTACCCCATGCTCTGGGAGGCCAGAGGCGTGGGAAAAGAGAAGCTGGTGGACGATCTTCTGGAACATGCGCTCAAGCGCTACGAAAGGTAGGCGCTTATTATGGATAAGAACGCACCCATCGGGATCTTTGATTCCGGCGTGGGAGGGCTCACGGTGGCCAGAGAGGTGATGCGCCAGCTTCCGGACGAGAGGATCGTTTATTTCGGGGATACGGCCCGCCTTCCCTACGGGACAAAATCCCAGGATACGGTGATCCGTTTTTCGGAGCAGATCATGCGCTTTTTGCGGTCCAAGGGAGTGAAGGCCATCGTCATCGCCTGCAATACGGCGTCCTCCTATGCCCTGGACGCCCTGAGACGGTCTGAGGATATCCCTATCATCGGCGTGATCAACGCCGGGGCCAGGGCGGCGGTCTCCGCCACAAAAAACGGGAGGATCGGAGTGATCGGGACCGACGGGACCATCAACAGCAAAGCGTATTCCTCTGTTTTAAAAAGCATGAATCCGGCGGTGGAGGTATTCGGAAAGGCCTGCCCCCTGTTCGTTCCTCTGGTGGAGGAGGGGCTTCTCCACGATACTGTGACGGACGAGATCGCCTCCCGGTATCTGTCGGTGCTGAAGGAAAAATACATCGATACCCTGGTCATGGGCTGTACCCATTATCCTCTGATCCGCTCCACCATCGCCCGCACCATGGGAGACGAGGTGACTCTGGTGAATCCGGCCTATGAGACGGCGGTGCAGCTCAGGACCCTTCTCCGGTCCATGGAGATGGACTGCGACGGGGAGCAGGAGGTCCGGGTGGAGGAAAAGTACCAGTTTTATGTGAGCGATATGGCAGAAAAATTCAGCTCCTTTGCCGGGTTTATCCTTCCCGGGAAGGTGAAGGATACCATGCTGATCGACATTGAGAAATATTAGGAGCAACAGATGACAAAAGATGTTCTGGTAAGAGTCAAGGGGACCCAGTTCATGGACGACGAGAATGACGTGATCGAGATGATCACTGCGGGGACCTTTAATGAAAAGAATGGAAAAAAAAATCTGATCTATGACGAGACCATTGTGGAGGGCGGAGACCAGACCCACAATATCGTGAAGATCTGGCCGGATAAGGTGGAGGTGACCAAGAGGGGACTGGTGGACACCCATATGACCTTTGAGTGCGGGAAAAAGCACATGTGCAACTATATGACGCCGGTGGGACTGATCATCCTGGGGATCACCACCTCAGCCCTGGAGGTGGAGGAGGATGAGACATCCATGGGGATCGTCATTTCCTATGCCCTGGAAATGAACGGCGAATACATTTCCGGCTGCGGCCTTGAAATTTACGCCAGGGATAAGGGAAATGGTCCCTGGAGCCTGGATTAAGGACGGAGAAGAAAGAGAGGAAGACAGAATATGGAAAGCTTTTTGGTAGCGGTCAACGCGGTTGTCCCATTTCTCTGTTACATTACCTTCGGATATGTGATGAAGATCAAGGGAGTGGTAAAGGAGGACTTTCTCCAGCAGCTGAATAAGATGGTTTTTAAGGTCTTTTATCCGTTTATGACCTTCTATAACATTTATAAGGCTGACGCCAGTTCCCTTCCCAGACCGGTGATGCTGATTTTCTGCGGCGTCAGTATCCTGGTGCTGGAGGTGATCCTGGTGCTCACGGTCCCCAGGCTGGTAAAGGAGAATCCTAGAAGGGGCGTGATCATCCAGGCCATTTACCGGAGCAATTTCGTCCTGTTCGGTCTTCCTCTGACTGTTTCTGTGTTCGGGGATGTGGCCTCCTCTGTGGCGGCCATGGTGGTGACTGTGGTGATCACCATTTATAATACGACTTCTGTGGTGATCCTGGAAATGTTCAATTCAGAAGGGAAAACAGACGTGAAGACGATCCTGGTCAATGTGGTGAAAAATCCGCTGCTCCAGGGGGCTATGGTGGGTCTGGTGTTTTTCTTCCTGGGCATCCATGTGCCCAAGAGCCTTTTAACACCCATTGCGGCCTTTGCGGACGCCACCTCGCCAGTGGCCCTGTTCGTCCTGGGCGGGACGCTTCACTTCAACGCCATCCGCGGCAACCTAAAATACCTGGTACCGGCCCTGTCCTTAAAGCTTTTGGTGCTTCCTGCGGTGATGCTGGCCCTGGGCTACGCCTTTGGCCTCCGGGATCTGGAGCTGTTCCTTCTGGTGGCGATCTACGGAACGCCGGTGGCTGCTGCCTCTTATCCCATGGCCCAGAACATGGGCGGCGACGGCGAGCTGGCTGGCCAGTTCGTGGTCATCAGCACCGTCGTCGCCGTTGGGACCCTGTTTGGGTGGATCTTCTTTATGAAGAGTGTGGGACTGATCTAGTCCACCTTCTTCAGTACGATATTTTTGATCCGGCCTCCGTCCAGGATGAGGGAGCCGTTTTCCGGCTTCACATACATCGTAAGATCCGGGCCGAAGCTGAAGATGTTTTCTCCGGCTGCGTTCCTGTAAAGCTCTGATTTTCCATAACGGAGCATACAGAGGGCGCAGCCGTTTTCTGTTTTTTCAAGAGTAACGTGGGCGTCAGTCTCCTCATCGTAGTAATGGCCTTCCTCAAAAAGAGAGGGATCGGCCGGGGAGACCGGCGTCATTTTTACCACGCGGGCCGGAAGGCGGTAAAGGATCCCTTCCTCTGTGAAGTAGATCACCTCGTCCAGAGTGCCGACCCGGTAGCCGCCGTCTTCGGTCCTGACCAGTTCAGTTTCGCACCATTCTCTCTTCATAAAGAGCGTTCCGTCATGGTCCAGGATGTTTACAAACAGCGGATCATCGGGAAGGGAGGCAGCAAACAGACCGGCATGGGCGGGAGCCTCTTTGTGCTCCGGTACAGCTGGCTCGGTGCAGTCCGGAAGACCAAGAACGATGCAGGCAGCCTTATCGGCCATTTTTGCCATGACGCGGGTGGTGGTATTGCTTAACAGGATCACCTCCAGCTCCTTTTCCGGGATACAAGATACCTGTCCGCGGTAAGCGGCATCGGCGCCGCCGTGGCCGAACACATCCAGTCCGTGGAGCTTATGGGTCATGAGGCCGCCGCAGTATTCCGCAGCCGTTCCGTCGCTTAAGATGGCCGGGGTCTTCATCAGGGCAATGATCTCCGGGTCGATGACCTGGGGATGGATGTACTCGTCCAGGATCTTACTGAGATCGGAGGCACATGTATTGACGGAGGTGGGGCCGTAAACGCAATAGTTTAAGGGATTATAATAGTAATTTCCGTTGCCGTCATCCTGGTAGGAGTAGACCAGGTTGGGAACGATCTGGGTGTAGCTTTCCCGGACGAAGGTGTGCTCCATGCCGAGAGGCTTGAAGATCCGTTCTCTGGCAAACTGCGGGAAACTCATGCCGGACAGCTTTTCAACGATCAGCGCCAGAAGATGGAAGCCCGTGTTGCTGTAAAGATATCTGGACTGGGGCTTGAAGTTTAAGTGCTTCTGGAGCCGGATGGTGGTGTTGATGTCGTCCATGGTGATCTGGTCGTTGATGGTGATGCTGCGCATGAATAAAAGCTCCCACTGGTCCCTGAGGCCGCTGACATTGTTCATCATCTGGCGCACGGTAATGGGCTCTTCGATGTTGATATATTCTCCCACATATTTACGGATATCGTCGTCCAGGCCCAGCTTCCCTTCCTTCCAGAGAAGGAGGATGGAGAGGACGGTGAACTCCTTGGAGATGGAGGCCACGTGCAGGATGCTGTCGTTTTTGATCTTCAGCTGGTTCTCCAGGTTTCCGTAGCCAAAGCATTTTTCATAAACAGTTTCGCCGTGCTGGCGGATCAGCACCTGGGCTCCCGGGCAGAGGCCGTTGTCCCATACGCGGAAAAGATCATCGAGCTGTTTGCTTACATTTGTGTTCATTGGTCGTATCCTTTCAGAAATATCAGTGTTTTAAAATGTGACGGAAGGTATGGAGCCAGTTTTCCCCGGCCAGCTTTGCCAGATGGCTTTCTGTATACCCGTGCTGCCTTAAATGGTCCAGGAAGGCCGGAAGGTCCTCGTGGGCTCTGGAGAGGATATCAAAGGGGCGCTCCGGCATCTGGTCCGTGGACGAGGACAGGTCGTCCGCAAAAAATGAGTCGCAGAAATCAAAGCCAAAGGCCACATGGTCCTCTCCCATGATCTCTGTCATATGATCCAGATGGGCGGTCAGTCCGTTCTGGTCGGGGGAAACACCGGGACCGGCGGTCAGGAGACTGCACCCGTTGAGTCCCACCGTTCCGCCGCGGCTGGCGATCTCCCGCATCTGGCAGTCCGTCAGGTTCCGGTTGCTGCCGGCAACGGCCCTGGAGTTGGAGTGGGAGGCGATCACCGGGCAGGAGGTGATGGAGAGCACGTCCTCCACCCCTTCGTCGCTTAAATGGCTGAGGTCCAGGATCATATAAAGGTTTTCGGCTTCCTTCACCAGCTCCCGGCCAAACTCCGTAAGGCCGCCTTTTTTCAGGCTGCCAGAAAAGTCGCAGCCGTCAGCCGCAGCATTTCTGCGGCTCCAGGCCAGGCCCAGTCCACGGACGCCTGCGGCATAAAAGCCGTGGAGCAGGAGGCAGGAGGAAACGGGCTCTGCTCCCTCAAAGGAGAGAAGAAAGCCGATCCGTCCGGTTTCGGCGGCCCGGAGGAAGTCGTCTGCGCTGGTGCAGAGCATGAGAAGGTCCGGGGTTTCCTCGATCTCGCAGTGGAGGGCCGAGATCTGCTCCATGGCCACAGAAAGGGCCCCATAAGGCAGGTACTGGCTGTCCACAAAAATGGAGGCGACGATACCGGTCACGCCGCCCTTCTGGAAGGCGGGATAGTAACGCCTCCGGATGACCTGGCGCTCGCCTTTTTTCCGGCGGGCGGCCACGTCCATGAGAATGTCATAATGTCCGTCAATGATGTATTTCATAGTTACAGCTTCCTTAGTATACTAATTGTGAGAAGTAGACGACGATGACCGCCTCTTCCTTTGATCGGTTCATATAGTTGTGCAGGCTGCCGCTGGGAATATAGAAGCTGTCGCCCTCATGGATCGTGTATACGCTGTTGTCCATGTGGAGCTCCATCTCTCCCTTTAAAAGCAGAAGGCTTTCATCGTATGTGCTGTGGGAGATCATGCGCTCTGTGACCCAGTGGCCCGGCTGTACACGGACCATGAGACCGGTGATCTTCGCTTCCCTTCCGTCCGGGAGGCGGGAGGGGGTGAAGATGGAGTAGGAGACATCGATCTCGGGGATCTTCATGGGGATCCGGTTCTCTTTGCGGATCAGAAAGGATTCCCGGGAGCCGCCTTCTCCATCTGCCTGTGCCAGGGGAGCGTCGTCGGATCCGCCCATGATGAGCCAGACCTCAGAGCATTCCAGGCAGGCGGCGATCTTTCTCAGGGCAGAAAGCGACGGAGATTTCAGATTCCGTTCGATCTGGGAGATATGCCCGATGGTATATCCGGTCGCGTCTGCGACCTGTTTCAAAGTCATTCCTTTTTTCTTCCGGGCTTCCCGGATCCGATTTCCATACATGGTTCAGATTTCCCCCTTTCATATGCCGGTCATGGGCTGCTTCCGGCGGCGTCCTCCCGCGGGACCGGGCAGCCGGATAAAGATTCCGGGACCCTTAGCTGGCGGTTCCGGAGAGACTTGTGAGTGCGGAGATCCCGCAGGCCAGTTCCTTCATATCGGCGCAGGTGATCTCCACCTCAGTGCCGCTTAAGCGTCTTACGCCCGGAGTCAGGGCAACGGCATCGGCCATGGCTGTTGATTTAAAATCAATGCCCAGAACGGCCGGAACGGCTGTCTCGTAAAGGGGGAGCTTCTTTAAGTCGGATGCCAGGACCTCCTTCACTGCACAGATGGTGTCCTCGCGGAGCTTTCTCTGGGGCTGGAACTTTGCCGCATAGCGGGTAAGGGATTCTTTTGTGGTCACAAATTTTACCCAGGGCATCATTTCCTTATCGATCAGCTGCCTGCGCAGACCGGAATCTCCGATGACCAGTCCCACCGGTACTTTATAGGAGGCGGCAATGGCGGCGTTGGTAACGGTCTCGTTCATATAGGCTCCATTGATCTTCAGGCATGAAACGACCTTTCCATAGAAGCTGTGATCCATATTGGCGCAGATCTCTCCGGGGCCGGCGTGGTATCCGGCAAAGAACGCCACATCATATGTCTCATCCAGACAGGCCACCATATACTGCGGGCGCGGGGAGCCGCTGACCAGGCTGATCCGGTCATCCATCTGGCTCAGTTCATCATAGGAAAGGTTTCTTCCGCTTCCATGGGAATCGGCAATGGTGATCTCCTCAACCTCTCCATTTTTTTCAGAGGCCTGGATTCCTTCAATGATCCAGCGGACCTGGTTATGGAGCGCCCGGCGGAAAGAAACTGTCTCTTCCCGTTCCTGGGACGGAGACGTGATGCCTGCCATACCTTCCATGTCGACAGAAATAAAGATTTTCATGATAATCCTCCTTAAGAATGCGTAGATATATTTTGTAGTGAGATTACTCTATGTTGAAATATTATAAAACTATAATAAAATAAAGTCAATATATTGACAGAATTAACAAAAATAATTATACTATGAGTAATATTATACTGTAAGTTAAAAAATGGAGGCGACTCCGGAACAGCCCTTAAAATATCCAGGGAAAGCAGAGGTAAAAAAATGAAATATAATTTTGACGAGCCCGTGGACAGAAGCCAGAACCGCTCCGCCAAATACGATGAGCGCGTGAAAAATTTTGGTACAGACGATGTGATCCCCTTATGGATCGCAGATATGGATTTTAAGACGGCCCAGCCCATCATCGACGCCTGCAAAAAGAAAGCGGAGGAAGGGATCTGGGGTTATACCTCCCGGCCGGACAGCTATTTTAAGGCGTATGCAGACTGGCAGGAGAGAAGAAACGGATGGAAGTTTGATCCATCCCTCTGCAGCTGGAGCCTGGGAGTGGTCCCGGCCCTGGCGGGGATCATCAAGCTGTTTACCCAAAAGGGAGAAAAGGTCTTGATCCAGCCGCCGGTGTACCCGGAATTTTTCGATATCACAGAAAATACTGGAAGGACCCTGGTGCAGAATAACTTCCTGGAGCGGGACGGCGTATGGGAAGTGGACTTTGAAGACTTTGAAAGACAGGCAAAGGACCCGGAGGTGAAGCTTTTCATCCTCTGCAATCCCCACAATCCCCTGGGACGGGTATGGACGAAGGAAGAACTGGAAAGGATGCTTACGATCTGCTTTGAAAACGACGTGCTGGTGGTTTCCGACGAGATCCATTCCGACCTGATCTTCCATGGGAAAAAGCATACGCCGGCGGTCCTTGCCGCACCGGGAGCAGATAAAAAGGTGATCACCTGTATCTCTGTCACAAAGACCTTTAACCTGGCCGGCCTCCAGGCGTCCACCACCGTGTTCCCGTGTCTGGAAATGAAGAAGAAGTTCGATTCCTACTGGGGCGGCATGGACATCCACCGGAACAACGCCTTCAGCTCCGTGGCCATGGAAGCGGCCTTAAATGAGGGCGAGGAGTGGCTGGAGCAGCTTCTGGAATACATATCCGGAAATCTGGATTATATTAAGGAATATTTTGACACAAGGATCCCGCTGATCCGGGCCAATATCCCCGACGCCACCTACCTGGTGTGGCTGGACTGCCGGAAGCTCAATATGACAGACCAGGAGCTTAAGGAGTTTATGATCAGAAAGGCCGGTCTGGGACTGAATCCGGGCTCTGATTTCACAAGGGCTCTGAGCGGATTTATGCGGTTAAACGCAGCGTGTCCAAGGGCCACTCTGGAAAAGGCCCTGGGGCAGCTGGAACGGGCCGTCAATGAGCTGGCTCATTAAGGGAGGAAACATCATGCATGAACTTACAAAACTGATCAAAGACGATATGCGTCCGGCCCTGGGAGTTACAGAGCCGGGGGCCATTGCATACGCAGTCTCCAGAGCCAGATCCTATCTTACGGGAGAGCTTAAGGAGGTCCGGCTCTTATTAAACAGCGGCATGTATAAGAATGCCTACACCTGCGAGATCCCCAACAGCCTGTTTTTCGGAAATGAATATGCGGCTGCCCTGGGAGCCGTGGCCGGGAGACCGGAAAAGGAGCTGGAGAGCCTGGCCGATGTGACAGAAGCGGACAATGCGGCGGCAGAGGCCCTGGTGAAGGCCGGAAGGATCCATGTGGAAATGAACGGGATCACCAGCCGGATCTTCATTGAGGCCCAGGTAAAGACCGCAGACGGCGAAGCCATGGTGCGGATCCGGGACTCCCATACCAATGTGGTACGGATCGAAGCAAACGGAAAAACCATCCTGGACCGGGAGGAGCCCCAGGCGGCAGAGGCCGCAGAGGAAACGCCTCTGATCCATAATTATACCCTGAGGCAGATCTATGAATATGCGAAAACGGTCCCGGCAGAAGAGATCTCCTTCATAAAGGCCGCCTATGACATGAACTACGCCCTGTTTGAAGAGGGCTTAAAGAACGAAAGGACCACCTATGCCCGTCATCTCCTGAAAAAGAACGGCGGACAGATCCTTTCCTCCGATGAGCAGAAAACGGCATCCCTTCTCTGCAATGCCGCCATCGAGGCCCGTGTCATCGGACTGGACCGGCCGGCCATGAGCATCACCGGCTCCGGGGCCCACGGGATCATCGCCACCATGCCCCTTTACGGCGTATGTAAGATCCGGGGGCTGGAGGATGAGGCATTGTACCGGGCCACGGCGCTTAGTTATCTGATCTGTATGTATATTAAGGAATATTCCGGCAAATTATCGGCCTTCTGCGGCTGCGGGATCGCGGCTGGAACGGGAATGGCCTGCGCCCTGGTCTATCTGTGGGGCGGCGACGATCAGATGATGGCAAAGACCATCAACAACATGGCCAGCAGCATCACCGGAATGATCTGCCACGGCGGGAATAAGGGCTGTACCATGAAGGGCGTTGTGGCTGTGGACGCGGCGTTCCAGTCCGCAGAGCTGGGAATGAACGGGATCTTCATCGACGATATCCATGGCATCAACGGCAGTACGCCGGAGGAGACCATGCGCCATATGGGTGAGATCGCCTCGCCGGGCATGACGGGAACAGAGAAGACCATCGTGGATATCCTGCAGGAAAAGGGCCGGGCGTAAGGGCCAGACCCTGGCCCGCTGCCCGCGAAAATAAAAAGCGCATCACCTGGAGATCTCCTCCGGATGATGCGCTGTCTTTTATTATGCGTTCTTTTTCTGATCGTCCTTTTTCTTTCTGAACCGGTCTAAGAATTTCTTCTTCTCCGGCAGAGGCGGGATCCCGCCGCGGACGCTTTTGATCTCTGTTATGTACATACCGCTGATCACGACCTTGGCCTCGGTCTTTAAGGGAAGCTGTAAAAATACCTTTTCATCGGCGATCATGGTCATGATCCTGGGACCGATCTTGGCTTTTACCACCGGGATCTTGGCGCGCTTGGCGTACCAGGGCGTCTGCTCATAAACGATGGCCGGAAGTCCGGCTTCCTTCAGCTTCAGTTTCTTTTTGTCAATGGCCATAAGCGTTACCACCTGCTTGGCGGCGTCGATGGTGGCCTGGGCCTCAACCTGACGTTTCTCCAGCTTTCGTCCAAAGTAGTACAGAACACCGAGCACGATGGCTGCAATGATGAGGACTACGAAAAGGACGTTCATTACGATGCTCCAGTTCATGGGTATACCTCCAGTTGTCTTCACGTTCGCCCTCTTTGCAGGGCATTGCTTGTATAAGTATAGCATTCCTTACATAAAAGTGCAAGGAGATTTTCCGTCTCCGGCAGCCCTCCGCCTCCTGCCCCAGGGGCTTTTTTTGCGGCTTTTTTGCGGCCTTGAAGTCCGAAAAGAATTGACGGTATTTGCAAATAATGGTAAAATATAGATATTCAGAACAAATGGTGCGAATTTTTCAAGGAAAGGTGACACGACTATGGGAAAACAGACAGTATGGGAGGAAATTGACAAAAAATCGGCGGAGATCCTGGAGGCCAGCGACCAGATCTGGGGATGTGCAGAGACTGCTTTTACAGAGCATCAGTCCATGAAGGTCCTTTGCGAGCTGCTGAGAAAAGAGGGCTTTCAGGTGGAAGAGGGACTGGCAGGCGTGGAAACGGCCTTTAAGGGTACCTTTGGTTCCGGGAAACCGGTGATCGGCTTCCTGGGAGAGTTTGACGCATTATCGGGTCTGGACCAGGAAGCAGGGGCCACGGAAAAGAAACAGCTCCATGCAGGCGCTCCGGGCCATGGCTGCGGCCACAACATGCTGGGTGCGGCTTCTCTGTCTGCGGCCTTAGGGCTTAAGAGATATCTGGAGGAGACAAAAAAATCCGGTACAGTGGTCTATTTTGGCTGTCCCGGCGAGGAAGGCGGCTCCGGCAAGGCGTTTATGGCCAAGGGCGGCGCGTTTTCCGGCCTTGACGCGGCCATTACCTGGCATCCCGGCGATCTGACCCGGGCCGATACAGGAAGCTCCCTGGCAAACTACCAGGTGGCCTATAAATTCTATGGCACCAGCGCCCATGCAGGCGGAGCCCCCCATCTGGGAAGGAGCGCCCTGGATGCTCTGGAGTTAATGAACATGGGCGTTCAGTTCCTCCGGGAGCATGTGGTCCCCGAGGCCAGGATCCATTACGCCATCACAAACACCGGCGGCTATTCCCCCAATGTGGTGCAGCCCTATGCAGAGGTGCTTTATCTGATCCGTGCGCCAAAGAATAAACAGGTGGAGGAGATCTACCGCCGTGTCAATAAGATCGCGGAAGGCGCGGCCCATATGACAGAGACCCGGGTGGAGATCGATTTTGTGAAGGGCTGCTCCAACCTGGTGAGCAACAAGGTGATCGCAAAGAAGCTGTGGGAAAACCTCACGGAGCTTGGCGCGCCGGAGTATACAAAGGAAGAAATGGAGCTGGCCCAGGCCATCCACGACAGCGTGGGAGAAAGCTGCTATGAGTCCATTGAAAAGGTGGCGAAGACCTGCGATAAGGAGACGAAAAAAGAGGTGCTGGCCCACAGAGGCGAGGCCATGTACCGGTTCGTGGCACCCTTTGATCCGGTGGGGATCATGTCCTTTGGCTCCACCGACGTGGGCGATGTGAGCTGGAACTGCCCAACCGCCCAGGCATATGTGGCCACATGGGCGGCAGGAACGCCGGGCCATTCCTGGCAGGTGGTCTCCCAGGGCAAGAGCGGCCTGGCCCATAAGGGACTGATCTACGCGGCCAAGGCTATGGCGGGAGCCGCTGTGGATATGATCGAGGACCCGGAGATCATCAAAGAGGCATGGGCTGAGATGGAGGAGACGCTGGAGGGCGATACCTATCACTGCCCGATCCCGGACGGATGCAGGCCCAGGGCCATCGGAATGACAAAATAAAACGCGGACTATATCACGGACGCCGGAGGGGCGCTGCTGGATCATCTGTATGGATGACCGGGCAGCGCCCCTTTTCACATCTACAATTCCATCTGCTCCGGAAATGCTTCCTTCCTTAAAAGCCCCCACATCCGGTCAATATAGGAGAGGGTGTAAAAGTTTTCATAGTAATGGTAATAAAAGGCTCCCTTCAGGGTCATGGAGTAGACCCCGTCCATTTCTTCGGCAAATCCCAGCAGCCTTGCAAGGCGCAGCTCCAGCCCGTACATTTTCTTTAGGGGAACGCCGAAAAAGGCTTCAAAGTCCCGGGGATCCACGCGGGTGCTGTAAGCGGTCCAGAACAGGTAGTAGATCATCCGCTGGCGGGGCGTAAACCGGAGGGTCAGGGCTGTGGGCAGTTTTTTCTGGTCTATGCGCCGGATATACTCCTCCACAGAAAAGGTGTTGATCTTAAACTGGTCCCTTAAGAGCGTGGCGGCAGAGCAGCCGAACCCTAAGAAGTTATCCCTGGTCATGGAGGAGTAGGAAGCATGCTTCTCCCTGGCAAAGGTCCAGATGGAGCTTCTGGTACAGCCGGTCTCCAGGCAGTACCGGGTGATCTGGTCCAGAAGCCGCCGCTTTTCCTTTTTTCCCATGGACGGAAGGACGCTGTCGGTGAAGGTGAAATCAATGAACGGATAGAGGGCCACATGGTTGGCCCCGGCTTCAAAGGCAGCATCCACGTCGGCCTTCAGATCCCCAAAGGTCTGGGATGGAAGGGCAAAGATGAAATCCATGGACACCGTTTCAAAGGGGACCTGGGAGAGGGCGGCTTTTAGCGGATCCATGTCCGCGCCGGTCCGGCCCAGGAGCTTCTGAAACTTTTCCTGGAAGGACTGGATCCCGATGCTGAGCTTTGTGATCCCGGCCTCTTTTAAGATATGGAGGGTCCGGGGCGTTACATTTTCCGGATGGAGTTCGATCCCGATGCCCTGGGTAATGATAAAATGCTCCTGGATGGCGTCGATGATCTCCTTTATGCGGTCCGCCGCCAGGGCCGGAGTGCCGCCGCCGAAGTACAGGCTGGTGACGGTCTTTTTTCCGGGAATTTGGCTTCCTGCCAGGTGGATCTCCCGGATCAGGGCGTCGATGTACCGGCTGCATGCTTCCTCGGAGTAGAGGGTCTTGCAGTAGGGACAGAAGCTGCAGATGCTCCGGCAGAAGGGGATATGGACGTACAGCCCCAGGCCGTCACAGTCAGAAAAGGGCAGCTCCTGATCGTATTCGTTTTTAAAAAGGAAGGGCTTTGTGGAACGGGTCAGCCACATCCGTGTCAGCTCTGTGATCATATGTATACAGCTCCTAAATATATTTCAGATACGTTTTCAGCATATCCAGGACGATCCGGGGCTTTCCCTGGAAGATCAGGGTGTATTCTGCCACAAAGAAATAGCCGCACTGGCTGCACAGGTCCGGGACAGAGATGCAGCGGCCGCAGGTGGAGAGGGTCCCGTTTTCCATGACCACGCACTGGCGGCAGGGAGTGGGGAAGCTTCCGTCGATCAGATAGGGAAAGGCGCTTTTTAAGTTGAAGACCGGGACGCCCTCCTCCATCATTTCCTCGATGACGCGGCAGCAGGAGGCCTTTTCCTCCCGGGACAGGGACAGCTCCCTGGTGTCGGGATAGGGGGTATGGAAATTAAAGGAAACGGCCCGCACATTTTTCGTATCCCTGGCGGTCCGGCACACATGGCGGACGGCGTCCTTATTGATCTGGTTGATGGCCATGTAAAAGCAGATGTTGCCAGAGGAAGCGTTTTTGATGTTTTCCATGATGAGGTCATAGGTGTCTCCCCGGACGGCGTTGTGACGATCCCGGTCCCCGTCCAGGCTCAGAAGGATCAGATCGGCCTCCGGGAGATCCAGGGGAAAGGTTCCGTTGGTGACCACGTTGACGATGGGAAAGCCCATGCGCTTTGCCTCGATCACCAGGTCCCGGAGGGTGATGTCCCCGTCCCTCCATAAAAAGGTCTCCCCTCCGCAGAAAAAGAGGATACGGATCCCCATGGAGTAAAGCTGTTCCATCTCCCGGCGGATCTGGGTGTAAGGATAGAGGACAGAGGTGATATTGTTGACAGAGCAGTGCTTACAGTGCAGGTTGCACCGGTCCGTCACGATGATGGTGCCAAGAATGGGATCGCTTTTTTTAAAGCGGATCGTCTTTAAGCCAAAGGCGGCCAGGGGGAGGAAGGAGGAAATCTTCATGGGGGAACATCCTTTCTTTTGAGAAGAGATTTTCATTTTAAACCATTGTATCATATCTGCGCTTCTGGTTCCATAGAGAAAGATCTCCTTTGTTCCTGGAAAGAAAAAATATGGGGAGCGGTTTTCCTCCAGCGGCATTATGGGGGAACAGGCCTGTACCGGCTTAAAGAGGTATGCAGCAGGTTGTCAGGGCGTAAGACTGATAAATAGCGGCATAGATCAAAAGGGTAAGATATGGTTGTGCGGGACTGTATCCTGGGTTATACTGATGAGACAAGAGATTTTCAGTAAGGAGGACTGACATGGCAGTATATTTTTACGGCTGTATTACATTGGATGGATATATGGCTGCAAAAGGGCATGGCCTGGACTGGCTTTATGATACAGGAAGTCCGGAGGAGACCAGCTATGACGAATTTTACAGCCATATGGATGTGACCTTGATGGGGCGCCGGACGTTCCAGGAGATCGAAAAAACAGGGGATCCAGCCTCTGTTTATCCCACCACAGAAAATTATGTCTTCACCCACAGAGAGCTTTCCTGTCCCGGCTTTACGGCGGTCAGCGGGGATCCGGCGGAGTTCGTAAAGAAACTGGGACAGGACCGCAATATATGGGTGGTGGGGGGAAATACCATTCTTGCCCCGCTGCTTGACCAGGATATGGTGGACTGTCTCATCGTTCAGGTGGCTCCAGTGCTGTTAGGCGAGGGGATCCCTCTGTTTACGCAGAAGGAAGCCCTGCGCCGGTTCCGGCTGGAAACCGTCCGGCAGTACGGGCAGTTTGCAGAGTTAGTATATTGCCGGAGCTGACAGGCGAAAACTGGATATTTTTACTCCATGCCTTCGTCCAGCCGATGATTTCCCTGCGGTTTTCTGACATCCAGACAAAACAGACCGTCCCGGTTGCAGTAAAACAGGATCTGGCGGACGCCGTTCATCTTGAATCTGGCTTCGGCATTTCCTTCCGGATAAAGCTTCACCATCTGGATCTTGTCGGAGGACAATGCCGCGAGAAAGGAAATATGGTGTGCCTTCCCCATATCATGCTGCACATGGACAAAGTATTCGTCTTCGATCTGCTTTACCGTGATCCTGTGGTTTTCATCTGGCTCCTCTGGCTGGCAGGGGGCAAGCAGTACTCCATGGCAGTGGATCACGGATTCTCCCATGGCATGGATGCAGTTTCCGCAGACCGGACACACATAGAATTTGGAACGGATCATATTTGCGGAAATATTTTTATTTTTCACAGCGTTTCCGGAAAAAAGTTCTGCAACAGATACCTTGAAAACCTGTGCCAGGGATTCCAGCAGCGAGATATCGGGATACCCTTTTGCAGTTTCCCATTTGGAGACGGTTTTATCGGATACGCATAATTTTTCGGCAAGTTCTGCCTGCGTCAGGCCGCTGCTTTCCCGTAATTCCCGGATCACGGCCCCTGTAATATATTGGTTCATGTTCTATTCCTCCCTGGAACAGGATTATAAGGGAAAGAGAGGGATTTGTATACCTACGGAAAGCAGAGAGGGGGGATCAATGGGAAATCCTGACTAAAAAACACCCGGCCAGCAGCCCCAGAGGACCGCGCCAGGTGTTTTTGTATTCTCTTTTCTATCACCGCCTTTTTAATCGCCCTGGCCGGGTACATACGTCGTATGCTCCTCATCGAACCGGAAGCAGGCACAGCCGATTCCCCACGGGTAGTAAAAATATGTCCACTGGGCGATCATGTCTGTATAAAAAACGAACGCATCCAGAATATAGCGAAACTCTTCCTTTGTCAGTGTCTTTTCTGCGATCAGCTCCCGGAATCGTCTGGCCAGCCGCCGCAGCTTTTTCAATCCATAGGAGCCCAGGAGATTGGTGTAGGTTGGATCGATCTCCATATAAATTTCCTCCAGCTGACGCACGCTGAAGTTTTCACTACGGCACAGTCTGGCAATGGGATAAAGCGTATACATGGACAGATCACGGCTCAGGCTATAAACAAATTCCCAGGTGCTGAAGTACTGCTGGCAGGATCCCATCCCGGAATTTTTGCCGGTACGGATATCCTTGTGCTCCGGCGGCTCTCTTCGGCTGGCATCTTCTGCCAGCTCCATCAGTTCTTCCACCAGCGCCTCCGCCTCCGGGCGGCACTTCTCCGGCTTTGTAAGGACCTGGCGCGGCCTTCGCATTTCTTCTGCAGCCTCGTCTTCCTTTTCGTTTCCGCTGCGTTCTTCCAGCCGTGAAATCCTCACATGGATCTCCTTTTTCGTCATAAAGATCGCGTTCTTTGCCTCAAGTCCGACTTTTCTGACGGTTTTCAGATCCTCCTCGTCGATCTGCCCCAGCACCGCGCCCATAATATCCTCATTGCAGGCATCGTATTGGATGATTACCTTATTTCCCGTATTCTGGGAATAGCGCAGCCGCCCCACCGGAGCCAGATCGATCCGCTCCTTATGGCGGATCGGAGCAAAGCTTAACATAGGGACCCAGCAATACATAGAGCCGTCCGTAACCACCGCATTGTTTATGATGCTCTCAAAGGGAAGAGCGTTCCACACCTCCTTGCAGAGCTCTGGATTTTTATCATCGGCCAGGGAAGCGCGGGCCTTCAGACCCAGCTCCGGCCACTCAAACAATAATTTTCGATCAGCCATTTCCATTCTCCTCCTTTACAGCCATTTCCGGCTTTTGTTTTGCCCGATAAAAGTTGAGTATTAAAATCACAGCCAAAACCAGGATTCCTGCCAGATCTGTAAGGATCCCTCCATCCATCAAAAGGATTCCGGCACCAAAGACAGCCGCTCTCTCCAGCTTCCGCACACGGGTTTTCACGTATCCTACAATGGCGATGGCCAGACAGGCCGTGCCCAGGATTGCCGTAGGAAGCTTTGTTGCCACATCAAAGGCCGTGGCATCGATCAGAAGAAGCTGTGGCGACAGCATGAAGATATACGGGATAATAAATCCGGCTGAGGCCATTCCAAAGGCCTTATAGCCCACCTTTGTGGGCGGCGCTCCTGCGATGCCGGCCGCTGTCAGGGACGCGGTGCACACGGGAGGCGTCAATACCGATAAGATGCCGAAATAAAAGGCAAACATATGAACCGGGATTCCTGAAATACCGAATTTCAAAAGGGCTGGGGCTGCAATGGTAGATACGACAATGTAGCAGGCCGAGGTAGGAAGTCCCATGCCCAGAATAATGCAGGTGACCATAGTAAAGATCAGGGTAAGATAGAAATTGCCGTTTGCCAGGGCAATAAGCCCGTCTCCAAGAACCATTCCAAGTCCTGTCGCTCCAGTCATAGCCACCATGATTCCAACGGACGCGCAGCTGTTGGCTACCGGGATCGCCAGCTTGCTTGCCTCTTCCAGGGCTTCCACTGCTTTGCCGGGCGTCAGCCTCGTTTCCTTTTTCAGAGAAGAAAGAAGGATGGAGGTGACGATGGCATAGAAGGAAGAGAACAGGGGCGTTTTTCCGCTGATCATAAAGACCACAAGAAGAATAATCGGAAGCAGCATGTAGCCACGTTTTTTTATGACCGTCCAGACCCCTTTTGCATCCCCTTTTTTCAGCGTCGGCAGATGGAGCCTTCTGGCCTCAAGATCCACGACCATCCAGATGGCGAAATAATAAAGAATCGCCGGGATCAGCGCTGCCTTCATGATCGTCACATAGGGAACTCCCAAAAATTCTGCCATGATCATGGCGGAAGCTCCCATGATCGGCGGCATGATCATCCCGCCGGTGCTGGCGATGGCCTCAACGGAAGCCGCAAAGGATGGGGAATAGCCCATCTTTTTCATGTTTGCGCGCCATGGGCGCGCTCTAACGGGTGCAAGTCCCGAACATGC
>ENA-UONQ01000037-UONQ01000037.1-human-gut-metagenome-genome-assembly--contig:-CS26-NODE-37-length-168226-cov-11.431834_pt1 | contig 168226 bp, 159 predicted proteins | sample MGYA00242460_ERZ724007 | MGnify/ENA metagenome assembly ERZ724007
AGGCAAAGGCAAGGCTTGCAGAAGCTAAGAGAAAGGCAAGTCAGCAGAAGCGCAAAGAGGAAAATCAGCACAAGTACATGATGGGTGGTATTGTTCATAAATACTTTCCAGAGTGCTACCAGTTTGACGAGCAGGAGCTGAACAGAATTATTGCTTCGGGGATGAAGTCGGAGCAGTGCCAGCGCATTATTGAAATCGTGAAAAAGGAAAGTGCTGAAAAGCGTGAGAATGCAGTTGTAAAAGCTGAAAGTGAGGTGGCAGGGGATGAAGGTACTGGCAAGAGCGAAAATGCCTAAGACCAGTCAACGAGATTTTCTCGTTGCGCACAGATATACCATCTGCAATGGTATGTGCGCTCTCCGAGGGGTCTTGCAGACAGCTGTTGCCTGCCGAGGGCAGTCAAAAGGGAACACTGCGTTTTCCCTTCGGTGCAGAGGGCGCACCTACCCATTTGCATACTTTGCGTTCAGTGAAGCTCCAAAGAGCGGAGCTGCACTGCCCACAAAGTCAGCCGATACCGCACAATCCACAGTATCGGTCTGCCACAGCCTATGCAGGAGAGTGAGGTGTGGCTATGGCAGTTAAAAACCTAAGTACCCGAGTTGCCATTATCGGAAGAGGTGCAAAGTGCAGAGGTGGTTCATCCGCAGTTGACAAATCTGCATATATCAGCCGTACTACCATGTACTCTGAATATGACGGAACAACCTATTACCCGAAGTATACCGAGGATTTGGTGCATAATGAGGTCATGCTTCCGGTCAATGCACCAGCAGAATATTCAGACCCATCGGTGCTATGGAACTCCGTTGAAATGAGGGAGAGTAAATCTGCCAAAGCACAGCTGGCGAGGTCATATAAAATCAATCTGCCGAATGAGTGGAGTTATGAGCTTGCCATAGAGGTAATGAGGGATTATGTGAAAAGGAACTTTGTGGATGACGGAATGTGTGCGCAGTTTGCCATCCATGACTCTGAAAATCCGAATACGCACCAGCGTAATCTTCACTGCCATATTATGCTTACCATGCGTCCTATTTTGGAAGATGGTTCATGGGGAGATAAGCAGAAGAAGATTTATGCACTGGACGCAGACGGAAACAAGATAAGAAAAAAGAATGGGCAATATAAATGCACCACGCAGGATGTGACTGGATGGAACAGCAGGGAGAATGCCAGGAAGTGGCGCAAGGATTTAGCTGACACCATAAATGCGGTCAATGATAAAAACGGATTAAGGGAGAATTTTTGGGAGCATAGGTCATTTGCAGAGCAGGGGCTTGATACCATACCACAGATACATTTGGGAGAGAAAGCCAGTGCGCTGGAAAGGGCAGGAATACAGACAGAGAGAGGGAATGTCAACCGCAGGATAATGGAGCAGAATAAGGCTATTCTTACTGCAAAAATGCTTGTGGCAAAAGCAGAGGAACAGTTGCAGAAGCTTGTTAATTCCAAGCCAGTTGAAGCAGTACGCAATACTGCAAATGAAGTCCTTGATATGATTAGAGCAGTTGTCGGCAAAAAGGGCAGACTGGAATTGCCAGTAATCAAGAGCAAATATTTGAGGAAGATTTCTCAAAGACAGTCATTGCAGGAGCAGGAGAGAATGGAGCGTTTTGTTGTGGCAAATCAGATTGAGAGCTTTGAGCAGTTGCAGGAGTTTAAGACACAGCGAGAGCCAGCCTATGAGAAGCTGTCAGCGGAGAGACAACAGCTTGCGGAGCAGATAGCAAGACTGGAGCAGTTGCTTGTGGCATACAGTGATTATGAGCCTTATATCGTGTATCATAAGACGAGTAATTCGCTGAAAGGATTTGCCAAGCGTAAATATGATAAGGAGCATGAAACGGAGCTTAGAGAATACGACAGTTATCGTGCAAAATTAAAGAAAATGCTTTCCTCTGATGAGAAGATTACACCGAAGAAATGGACAGCGGAAAAGGCAAAACTGGAAGAACAATTGCAGGAGAGCAATCCCGACTATGCAAGAGTGGTTACGGAGCTTGCGTCAACAGAGGTTATTGAGCATAACCATAAAATGCTTGCCATGACCCGAGAAGCCGAGCAAAATCAACGCAGTCAGATACACAGCAGGAAGAAAAATGAACAGTCATTATAACAGCGAGAGGGCAGTTTACAAGCAATGGTTTGTAGCTGTCCTTTTTGCGTGAAGGGAGAAGAACATGGAAGAAAGCAAGAAAGTGAATACAGAGCATTTCAAGAAAAAGATAGGTAATACCACTTATCGGGTAAGAGTGCATTTTCCGCAGAATACCAAGCGGACTTTTACGGACAGCGTGAATACGCTGATTATGAATGAATGTACCAGCAAAAAGAAATAATCCACATCCTACCTTGACAAATCCTCACAGAAGATACGCTACTCTCCGCAATGGAGACTGCCGGGAAGGACGATATGCCGGAGGATGCCGAGCGCAAGGGCCTGGGGACCCCGGCCACCCGCGCCGGGATTCTGGAAAAGCTGGTTTCCACCGGCTTTTTGGAGCGCAAAAAGAGCAAGAAAACCGTGCAGCTCATGCCATCCCATGACGCGGTATCCCTTATCACCGTGTTGCCGGAGCAGCTGCAATCGCCCCTTCTGACTGCTGAGTGGGAGTACCGGCTGGGTGAGATCGAGCGTGGCGAGCTGGCCCCGGAGGATTTCATGGCTGGGATTAGTGCCATGCTCAAAGAACTTGTGGGAACCTATCAAGCTATCAAGGGAACGGAGTATTTGTTCAGCCCTTCCCACGAAGTGGTGGGCAAATGCCCCCGCTGTGGCGGAGAGGTTGCAGAAATGCAAAAAGGCTTCTTCTGTCAGACAGAATCTTGCAAATTTGCAATTTGGAAAAACAACAAGTGGTGGGAGATGAAGCACAAGCAACCTACCAAAGCCATCGTAACGGCACTGCTCAAAGATGGCCGCGCTCATGTGAGGGGCTTGTACTCCGAGAAAACCGGCAAGACCTACGATGCCACTGTGGTGTTGGCGGATGATGGGCAGTACGCCAACTTCAAGCTGGAGTTTGACCAGCAGAAAGGTGGCAAACGATGAAGCTCTCACGCTATGAACAGGAAACCATCATCCTCTACAACCAGGCCGAAGCCACCGCCGAGGTCTATACCCATGACCCCCGGCTGCTGGAGAAGCTGCGGCGACTGGCAGAGAAATACCCGGACCAGATTGTGAAAAAGGACCGCCAGACCTTTCTCGTTCCCAAACGCTGTGTGTCCGTCCGGGAACCTTACAGCGCCGAGCGCCGTAAGGCAGCCAGTGAACTGGCCAAGGCTGCCGGATACAGGCCGCCCACCCCCAAGAAAGGCAATGAGTAAGCATGGCTGAAAGTGTCTTTGAGGCTGTCAAGCAGTCCATCACCGTCCGAGAAGCAGCGCAGATGTACGGAATCGAGGTCAACCGGAGCGGCATGGCCTGTTGTCCCTTCCACGATGACAAAAATCCCAGCATGAAGCTGAACGAGGAATATTTTTATTGCTTTGGCTGCGGAGCCACCGGCGATGTGATTGACTTCACAGCGAGGCTCTACAATCTGTCCCCCAAAGAGGCCGCCGAGAAGCTGGCCCAGGATTTTGGCCTGGCTTATGACAGTCAGGCCCCTCCCCGGCGACGCCATGTCCGCCAGAAATCCGAGGCGCAGAAATTCAAGGAGGACCGAGACCATGCCTTTCGTGTCCTGGCCGACTACTTTCATTTGCTCCGCAAGTGGGAAACGGACTACACACCCAAAACACCGGAGGAAAATCCACATCCCCGATTCATGGAGGCAATCCAGAAAAAGGACTATGTGGGCTATCTGCTGGATTTTTTTCTGGAGAACAGCCCGGAGGAGCAAAAGCTGTGGATTGCCGAACATCAATCAGAAATAGCCAAATTGGAAAGGAGAGTGAAATTCATGGCTGATAAGACCACCAATCGAGAACGGTTACAAGAGATCACAGCGGGCATTGAACAGGGTATCAAGGAACTGTTTGAGAGCGAGAAGTATATGCGCTATCTGTCCGTCATGTCCAAGTTCCACCGCTACTCCGTCAACAACACCATGCTCATCTATATGCAGCGCCCGGACGCCACCCTGGTGGCCGGGTTCAACAAGTGGAAAAATCAGTTTGAGCGCCATGTGAAAAAGGGTGAGCATGGTATCACCATCATTGCCCCCACGCCCTACAAAAAGAAGATCGAGGAAATGAAGCGCGACCCGGATACTCATGCACCCATCCTGGACGCGGATGGCAAGGCGGTCATGGAGGAAAAAGAAATTGAAATCCCCATGTTCCGTCCGGTGAAGGTGTTCGATGTGAGCCAGACGGACGGAAAGCCCCTGCCAGAGCTGGCCTCCAGCCTGTCCGGGACGGTGCCGCACTATGAGGCTTTCATGGAAGCTCTGCGCCGCTCGGCTCCGGTTCCCATCGAGTTTGAGCCGATGGCCGAGAACATGGACGGCTATTTCTCCTCTGACCAGCAGCGGATCGCCATCCGGGAAGGCATGAGCGAGGTGCAGACTGTTTCCGCCGCTGTCCATGAGACCGCGCACAGTAAGCTCCACGACCCCAAAAAGTACGAAGCGGAGCCGACCTGGAAGATCGTGATGGTGAGCGAGGGCGGCACCAAGCATGACTTCCGTCTGGACTTCGCCACCGAAGCAGAGGCGGAACAGGCCGCCGCCGAGGAAGGCTGGCGCTATGTGGACGAGAATCGGTTTGAGTGGCGGTTGGAAGTGGAGGAAGATCTGACGGCGGTGAAACAGGCCGCCAAGAACCGCAACACCGAGGAAGTGGAGGCCGAGAGCATTTCTTATGCGGTTTGCCAGTATTTCGGCATCCAGACCGGCGAGAACAGTTTTGGCTACATCGCTTCCTGGTCGAAGGACAAGGAGCTGAAGGAGCTGCGGGCCAGTCTGGAGACCATCAACAAGACTTCCTGCGAGCTGATTAACGACATCGAGCGCAACTACAAGGAAATCTGCAAGGAGCGCGGCATTGACCTGACTGCCGCCACGGAACCGCAGCAGGACTCTATCGAGCAGCTGGCAGCAGACATCGACCAGTTCACTTTCGATTATGACCCTTATGAGTATCGGAACAATGCAGATAGCCGTGAGGACGCACTGCACGAACTGACTGCCACACTCCGAAGCGGAGATGCCAGCGGTGTACGCGAATGGCTCCAGAATATCGTGAACGAGGATGAACCGGATGAAACCACCCAAAAAGCTGCCGAGCTTATGGGACGCTTGGATCAGCTGGTGCCGATGACTGAACCGGAACAGCTGACCGAGCCGGAAAATACCGAAAGTGTCCAGCCCAGCGCCGAGTACCGGGAGGCCCTGTTGGTGCTGGATGATACCAGCTACCTTCATGTTCAGCCCTGCGACACCGGCTGGGACTACACGCTCTACGATGTGGCAACCATGAAGCAGATGGACGGCGGCCAGTTGGACGGGCCGGATATGGGCCGTTCCACAGCGGTTAGCCATATCTGCGAGGACCTGGGGATGGGCGGCAAGTCCATCAAGTATGCGCCGCTGTCCATGATCGAGACTTTGCAGGAGGCGGCTTACCACCAGATGCAGGAACAGGTCAGCCAGCAGACCACAGAAGCTGCCGCCACCCAGCTGCCGGATGCCCAGGAGCAGGCGTTGGACGAGTATCCCATGCCGGACCCGGCACTGACTCAGGATGATCTGGAGAAATGCGGCTACCTGGACGGTGACCTTCTGCCCCTCTCCAAAGAGCGAGCCTATGAGCTGATGGAGCGAGACCTGACCGTTTATATCGTCCAGGAGGGTGAAAACCCGGAAATGGCCTTTGACACTGCCGACCTGGACGCCCATGACGGTATCTTTGCTGTGTCCCGCGAGGAATGGGAGCAAAGCCCGGACTTTCACGAAAAAGTTTTGGAACGACAGGATCGGCAGTTGGAACGGGAACAGGCGTTTCTTTCCCATGAGGGAAATTGTTTTGCTATTTATCAGGTGAGCAAGGATGACCCGCAGAATGTGCGTTTTATGAATCTGGATTGGCTGCAATCGCACAATCTGTCCGTAGAGCGGAGTAACTATGACCTTATCTATACCGCCCCTCTGGACGGTTCCGGCAGCACTATGGAGCAGCTGGAAAGGCTGTATGAGCAGTTCAATCTGCAAAAGCCGGTGGATTTTCACAGCCCGTCTATGAGCGTCAGTGACATCGTTGCCATCAAGCAGAATGGTCAGGTATCCTGTCATTACTGCGACAGTGTTGGTTTCACCCAGGTGCAAGGTTTCTTGCCGGAAAATTCGCTGAGAAATGCGGAAATGACGGTGGAAGATGATTACGGCATGATCGATGGTATCATCAATAACGGCCCAAAGGAGCCGACAGTGGCCCAGCTGGAACAACAGGCCCGCAGTGGTCAGCCCATTTCTCTTATGGACTTGGCAGCAGCCGTCCATCGAGAGGAACGGGAAAAGAAAAAGTCCGTAATGGAGCAGCTGAAAAGCCAGCCCAAGACGGAACACAAAAAGACAGCGCAAAAAAAGAGCGCGGAAAGGGAGCTTTGATATGAACAACTTCACCTTTGAGGAAACGAACCTTCTTTGCATCTACAACACCGGCAGCCGCACCGGGCTGATCGACGCTCTGACGGAGATGCGCGGTGAGCTTTCGCCGGAGGAAGCCGAGCTGCGGGAACTGACGGACAGCGCCCTGGGTAAACTCCAAGCTATGAACGACACCGAGTTTGCCGAACTGGAGCTGTACCCAGATTTCGACGAGTAAAAAACACACATAAAGACCTGATGGGACGGCCTGATATGCCGTCCCATTTCTATTCAACATGAAGGGAGGACAGAAAACCATGCCATCCAAAGCTGAATTTTACCGGCAGATGGCCGAACAGGTATCGACCCAGCTTGTAGGCAGCTGGAAGGAGTGGACGGCTTTTCTCACCACCGCCGCCCGCCTTTATAAATACCCATTCCACGAGCAAATGATGATTTACGCCCAGCGCCCGGATGCCACCGCCTGCGCCGAGTATGACCTGTGGAATGAAAAAATGGGACGGTATGTGCGCCGTGGCTCCAAGGGTATTGCCCTGGTGGACGATTCCGGCGACAAGCTTCGCCTGCGCTATGTGTTCGATATTTCCGATACCGGCACCCGTGAACATTCCCGTACACCCTGGTTGTGGCAGCTGGAAGAACAGCACATTGGGCCTGTGTCGGCCATGCTGGAGCAAAACTACGGCGTTGCCGGTGACAATCTCGCCCAGCAGCTCACGGATGTAGCCGGAAAGCTGGCGAGTGAGTATTGGGACGATCATCAGAGAGATTTCCGCTATATCGTTGACGGTTCGTTCCTGGCGGAGTACGATGATTACAACATCGAAGTCCAATTTAAGTCCGCCGCCACCGTCAGTATCGCCTATGCCCTGATGTCTCGCTGTGGGCTGGATACGGAACAATATTTCCAGCATGAGGACTTCATGCCGATTTTCGATTTCAATACCCCGGCCACGGTTGGGGCGTTGGGCGCGGCGGTCAGCCAGATTAACCAGCAGGTTTTGCGGCAGATCGGCGTCACCATCCAGATCTATGAGCGCGAGCAACTCGCGGAAAGGAGCGTTACACATGGAGAACAGCCTGACTTACACGATGAACGGAGATTATCAGATTCCCGACCTGAAGCTGACCGAACAGCCGGAGAAGCCCCTGGGCAAGTACGGCAGGATGCGGAAAGCGTACCTGAAGGAACACCGGCCCCTGATTTACAATCAGCTGCTGCTGACCGAGAAGCTGTACCCGCACCTCATCGAGATCGACGAGACAGCGCAGAGCCGTCTGGAGCAGATGATGCCCCAGCTGGCGAAAGACGCGGGCGCGACGGAGCAGCTGAAAGCCAGCGACCCGATGCGCTGGGTGGGCCTGATGAACACCTGCAAAGCACAGGCCGAGGAGATTCTGATGGCGGAGCTTATTCACAGCTGAGTTTCTTCCTCTCCGAAGCAGAACAAATCAGAATCATAGATGAAGCAGAGAATGTGAAAACATCCTCTGCTTTTTCTTTTGCCCAGGCTGACATCGACCATGTGCTGCGGCTGGGCGGCAACACCTATCGCCAGAGAGAGCGCATTGTCGCGGCCTTTGAGGAGCAGAAGTCCACCACCGAGATCGCAGACACCCTGAAAACCCTGTACCATGGCGGCAACGGGATTGGCAGCATCACTGCATGGTATGCCGAGGATGGAATCCATCTTTCCCACGGCAAAACTGCCCGTTACGATAAGTCCGCCCAGGTCATTTCCTGGGAGAGTGCCGCTGAGCGTATCGGCCAGCTTTTGCAGGACGGCCAGTTTGCCACCAATGTGGAGCTGGCTGAGGCTGCGGGCTATGAACGCTCCCTCCTCGCGGAAAAGTTCTGGAATCTGTACCACGATTTCAGCGAGGAAGCCAGAGAAGCTGGGTATCTGCCCATCCTTTCCAACAATCCGGGGCGCGGTTTCCCGGAGGAATCTGCATGGCTCACCGAACAGCTGAAAAGCCCGGAGTTTCGCCAGAACCTTGCGGAAGAATATGCTGCCTTCTGGACGGCCTACCAGCAGGATCGGGATTTGCTGCGCTTCCACTACCATAAACCCAAAGAAATTTGGGAGAACCTGCAAGATCTGTCCTTGCCTCGCACCACCTTTACCTCTCAGTTGACGGAAGTACCTTCGGTCAAGCAGTTTATCTCTGAGGACGAGATCGACGCCGCCATGACCAGAGGCAGCGGATTTGAGGGCGGTAAGGGCCGAGTTTTCACCTTTTTCCAGGAACCCCATACGGATAAGGAAAAGGTGGATTTTCTCAAACATAAGTATGGTATTGGCGGTCACTCCCATGCCCTGTCCGGTGCAATGAAAAGCGATGAAAGCCACGACGGAAAAGGTCTGCACTACAAAAAAGACGGCTGCCCGGATGTGCATTTCACCTGGGAGAAAGTCGCCAAACGGATTACCGACCTGATCCAGAAGGGACGCTATCTCACAGAACAGGAACAGGCGGAGTATGACAAAATCCAGGCAGAAAAGGCCCTGGCGGAAGAAGATGCCCTGCAAGCCCAGCAGCCGGACCCGGCTGTGTGGGAATACAACGGCGTCAAGGAGCGCCACCCGGATGATATAATCCTCTACCAAATGGGGGATTTTTTTGAGCTGTACGGTGAGGACGCCAAAACTGCTGCTGCGGAACTGGACCTCAATCTCACGACCCGCGCTATCCCCGGCGGTGGCCGTGTGGAAATGTGCGGCTTTCCGGCAAACCGGCTGGAGCAGGTTGTGGAACAGCTGCGGGATAAGCATGATGTGACCATTTCCGCTGTCCCGAAGGGCGGCAGGGAGCGGCAGGAGTATTCCATGCCCTCTATCGACCATGAGGCGGAACAGCACATCAATGCCCAGGAAGCGGAGTTTGGCGCAGACGGGACCAGAGTATTTCAGGAGACCGAAGCAGCCGCAGCCCCTACGATTCGAGAACTGCATGAGCAATACAAGCCCATTGTACTTGCCGCTGTTATGGAAGATGTGCCATATCGCAATGCCTGCGGTCACAGTGACCATGAGAACGCCGTGATCGAGGGCAATGCCGCTATTCGCCGTGCTGTCCTGGGATCTGGCAACATGGAGCTGCTCCGCCTCTATTCCGACACACCGGAGTTCCGCCAGCGCCTTCATCGAGAAATCATCGACGAGACCTATCCCAAGCTCCATGAGCTGCTGCACCCTCTCACGGACAATGACATCGACAAGGCTATCCAGGACTGGAACGGCAAAATCGAAAGTAAACACGCCGTTGTCCGTTACATGGAGAAACATGGGCGGGAAAAAGATACCGCTGCATGGCTGGCCCATGAGTTTGACGGCGGCGATGGCAAAACCCCGTTTTCGGTTCGCCCGGAAAGCCCCGAAGGAACGGTGCTGCCCTGGCCCAAGGTACAGCGCCGGATCGCTCAGCTTATCAAGGAGGACCGGTTCTACACCGAAGCGGAACAGGACCGGTTCGACAACATCGACCCCATCGCCATTCGGGAGGCTTTGGCCGAGCGCGGCATTGTGAATGGTGAACTGGTGGATGAGGAAAAACTGGATAATGACCCATTCATCCAGCGTGTTATGGCGGATGTGGAGGCCATATCCAGAGAGAGCGTCCCGGCAGATGAGCCGGAACAGCCTTCTCCCCATAATTTGCGTGTTCTGGTTTCAGATGAGGAATACGCTGCGGCTCGTGGCACACTCCGGGAGCGAACCTCCTACGATCCAGCGGTTCCTCCTTACAATGTGGGTGATATTGTCTATCTGGATGACCGGCCCCATCAGATCACAGAGCTGCGGGATGACACGGTGCAGCTGCTGCCCACCGGCATGAGCTATCCCATCTACCGGGCTGAGAGCCGGGAACGGTTTGAGCAGCTTTTGCGGGAGGATAACCGCAACGACTTCTATACCGAATTCCTGCCTGCAAATCTGGATACGGTGGACCAGGACCTTCGGGATGTGCTGGCCCATGGCCTGATTGGTGAGGCGGACAAGGCGGAGCTTTCCGAGCTTCTTCGCAACGGCAAGAGTAACCAGGAGGTAGCCTTGTGGCTGAGCCGGGCCTATCCCAACATCGTGGAAACGATGGAGCTGGAGACCGGCGAGACCGCCGATTACCGCACGATGCCGGAAGGTATCGAGCTGGAAGTGCTGGATGCAGATGAAAAGCGTCTGGCCATGCTGTTCTTCCAGTGGAGCGAGGTTGCGCCTTTGCTGCGCGGGATGTATGCCCGTCAGTTGGACGGTTTTGAGCAGGAACGCCCCGAACCGGCTGCCGAAACCCCGGCCTTCCAAGCCGAGACTGTGGCTGTCTATCCGGGCGATAAGAACAATCTGCCCTATGATGTGGTTGTTCAGACCCTGCGAACCAATGAGCCGGAGCCGCCCACGCCTGCTGTCGAGCCGGAAAAGACTCTGGATGAGGTACTGGACGAACACCCCGTTTCCATTCAGGTAAACGGCGAGTGGCAGACCTTCCCCAATGTCAAAGCTGCCGAGGAAGCCTCTTATGAGGAATACAAGGCCAATCTGCGTCGCACCGCCGAGAATTTCCGTATCACTGACGATCACCTGGGCGAAGGCGGCCCCAAGGCTAAGTTCCAGGCCAATGTCGAGGCAATCAAGCTGCTGAAATACCTGGAGGAAACCACCGAGCAGGCAACGCCGGAACAGCAGAAAATCCTTTCTCGGTATGTGGGCTGGGGCGGCCTTGCCGATGCCTTTGACCCCGACAAGGAAAGCTGGAGCAAGGAATATGCCCAGCTGAAGGAACTGCTGACCCCGGAGGAATACGCTGCTGCCAGAGGTTCCACCCTCAACGCGCACTACACCAGCCCTACGGTCATCAAAGCGATTTACGAGGCTGTGGGCCGCATGGGATTTGAGACCGGCAACATCCTGGAGCCGTCCTGTGGTGTAGGCAATTTCTTCGGTATGCTGCCGGAGGAAATGCGAAACAGCCGTCTTTACGGCGTGGAGCTGGATTCCATCAGCGGGCGTATTGCCCAGCAGCTCTACCCCAAGGCCGACATCACCGTGGCAGGGTTTGAGACCACCGACAGGCGGGATTTCTACGATCTGGCGGTGGGTAATGTACCGTTTGGCCAGTATCAGGTTCGGGATAAAGCCTATGACAAGCTGAATTTCAGCATTCACAACTACTTTTTCGCCAAGGCTCTGGATCAGGTTCGTCCCGGTGGCGTGGTGGCCTTTGTCACCAGCCGCTACACGATGGACGCCAAGGATTCCACCGTGCGCCGGTATCTTGCTCAGCGCGCCGAACTGCTGGGGGCCATCCGTCTGCCCAATGACGCTTTCAAAAAGAACGCAGGTGCCGAGGTCGTTTCGGACATCATCTTCCTGCAAAAGCGTGACCGTCCGTTGGACATCGTGCCGGAGTGGACGCAGACCGGGCAGACCGAGGACGGCTTTGCCATCAACCGCTATTTCCTGGACCACCCGGAAATGGTGCTGGGCCGACAGGAACCGGAAAGCACCGCCCACGGCATGGACTACACCGTGAACCCCATCGAGGGGCTGGAGCTTGCCGATCAGCTGCATGATGCCGTGAAGTACATTCGCGGCACCTACCAGGAGGCCGAGCTGCCGGAGCTGGGCGAGGGCGAAGCCATCGACACTTCTATCCCTGCTGACCCCAATGTGAAAAATTACTCCTACACCGTTGTGGACGGCGATGTGTATTACCGTGAAAACAGCTGTATGGTACGGCCTGACCTGAATGCCACCGCCGAAGCCCGTGTGAAAGGACTGGTGGGTCTGCGAGAATGTGTCCAGCAGCTCATTGATCTGCAAATGGACGCCGCCACACCGGACAGCGCCATCCAGGACAAACAGGCCGAACTGAACCGGCTCTATGACAGCTTCTCTGCAAAATATGGTCTTATCAATGACCGGGCGAACCGGCTGGCCTTTGCTGATGATTCCAGCTACTATCTGCTCTGCGCGCTGGAAGTCATTGACGAGGACGGCAAGCTGGAGCGCAAGGCGGATATGTTCACCAAGCGCACCATCAAGCCCCACAAGGCGGTGGACACTGTGGATACCGCAAGTGAAGCTCTGGCCGTATCAATTTCCGAAAAAGCCTTTGTCGATATGGCGTATATGGCGGAGTTGACCGGCAAGACCGGCGACGAACTGGCCGCCGAGCTGCAAGGCGTGATCTTCCGTGTACCTGGGCAGTTGGAGAAAGACGGCACTCCCCATTATGTAACAGCCGACGAATACCTGTCCGGCAATGTGCGGCGCAAGCTGCGTCAGGCACAGCGGGCCGCACAGCAGGACCCTTCCTTTGCAGTCAATGTGGAGGCCCTTACCGCTGCCCAGCCCAAAGACCTGGATGCGTCGGAGATTGAGGTGCGCCTGGGCGCTACCTGGATCGACAAAGAGTACATCCAGCAGTTTATGTATGAGACCTTCGACACGCCGTTTTATCTCCAGCGCAATATCGAGGTCAACTATTCTTCTTTCACCGCTGAGTGGCAGATCACCGGCAAAAGCTCTGTAAGCCAGAACAATGTGGCAGCCTATACCACCTACGGAACCAGCCGTGCCAATGCCTACAAGATTCTGGAGGACAGCCTGAACCTGCGGGATGTCCGTATCTACGACACCATAGAGGATGCAGACGGCAAAGAGCGCCGGGTGTTGAATGCCAAAGAGACCACCCTGGCCGCCCAAAAGCAGCAAGCGATCCGGGACGCTTTCAAAGACTGGATTTGGAAAGACCCGGACCGCCGCCAAGCTCTGGTCCGCCAGTACAATGAGGAAATGAACTCCACCCGTCCCCGTGAATACGACGGCGGACACATAACTTTCGGCGGCATGAACCCGGCCATCACCTTGCGGGAACACCAGAAAAACGCTATCGCTCATGTGCTGTACGGCGGCAATACGCTGCTGGCACACGAGGTAGGCGCTGGCAAAACCTTTGAAATGGTGGCTGCCGCCATGGAGAGTAAGCGCCTGGGCTTGTGTCAGAAATCCCTCTTTGTGGTGCCGAACCATCTGACCGAACAATGGGCGTCGGAGTTTCTGCGGCTCTATCCCTCCGCCAACATTCTTGTCACCACCAAAAAGGACTTTGAGACCCACAACCGCAAGAAGTTCTGCGCCCGCATTGCCACCGGCGATTATGACGCCATCATCATGGGACACAGCCAGTTTGAGAAAATCCCCATCAGCCGAGAGCGTCAGGAACGGCTCCTTCAGGAGCAGATCGACGAGATCACCGAGGGCATTGCCGAGGTGAAGTACAGCGGCGGTGAGCGTTTCACGGTCAAGCAGTTGGAACGCACCAAGAAGTCCCTGGAAGCCCGGCTGGAGAAATTGCAGGCCGAGAGCCGCAAGGACGATGTGGTAACATTCGAGCAGTTGGGTGTGGACCGCCTATTCGTTGATGAGGCGCATAACTATAAAAACCTGTTTTTATACACCAAGATGCGGAATGTGGCAGGTCTCTCCACCAGCGATGCCCAAAAGTCCAGCGATATGTTTGCGAAGTGTCGCTATATGGATGAACTGACCGGAAACCGTGGTGTGATTTTCGCCACCGGCACCCCCGTATCGAACAGCATGACCGAACTTTACACCATGCAGCGGTATCTCCAGTATGACCGCTTGCAAGAGCTGAACATGACCCACTTCGACTGCTGGGCCAGCCGCTTCGGAGAAACCGTCACGGCGCTGGAGCTGGCACCGGAAGGCACCGGCTACCGGGCAAGAACGAGATTCAGCAAGTTTTTCAACCTCCCGGAGCTGATGAACTTGTTCCGTGAAGTTGCCGACATCAAAACCGCCGATCAGCTGAACTTGCCCACCCCGGAGGTGGAATACCACAACATCGTGGCCCAGCCTACTGAACACCAAAAAGAGATGGTGCAGGTTCTCTCCGAGCGCGCCTCCAGGGTACACAGCGGCAGCGTTGACCCCTCAGAGGACAATATGCTCAAGATTACCGGCGATGGCCGCAAGCTGGGTCTGGACCAGCGTATCATCAACCAGCTGCTGCCGGATGAACCCGGCACCAAGGTCAATCAGTGTGTGGGTAATATCATGCAGATCTGGCGGGACGGCGAGGCTGACAAGCTGACCCAGCTGGTATTCTGCGACATTTCCACGCCCCAGGCAGCCCCCTCCAAAAAGGCAGCCAAACAGCTGGATAATCCCACACTTCATGCGCTGGAACAGGCTGTGCCGTTGGATGAGCCTGAGCCTGCCTTTACCATCTATGAGGACATCCGCCAGAAGCTCATCGCCCAGGGAATGCCCGCCGAGCAGATTGCTTTTATCCACGAAGCCAAGACCGAGGTGCAGAAGAAAGAACTGTTTTCCAAGGTTCGCACTGGGCAGGTGCGCGTCCTGCTGGGCAGCACCTCCAAAATGGGCGCTGGCACCAATGTGCAGGACCGGCTTGTGGCGCTCCATGACCTGGATTGTCCGTGGCGTCCGGGAGACCTTGCCCAGCGCAAGGGCCGTATCGAGCGCCAGGGCAACCAGAATCCGCTGGTCCATGTGTACCGCTATGTTACCGAGGGAACTTTCGATGCCTACCTGTGGCAGACGGTGGAGAACAAACAGAAATTCATTTCGCAAATCATGACCAGCAAAAGCCCGGTCCGCTCCTGCGATGATGTGGACGAAACGGCGCTGTCCTTTGCCGAGATCAAGGCCCTGTGCGCCGGAGACCCCCGTATCAAGGAGCGCATGGATTTGGATGTGGAGGTTGCGCGTCTGAAGCTGATGAAAGCTGACCATCAGAGCAAGCAGTACCGCCTGGAGGATCAGTTGCTCAAATACTTCCCCCAGGAAATCGAAACTAACAAGGGGTTTATTAAAGGCTTTGAAGCGGATCTGGAGACCCTGGCCGCCCATCCTCACCCGGAGGATGGCTTTGCTGGAATGGAGATCCGGGGCGATGTGCTGACTGACAAAGAAAACGCCGGTGCAGCCTTGCTAGACGCCTGTAAGGAGGTCAAAGGCTCCGAACCGGTGCAGATCGGCAGCTATCGGGGCTTTACTATGTCCGTGGAGTTTTCCGCTTGGAAACAGGAATATACGCTCCTGTTGAAAGGCCAGATGACCCACCGGGCAAGCCTCGGCACAGACCCGCGCGGAAACCTCACCCGTATCGACAATGCACTGGCTCAAATGCCTCAGCGTTTGGAAGCCGTGAAAAACCAGCTGGACAACCTTTACCAACAGCAGGCCGCAGCCAAAGAGGAAATCGGAAAGCCGTTTCCCTTTGAGGATGATCTGCGAGTCAAGTCCGCCCGTCTGGTGGAACTGGACACGCTGCTGAACATTGACGGCAAGGGCCATGCCCAGCCGGAAACTGTGGTTGCCAAGAGCGCACGGCCTTCGGTGCTGGACAGCTTGAAGCGCCCGGTGCCACCCCGTAGCCCTGAAAAGAAACCGAAACAACATGAGGAGGTGCGATAACATGAATACCAACGATCTGAATACGGCCCTTTATGAGAAGATGGCCGCTGAACAGGACAAATACCGGGACTGGCTGAAAAGCCAGCCCCCGGAGGAAATCCTGCACCATACCTATGAGTACACCGTCCGGGAGGACATTGTGATGGCGATGGAGGACTTGGAGCTGACCGATGCCCAGGCCCAGGCGCTTTTGGATTCGCCTACACCGCTGGCCGATGTGTACCGTCACTTTGAGAAGCTGGAGACCGGCTACATGGATGTGATCCGGGACAGCATTGAAAACCGAGCGGATGATGTGTGTAAGGTTTTGGAAGAACAGCGGTCCATCCCTCTCTATCTCCATTCTGCCGCCTATGCGTCCCAGCATGGGGAGATGGCACAATATAACCGCTCTTATCAGGCAAACTTTGACTGTAAAGAGGCCATTGAACACGCCATCAGCGCCCACTATGCGGATAACCGACTGGATACGGAGTCTGCGGTTAAGGCGGTGCTGGAAAAGTTCGGGTCGGAACGAGTACAGTTCATCCTTGCCAACACCATCCAGCATAAGGACAGCGACGGTCGCGTTTCCCGTGACAACAAAGCCTGGGCAAAGACCATTCCCATGCCGGAGGACAGCGGCACTTCGCGCCACTGTGCTTATCTGGTTGTGGATGAGGTCAATCTTGGTCTGACCGATCTGTTTACACGGCAGGCACGAAAAACGCTTCAGGAACCGGAGAAAGGCTCTGTCTTGCAAAAGCTCAAACAGGAGCCTACCACCCACAAGCCTGCTTTATCGAAGAAACAGGAGCCGGAACGATGAGCGCCAAAAAGCGTAAACGGGATGTGCCGGTCCTGTTTTGGGTTTCCGATGCGGAGATGGAAGCGATCCAGCAGAAAATGGCACAGTTCGGAACAAAAAACCTGAGCGCCTATCTGCGGAAGATGGCTGTGGACGGCTATGTGGTACAGCTGGACTTGCCGGAGCTGAAGGAACTGGTATCCCTGTTGCGCCGAAGCAGCAATAACCTGAACCAGCTCACCCGACGGGTACATGAAACGGGGCGGATTTATGATGCTGACCTGGAGGATATAGCCCAACGGCAGGAGCAGTTATGGGAGGGCGTGAAAGAAATCCTAACCCAGCTTTCCAGGCTTTCGTAACAGGGATATATGCCCCAACTGCGGAGGGAGGAACGGCGTTCTTTTCGCCGCGCCTTCCTCCGTTTTTTCTTTTGCCCATATCCTTGTCTTTTTGAAATGTTGGAAGGATAATATGGGTAGAAAACAGATTGCCGCAAAGGAGTTGAGAATAGATGAAAACCTTTGAGAAGGTGTTGGAGATTTTTCGTGAGTATTTGGACTGTGATCTAGAGGAAGAAGTCCTCCCTTGTCGAGAAGGTTATCTCCGCGTCACATGGAATGGAGATTCCCGCTACTGTGTGGATGGACTTCTCAGCCGGACACCGGACGAACTATTCGAGGTGGTCCTATGTCAAGAAAAAGTACAAATTAAATATGCCCTTTTTAGTGTTGAGTTACCCTGCTAAAGCTTCAGCTCTTTTATCTAACGCTGCATAGTATTCCTCTTCATACTGATCTGGCGAAAGATATCCACAATGGCTGTGTATCCTCACTGTGTTATAAAATGTTTCTATATATTCGAATACCAGCTTATATGCATGCCGGTAATTAAAAATTTTAAAACGGTTGATCCATTCCCTTTTCAGTAATGCATGGAACGATTCAATACACGCATTATCCCATGGATATGCTTTTTCCGAATAGCTGTTTACCATCCCCTCTGTTGCTTTACGGAATGCATTCGATACATACTGGCATCCCCTGTCCGTATGTATCATAAGCGGATGTGTAATTCTGCGGATTTTCTTCGCTTTCTCTATACATTCCACTACATGAGATGATTCCAGTGTTTCGCTCAAGACCCATGAGATGATTTTCCGGGAATACAGATCCATAATGCTTGTTAAGTATACAAATCCCTCAAACGTCCAAATATATGTGATGTCCGACACCCATACTGCATCTGGCTGTTCCGGATTGAACTGCTCGTTCAGAATATTGTGCAGTTCCTTGCTGAAATCAGAATCTATAGTCGTTTGCGTATACGGCTTTACCCATTGGGCTTTGATCCCCATCTGACGCATATAATTCGCAACCGTTTTTACTGCAATTTTTTCGCCGCTTTTCCACAGTTCTCTGGTAATTTTAGGAGCACCGTAGTTCTGGTGGGAATCCTCATAGATTTTCAGAATTTTTTCTTTGATCTCCCCGCGGTGTTTTTCAGCAGCAGAAGGGCATCTTTTTTTCCATGCGTTATAACCGGATCGTGAAACACCAAGACGTTTCAGTACCCCGCTGACAGAGACACGGTGCTTCACCGGCCGCTGCTCCATTTCCACAATATATTCTGCTGTGGCAGTATAAACAGCCTCTGTCATTTTCCCAGGATACTGATGGCTTTTTTTAGGATCTCAAGGGCATCCTTTGTATCTTTTAGCTCTCGTTGGAGACGGGCAATCTCTTTTGCCTCATCGCTGGAATAATTCCCGGATCCTCTTGTTGGCACACAGCCTTCATGTTCCTTGGCTGCCCGGAGCCATGTTTTGAGAGCAGAATCACTGATTCCCAGATTTTCAGCCGCTTTCTTGAGTGTGAGTTCCGGATGATCCAGACGATATCTGACTGCGTTCTCCTTAAACTGCTGATCATATTTCGTACCTTTTGCCATGCCTGTGCTTCCTCCTTTATATCATCTTTCTATCATACATGATTTAGGTATACATGGCATCTTTACTTTGTACTATTTTTATACTATCACTAAGGTGCTGTTATCTGATTATCGCAGCTATGAGGAACTGCGGCTAACCAAAGGATGCCGAGAAGTGACGGAAGAAGATGAAAGACAGGCAGAAATTCTCTGTCAGAGCTTTCGGGAACGATGGAAGGAGGAAGAAAAATGAGGGCGATCTGGTTCATTCTGAAACTGCCGTTGAAGATTTTAATGGCTCCGGTGATTCTGTCGCTGACCCTGTTCGTCTGGATTTGTGTGGGGATTGTCTATGTCTCCGGTTTGGTGCTGGGGCTTATCAGCATGGTGGTTGCCCTGCTGGGTGTGGCAGTTCTGATTACTTACTCCTTGCAAAACGGCATTATCCTGCTGGTGATAGCATTTCTCATTAGTCCCTATGGTTTGCCAATGGCTGCAATCTGGCTACTGGGCAAGGTACAGGACTTGAAGTTTATCATTCAAGATTTGGTTTATGGATAATATGAAAACCTCCGACGAATTTCGTCGGAGGTTTTATGGTTCTAGGTTATCTTCTTGAAAAAGCGGCGATGCAAAAAAGGTATCTATCCCAATCCCCATTCCTTGGCACATCTCATGAATGATCCGTAGCTTAACCGAATCATACGAGCAGTTGATGACATTTCCAATCGTAGACTTGGGAACACCGCTTTTCATATACAGTTGATATTGTGTCATTTTTCTTTCATCTAGTAATTCTAACAGACGTTTGCTTACCGCCTCGTTTAGCTTCATTCTATACACCGCCCCTGTGACTGTACTATATTTAGTATATGGGCAGTTTTGCTAAAATTGGTCCCTGTACCTGTACTAATAGAGCTATTTGCAGTATGATGGTAATAGGGGTGCCATCGTATGAACGTAACTTTTTGTGGCCATTCGCAAATCACAAAGGCAGACAATATTGCGAATTGGCTTCGCAATGTAACACAAGACCTAATTGAGCAAGGAGCAACAACTTTTTATCTTGGAGGATATGGAGAGTTCGACAGTTTAGCAGCGTCTATTTTACGGGAACAAAAGAAAAAGTATCCGCAAATCGAGCTGGTTCTTGTATTGGCATATTTGAACACTGGCCGGGATGTTTCTGGCTATGACAGTACCGTGTATCCACCGCTGGAAAACGTACCGCGCCGTTTTTCGATTTCTCATAGAAATCGCTGGATGGTAGAGTCCGCCGATGTAGTGGTGGCCTATGTTCTCCATGATTGGGGCGGAGCAGCCACAACGTTACGGTGTGCCAAACAGAAAAAGAAGCAGATTATTTCATATCGTGATGAAATGGGCAGCTGAGGTTGTCTATTTTGCTGCCACTTCATATTTCCAAAACTGTTGAACGTTAAGCTGTCGGTAAAATTATGCCGAATTTTCATCACTTTACTTTTGAACTAATATTGCTTATAATATTAGTGTGAAAGGAAGTGGTACGGTGGGACAATTTGAACAGCTGGATCAGCTGCTGGAAACACAGGATGGGATGCTGCGAACAGCTCAAGTAGTATCTGCTGGTATTTCTAAGCCTGTTTTTTATGATTATGTGCACTCACGGGAATTGGAGCGGGTCGCGCATGGAATTTATCTTTCCAAGGATGCCTGGGTCGATGCCATGTACTTACTTCATCTGCGGGTCGAACAGGCAGTGTTTTCCCATGAGACAGCTTTATTTTTTCACGATCTGACAGACCGCGAGCCGCTGGAATATACGGTCACAGTCAAGACCGGATATAATCCCTCCAAGCTGAAAGCAGAGGGCGTACAGGTATTCACCATTAAGGCGGAACTGCATGGGGTGGGCCTGACAACGGCTCAGACACCATTTGGGCATACAGTTCCTGTCTATGACCTGGAGCGCACCATCTGCGACCTGCTCCGCAGCAGGAACAACATGGAGATGCAGACTTTTCAAGGGGCATTAAAGATGTATGCCAGAAGAAAAGACAAAGACCTGCGGACATTGATGCGGTATGCCGGTATGTTCCGGGTAGAAAAAATTCTGCGGCAGTATTTGGAGGTGCTTTTATGATAAAAACAGCAAGGCAGTTGAAGGATCTGATCCGCAATCTTTCCAGAAAAAAATCTGCGGACGCCCAGCTCTTGATGCGGAACTACATGATGGAGCGTTTTCTGGAGCGTATCTCCCTTTCTGAATATCGTGACAAATTTATTCTGAAAGGCGGTATGCTGGTAGCGGCTATGGTTGGTCTGGATGCCCGTTCCACGATGGATTTGGACGCTACTGTAAAAGGAGCCAATGTCAATGTGGAGGACATAGAGAATTTGATTTCCGCTATTGTGAGTGTCCCGCTTGATGATGGCGTCAAATTCCAGCTGAAAAGTATTTCGGAGATTATGGATGAGGCGGAATATCCGGGGATTCGCGTAAATATGACTACAACCTTTGACGGTGTGGTGACGCCTTTGAAGATTGACATTTCCACAGGGGATGCCATTACCCCCAGGGAGATCCGCTACTCTTTCAAGCTGATGCTGGAAGATCGCTCCATTGATATTTGGGCGTACAATCTGGAAACGGTTCTGGCCGAAAAGCTGGAAACGATCATTACCAGAACTACCACCAACACCCGCATGAGAGATTTCTATGACATTTATATTCTGGAACAGCTGCATGGGAATACATTGGACCCTCAGATTCTCCATGATGCGCTGCGGGCCACTGCTCACAAACGCGGGACAGAACGACATCTTGCAGAAGCTGCCGAAGTTTTTGAGGAAGTGGAGAACAGCTCGGTTATGCAGAAACTTTGGGAATCGTACCGCAAAAAATTTTCCTATGCGGCAGATCTGGAGTGGAACATCATCATGGGGGCGGTGCGCAGTTTATACGCTCTCAGTGAAAAGGAATCGAGCCTATGAAGAAGCACGGCCATTATTGTAAAGTCTGCGGAGAATATAAGGCTAATGAAAAATTTTCCGGCAAAGGTCATGCGGCGCACGTCTGTAAATCCTGTGCTTCTTTGCCGCCGGAGAAGCAAGCGGAGCAAATGACAATAAACCGCTTGCTGAATCTCCCATGGAGATTATCAAAGGAGCAGATTTCCTGGCTGAAGAACCGAATGAAAGATAAGCGCCGGGAAGTTCGTGCGCTGGCAAAAGAACAATACGAGATGAGGTTTCCTCCGAAGCGGTTAGAGGACATCGAGGACAATTTTGATTTTCTCGATGAGGACGATTTAATAGAATAACAAAAGCGGTCTGCACCATGCAGGCCGTTTCTTTTTTGGAAAGGAGGTCTCCCTTATGGCAACCACACGCATCATGCCGCTGCATATCGGCAAGGGTCGGACTGAGAGCCGTGCCATCAGCGATATTATTGACTATGTGGCAAATCCCCAAAAGACCGACAACGGAAAATTGATTACCAGCTATGGATGTGACAGCCGCACTGCTGATGCAGAGTTTCTGTTGGCAAAGCGGCAGTATATTGCCGCCACCGGACGAGTGCGCGGTACAGATGATGTGATCGCCTACCATGTGCGCCAGTCGTTCAGGCCCGGAGAGATCACACCGGAGGAAGCCAACCGGCTGGGCATAGAATTTGCCAGGCGGTTCACCAAAGGCAATCATTCCTTTGTGGTCTGCACCCACATCGACAAATCGCATATTCATAATCACATCATCTGGTCGGCGGTCAATATGGATTGTGACCGGAAGTTCCGTAACTTTTGGGGAAGCACCAGAGCTGTTCGACGTTTAAGTGACACCATTTGTATCGAGAACGGACTATCCATTGTGGAGAACCCCAAGCCCCACGGAAAAAGCTACAACAAGTGGCTGGGCGAACAAGCCAAGCCCTCCCATCGGGAACAGCTACGGGTGATGATTGACCGGGCGCTGGAGCAAAAGCCAGCAGACTTTGACACACTTCTGCAACTGCTTTCCGAGATGGGCTGCGAGGTATCTCGGCGCGGGAAAGCAATCCGCCTTAAAGCTCCCGGCTGGAAGAATGTAGCCCGTATGGATGACAAGCTGGGAGCTGGGTACAGCGAAACAGAAATCCGTGCGGTGCTGGCTGGAGAAAAGCAGCACACGCCCCGCAAGAAATCCACCGTGCAGCCGGAGCCACCCAAGGTCAATTTGCTGGTGGATATTCAGGCAAAATTGCAGGCCGGGAAAGGTGCTGGATATGCACGCTGGGCCAAGGTTTTTAACTTAAAACAGATGGCGCAGACCGTGAATTTTCTTACCGAACATCACCTACTGGACTATACAGAGCTGGAAGAAAAAGCGGTGGCGGCTACCGCCCATCACAATGAGCTGTCAGCGCAGATTAAGGCGACGGAGAAACGCATGGCAGAGATCGCCGTCCTGCGTACCCATATCGTTAATTATGCCAAGACCCGCGAGACCTATGTTGCCTATCGCAAGGCCGGTTATTCCCGAAAATTTCGGGAGGAACATGAGCAAGAAATTCTGCTCCATCAGGCGGCAAAAAATGCCTTTGATGAGATGGGAGTGAAGAAGCTGCCCAAGGTCAAAGACCTGCAATCTGAGTATGCCAAACTGCTGGAGGAAAAGAAGAAAACCTACGCCGAGTACCGGCGTTCCCGTGAGGAAATGCGGGAACTTTTGACGGCAAAGGCCAATGTGGATCGGCTGCTGAAAATGGATGAGGAACAGAAAAAAGAACAAGAAAAAGACCACGGCCAGCGGTAAGCCGGTCATGGTCATAAGCGTCCATCGGACGCGTAGCCGCAGAATGAAATTCTGCGTTCAAAGGGGCTTGGGGGCGCTGCCCTCAACAAGCAAAGCAGAGGGGGAAATCACGTCAGGATTTTTCCCTCTGTGGGCCGAGTGTATTAACACCGGCATTGCTTGCCACTTTTGTTCGCAAACAATATCCGTATCCTTTACACGATGATTTACTTTTATTATCATAGTCGTAATAAGTATATAAACTACTTACATATAAGCACCTAAAATATGAAAGGGCTGATAAAATGATGACCTTTGAAAAGGTTTTAGAAGTATTCAACGATTACCTAAATAAAGATAGTGTTTTGGAGGTGGTGAACACTAAGCGAGGATACACCGTTATGATTTGGGATGAAAAAGATGAGCAATGGTTTGGTGTGGAACATTGCAAAGCCCCCGAGCTTTTACGGGATGCCTTACTTGATGGCTATCGTGATTTTTTAGAGCAACAACTTACTCATAACCGCAGGAGTTTAACCGAAACAGAAATCTTAGATATTCAAAACCGATGTGAACAGCTTTATGATTTGTGTGGAGAATAAAAAAATAACCTAAAAAGTGCGATAGCCTGTGTAGGTGTCGCACTTTTTTCAGTTGGCTTGGCTTACGAAAACAGCGTTAATTATTCCGCAGTTTCTCTTGCCTTTTTCAAGCCTTGAGCCGTAGCTTCCATCACGATAAGCTCCTTTTCTTCCATATCATTCAACAGTACATCAACTTGTTTGCGGCGATTGTTGTCGCCATCTTCATTGCATGGAAAAAAGAACTGGTCTACAGAGATGTCAAGCAAGGTAGTAATGAGATAAAATTTGTTAAGCCTTGGGTGCTGCCCCCTGTTCTCTATATACATAATAGAGCGTGGCGTAAGGTCTACCAGTTGGGCAAGATATTCCTGTGTCCACCCTTTTGCTTCCCGAGCTTTTTTTATCGCTATACCTAACGGCTTAAAATCAAGTTTTCTTTCATCTTGGTACATTTTAATATCATCCTATATCATTGTACATTTCGGGTGATGATATTTGAACGAAGTATGATTTTATGTTTAGTAGTGTATAATTTCGTATTAGTGGAGAGAAACTTGCTATTATTCGTCATTCCGTATATAATAATTATATACTCTTTGCGAAAGGAAGTTGATATTATGAATTACATTTCTGTGAAAGCCGCTTCTGAAAAATGGGGCATATCGGAAAGACGGATACAAAAATTATGTGAGGAAAATCGCATTGACGGAACTGAAAAATTTGGTCGTGCATGGATGATACCAAAAGATGCAGAAAAACCCGTTGATGGACGTATGAAAACAAGGAACAAACAGGAGGAGAATCATGGAATTTAATGAAAAGCTACAACAGCTTAGGACTGGAAAGAACTTAACGCAGGAACAACTTGCGGAGCAATTATATGTATCAAGAACAGCCATTTCAAAATGGGAAAGCGGCAAGGGTTACCCTAACATTGAGTCGCTCAAGTGTATTTCTAAATTCTTTTCTGTGACCATAGATGAACTGCTATCGGGCGAAGAACTGATTACACTTGCCGAAACTGAAAATCGTTCCAACTTGAAAAAAATTTACAGTTTCATTTATGGAATATTAGATATGATGGCGGTTACTTTTATACTTTTGCCGTTGTATGGTAACCTTGTTGACGGATATATTTATTCTGTCAATCTACTTTCATTTACAGACACTACCCCAATATATCTTGCAATCTATTGGATTGTTTTTATTGTTTTGATTGCACTTGGGATAGCGAAACTGATGTGTGTTTGTTTTGAAAAGGAATCATGGAGCAACATAATCACAAAATGCTCTCTCGTGCTGAGTACGCTTTTTATCTGCTTCTTCGCTGCGGCAAGACAACCCTATGTAACCGCCCTTATGTTTCTGCTATTTGTTGCTAAAATATTTGTCTGGATAAAGCAAACCCAAACAAAGTAAAATGCCATAAACCCTTTAAAATAGGCTCTGACACGATAAGTGTCGGAGCTTTTTTCGTGCTGACATCTATTGTGTCGGCATTGTGACGGTAGATTTCTTGGCTTCTATGCAATACTCGTGGATAATAAGATTGTGGTCAGCGAAAACAAGAACAGCAACCCACGGAAAGGAGAATCAAATATGGATTATATCATTGAAACAGAAAATCTTACGAAGCGATACGGAACAGCCACCGTTGTCGATAAGGTAAATCTTCATGTGCCAAAGGGCAAAATTTATGGTTTGCTCGGCAGAAACGGAGCAGGCAAAACCACAGCAATGAAAATGATGTTGCAGCTTGCTTTCCCAACGGAGGGAACGGTACGCTTGTTTGGCACAAACTATAAGGAAAATATCCATACCCTTTATAGCAAAGTAGGCTCTATTATCGAAACACCGGGATTTTACAGTAATTTAACAGGGTATGAGAATTTGCAAATTCTCGCTAAACTGCGAGGGGGAGTATCTAAAAGTGGAGTAGAAAAAGCTCTTGAAGTTGTGGGGCTGCATAAGGAGAAAAGAAAAGTCTTTTCCGATTATTCCCTCGGAATGAAGCAACGGCTTGGTATTGCCGCCGCCATTATGCACGAGCCGGAGCTTTTAATACTTGACGAACCGATTAACGGACTTGACCCCATTGGAATAGTTGAAATACGCTCATTTTTATCTGAACTTAGTCACAATCATGGCATTACCATTTTTATCTCAAGCCATGTTTTAAGCGAGATTGAACAGATAGCAGATATTATCGGCGTTATGCACGAGGGGCATTTAGTAGAGGAAGTGAATATATCCGAGCTTCACAAAAGGAATCGAAAATACATTCAATTTGATTTATCTGACAGTGAGATAGCCGGAAAGATTTTAGAAAACCACTACCACATGACGGATTTTACAGTGCAGGACGGTACGGTGAGAATTTATGACTTTAGCCAAAGTGTTGGAGAAATCAATCGAGAATTTGCACGAAATGGACTGCTCGTGACAAGGATAAATGATAGTGAGGAAAACTTAGAGGACTACTTTTCTAAACTGATTGGAGGTGGCGGTATTGCTTAATCTTATTTCTTGTGAATTATTAAAACTAAAGCGTTCAAAAATGGTGCTAATTAGTGTGGCAGGGGTATTATCTACCCCACTTTTGATGTTAATAGAAGCCTTGCAAACACATTTTGATAAGCCGGAGATTATCTTTACCTTGTCTGACATATACAGCGACAGTGTACTGTATATCATGCTGCTGGTAAACATTATGATATATGTGGCAATTGCAGCTTACTTGTTTAGCAGAGAGTACACAGAAAGCACCCTCAAAACCATATTGCCCATACCCATTTCAAGGACAAAACTATTAATTGGAAAATTTTGCACCCTGCTTCTTTGGATTGTTATGCTAACCCTTGTAACATGGGCAGGTATATTTATCGTTTGTGGGCTATATGACGCTGTCTTTACATTGGAGGGATATAGCTTACTAGTGGCAATAGTATGGCTCCCCAAGTTTTTGTTTGGCAGTATCCTGATGTTTTTAACAGTTTCTCCTTTTGTGTTTGTTGCTATGAAAACAAAAGGATTTGTCGCCCCGATGATTGGCTCTGCCGTGATTGTCATGGGAAGTGCCGCACTTTCAAATCAAGAATGGGGAGCGTTGTATCCGTGGACAGCCACCTATTTCTTGGTGCAGGGTAAACTTCAGAGTACCGGCTATCCTACACTGCTGTCTGTATCTATTATTATTCTTGTATCAGCAGTTGGTTTTCTTATGACCTTTCATCATTTTAAAAAGGAGGATTTGAAATAATGGTACTTGATTTTATAGAAATTTTAAAAGTTATTTTTCTTGGAATTGTTGAGGGTATTACTGAGTGGCTACCTATCAGCAGCACAGGACATATGATTCTTGTGGACGAATTTATCACACTTAATATGAGCGAAGCATTTAAAGAAATGTTTTTTGTTGTTATTCAACTTGGAGCTATACTCGCAGTGGTTGTAATGTTTTGGAACAAGATGTTTCCCTTTCAATTTAAGAACAAAGCACAGTCAATTGTTAAAAAGGATACTTTCTCGTTGTGGTTCAAGGTTGCGGTAGCTTGTGTACCGTCAGCTATTATGGGGATTCTATTTGATGATTATTTGGATGCTTACCTCCAAACCCCCATTGTGATTTCAATCATGTTAATCTTTTATGGTTTGTTATTCATTCTCATAGAAAATTGGAATAAAAAGCGTACTCCTACTACTATGGCACTTTCTGACATCAGCTATAAAACAGCAATCTTGATAGGGGCATTTCAAGTGTTATCACTTATACCCGGCACATCACGGTCGGGAGCAACGATTATAGGTGCTTTACTCATAGGAGTTTCACGAGTGGCAGCAGCAGAGTTTACTTTTTTCCTCGCAGTACCTACTATGCTTGGAGCAAGTGCTTTTAAGCTGTTAAAATTCGGGTTTGAATTTACAAGTGCAGAACTGCTCGCTCTTGTTCTCGGTATGGCTGTGGCATTTGCGGTATCTGTCTTAGTAATTAAATTCCTAATGAACTTTATCAAAAAACATGATTTTAAGGTGTTTGGTTGGTATCGAATTGTGCTTGGTATACTTGTTGTACTTATAAAATCTTAATAATGCGTTTTCTTTGTGCGCGAATAAAAATGCCAGTTGGTCCTTAAGATCAGCTGGCATTTTTGTTTCTGGGGATGGAAAACAACCCAGAGATTCTCGTTGTCGATCTCCTCCTGATTTTAGTTTGCATGGTGAATTTTGCAAATTGAATCTACAGGAGGTTAATAATGGGATTTAATTATGGATATGAGAAAAAGAAGTTTGATAGTAGATGGAAGCGTTTAGAAGTTGAGTATTGTGATGCAGGGATGAGCGAAGAACAGATTGCTGCCATGAAAGAATATGACTGGGCATGGTTTTGCAGTCAAAGGGTTTTTCAAAACCATACGCAACCAATACCTTGTGAACAATATGATGAAGTATGTGGTCAATCACAGCTGTTCCGAAAGTTTGCATCGTTATCTTATCAATGGGATGTTGATAAGATTGATCAAACGCGATATGGATGGTTGGCTTCGGTGGAAAACGAACAACTACTGTTGAGATTGAAGAAGCTGTCGAAGAAAGATTTGGAGCTATTGACATTACTTTTTGTGGATGGTTATCGTCAAATTGATGTAGCACGTCTTTGGCATTGTTCCAGAAGTGCTGTTGCACAAAGATTTAAAAAAATAAAAAAATTTTTGAATAACACTTAACAAATGAAGCGTATCAGTGCCTACCCATTGAGGGAAGAACATTCTCCCAATGTGGAGCTTGACAATTTCATAGACGGCATTTCCGGTACATAACCTATGTACGAGCGAATCAGGCACGCCGCGAAGATGGACAGCCCCAGGAGGTGATGAATAGGACTGTTCCGAGCGATCCACGTCAGCCTGATACCCGAAAGTGGCATTTCAGGGCGCGATGACTGCATAGGGGTTAAAGATACTTCCTCACGGCCTCCTAAAGACTTGGGGGGAACTCTGCGGCGCACGAGTAAAACGACGCTGTGGAGTTATGACAGCCGCGCCAGCGGAGACCGGAATGTCCCCATCGCCAGGGGTGCGTGGCAAATGTGGCGAGTAAATTTTTCAAAGTCAGATACCATGCGCTGGCAGCTTCGGTTGCCAGCGCATTCATGTGATTTTGAAAGCAACAACCACATCTTTGACAGAAAGGGGGACCACCTATGGAAAAATTGATTTCGCGGAAAGAGGCTGCCAAATTACTGGGGATTAGCATTGCCACTTTGGATGCAGCTCGAAACAGTGGGCTAATTTCCTATGTTCAGTATGTGCAAAATGGTTGCGTGTACTTTACAGATGCTGGCCTTCAGGAGTATATCGCAAAATGCACCCATCGTGCAAAGCCAGTGGAAAAAAGCGCTACATACCGCAAGCTGCGAAGTGTCCGAGCTTGAGCTGTTCCGTATCCTTGCTGGAACCTAATATGTCTGATAAAACAAAGGTACAGCGCTGGACATTATTCTTAGGAGGTGACGGAATTGGCAAAAAGAAAAAGGGCAATTCCTCAATATGGTACGGTCGTGCTTAACGGCATTGAATATTATAGAACCAGAGTCGAAGATTCGGATGGAAACAGAGTGGCGCTTTATGCAAAGACGCCCGAAAAGCTTTATGACAAGGAACTGGAGGCGTTAGAGCAGATTGACAGTACTACGTTTCGTCGAAGATCGCCTACGGTTGCTGAGTACTGTGAGAAGTGGCTGCTGATGCAGTCCGTCCATGTTCGGGCCACCACCTTGACAGATTATACCTCTAAGGTGCGGCGGCACATTATTGGAGGGCTGGGAGACAAGAGAATGGCTGATGTATCCCTGGATGACATCCAACTTGCCCTCGTACCTGTTTCCAAGAAGTCGGCTTCGGTTTATAAGTCTGTGGTGATTCTCTGCAAGTCCATTTTCCGGGCGGCCAAGGAGAGCCATGTGATTGACGAGGACCCGACCATATACCTGGATGCAAAGGGAGGAGTTCCCCAGGAAGAAAGACAGGCATTGACGGATGAACAGGTTGAGCGGCTTTTGGACACGATCCGGGATTTGCCGCCCTATGTATTTGTGATGATCGGTTTATATGCCGGTCTGCGCCGGGAAGAAATCCTGGCGCTGCAATGGGATTCTGTGTATCTGGATGCAGAGGCTCCGTACTTAACGGTACGGCGGGCATGGCACACAGAACATAACAGGCCGGTCATTCTTACCGAGCTAAAGACCAAAGCGGCACAAAGAAACATTCCTCTCCCGGTCTGTCTGGTTGAATGTCTGAAAGATGCAAAGAAAAAATCCACTTCGGATTATGTGATTGCCAATCGGGACGGTGATCCGCTATCCTATACACAGTTTAAGCGGCTGTGGCAGTATATTGTGACGCGGACTGCAAAGCCGAGAATGGCCAGAAAACTTGTGGACGGAAAGTATGTAAAATATATGCTTTACCCGAAACTTGGAGAAAAAGCCAGGAATAACGGCCATGTGGTATATAGCCTGGATTTTGAAGTGACACCGCATCAGCTGCGGCACACCTACATCACCAATCTGATTCATTCTTCGGTGGACCCCAAAACGGTACAATATTTGGCGGGCCATGAAAGCAGCAAAATCACGATGGACATTTACGCAAAGGTCAAATACAACAGGCCGGATGATCTTGTCAAAGCAATGGGCTGTGCCTTTGACTTATGGGACGCTGTGTAAGTTCCGAACAATTCAGAAAATGAAGTAAGAGCGAGACAAGGATGTCTCGCTCTTAGTTTTTCCTTGGCCGTATCTTTGATTCAATTTGAAATCTCTGATAAAAAGGAGGTGTAGATACATCACCACGCGAGAAAGGAAATTAATTATGGCAAAGAAGAAAAAAAACATACCTCAATATGGAACCGTCACACGAAAGGGTGTCCTGTATTACAGAACCCGGATTCTGGACGCAGACGGCAAGCAGGTGAGCTTGTATGGGACTACCTGCGAGGAACTGTACGATAAAGAGCAGGAGGCGAGACGCCAGGTAGCGGAGATCATCTTCCACCGGGAGCATCCTACTGTGGCCGAGTATTGTGAGAAGTGGCTGTTGATGCAATCCGCAAAAGTGTCGCCGGCTACACTGAAGGGCTACGCCTCCAATATGAAGAACTACATTATCAAGCCTTTGGGAGATATGTATATGGAGGAAGTAACAGCGGATGATATTCGTCTGGCGCTGATCCCATTGTCCAATAAGTCCGAGAGCCTGCACAATACGGTGAATATGCTCCTCAAGTGCATTTTTTACTCGGCAGAGCGGAGCCAGTTGCTGGAATACAATCCGTGTGAGGGGATTTCGGCAAAAGGAGGGAAACCGACCCAAAAGAAAGATTCGCTGACAGACCAGCAGGTGGAAGTGCTGCTGGAAACCGTCAAAGGACTTCCGCCGTATCTGTTTACCATGATCGGCTTATATGCCGGTCTGCGCCGAGAAGAAGCTCTCGCCTTGCAATGGGATTGTGTGTTCCTCGATGCACCCACTCCATATATCTCTGTGCGGCGCGCATGGCGATCAGAGCATAACAGACCGGTTATCTCTACAACGCTTAAGACGAAAGCAGCAAGAAGGGATATTCCCATTCCCAAATGCCTTGTGAATTGTCTGCGGGAAGCCAAGGCTGCCTCCAAATCGGAATATGTGATTGCCGATAGTGAGGGACAGCCCTTGTCATATTCGCAGTTCAAACGTGTCTGGCAGTACATCGTTGTTCGGTCTACCAAGGAGCGTACCTATTATAAGTATGTGAACGGACAGAGCATCAAGTACACTGTTCAGCCGAGTCTGGGAGGACATCAGAAAAACAATCCCAACATTGTGTATAGCCTGGACTTCGATGTGACACCGCACCTGCTGCGGCATACCTACATCACCAATCTTCTGTATGCAGGTGTTGACCCCAAGACGGTCCAGTACCTTGCCGGACATGAGAACAGCAAGACAACTATGGACATCTATGCAAGAGTAAAGTATAATAAACCAGAACAGCTATTCGATGTAGTAAATTCTGCATTTCATCAAGCTGTCCCCTCGTAAAAGTGGCCTGTTTTTTGGTTAAGGAATAGGACAACCGAGGGGCCGAGGCTCAAAAAAGCCCGGAATATCAAGGAAAATCATCGCTCAGACGATTGAAGAACGGAAAGAGTTTGAAGCCCGGGTACCGGAGATCGCAGCGGCTATGGAAAAGAAGCCGGTTGGCTGGATCAATCCGCGCCTGGTATCCATGAAGGAGCTGCCAAAGGATCTGGCGGTGACGGTGGAGGATATTGACGATGCAGAGGCGAGGCTTGAGCGGTTCGCGCCGTATATCAAGAAGCAGTTCCCGGAAACTGAAAAGGACGGCGGACTGATCGAGTCTCCGTTTGTGGAGATCCCGAAGATGAAGGAGCTTTTAAAGGAGCGCCATGGCTGTGAGCTTGCCGGAAGGCTTTACTTAAAAGAGGACAGCCAGCTGGCCATTGCCGGCTCCATCAAGGCCCGGGGCGGGATCTATGAGATCTTAAAGTATGCGGAGACCCTGGCCATTGAAAACGGGCTTTTAAAGACCACGGACGATTATTCCATCCTGGCTTCCCAGGAATTTGTAGATTTCTTTGGACGTTATACGATCCAGGTAGGCTCCACAGGAAACCTGGGCTTAAGCATTGGCATCATCAGCGCGAAGCTGGGCTTTAAGGTCATTGTCCATATGTCCCATGACGCCAGACAGTGGAAGAAGGATCTTTTAAGGAGCAAGGGTGTCACGGTGAAGGAATATGAGTCCGATTACGGGGAAGCCGTAAAGCAGGGACGGAAGGAATCCGACAGCGACCCCACCAGCTATTTTGTGGATGACGAAAATTCCAGGGATCTGTTCATGGGATACAGCGTGGCTCCCAGAAGGTTAAAGAAACAGCTGGAGGCAGCTGGAGTTTTCGTGGACCAGGATCACCCGCTGTTCGTATATCTGCCCTGCGGCATCGGAGGAGCGCCAGGCGGCATTGCCTATGGCTTAAAGACCGCGTTCGGTGACAATGTCCACTGCTTCTTTACAGAGCCGGTGGATTCCTGCTGTATGCTGTTGGGCATGGCCACGGGACTCCACGACCAGGTCTGCGTCCAGGATTTCGGCATCTCCGGAAAGACCCACGCCGACGGACTGGCAGTGGGACGGCCGTCCGCCTTTGTCGGCAAGTTCATGGAGCCCATGTTAAGCGGGATCTTTACCACCGGAGACGCAGTGCTCTATGATTATATGCGGGATTTGATGGAAGCAGAAGGTGTGTTCATCGAGCCCTCCTCCTGTGCCGCCTTTGCCTTTGCAGAGGTTCCGGAGCGTCTTGGGGATTACATTAAGAGCCAGGGACTGGAGGAAAAGCAGGAAAACATCACCCACATCGCCTGGGCCACCGGAGGAAGACTGGTGCCGGAGGATGTGAAAGAGGAATACGTCCACACCCATCTGGCCTGATCCCCGGCGGTCCGGCGTTCCGGACCGGGGAAGGACGAAACCCCTTGAAAAAGGGACGGCCGGATGGTAGAATATCAGTCGGAAGGCATGTAAATCATATAGGAGGAAATCATGTATAACAATTTAAACGAAGAGTTATTTGCATTTATTAAAAAAAGCCCCACCAGCTTCCATGCCATTGCCGCTATGGAAGAATATATGGAAAATGCCGGAGCTGAAAAGCTTTCCGAGGGCAGCGTATGGAACTTAAAAGAAGGCGGCACCTATTATGTGACAAGAAATAAATCCGCCATCATCGCGTTCCATGTTCCCTGTAAGGGATTTACCGGCTTCAATATCGCCGCCAGCCACAGTGATTCCCCGTCCTTAAAGATCAAGGAAGATCCGGAAATGAACGTGGAGAACCAGTATGTAAAATTAAACGTGGAAAAATACGGCGGAATGCTCTGCGGACCGTGGTTTGACAGACCCCTTTCTGTGGCCGGCCGTGTGATCGTTCAGGATGGAAATAAGCTGGAGACAAAGCTTGTGGACGTAGACCGGGATATTTTAATGCTCCCCAGCCTGGCTGTCCATATGAACCGGGACGTCAACGACGGATATAAGTACAATTTCCAGAAGGACATGCTCCCCTTATTCCGGATGCATGGCTCCAAGACGGATTTCCTGTCCATGATCGCCGCTGAGGCAGGAGTGGAAAAGGAGAACATCAAGGGCAGTGACCTGTTCCTTTACGACAGAATGGAAGGAAGAGTATGGGGCGCAGAGGATGAATTCATCTCCGCGCCGCGTCTGGATGACCTTCAGTGCGCCTTCACATCCATGAAGGGCTTTTTAAAGAGCCAGAGCGAGAAGAGCGTTTCCGTTCTCTGCGTAATGGACAACGAGGAAGTGGGCAGCGGCACGAAGCAGGGCGCAGGCTCCACCTTCCTTTACGATGTTCTCCGCCGGATCAACTTTTCCATGGGAAGAAGCGAGGAGGAATACTGGACAGCCGTGGCAGCCAGCTTCATGATCTCCGGCGACAACGGCCATGCGGTCCATCCCAACTATGCGGATAAGACAGATCCCACCAGCCGTCCGTATTTAAACGGCGGTATCGTGATCAAGCACAGCGCCAACCAGAAATATACCACCGACGCTGTTTCCGCAGCCGTAATGCGCTGTCTCTGCGACCGTGCAGGCGTGCCCTACCAGAACTTCTTAAACCGCTCCGATATGTTAGGCGGCTCCACTCTGGGCAATATCTCCAACTCCAAGGTATCCTTAAATACCGTGGACATCGGACTGCCCCAGCTGGCAATGCATTCCTCTTATGAGACTGCAGGCGCTAAGGATATGGAGTACATGGTAAAAGCCTTCGAGGAATTCTATAAGTCCTCCATTTCCGTATCGGAAGACGGATCCTTTGAGATCCAGTAAACACACTGGACAGATCCGGCAGCTTATTTTATACTGTATGCAAGGACAGAGGCCAGGACATCAAGTTTGTCCCCGGCCTCTGTATTTGATTTACGGGAGGAAAATATGATGCTGGAAAACCTTGTGATGCTGGCCTTCGTGGCCGTTCTGATGTTCTGCGTGGCCTTTGGGGTCCCAACGGCCGCCGCCCTCATAGCGGGATATGTGATCTTTATCCTTTATGGGATGAAAAAGGGATATTCGGTCCCTTCACTTCTTAAAATGTCCTGGTCCGGTCTTGGTACTGTGATCCGGATCCTGTTTATCTTTCTTCTGATCGGAATCCTGACGGCCCTGTGGAGAGGCGCCGGGACCATTCCGGAGATCATCGCCGTTTCGGCGGGACTGATCCATCCTTCGGGCTTTTTACTGCTGAGCTTCTTATTAAACTGTGCTGTTTCGGTGCTGACGGGCACATCCTTTGGCACGGCGGCCACCATGGGCGTGGTCTGTATGACCATGGGATCGGCCATGGGCGTGAATCCTCTGTTTACAGGCGGGGCGGTGGTATCGGGGATCTTTTTCGGGGACCGGTGCTCCCCGGTGTCCACCAGCGCTCTTCTGGTCAGTGAGCTGACCGGGACCGATCTGTACGGAAATATCCGCAGGATGCTCCGGTCCTGCCTGGTTCCTTTCGTTCTGACCTGTGCAGCCTATCTGGCCCTGGGGGCCTTTTCCAGAGGAGGAAGCGGAGCCATGGATGTGAAGACCATGTTCTCTGGACATTTTACCCTGCACTGGATCCTTCTGGTTCCGGCCCTTCTGATCCTGGTGATGGCGGCCTTCCGCGCAAAGGTGAAATATACCCTGCTGGCCAGTGCGGCAGCGGCGGCGGTGTGCTGTCTGGTATTCCAGAAAATGACTGTTCATGAGCTCATAAGGCTCATGATCTTCGGATACAGGTCAGAGGACCCGCAGTTAGCGGCCATGATGAACGGAGGCGGCTTCCTTTCCATGGTCCAGGTGTCGGTGATCGTGGGGATCTCCTCGGCCTATGCGGGGATCTTTGAGGGTACCGGCCTTCTTCTGGGGATCAAAAGGTACGTGGAGGCCGTCAGCAGGAGGATCACGCCCTTCGGCGGGATCCTGGCAGTCTCTGTGGTCACCTCCATGATCTCCTTTAACCAGACCCTGGCGATCATTCTGACCGACCAGCTCACAAAGGATGCGGAGCCGGACAAGGAAAAACGGGCCCTGGCCCTGGAGGACACGGTGGTCCTCATGGCGGCCCTGGTGCCCTGGTCCATTGCAGGAAACGTGCCCATTTCCACCATAGGCGCACCCATGGCCAGTCTGTGTCTGGCATTTTATCTGATCATTGTGCCATTGTGGAATTTTGCCCGGGCTTTGACGCAAAATCGTAAGAATTTTGAAAGAAACTGAAAGGAAAACGCATAAGAATAGAAAAGTTCTCGTGTTATACTGAAGCTGACACTGAAAGAGAGAAAGAGAGAACAGCGCGGTGGGAGGACATACAGACATGAGACACGACGACAGAATGAATGAAACGGAAGGAAAAACACTGGCCCAGGGACAGGGAATGAATGTACCCGGGGAGACGGAGACCAGAGAGGAAGCGGAAATGTCCAGGGAAAAAGGACAGGACGCGGAGGAGAAGGAGGCGGCCCCGGAAGCACCGCAGGAGGACGCGGCCTTTGACCGGCAGCTGGAGGAGATGATGAACGGAACAGGAGGAAAGAAGGCCGGGAAGAAAAAGCGCGGAAAAAAGAAGTTTCTCCTGGCGGCGGCGGTCCTGGCAGTCCTGGGCATTGGAGCCGTAAAGGTCCTGGGCGGCAGCGAGCCCAGTCTTCCCACAGCAGCTACGGTGACGCCGGTGAGAAAGGAGATCCAGAACCGGCTTTCGGTCAGCGGTCCGGTTTCCGGCACCGACAGTGTGGACGTGGTATCCAATCTCCATGCAGAGGTGCTGGAGATCCCTGTAAAGGAAGGCGATAAGGTCACAAAGGGACAGGTCCTGGCAGTCCTGGACGATACAGACCTGAAAAAGGAAGTGGCCATGGCAAAAAACGATTACGATCTGGCAGTGAGCACCTGCGCGGAGCAGGACCGGGACGCCAGGAACGGCTATGCCAAGGCGGTCCAGGATCTGAAAACGGCCCAGGACAATTATAACCGGACCAAGGTCCTCTATGACAGCGGGGACGTGCCCCTGGTGGATCTGGAAACGGCGGAAAACGGCTTAAACGATGCAAAGCGCCAGGCTGCCTCCTATGAGGTGAAGAATGGCCAGGCAGTGGCAGGGGATTCCTACCGGCTCCAGGTGGAAAAGGCCCGGTTTGAGTATGAGAAGAAGCAGGAGCAGCTGGCGGATACCCAGATCACCAGCCCCATCGACGGCACGGTGGTACGGGTCAACACCAAGGTGGGCCGGTTCGCCGATTCAGTGGAGGACTCGGAGCCTTTATTCATCATAGAAAATCTGGATGTTCTGGAAATGGAGATCAAGGTCAGCGAGTATTCCATCGGAAAGGTGGCTGTGGGCCAGGAGGCAGAGATCTCCGCAGATATCCTGGACGGAGAAACGGTCCGCGGCCAGGTGGTGTCCATTTCCCCCACCGGTGAGGAAAAGGGCGGCGGCTCCACCGAGCGGGTCATCCCCACAAAGGTGCGGATCATGGATGAGAACACAAAGCTCATTGCCGGGATCACAGCCAAGGCCCAGATCGTCCTGGAGGAAAAGGAGGATGCCCTGACGGTGCCAGTGGCCGCCGTGACGGAACGGAACGGAGTTTCCATGGTGCTGGCAGTGAAGGACGGCATGATCCATGAGGTCCCTGTGCAGACCGGCATTGAGGGAGATGTGGAGCTGGAGATCCTTCCCGGCGAGGGCGAGGAGCTGGACGAGACGACCCAGATCGTGGCCGCTCCCTCTGAGGGCTTGACGGAGGGCATGGCCGTGACCGCCATGGCGCAGTAAGGGGGGAATGGATGTGTTTGGAATCAGAGACAAAAAGCTTTCTCCCTATATGACAGAAAACGTCCATGAGGAGCTGATCCGCCTGGAAAACCTGGTGAAGATCTACGATACCGGAGCCATTAAGGTCCTGGGGCTGAAAAAGATCAGCCTGACCATCCGGCGGGGGGAGTTTGTAGCCATCATGGGCCATTCCGGCTCGGGAAAATCCACCCTCATGAATATCCTGGGCTGTCTGGACCGCCCCACCATGGGCCATTATTATCTGGACGGCATCGACACGGCGGAGCTGGATCCCAACGAGCTTTCGGCGGTGCGGAATTTAAAGATCGGCTTCGTGTTCCAGTCCTTTAACCTGATCTCCAGGACCTCGGCCTTAAAGAATGTGGAGCTTCCCATGACCTATGCCCGGATCCCCAAGAGGAAACGGGCGGAGCGGGCCATGGAGCTTCTGGAATGCGTGGGCCTGGGAGCCAGGGCAGACCACATGCCCAATGAAATGTCCGGAGGCCAGAGGCAGAGGGTGGCCATCGCCAGGGCTCTGGCCAACGAGCCGCCGCTGATCTTAGCCGACGAGCCCACGGGAAACCTGGATACGGCGGCTTCCATTGAGATCATGGAGATTTTTTCAGAGCTCCATAAGGCCGGAGCCACGGTGGTGGTGGTGACCCATGAGGAAAATATCGCCGCCTTCACGGACCGGATCATCCGGTTTTCCGACGGCCAGATCATCAGCGATGAGAAAAACTTAAATCCCACGCCTGGCAGCGGAGTGATCCACACCCGGGGACTTTACGGGAGAAAGGGGGAGGCCGTATGCTGATCGAAAATATGGCCATGGCCTTCCACGCCATAAAGGCCAATAAGATGCGTTCCTTCCTCACCATGCTGGGCATCATCATCGGCATTGGCTCTGTGATCTCCATTGTGTCCATCGGCGATACCATGCGGGGACTGTTCCAGGATCTTTATAAGGACGTGGGGATCACCCAGGCCTATATCCAGATCGGCTACTGGATCGATGATGTGCGTATGACCGATTATTTCACCCTGGATGATCTGGATAAGATCAAAGAGGTATTCGGGGATGAGGTGGCTTACATCGACAGCAGTGCGTATCTGAGCACAGATGTACAGGCGGGCCGTACGAAAATGAAGTTTGAATTTACCGGCATCGACTATAATTACCAGGAAGTACAGCCAGTGGATGTGATCTACGGCCGCTATCTCAACGAGGGAGATGTGCTGGGCCGGAGGAAAAACCTGGTGATGGAGGCAAAAAGCGCCGAGAAGCTGTTCGGAACGGAAAACGCCGTGGGGAAAAGCCTGCGGATGACCGTTTACGGGGAGACAGACGAGTATACGGTGGTGGGCGTTTACAAAAAAGAGATGAACGCCTTCCAGGCGCTGATGATGGGGACTGGGAGCGATACGGGGGCGGCCTTTATCCCCTATACGATCCTTACCTGGCCCAATGATAACTTTTACTCCTGCCGTCTGTTCGCGGCGGACGATGTGGATATGACGGATTTCATGAACCGGCTCATGGCGTATATCGCCAAACAGAAGGACAGGAAGCCCGAGGACTTTTACAGCCAGACGGCGGTGGATGAGATGGGCAGTGTGGACAGTATGATGGGAGCCCTGTCGGCGGCTGTGGGGGGGATCGCAGCCATTTCTCTCCTGGTGGGAGGCATCGGCATTATGAACATCATGCTGGTCTCTGTTACGGAGCGGACCCGGGAGATCGGGATCCGGAAGGCTCTGGGAGCCAGGACCCGGGACGTGCTGATCCAGTTCCTGACAGAATCGGCGATCCTCTCGGCCTGCGGCGGCATCATCGGCGTGGTGCTGGCGGTGAGCGTGGTATCCCTGGGCGGCATGGCCCTGGGCCTTCCAGTGGTCATAAAGCCTGGGATCATTTTCCTGGCTGTGGGATTCTCCGCAGTGGTGGGGATTTTCTTCGGGATCTATCCGGCCTCCCGGGCGGCCAAGGCAGATCCCATTGACGCTCTGCGGTACGAATAAAAATAAAAGAAGCTGTTCTGCTGGGACCGGCCGGAAGGCCGGTCCTTTTGCGGACAGGGGATGCGTACCCGCCTTATGGGGCGCACCTTAGCTTCACAGTGCACTAGTCAACGAAAAGTAGATTGTGGCGTATTACTGCGCAGAAGAACGAGAAATGTGATATTCCTTTTCTGCGTCATGAACGGTTATTTCACCTTCTATAATTCTTTTCCCAATGAGTATGCGTTCTTCTTTGGTAAGCATATGTGATACCTCCTGTATAATATAAGAATCTATAGAATAAAAAGCTATTTCTATTGTCTACTATTTTTTGGAGGTGTCTACTTTTATCTTACCACTTCACGCAGGCCCTGTTGTTGGGCATAGAATAGACTTTTTTTCTGCTATGCCCAAAATTCCTGCAGTTTTTGGGCATATACAGGGAAAAAAGAGATATATGTCCAATCCCGCAGGAAGATCCGGTGAAAATCCAGGATTTCCGTACGATTTTTGGGCATCATGGAAAAAAGGGGGGATTTTTGCCCAAAATTTTTGACGATACGGGAGGGGGGAATATGAAGCTAGGAGAGCATATGGTTGGTAGGCCGGGGAATGGGGAGAGGAAAAATAGAGAGGGCAGAAAGATGTGGAGGGGCAGATCTGCGGCATAATTCCCTTTCGCCGCATGGCGATCCCCGCAGAGCGTTTTTTATGTCATAGGGCGCACTTCTCGATGACATAAAAAACGCCCGGGACAAAGCCCGGGCGGGTGAAACAAGATCTGTTTTTTACTGGATCCACGCACCGCTTCCGTCTACGGTGTAGCCGTCGGGAGTGGTGGTATTGGATAACATGGTGCCGCAAAAGCCGTCGCTCTTCTCATTGAAGTAATACCAGCGTCCGTCGATCTGCTGCCATCCGGTGACCATGGCGCCCTCTGTTCCGGCTCCGGCAGGAGTCAGATAGTACCAGTTGTTTAAGTTGTCCTTAAACCATCCGGTGGCCATATCGCCGTTGCTGCCGAAGTAGTACCAGTTGTTGTTGATATAGAGCCAGCAGCTCTGGGCCAGGATCCCGTTCTTAAAGGTAAAGCGCCAGATATTTCCATCCTTGGACCACTTTCCGCCCTCTGGGGACTGGTTCATCAGATCCACGCGGACGCTTCTGCTGGAGCCGCCGCCGGAGCTGCCGGAGGAACCGGAGCCGCTGTTTTCCCTGCGGAGCTTTACGGTGAACCTTCCAGGATCATTGGTGTAGACCACGATGCAGCCGGTCTCCTCGTCATACCAGATGGTATCGCTTTCGTTCGCCACATCCTCGAAGTCGTCGGGCATGGAGATGTAGAATTTCAGCGGAGTCCGCAGGGAAGTGACCTTTGTTTCAGTTCCCTCTGCGGATCGGGCGCTTCCCTCTGTGGTCTTATAAAGTTCCAGGTCGAAGGAATACGTCCGGCTGGCGTTGCTGGGCGTGGAGATATTGGAAAGCTCTGCCCGGAGGCCCGTGATGGAGCCATGGTCTGGGGCGAAGGCCAGGGGATAGTAGTCCATTCCCTCCAGCGGCTCTGCACACTGGACATCCATGGCTGCACCCACGCCCAGGGAGTCAAACAGGAAGGAGAGCTTTTTCACCGTGGGCTCTGCGGACTTTCCGGCCATGGCCTTCTGGACGTCGTTCTTATCCATGGCCTCTGCCAGCTTCCAGAGGGCGCCTTCTGCGGCGTCTCTTTCCTCCTGGGGAAGACCGGCCAGGTCATTGGGAAGGGCGTCGGCCAGGGCCTGAAACTCCTTTGCGTTGGACGGGGTGGCGATGGAATCTGGAAGCTCCGGATCAGTACCTGGCTTATCCTCTTCGGTTCTTTCCTCAGCCAGCACAAAGGTACTGAAGTGGGTCACTGTGAAGGAAGCCGTGCGGGCCTCCCGGTCGATCTCCAGCGGCCAGATATCTTCATACGTTCCGTCATTGGAATAGTGGAGCACATGGAAGAATTCTGGATTGACATTTTCCGGGATCGGAACGGTGATGCGTACCGGAACCTTAAGCTCCGGAACGGCTCCGCTGAGGCTGAAATCCACCTGGATGGTGTTTTTATACCTCATGGCATCCACAACTGCGTCCTTATGAGGCTTTCCGATATTGAAGGAAACGGTGGAACCGGCTGCCGCAGCATTTAAGGCAGCGCCGATCACCTTTACCTGGCTGTGGTCGATGCCCACCTCATTGGAGGTGACATTCTGTTCCAGGGTCACATTCTGATCCTTTATGTACTGCTGTTCCAGGGCCTCGACCTTGGCCAGAACGTCTGGATCCGACTGCATGGCCACCTGGACGTCCTTGATATTTTCTTTTAAAGCATCCGGTGCCTGTTCCATGGAAATTTCGCCGGAAGTGATCTTATCAAGAGTACCCGATACCTTGTCGGAAGCGTCGCCTGGCTTGTAGGAATCATCTGCGTAAACGGTTTCACTATGGAAGATCTTGGACGGCGTATTGCTGACGGCGCGGACGGAGAAGGAGTATTCCTTTGCGCCTTCCTTTGTCATGTTGTCAGCCAGATCCTGGCTGGTGTTCTGTACATTGGAGTATCCACTCCAGGATTGACCATCAGCCAGAAGATATACTTCATAGCCTTTGAAATAGGATGCATATTCTGCCGGAATTTCCGGAGCATCCCAACAGGCTGTGGTGCCATCCCAACGAAGATTGACTGGACTCCCTAATGATACGGAAGACTTTTCAAATGTCCAGGGAGCGGAAAGCTCGGACCAGTCGCTGTTTAGGGTATCGTTACCATCTCCAAGCGCCATAACTCTAAAGGTATAAGTTCCAGAGTCCTTCAATTTGTTGACAAATCCGCTGGATTTCAGCCATTCACGGGTATCTGTGGAGGAAAATGTGTGGCGGGAATTGTATGTGCGCTCCCCGTCCCGGAACGCCTCCACCTGGTATTTATTGCTGGCATTCTCCACCCGCTTCCACTCGGGAAGAGCCTCTCGTTCAGAACTCCACCGTACGACCGGTGTGTCCAGTTTCACTGCCGCCAGCGATGAAAACGCCATACTCATCGCCAGCACTGCCGCCAGTGGGGCGGCAAATCGCTTTTTCATACGTTTGTACCTCCTTATAAATATTCCTGGGGGGGTATCCTCCCATGGAAAAATTATATAGTTTTTCATGGGGAAAGTCAATAAATCAGAGATAGAAATGGGGGATCCTGTATGGTATAATGTCTGCAAAGCAGACATTATACCATCGCGCATCTGGTTTTCGCGTTTACCGCGAAAATCCAGGCGCTTAATTCTCCCAGAGGGGTACCATGTCCGGAGGACATGGTATAATGTCTGAAACAGACATTATACCATTGCGCATCTGGTTTCTGCGTTCACCGCAGAAATCCAGGCGCTCAATTCTCCCGGAGGGGTACCATGTCCGGAGGACATGGTATAATCAGGATACAGACCATATCCACGAGAGGAGGAATACGATGAAGGTGATCGGTGCTTTATTCCGTCTTTCAAAATTTTTCTGGGCTCCGCTACTATGGGCGGCGGTGATCAGTGTCTTCCTGTTCTGTGCGGGACGGCAGAGGCTGATCTTCTGGGCGCTGTATCTGGGGCTTATTCTGACGGCAGTTCTTGGGATCGCGTATTTAGTAGGGGAGTTTACCCGGAACAAGGATCAATGATGGAAAATGATAAAAAGGCCGCCCGGGCATGATGCCTGGACGGCTGAAGCATTTTATGGAGGCTGTTTACAGATCCAGCTTCAGATCTCCCTCACGGATCCATCCGGCCTTCCTGGAGAGCTCTCCGAAGATCCAGGTGAGGACGGCGGGAAGGATGAAACAGATCATGAGGATCCCGGCCCACATCCTGGGGCCTCCGCCGGACATGGCGGTATAGATGCCGATGGGGCCCACAAGGCCGCAGGTCCCCATGCCCGCGCCTGCCGGGATGTTTTCCAGCTTAAAGACCATGGTGGCCAGGGGGCCGGTGACCATGGACGCCAGGGTGGGAGCGATCCAGATCCTGGGGTTTTTCACGATGTTTCCCATCTGGAGCATGGAGGTCCCCAGGCCCTGGGCCAAAAGGCCGCCCCAGCCGTTTTCCTTAAAGCTCATGACGGCAAAGCCCACCATCTGGGCGCAGCAGCCGGCTGTGGCCGCTCCTCCGGCCAGGCCGTCCAGGGACAGCATGATACAGATGGCCGCGCTGCTGATGGGAAGGGTCAGGGCAATGCCGATGAGAGCCGATACCAGGATCCCCATGAAAAAGGGCTGCATTTCCGTGGCAGTCTTGACCATTTCTCCGAACAGGGTCATGAACCGGGATACGCCGGGGCCCACGAACTGGGCCATAAAGACGCCGGAAATGATGGTAACGCCGGGAGTGACCAGGATGTCCACACGGGTCTCTTTAGACACCAGCTTTCCCAGCTCCGCAGCCACAATGGTGGCCACCAGAGCGCCCACGGGTCCTCCCAGCTCATTGCCTGCGATCCCCACGGTGGCAGCGGAAAAAAGAACCAGCTGCGGCGCTTTTAAGGCATAGGCAATGGATACGCCCAGGGCGGCTCCGGTGGCCCCTTTGGCGTAGGAGGCGATGGTATTGAAAACCTCCACGCCCGTTTTTTCCCCGATGGTGGAAAAGATGGTCCCGATCAGGAGGGAGGCGAAAAGGCCGAAGGCCATGGCCCCCAGGGCGTCGATGAAGTACGTCTGTACGGTGAAATTGATCTGCTTTCTCTTTAGGAATTCCTTCCAGGATCCCCGGTGCTTTGGTGCTGTTTCCATGATTCAGTGACTCCTTTTATTGTTTTCGCGGCCGTTCAGCCATGGGAAGATCCGGACAGGAAGACACATAGCGGAACGATTGCGGATCTCCAGAGATAAGTTAAGAAATTAACGATCCCATTGGTCAACGTATTCTGCCATAGAAACCAGAAAAAAGCAAGGAAATCGCAGAAGATTGATATGAATTTAACAAAATCTTCCGGACAGAGGGATCCTCCGGGAGTCAGGGACGGAGGCAAGATTTTCTTGCCTGGCTTTCCTTCTTATGATATACTAAGGCCCTGTAAGGAGATGAGCACATGAAAAAACGTATGGATTACGGCGCTATGATCTTTGATCTGGACGGAACCCTGGTGAATTCCATCCATGCGCTGACCTATTGTACCAACAAGTCCCTGGAGCGGTTCGGGCTGGGGCCTCTGTCTGAGGAGCAGATGATGACCATTGTGGGAGACGGCTATAAAATGCAGATGAGGCGGTCGCTGGCGGCCTGTAAGGATACGGATCCGGCCCATTATGAAGCCATCCTCCCGGTTTATATGGAGATCTTCGGGGAAAACTGTAACTACCAGATGCATGCCTACGAGGGCATCGGGGAGCTCCTGGCCTTTGCCAGGGAAAAGGGGATGAAGCTGGCCGTGGTCTCCAACAAGCCCCACGCCCAGGCCGCGAAGACCGTGGAGTATGTGTTCGGAACGGACGCCTTTGACACGGTGGTCGGAGAGCGGGAAGGGATCCCGAAGAAGCCGGATCCCAGAGGTGCTCTGGAGGCGGCAAAGGAGATGGGCGTTGCTCCGGAAAACTGTCTGTATTTCGGAGATACCAACACCGATATGGAAACAGGAAGAAATGCCGGGATGGACACGGTGGGAGTCCTGTGGGGATTCCGGGGCCGGGAGGAGCTGGCGGCCTTTGCCCCGGCGTATCTGATCGAAAGCCCCTGGGACATGATCCGGATCCTTTCCGGGAAAGCTGAGGAGAATCATTGAGGAAATCTGTAAAAACGAGGAAAATAAGAGGGGGAACATGGCTGGCGCTGGCAGTGATGTTCCTTTTCTGTCTCCTTTCCGGCTGCGGGAGAGCAGAGAGCGGAGAGGAGCCGGGAGATGGGGAAAGCGGGAGGAAATTAAAGGTAGCCGCCACTCTGTTCCCCTATTATGATTTTGTGCGCCAGGTGGCCGGAGACCAGGTGGAGCTGTCCCTGGTGATCCCGGCGGGCATGGACAGCCATTCCTTTGAGCCTACGCCAAAGGACATCCGCATCATGCAGGAGGCGGATGTGATCATCGCCAACGGCGGGGCCATGGAGCACTGGGTGGACCAGGTGGTGGATTCCTTTGACCGGGAGGACCAGACGGTGGTCATTATGATGGACCATGTGGACGCGGTGGAGGAAGAGATCGTGGAAGGGATGGAGCATTCCGACGAGGGCCATGGTCATGTGCACGTCCACGGGGACGGTGAGGAAGAAGCGGCAGAGCCGCCGGAGGAGGACGAGAGCCGGTATGAGATCGAGTACGACGAGCATATCTGGACATCCCCGGTCAATGCCATGAGGATGGTGGATGTGATCGCTGAGACTCTTACGGAAAGGGATCCGGCCCACGGGGCCATGTACCAGGCAGGAGCCGCAGTGTATCTGGAGGAACTGGAAAGGCTGGACAAAGAATTCCGGGAGGTAAGGGACGGCGCGGTCCACGACATGATCGTCATGGGCGATAAGTTCCCGCTGCGGTATTTTGCCGACACCTACGGACTCCGTTACCGGGCGGCCTTTTCCGGCTGCTCCTCGGATACAGAGCCCAGCGCCAGGACCATTGCCTATCTGATCGACAAGGTAAAAGAGGAGGGGCTTCCTGTGATTTACTATTTGGAGCTTTCCAGCCATCGGGTGGCGGAGATCATCGGAGAAGAGACAGGGGCCGTACCTCTCTTGTTCCATTCCTGCCATAACGTGACCCGGCGGCAGTTTGAGGAAGGGGTCACATACCTGGAGCTGATGGAACAGAATGTGAAGAATCTGCGGGAGGGACTGTGCAAATGAGCCAGCCGTTATTAAAATGTGAGCATGTGGATTTTGGATATGAAAATTATGATGTGGTAAAGGATGTGTCCCTGGAGATCTGTCAGGGGGACTACCTCTGCATCGTGGGAGAAAACGGATCGGGAAAGAGCACGCTGATGAAGGGGCTTCTGGGGCTTTTAAAGCCCACTGGCGGAAGCCTTATGGTATCCGACGATCTGAAGCGGTCCGGCATCGGATATCTTCCCCAGCAGACGCCGGCCCAGAAGGATTTTCCGGCCACAGTCCAGGAGGTGGTGATCTCCGGCTGTCTCGGAAAGCGGGGGAACCGTCCGTTTTACTCAAAAAAAGAAAGGGAAACGGCGGCAGTGAACATGGAGCGTCTGGGGATCACAGATCTTAGAAAGAGCTGCTACCGGGATCTTTCCGGCGGCCAGAAGCAGAGGACGCTGATCGCCAGGGCCCTCTGTGCCACAGACCGCCTTCTGATCCTGGACGAGCCCATCACCGGACTGGATCCCTCCACCACCCAGGACTTTTACCGGGTGATCCGCCATTTGAACCGGGAGGAGCAGGTGGCCGTCTTAATGGTGTCCCACGATATCCAGAACATCGTGGCCCAGGCCAATAAGATCCTCCACTTAAAGCAGAGCGTGTTATTTTACGGCTCTGTGGAAGACTATAAACAGGCGGAATGTGGGAGAGAATTCCTGGGAGGTGGAAAATGATGGAGCTTTTAAGAGAAATGCTTTCGTATCCGTTCATCGTCCGGGCGCTGACCGGCGGCCTTCTGATCTCTCTGTGCGCCTCCCTTCTGGGGGTGAGCCTGGTGCTGAAGCGGTATTCCATGATCGGGGACGGCTTATCCCATGTATCCTTTGGAGCCCTGTCCGTGGCCGTGGCCTTTGGGTGGGCTCCCCTGGCGGTATCCATCCCCGTGGTGGCCGCCGCCGCAGTGCTGCTCCTTCGGATCACCGGCAATGGCAAGATCAAGAGCGATGCGGCCATTGCCATGATCTCCGCCGGCTCCCTGGCTGTGGGGATCATCGTCACATCCCTGACCACGGGAATGACCACAGACGTCAGCAGCTATATGTTCGGCAGCATCCTGGCCATGAGCCGGGAGGACGTGGTATTGAGCGCCGTCCTGTCCCTGATCGTCCTGGGGATGTTCATTCTCTGCTACAATAAGGTGTTCGCCGTGACCTTTGATGAGAGCTTTGCCAGGGCCACCGGAGTCCGGGTCTCCGGCTACAATACGATCCTGGCGGTGCTGACGGCGGTCACCATTGTCCTGGGCATGCGGATGATGGGAGCCATGCTGATCTCCAGCCTGATCATCTTTCCGGCTCTCACCTCCATGCGGGTATTTAAAAGCTTTTCCGGCGTGATCCTTTCGGCGGGGACCGTATCCGTGGTCTGCTTTTTCATCGGCCTGGTGCTTTCCTATGTGTATTCCATTCCGGCGGGAGCCAGCGTGGTGGTGGTCAACATGGGAGCCTTTGGGATTTTTTCCGTGATCCAGGCTGTCCGGAGGCGGTAGGACGGGAAATTTTAAGGGCGGCGGTTGACTTTGGGAAAAAATGTGTTAAAGTTAGTAACAGACAACCGTTATTTTATGGATTGAATAGAAAGAAGGAATTAAAAATGACAAAGATCGATATTATTTCCGGCTTCCTGGGAGCTGGAAAGACCACATTTATAAAAAAGCTTCTGGAGGAGGCCATCGCCGGGGAAAAGGTGGTGCTGATCGAAAATGAGTTTGGAGAGATCGGCATTGACGGCGGCTTTTTACAGGATTCTGGCATTGAGATCCGGGAAATGAACTCCGGCTGTATCTGCTGCTCTTTAGTGGGCGATTTCGGCCGCTCCCTGTCTGAGGTGCTGACCAAGTATGAGCCGGACCGGGTGATCATCGAGCCGTCCGGCGTTGGAAAGCTGTCTGACGTGATGAAGGCTGTCTGCGACGTGGCCGGAGAGATCGACGTGGTCTTAAACGGCTCTGTGACTGTGGTAGATGCCCAGAAGTGCAAAATGTATATGAAAAACTTCGGAGAGTTCTTCAATAACCAGATCGAAAGCGCCGGGACCATCGTTTTAAGCCGTACCGACGTGGCAGACGCCGATAAGGTGGCAAAGGCAGTGGAGCTGATCCGGGAGAAGAATCCTAAGGCAGCCGTTGTTACGACTCCCATCGGCCGTCTCACCGGAGCCCAGCTTCTGGAGATCATTGAAAAGCCCACCGACGACATGGCGGCTGAGCTTCTGGAGGAGGTAAGGCAGGGACACCATCATCATGAGGACGAAGAGTGCTGCTGCGGCCATGATCATGAGCATCACCATCATCACGATCATGAGGAGGGAGAGTGCTGCTGCGGCCATGACCATGAGCACCACCACCACGATCATGAGGAGGGAGAGTGCTGCTGCGGCCATGACCATGAGCACCATCACCACCACGATCATGAGGAGGGAGAGTGCTGCTGCGGCCACGATCATGACCATCATCACCATCACCACCACGGCCATGACGCCGACGAGGTATTCACAAGCTGGGGACTGGAAACAAGCCGCAGCGTGAGCCTGGAACGGTTAAACGAGATCCTCCACGACCTGGCCCACACAGAGAAGTACGGCACGGTGCTCCGTGCCAAGGGCATGCTGCCGGATGAAAACGGCGTATGGCACTATTTTGATATGGTTCCCGAGGAGACGGAGGTGCGGGAAGGCGCGCCCATCTATACAGGAAAGGTGTGCGTCATCGGCTCCGGCTTAAAAGAGGACGATCTGAAGGAACTGTTCCATTAATTTTAATCACTGGGAGAAATCATGAGCGGAAATAATCAAGAAAAAATGCCGGTGTTTCTGATCAACGGCTTTCTGGAGGCTGGAAAGACCCAGTTTATCTCCTTTACACTGCAGCAGGAGTATTTCCAGGCTGACGGAGTTACGGTCCTGATCCTCTGCGAGGAGGGGGACACAGAATATGATCAGGAGCTGTTAAAGAAAACGCGGACAAGGGTGATCACCGTGGACAGCGCAGACGAGCTGGATGAGGACTTTTTCGGCCGTCTGGAAGCACTCTACGATCCGGACCGGGTGCTCATCGAATGGAACGGGATCTGGCCCCAGGATCAGCTGAAGCTTCCGGCAGACTGGGAGCTGTTCCAGCAGATCACCATCATCGACGGCTCCACCTTTGAGCTCTATTTAAATAACATGAAGCCGCTGCTGGGACTTATGGTGAGGAATTCAGAGCTGATCATCATGAACCGCTGCGACGATCTGACCGACGACAGCCTGACCCGTTACCGCAGGGGGTTAAAGGCCTTAAATCCCCAGGCCGACCTGATCCTGGAGGATGCGGAAGGGGAGATCGAGCAGGAGCTTCTGGAGGAGGATCTGCCCTATGATATGAAGGCAGATGTGATCCAGATCGACCCGGGGGCCTACGGCATCTGGTATATTGACGCTCTGGACAAGGAGGACCGGTACAAGGGGAAGGTAGTGGAATTTACGGCCATGGTCTTAAAGTCGCCGGAATTCCCGAAGAATTACTTTGTTCCGGGCCGTATGGCCATGACCTGCTGCGAGGCGGATATGACCTTCCTGGGCTTTGTATGCAAGGCAAGAGAGGCCAGGACCCTGGAGACCGGAATGTGGGTAAAGGTCCGGGCCAGGATCGAATATGAGTTCTGGCAGGACTACGACGGAACCGGTCCGGTGCTTTACGCGGAAAGCGTGGAGCCGGCAGAGGAGATCAAGGAGATCGTCCAGTTTTAGGGCAATAAAGTAAAAATAAGCTGCTGCGAAAGGAAAGCATCCATTTCCTTTTTGCAGCAGCTTATTTTTATGCTCTGGGAAAGAATTATGCCGCCGGCAGGAAGCCCCCACAGGCAATATTTCCTACCCTACATGGGCGGCACCGGCACCGGGCGCTCCCGGTCAAAAACGGTGGTAACGTCGAACAGGTCGCTTAAATGATCCTTGGAAGGATTTGTTTCCGGAAGGTCGTAGTACATGCGGTAGCCGTCCAGGTTCCGCCGCCCCTGGCGCAAATAATCAGACCCCAGCTGTACCCAGGCGGGGCTGGAATCCACATTGCAGAAATAGCGGAAGCCCTTGTCGTACAGATAGGCAAATTTCTCGTTTTCCCGGGTATAGGCCCGCCAGTCGCCCACGTCTGCGCCGAAGGGGTAGAGGATGATATCGGTGGGGCCGATGAGGGATTCCACCCGTTCCTCCCATTTATCGGTGTCTGTCTTTACAGAAGCCAGATCCCGGGAGCCCAGGTTGATATGGCCCCAGCTGTGGGAGGCCAGCTCCCAGCCGCCGTCCCGGAGGCACTGGGCCACCTGGCGGACAGATTCCAGGTCTTCCTCATAATTGGGATTGGAGTCCTTATATTCCGGATCGGTGCGGTAGCCCAAAACACCCTGGTAGCCGGTGAAGGCCAGGACTGCCCTGGCTCCCTTATAGGAAAAGTCCGGGTGCTCTGCAATGAAATCCTCCAGCAGCGGCACCAGGTCGAAGGAGCCGGTGACCACGGTCCCGTCGTCCAGTTCCATTTCACAGGTGGGCTTTCCATCGTCCCCGATGACGATCCGGGTGGCAAAGCCGTCGCCCTTCATATAGTCATAATAGCAGACGTCGTCCTGGGACATGACGAAGGGCTTCTTTCCCGGCGGCAGCATGATATCGCCGGCCACAAATTTTGGATTTCCGTTTTCATCTGTGGTCTCATAGGCGATATCCCGCATCCGTACCAGCACATAGCCCCGTTCATACATCTGATCCAGGATCTTTAAAAATTCGCTTTTGGTGGTCATCACCTGGTTATAACCCTTTTCATCTGAATCGCCGTCAAAGGCTTTTTTATTATCCATGATCAGGGAGTGGAAGAACACATGGGTGATGGAGGCCGTATCAGCCCGGACCAGTGTTGTTTTTATTTCTTCATAGGACGCGATGGCATCCAGGACCGCCTGCTCACCGGAAAATTCTGCACTGTCCTTTAACAGGGCGATGGCTCCGTCATAGTCGTAGGAGGCGGCCAGGCCCGAGGCTCTGGAAAGGAGTTCGTCCAGGCCGGAGGATTCTGTTTCCGCAGGACTGGTCCCTGTTTCTCCGGACTCACCGTTTCCCGGGTCTGCGCCGGGCTCTGCGGGGCTGGATGCAGACGGGTCGTCGGGAGCAGGATGGGAGCCGGCTCCGGGGAAGCCTTTTGTCTTAAAAAGCCAGATCCCTGCTCCGGCGGCAGCCAGGATCCCAAGGATCATGAAAAAGATGAGGATGCGGACCATGCGCTGGCGTTTTCTCTGCTTCTGGCGTCTGGATATGTATGCACGGCGGCGGGTATAGTCGTCTTCAAACTGCATTGGATCACCTCGAATCGTATTTTTAAGCCCTTTTCTGCCGGGCGGGCTTTTTATCCCTTCGTGGGTCTGCTTCACAGTCATTATACCATGTCCTCCGGACATGGTCCCCCTCCGGGGAATTTAAGCGCCTGGATTTCTGCGGTGAACGCAGAAACCAGATGCGCGATGTTATAATGTCTGCTTCACAGACATTATAACATAATTTCCCGGAAGGTGTTATGGGAATCCGTGAAAAAAGCAACAATCCAGCCTTGTAAAGATCCGGATAGGACTGCTGCGAAAAATACATAAAGATCCATGTCCCAGCCATATTTTGTAAGGAGATCATGACGGTTTGAGAGGACATGGTGGAAACGTGAAAAAAACAGGAAAACGGGCGGCCGCCCTTCTCCTATCCTGGGCGATGGCCCTGGGCGGCGGCTCTATGCCGGTGATGGCAGAAACAGTCCCGGGACGGGAAACCGTCCGGGAAGAAACGGAGGCGGGGCAGGCAGAGAGCCAGGAAAACGGCCAGACAGGGCCCCAGGGCCAGGAGACGGCCCAGCCGGGAGCTGTCCCGGAGGAGAGGGCCGGAGGGCCGCAGATCGCAGCGCCGTCAGCCCTTCTTATGGAGGCGTCCACGGGAACGGTGATCTTTGAAAAAAATGCCGACGAGCCCAGAAATCCAGCCAGCGTCACCAAGATCATGACACTGATCCTTATATTCGATGCCCTCCAGTCAGGAAAGATCCGTCTGGACGACCAGGTGGTGACCAGCGCCTACGCCAAATCCATGGGAGGCTCCCAGGTATTCCTGGAGGAGGGGGAGATGCAGACCGTGGAAACACTGATCAAGTGCATCGTCATCGCCTCCGGCAACGACGCCTCCGTGGCCATGGCGGAGTACATAGGCGGAGACGAGGGGACCTTTGTGCGGATGATGAACGAGCGGGCCGCAGGCCTTGGCATGGAGCGCACGAGGTTTGTGGACTGCTGCGGCCTTACAGATTCTCCGGATCATGTGACCACGGCCCGGGATATTGCCTTAATGTCCCGGGAGCTGATCACAAAATATCCACAGATCATCAATTATTCTACCATATGGATGGAAAACATCACCCATGTAACGAAGCAGGGAACAAAGGAGTTCGGCCTGTCCAACACCAACCGGCTTCTGAAGATGCCTGTGAATTTCCAGGTGACGGGCCTTAAGACCGGTTCCACCAGCATTGCCAAATACTGTCTGTCGGCCACAGCGAAAAAAGACGGGGTGGAGCTGATCGCCGCCATCATGGCTGCGCCGGATTATAAGGTGCGGTTCCAGGATGCGGTGGCACTTTTGAATTATGGATATGGAAACTGCCGTCTGTACCGGGATGAGGCGCCGCCGGAGCTGCCAAAGATCCAGGTGCTTGGAGGCGTCCGGGACTTTGTAAAGGCCGGGTACAGGGAGGGCTTTTCTTTCCTGGGGCTCCATGGAGAGGATTTTTCCGCCATAGAGAAGGAGCTGCAGCTGGAAGGCCCGGTGGAAGCGCCGGTGGGAGAGGGGGATGTTTTCGGTTATCTGGTCTATACGCTGGATGGCGAGGAGCTGGGCCGGGTGGCTGTGACAGCAGAGGAGCCTGTGGAAAGGGCCGGATTTCCAGACTGTCTGAAAAAGGTGTGGGGGCTGTTTTTTACCCCCACACCAGCTTGCTGATATTCCGGTCCTTTAAGAATCCAGGGATCTGGTACAGGACGAGGACATCGGTGATCTCCTGCTCCTGGATCAGGTCCCCGAGCCTTCCATTATAATACCGGAGATCGATCATAAGGGTCTCCGGGAAATGGAGAGCTGCAAAGGGGGCGAAGCAGTGGGCGTAGGAGTCCTTGATAATAAGAAGCTTCCCGCCGCTGTCCGCCTGGGGATTTACGATCCTTGTGAGACCATGGTTCCCGTCCAGGAACACCCGGTATTTATCCCGGGTCTTTAAAGCCTCCATAGAGTAAAGACTGTGGACAGGCTCCTGGCTTCCATCATAAAATACGCTCCATTCCGGCTCCTGGATGGGCCTGTAAAGCTCGATGGAGTCAGGCTTTACAGGAACGTTGAGCTTGGAGTGGATGGTGCCCAGAAAGTCCTCCGAAACAGTTTCCACAGAAAAACCGGAAGGCTCCAGGGACGTGCGGCCGGAAGCAGAAGCCCAGGCCTGGTAGGCCGTATAGGCCCCGGAGGCAGTCCAGTGATGGTCTGTCCTGTAATAAAGGGGGCGGTCCGGTCCGTCGGCTTCTTCCTGTAAAAGGGCGTCCATTACGGGTACAAGCATGGAGGACAGCCCGGCTTTTTCCAGGAAATCCGTGGCCGCCGCCTGGGAAAAGGGGGAGGCAGAGGCCGGGAGCTTTTCTGTGAGGATCTCAGAGGCCGTGGGGGCCAGAAGCACCTTCACATGACCGTCTCCCAGAAGCGCCTCCTGGCGGAGGGCAAAGGCCGCCAGAGCGTCCAGGTTTTTCTTTGAGAGCTCCGGATCCATGTCCTCGGCATAAAAGGCTTCGATGAGATAGCCGTCCTTTCCCAGAAAGACGCCGTTGATCTCCTTTTTTAACTGGATTTTTTCGGCAGCCGTCTTAAAGCCGATCCAGGAATCCCGGAAAGGGAACTGGTCGCTTAAATAAATTTCATAATCAGAACCGAATTTTCCGCTCTTTACGGCCTCCCAGGTAAGGGCCGGCCGTTTTGCCAGGTAGCGGTTTTCCGTTTCAGAAAACGTCCGTCGGGGCATGAAAACGGAAAGGGCCGCGCCCAGTCCCAGAAAGGCGCAGAAAAGCCCGGTCATCACAGCCGGATAGGAAATATTTTTTTTCATGGCTTCTCCCTTTCTGTGCTAAAAGCGGAAATATAAAAACGGGTTATAGGTTGCGTTTACCAGGTAGGCCACGGAGAGGAGCAGTACCAGGCCCAGGAACAGGGGTTCCGGGACACGGTCCTTCCATCTCCCGGCAGCCCTGGCCGGCAGGGGGGTGGAGCCCAGGGCGCAGGCGGCCAGAAGGACCAGATTTCCGGAAAGCAGGAATATGGTCCGCTCATTACAGAGAGAGAGCCCGGAGGCTCCGGTCATCTGAAGGAGGTACTGGAACCCTTGTCCCATGTCCTCAAAGGCGAACAGCACCCAGCCAAGGAGCACCAGAAGAAACGCATAGGTGCACTGGAGCAGGGAGGGGAGCTTTTTTAAATATTTCATCAGTACAAACTTTTCTAATAAAAGAAGCAGTCCGAAATAAATACCCCATAACAGGAAGTTTATGCTGGCGCCATGCCAGATCCCTGTTAAAAGCCATACGACCAGGATGTTCCGTACCTGGAGAAGGCCGCCCTTGCGGTTGCCGCCCAGGGGGATGTACACGTATTCCTTAAACCAGGTGCCCAGGGAAATATGCCATCGCCGCCAGAATTCCGTAATACTTTTTGAAATATACGGATAATTAAAGTTTTCCGGAAAATGGAAGCCCAGCATGTGGCCCATGCCCACGGCCATATCGGAATAACCGGAAAAGTCGAAATAGATCTGGAAGGCAAAGGCCAGGATCCCCATCCATACCATAAGGACGCTGCGGTCCGCAGGAAGGATGGCCGTGATCTCCGTCCACAGGGCGCCGGCCTGATTGGCCAGCAGGACCTTTTTTCCCAAGCCCACCACGAAACGGCGGATTCCCAGGGAAAAACGCTCAAGGCTTTCGGTCCGGGTGTTCAGCTCCGCGGCAATGTCCTGGTAGCGGACAATGGGTCCGGCAATGAGCTGGGGGAACATGGACACATAGGCTCCGAAGCTTATGATATTGTTCTGGACCGGAGCCTCGCCCCGGTATACGTCGATGGTGTAGGACATGGTCTGGAACGTATAAAAGGAGATCCCAATGGGAAGGGCCAGGTCCAGGAGAGGGATCCCGCTTCCGGTGAGGCTGTTGACGGAGCGGATGAAAAAGTCCGTATATTTAAAGATCACCAGGAGAGACAGATTGATGAACGCAGAGGAGGCTACCGTCATCCTGGCGGCTTTCCGGTTTCCGCGCTCTAAAAAACTGCCCACCAGCTTTCCATGGAAAAAGTCCACCAGCGTGGAAAAAAGGAGGAGCGAGATATACACAGGCTCCCCCCATCCATAGAAGATCAGGCTCCCTATAAATAATACTCCGTTCCGCAGCTTTCTGGGAACCAGAAAATAGAGGGCCAGGAACAGCGGCAGAAAACGGAATAAAAATAAGAGACTGGAAAAGACCATGGCTTATTTAAAGAAGCCGTCGATCACGTCAATGGCGATCTTGTTATTTTCCTCTGCGGATTTTAAGGCTGCCTCATCGCCCTGTTCCATGGCCGCGTCATCGGGTCCTCCTAACATCACGAAGAATACGTAATCGCCGTGGCGCACCACCTGGGAGGCCTGGATCTTGGAAACGTTCATGGGATACTGCATGGTATCGCCCACCAGACGCTCTCTGTATTCGGTCAGGGCCTTCTCCACATCGTCACCCTTTCCCTCCTTTGCCTTCACTCCGATGAAGGTCTCCACGAAGGTGCTGATCATGGGCATCTCGGCCACATAGGATTCGCACAGCTCCGGAGAAAGGACGATGACGTCGTTTAACATCTGGTCGTCCATGGGAGTGTTGGGGATGTAGCCCTCTCCATAGGCTTCTTTGATCTTATTTAAAACGTCGTCCAGGGATACGTTTACCGCGGCCTCGGTCTCCTGGCCGGCAGGCTCCTTGCCGGCAGAAGAGCTGGAGCAGCCTGTAAGGGAAGCAAAGGCCAGAGAAGCGGCCATGATAACTGCGGTCAACTGTTTTTTCTGTGTAAATTTTTTCATAAATTCAAAATCCTCCTTCAAATGCCACAATGAGTGGTGATATGGCCATTATAAGGGAGGACAGAAGAAAAAGCAATTTACAAATATATGAATAAGGTCTTACGAAATCTGGTCGGCGGAGTGGGAAAAATCGTTTTTATTCCTTCACCGCCGCCCTGGCAAAGTCTGTGACCACCAGGTCTTCATAAGGCACTCTGGCCGGAAGCTCTCCGGCTTCTTCCAGGATATTCTGGAGAAGATCAAAGCTTTCCTTTTCAAAGACCGTATCGGCCTTCCAGGTATCCTGGGCCTTATACCGCTCCACAATGGCTGTCAGGGCGGCCTCGTCTGTTTCTTTAAACTGGGGTTTTATGGTTTTTGCGATTTCTGCGGATGTGTGGGAATTGACGTACTCCAGTCCCTTCTGGATGGCATTTGTGAATTTCTGTATGATTTCCGGATTTTTTTCAATATAGCTTTTCTTTGCACAATATGCCGTGTAGGGTACATAGCCAGAGCTTTCTCCCAGGGAAGCCGCCACATGGCCGTTTCCTTCCTGCTCCAGGGCAGTGGCAAATGGCTCGAACTCTACGGTGTAGTCTGCGTCGTTACTGGTAAAGGCGGCGGCAGTGAGGCCGAAGTTTATGCTCTGGTCGATGGAAAGATCTGTCTTCGGGTCGATGCCGTTCTTTTTTAAGATGTATTCAAAGACCATCTGGGGCATGCCGCCTGCCCTTCCTCCCAGGACCTTTTTCCCTTTTAAGTTTTCCCACTGGAAATCCGGCTCCGGTTCCCGGCCCACCAGAAAGTTCCCGGCCCTCTGGGTCAGCTGGGCAAAGTTTACGGCGTAGTCGGCTTCTCCGTTGGCATAGGTATAGACAGAGGCCTCAGAGCCCATGAAGCCGATGTCGGCTTCTCCGGATACCAGAGCCGTCATGACCTTATCGGCACCGCCTCCGTTGACCAGGGTCACGTCCAGTCCCTCTTCATCAAAATATCCCAGCTCAATGGCGGCGTACTGGGGCGCATAGAAGATGGAATGGGCCACTTCGTTTAAGGTGATGGGCGTTTTGCCGGATGCGTTTTTCTGACAGCCGGTGGCTGTGGCAAGGACCAGGCATCCTGCCAGGATCCCGCAGACGATTTTTTTCATGATTTCCCTCCCGGAAAAATGCTATGGTTTATTGTATGGGATCTTCCTGTCCAGGGTTCCGTCGGATTTCAGACATGAGAAAAACTGGGCATTTTCAAGGAAGCTTCCCGGAAAATGCCCAGATGAAATGAAGTTTAAATTTTTACATCAGCTTTTCTTATATAATACCCGGATAGAATTTAATACGCAGAGCATGGCCACGCCGGAATCGGCAAATACGGCCATCCACATGGAGGCAAAGCCTGCCAGCCCCAGGATCATGACCAGGACCTTTACGGCCAGGGCGAAGACCACGTTCTGGGCGGCGATGGCCCCGGTCTTTTTTGCAATGCGGATGGATTCGGGAATGGCTTCCATGCTGGAGGTCATGTAGACCACGTCGGCGGCCTCGATGGCTGCGTCGGCTCCGCTGCCCATGGCGGCGCCCACGTCGGCTCCGGCCAGCACCGGCGCGTCGTTGATGCCGTCGCCTACGAACATGGCGTTTCCGGCTTCCTTCCGGAGATTCTGTAAAAGATCCAGCTTATCGCCGGGAAGGAGCTTTGCATATACCCGGTCGATGCCGGTGGAGGAGGCCACGGCGTTTGCAGCGGCTTCGCTGTCTCCGGTGAGCATGGCCGTCTGGATCCCCATTTTCTTAAGGGATGCGATGGCAGCGGACGCCTCCGGTTTTATGGTATCGGAAATGGAAATGGAGCCGGCATATACGCCGTCCTTTGCCAGCAGGACCATGGTGGAGCCGGAGTCTTCCTTAAATCCGGCAAGATCCACCTGGTTTTCCTCCAGAAGTTTCCGGTTTCCGCAGAGGAGCACGCCTGCAGAGGTGACGGCACGGATCCCCTTTCCCGGGATCTCAGCCAGGTCCCTGGGCGTTTCCACGGAAAGGGACTGGTCTCTGGCAGCCGCCAGGATGCTGATGCCGATGGGATGGGTGGAGGCGGTCTCACAGGCAGCGGCCAGGGCCAGAAGCTCTTCTTTTTTCATGGAGCCGGAGGGGGATACGGTCTGTACTACAAAGTTTCCTTTGGTGATGGTCCCGGTTTTATCCATGACCACGACCTTTACATTCTTTAAGGCCTCCAGAGCGATCCCGCCTTTAAAAAGGATCCCCTTTCTGGATCCGGCTCCGATGCCGGAGAAGAAGGACAGGGGAACGCTTAAGACCAGGGCACAGGGACAGCTGATGACAAGGAAGGTCAGGGCTGTGTAGACCCAGTGGTTCCAGTCTCCTGTAAAGAGAGACGGGAGGATGGCGGTGGCGGCAGCCAGGGCTACTACCACAGGGGTGTAGATCCGGGCGAATTTGGTGATGAACCGTTCCACCTGGGGCTTCTGGGCGGCGGCATTTTCCACAGAATCCAGGATCCTGGTGACCATGGATTCAGAAAGCTCTTTTTCCACCCGGAGCTTTAAGAGGCCGGAGGTGTTGACACAGCCGGATAAAACGGAGCTGCCCTCTCTGACGGCCACCGGAACCGGCTCGCCGGTGATGGGGGAGGTATCCAGACGGCTTTCTCCCTCAACGATCACACCGTCCAGGGGGATCCGGTCGCCGGGGCGTACCTGGATCACCTGGCCGATGCGGGCAGACTCGGCAGGGATCTCCCGGATGGAGCCGCCTTCGTCCAGGAGCACGGTTTCCGGACGGAGATCCACAGCGTCCATGATCTGGCTGCGGCTCTTTTCCACAGCCCGGTGCTCAAAGGCCTCGCCGATGCGGTAAAACAGCATTACGCCCACGGCTTCTCCGTATTCCCGGATCACAAAGGCTCCCAGGGTCGCCAGGCTCATAAGGAAGTTTTCATCCATGACGTGACCGGTCTTCATGTTTTTAAGGGCGGTAAAAAGCACGTCCTTCCCCAGGATCAGGTAAGCGATCACAAAGCAGACAATGGAGACGCCGGGCATGGGGCCGGCGAGAAGAGAACCGGCGATGAACAGTCCGGCTCCGGCCAGGATCTCAGGAAGATCGCTGGAATGCTTCTCATTATGAACGTCTTTCTGACGTTTTCCCTCCTCCCGGACCGTGATCCGGGTACCGGGCTCGATCTTATCGGCGATCTCCTGCATTTTGGGAAGGAGGGCCGTACCGGCAGAGGAATAGACCCGGAGCTGCCTGGTGGCAAAGGTGAGGACGGCGTCGTCCACCTCCGGGAGCTCCTTTATTTTCGCCTCGATCTTGGCGGAGCAGTTGGCGCAGTCGATATTTTCCAGGTTGTAGACCACATACGGGGCCTTGGGATTTCTGGATCTGACCTCGATCACTGTGCCGGGCTCGATCTTATCAGCGATCTCCTGCATTTTGGGAAGGAGAGCCGTGCCGGCGGAGGAGTAGACCCGGAGCTGTCTGGTAGCAAAGGTGAGGACGGCGTCGTCCACCTCCGGGAGCTCCTTTATTTTCGCTTCGATCTTGGCAGAGCAGTTGGCGCAGTCAATGTTTTTCATCACATAGACCGTACAGGGGGAGCCTGGGGCATTGTGGTGTCCATGGCTGTGGGAGTGCTCGTGGGAATGTCCGTGTTCGTGGTTGTGCTCATGTCCGCAGCCGCAGGAGCACTGTCCGTCATGGGAGTGCTCGTGAGAATGTTCGTGGGAATGTCCGTGTTCGTGGTTGTGTTCATGTCCGCAGCCGCAGGAGCATTGCCCGTCATGGGAATGCTCATGACTATGCTCATGGGAATGTTCCTGCTCATGTACGTGCTCGTGGCCGCAGCCGCACCCCTCATGGCCGCAGCTGTTTTCTGCAGGATCTTCCGGTCCGTGCAGATGTTTGTTCTCTTCCATAATTATGCCCTCCGGATGTCTTTTTTTAGATTAGTCAGGATCAACATATGAATAAGTGTTCATATATTGATGATAATATAGACGAGTAAAAAAATCAAGAGGAAAATAAAAAAATCCCGGGGAAATTTCCAGAAAAAACCGGAAACTCCCGGGAGGGCACGGGGCGGCCAGAAAGAGGGAATGCACAGGACACGGAGCGGCCCGGAAAGATCATGCCGCAAAAAAGGACCGGGCCAGGGAAAGGACGGCGTCGCTGGACATGCGGGCGATCTCCTCCTCGGTCTGGGGCATTCCGTTGTCCAGCCATTTTTTAATGATCCCGATAAGGCCATAGGTGATAAATTCAAAAAAGTATTCGGAATCGGCCGTCTGACAGGCGGGATACAGCCGCTCGATGAGCGCGCCGCCGTTTTTACGGATCAGTTCCTTAAATTTAGTCACAAATTCATTGGAAACGTTGTTTTCAAACAGATTTTTGCAGATCTGTTCATTTTCCACGATGTAGTGGACGATGGGGAGCAGCACCGGCATCAGGCCGTTTCCCGGCCTGGAGGGCATATAGGCGGTGATCATCTCCTGGAAGTCCTCCAGCACTCCGTTTTCCATGGCAGTCAGAAGATCGTATGTATCGGAGTAGTGGAGATAGAAGGTACCCCGGTTTAAGTCAGCCCGTTCTGTGATGTCCTTGATGGTGATGTCCTTAAACGCTTTTTCAGACATAAGCTGTACCAGGCTCTCTTTTAAAAGTTTCTGGGTCCGGCGGACGCGCCGGTCTTCTTTGGGATTTCTCATGGATTTTCCTCCATTTTTGACATATTAAAATTTCCGTGTTCATTAAACAGCAAAACATTAAAATACTAATGATTGCATCCGGTCCTGCGGTATATTATAATACATCCCAGAAGGAAAATCAACAGTATGTATGATAAACATATTTAAAACTAATAACAAAAAAATAATGAGGAATGAAAGCTATGTTGAAAAAAATGGCCCATTTTATTGTTCAAAGAGGAAGGATCATTGAAAAATTCTTTATTGCCATGACCATTCTCTGCGCCGTCTGTTACCCGTTTGTGGGCGTCAACTATGATCTGAGCAAGTATCTTCCAGATTTTGCCCCCACCAAGCAGGCGCTGGATGTGATGGAGCAGGAATTCGGTTATCCCGGCATGGCCCGGATCATGGTAAAGGACGTGACCCTGCCGGAGGCCCGGACCATCCGCCAGAGGATCTCACGGGTGGATGGCGTGGACCTGGTGGTAGGTCCGGACCTGGCCGCCAATGTTTATTCCACAGATGCCTTTATAAAGAACAGCCTGACAGACCGGTTCTATAAAGATGGGAACGCGGTATACCAGATCATTTTTGAGGACGGGGATTCAGACGCCTCCACCCATAAGGCCATAAACGAGATATACGGCATTGTGGGAAAAGACAGGGGATGCTTTGCCGGGAGCGCCGTTTCCAGTAAGGAGCGTCAGGAATCCATTACCCGGGAGATCGCCATGGCCATCGGAATGGCAGTGGTGATCATCTGGCTGATCCTGACCCTGACCACCACCTCATGGTTTGAGCCGTTCCTGTTTATCCTGGTCATGGCAGTGGCCATCGTGCTGAACATGGGCTCCAACATCATGTTCGGCAGGATCTCCTTCTTTACATTCTCCACAGCGGCGATCCTGCAGCTGGCGGTGTCCATGGACTATTCTATTTTCCTTTTACATACGTATACGGCCATCAAACAGTCGGGAGTGGATTCACGTCCGGCCATGGAGGCCGCCATCGAGAAATCCTGCAGCTCGATCCTGGCCAGCGGCGCGACCACCATCGTGGGCTTCCTGGTCATTGCGCTGATGAAATTTACCATTGGCAGGGATGTGGGCTTCGTCCTTACCAAGGGGATCGTATGCAGCCTGGTGACGGTCCTGTTTCTGATGCCCACGCTGATCCTGCGGTTCGATAAGAAGATCGAGAAAACAGCCCACAGATCCTTCCTTCCGCCGCTGGACGGCCTGGGAAAGCTGATGTACAGGATCCGGATCCCGGTGCTGGCAGCAGCGGCCTTCTGTGCGGTCCCCTGTTACTTTGGACAGTCCATGAACTACTTTTATTACGGGGACGACGCCCTGGGCTCCGGTCCAGGCACCCGGGTCTATGAGGACTCCCGGGCCATCGAGGACGTGTTTGGAAAGTCCAATGTGATCATCGCCATGGTGCCCAACGGGAACGTCATAAAAGAGCGCAGGCTGACAGAGGAGCTGGAGGACCAGGAATTTATCGACTACGCCCTGTCCATGGCCGGGACTCTTCCCCAGGGGATCCCGGAAAGCTTTCTGCCGGAATCCGTTACAAAGCAGCTCCGGACCGGCTCTTACGCCAGGATCCTGATCTCCATGGAGAACAGGGAGGAGAGCAGCTACTCCTTCCAGTGCAGCGAAAAACTGACGGAGATCGTGAAAAAATATTATCCAGAGGACTCCTATGTGATCGGCATGACGCCCACCACCATGGATATCCGGGATATCCTGACCGACGATTACAACCGGGTATCCATCATTTCTCTGGCAGGAGTGGCCCTGGTGGTCATGCTGACCTTCCATTCGGTGATGGTGCCGGTCCTGGTCATCATCCCCATTGAGGTGGCCATTTACTTAAATATGACGATCCCCTATATCATTGGCGACAGCATGGTCTATATCGGCTACATCATCGTAAGCTGCTTACAGCTGGGAGCCACCATTGATTACTCGATCCTTATGACAAACAACTATATGGAGTTCAGAGAGACCATGGGAAGCCGGGATGCGGCGGTCACAGCCATTGCCAAAAGCGCCATCTCCATCCTTACGTCCGGCGGGATCCTGACGGTGGTGGGGTATCTCCTTTATTTTACCTCCTCCATCCAGGCCATTTCCCAGGTGGGACGGCTGGTGGGAAGGGGCGCGCTGCTTTCTATGCTTCTGGTGCTTTCGCTGCTTCCGGCGCTTCTGGCTGCCTTTGATAAGCCCATCCGGTGCCAGCAGCAGAGGGCAGTGGAACGAAGGGCGCGGAGAATGGCGCGGCCGGGAAAACAAACATGCAGGGAGGGACAGGAATGAAAGGAATGGATAAAAAGATAAAGAGAGCCGTCAGCGGGACCCTGGCGGCAGTGATGACGGCGTCTGCCGGGATCGCCAGCTTCGGCGCGGCCGGAGTTCCGGTCTGCGACGAGGCCATGTACGTGACCATGGACCCCTACGGAGGCATATCGGAAGCCAGTGTGGTGAAAAGCTATGAGCTTCATGGGGCCAGGGAGATCACAGACCGGGGCACCTACCAGGCGGTCCATAACATGACCGGGATGGAGGAGCCGGAGGTGGACGGGGATACGGTGACCTTCCGTCTTCTGGAGGAACCAGAGAACGACAGGTTCTATTTTGAAGGCCGCATGGAGCCGAAGGAGGTTTCGGGGACCCTTCCCTGGGATATCACTGTGTCCTACCGTTTAAACGGCGTGGAGCGGAGGCTGGAAGAGCTGGCCCATGAAAAGGGCGTCTTAAAGATCTCCATTGACGCGGTGCCCAACGCTGGTACCAGCGAATATTTCAGAAATAATATGACCATGGAGATCGCCGCCGTGGTGGACATGGACCAGAACCTCAGCGTGGAGGCTCCGGGGGCCCAGATCCAGTCCATCGGCAGCATGAAGACCGTGCTGTTTATGGTGATGCCAGGAGAGGAGCAGCATTTTGAGCTGGAGATCGGAAGCAATGACCTGGAGTTTTCCGGCCTGCTGTTTCTCATGGCTCCGGTGACCATCAGCCAGCTGGAGCGGCTGGAGGATCTTAGGAAGGCCAGGGACACGGTGAAGGATTCGGCAGACGCCATCGGGGACAGCCTGGACGTGATCCTGGACAGCCTGGACGGACTCCAGGGAGGCCTGGGGAGCACGGTGGAGGGCCTGGGACAGCTGGACCGGTCCCGACAGATCCTTTCAGACGCCAAGGGAGGGATCTATGTGGACGCCGACCAGGCCCTGGCTCTTTTAAAGGAGCTGTCTGACCGGGGGATCCCATTCCCGGCCTATGTGGAGGAGGCCAGGAAGGCCCTGGAGGATATGAATGGGGAATTAAATGCCATGAACACCTCGGTCCAGGTCCTGGACGACCAGCTGGAGAGCCTGGGCTATGGGCTTAAACATGTGACCATGGATTTAAACGATACCGCAGATCTTCTCTATGATACCCGCCATGATGTGGGAGATCTGGAGGATGGGCTGGCAAGGCTCAGAAAGGATCTGGAGGAGCTGAAGGAGAAAAAAGAGGCCGTCAGGAAGCGGGTGGCAGAGCTTAAGAAGGTGATCGCCAGATTAAAGGAGCTCCAGGAGCAGATCCAGGGCCATGGAGACGTTCTGGGGATCTCCGACCAGGAACGGGAGGAGCTGATGGAGCAGCTTTCCGGATTCTGCGACGGCTTTGCGGATGAGGGCTGGGAGAAGTATGAAGCGATTACAGCCAGCGGCTCCGACGCGGTCGGGGATGCTCTCGGAGACCTGGCCGGCGTGGGAACCGAGATCGCCGGAAAAGGGCTTTCCAGGCTGATCGGGGCCCTGGAGGCCCTGGTGGGAGCGGCTGAAAAGCCATCCAGGCTGGAATCCATGATCGGATCTGTGACCCAGTCCATTTCCACCCTGGAGCATATCATTTACCGGGTACACCGGGACGGGGAATCTCTGGAAAACGTCCTGAGCGATACGGGCGATGTGGCCGACACCCTGAGGCATACAGCGGCCACGGGCCAGAGCATGGTGGAGCATGTGGACCGGCTCACCGGGATCTTAAATACGTATCACGGCACAGCCTCTGCATCCCTTAAGGATACGGGACTTCTGATCGACAGCGCCGTGCGGGGGACAGACGCCATGCACACCCTGCTTTCCAATGTGGAGGAAAGCCTTAAAAAAGCCGGAGAGCCTCTGGATGCAGGAACAAAAAAGACCATCGAGGGCTTAAGCTCCGCCCTTTCTGCGGCTCTTTCCGGGCTTTCTGAGACCGGAGTGATCCGGGATGCAAAAAATACCGTGGAGGATCTGGCCGATGAAAAATGGGAGGAATATACGGGAGAGGATATGACCATTCTCAATGCCGATATCCATGCAGAAAAGGTTTCCTTTACCTCCGGGGAGAATCCGGAGCCCCAGAGCCTCCAGATCATCCTGCGGACAGAGGGGACAAAGGAAACGGAGGAAGACAGCGTACCGGCCATGAGCGAGGATTTCCAGGCTGAGGGAAACATCTTCCAGCGTCTCTGGAGCATCCTGGTGCGGATCGCAGAGGCCGTGGCCGGAGTTTTCCGGGGATAGTGGAGAAATGTAAGGAGTCCGTAAGCAAACGTTAAAATATGGAAGGGGGAATTCTGGTATAATGTCCAAAGATCCAGAGAAAGGAGGGCGCATGGAATTTATGAAAAACAATGAGAACCAAAGACAGAAAGCGGCCGCCTCCCGCTTCTCCATCGTCCAGGGAGATATCACAACGCTTGCTGTGGACGCCATTGCCAACGCGGCCAATACCAGCCTTCTGGGCGGAGGCGGAGTGGACGGCGCCATCCACCGGGCGGCAGGTCCGGAGCTTTTGGCAGAATGCCGGACCCTGGGCGGCTGTGCCACCGGCCAGGCAAAGCTCACCAACGGTTACCGGCTTCCAGCCCATTTCGTGCTCCATACGCCGGGGCCTGTCTGGAACGGCGGAGGAGACGGAGAGGAAGCTCTGTTAAAAAGCTGTTACGAAAGCTGCCTTAAGCTGGCGGCAGAGAATGGATGCAAAACCGTGGCCTTTCCGTCCATCAGTACGGGGATCTATGGATTTCCCCTGGAGAAGGCCGCTCCCATCGCCGTGGGGACCATTCTCCGGTTTTTGGAGGACCACCAGGATATGGAGGTGCAGATGGTCTGCTTTGACGGCCGGACCAGGGCCGCTTATGAGGAGGCGTTTAAGGACTGGGGATAAACGGAGGGAGGAGGAAGGAAAATGGGAATTCTTGGAAATGTTTTATGGTTTATTTTTGGAGGGGCCATCGGGGGCCTAAGCTGGTGCCTGACGGGCTGCCTCTGGTGCATCACTGTCATTGGGATCCCGGTGGGGCTCCAATGCTTTAAGCTGGCGTCCTTAAGCTTTTTCCCTTTTGGGAAGGAGGTTCGGTACGGCGGAGGCGCAGGCTCCTTTCTTCTGAACGTGATCTGGCTTCTGGTATCGGGGCTTCCCCTGGCCCTGGAGCATGTGGCTATGGGCCTGCTCCTCTGTGTGACCATTCTGGGGATCCCCTTCGGTCTCCAGCAGTTTAAGCTGGCAAAGCTGGCTCTCCTGCCCTTTGGGGCAGAGGTGGTCATCCTGTGATCAGACTGGAACGGAAAAAGCCGTCCGGCTTCCGGCCGGAGTACGTTTTCACACGTATTCCGGAGAGGGAAGCCGGACGGCTTTTTATATGGCAGGATCCTGCCATGCAGAAGCTACATGGCTGCGGGCATGAATACATTGATGCCGGGGCCGATGGGAAGGTCTAAAAGCATCCAGGCAACCAGTAAGAGGATCCAGAAGACCTCCAGGATCACGGCTACCATCAGGTTGCAGGAGATGATCTGGCCGATCTTTAAGTTCTTATCGTACTTGGCCTGGGCCACGCTTAAAAGCATCCAGAGATAAGCGGAGGTGGGGCCGAACAGGTTTCCGGCGGAGTCGCCCAAACGGTAAATGATCTGGGTAAAGCCAGGATGGTAGTCCAGCAGCAGGAACATGGGAACGAAGATGGGAGCGAAGATCGCCCATTTTGCGGAGCCGGAGCTGAAGAATACGTCCACCAGGGTTACGAGGATGATGAAGCCGATGCACATGGGGATCCCCGTAAAGCCGATGCTTTCCAGGAAATCCGCGCCTGCAATGGCGGACATGGCTCCCAGGTTGGTCCAGGAGAACAGGCCCTGGAACTGTCCGCAGAAGAAACAGAAGCCCACGTAGGTACCCATGGCAGCCATCTGTTTTACAATGGCCTTATGGATGTCCACCAGACCCTTAAAGTTTCCGGAGGCATAGCCGTAGGAAACACCCGCGATGACGAACAGAAGGAAGATAATGGGGATCAGGCCCTTTAAGAACGGAGAACCGATGAGGCCGCCGTCTTCGGCTGCAATGACTCCTGTGAAGAACAGGACCAGCAGACAGGCCACATAGACCAGGGTCGAGATCCCGGAGGCCCGGAGCCCCTTTTTCTCAGACGGAGTCAGGTCTTCCATTTTTTCCAGTTCGCCGTGGTAAACGCCGAATCTGGGCTCCACGATCTTCTGTACAAGGATTCCGATAACGACTACACAGAGAACAGTGGAAGCGATCTTAAAGATCCAGTTGCAGGTCACGTCCACGGTAAAAGCGGAATCTCCCATAAAGGAAGCCAGGGTATCGTTGGTGATCCCCATAAGAAGTGTATCTGTACCGGAGATGACCGGATTGGCGGCGTAGCCCACCTGGGCTCCGATATAGCCGCAGATCATACCGGCCACCGGATGCTTTCCAACGCCCATGAAGGCCATGGCAGCCAGAGGCGGTACCATAACGCTGGCGGCGTCGGAGGCCAGGTTTCCGATGATGCCGATGAGCACGCATACATAGGGGACCAGGGCAGCGGGAACATTTTTCATGGAGCTTCTTAAAAGAGAATTGAGCATTCCGGCTTCCTCACAGATGCCGGTACCGATGGTCATGGTAAGCACAAGACCAAGGGGGGCGAAGCCGGTGAAGTTTTTCACCATATTGTCCAGGAACCAGAGAAGGCCTTCTTTTGAAAAGAAGTTCTTTGACATGACGATCTCTCCGGTGGCCGGATTGGTGAGACTGGTTCCCAGGAAAGTGAAGATCGTTCCCAGGATGGCCACAATAAAGAACAGGAACACGAACAGCATGGTCGGCGGCGGCAGCTTATTGCAGACAGTCTCAACTCCGTCCATGAAACGGGCCAGCAACGGTTTCTTCTCTACGGTCTTTTCTTTCATGGCGTTTCCCCCTTTGTAATGGATTGAAAAAAGTATGTTGAATACTATACCATAATATCATATATTGTGCAAAAAATCCAGCGAAGTTTTCGATGTTTAGCGGATAATTAACGCATTATATTGAAAACATCCGGTTATAAAACAAAATCCGCAAACGATTCGGAATGTTATGAATGTTTTGAAACGGATCCGGAACATGGCACTGGCAGTCTTGAAAAAACGACGGGATTGTAGTAAAATTAACATTGTATGCAGCTGCGCAGAATGCGCTGGGACAGGCAACAGATTCAATAAGAAAAGGAGAATGAGATCCGTGTATATTACCGACGATATCATTTATGCAGGCGTCAACGACCACCAGGTGGATCTGTTTGAGGGACAGTATCGGGTCCCCAACGGAATGGCCTACAATTCCTATGTGATAAAAGATGAAAAAATTGCCGTTATGGATACGGTGGATGGAAAGTTCACCCATGAATGGCTGGACAATGTGGAGAAGGCCCTGGCAGGAAGAAAGCCGGATTATCTGGTGGTCCAGCATATGGAGCCGGATCACTCGGCTAATATCCAGAATTTTATGAAGGCCTATCCAGAGGCAGTGATCGTGGCCAATGCAAAGACCTTCTGTATGGTTGGGAATTTCTTCCGCTCCATGGATTTAGAAGGCCGGACCCTGGAGGTGAAAAACGGGGACAGCCTTTCTCTGGGAAAACATGTGTTAAATTTTGTATTTGCTCCCATGGTCCACTGGCCGGAGGTCATGGTGACCTATGACAGCACGGATAAGGTCCTGTTTTCTGCCGACGGCTTTGGAAAATTCGGGGCTCTGGATGTGGAAGAGGACTGGGATGACGAGGCGAGACGGTATTATATCGGGATCGTGGGCAAGTACGGGGCACAGGTGCAGAACCTGTTAAAGGCGGCCTCTGCGCTGGATATCCAGACCATCTGCCCCCTGCACGGACCGGTGTTAAAGGAAAATCTGGGCCACTACCTGGAAAAATACCATACCTGGTCTTCCTACGGGGTGGAAGACGACGGCGTGGTCATCGCTTATACATCCGTATATGGAAATACGAAAAAGGCGGCTGAGACGCTGGCAGCGAAGCTGACGGAAAAAGGATGCCCCAGAGTGGTCTTATGCGATCTGGCCCGGATGGATATGTCAAAGGCTGTGGAAAACGCCTTCCGTTACGGCAAGCTGGTACTGGCCACCACCACCTATAATGCCGATATTTTCCCCTTCATGCGGGAATTCATCGACCATCTGACGGAGCGGGGCTTTAAAAAGCGCACGGTGGGACTGATGGAAAACGGCTCCTGGGCTCCCATGGCAGCAAAGATCATGAAGGGAATGCTGGAGGGCTCCAAGGACATCACCTGGCTCAATACGACTGTAAAGATCACCTCCTCCTTAAGCGAGGATAATTTAAAGGAGATCGACACCATGGCCGAGGAGCTGTGCCGGGAGTACATCGCCAGATCCGATGAAAAGGCCAATAAGCACGACATGACCGCTTTATTTAAGATCGGCTACGGTCTTTATGTGGTCACCTCCAACGACGGGACCAGGGATAATGGCCTGATCGTCAATACGGTGAGCCAGCTGACGGATAATCCGTTCCGGGTGGCGGTGAACATCAATAAGGCCAATTATTCCCATCATGTGATCAAAAAGACAGGGATCTTAAACGTCAACTGCCTGTCTGTGGAAGCGCCCTTTGAGGTATTCCAGAATTTCGGCTTCCAGAGCGGACGGAACGTGGATAAATTTGAAAGCTGGGAGACCTGCCGGTCCGATAACGGCCTGGTGTTCCTTCCCAAGTACATCAACGCCTTCATGTCCTTAAAGGTGGAGCAGTACGTGGATCTGGATACTCACGGTATGTTCATCTGTACCGTTACAGAGGCCCGTGTCATGAGCGATAAGGAGACCATGACCTATACGTATTACCAGAAGAATGTGAAGCCGAAGCCGGAAACAGACGGCAAAAAGGGCTTTGTCTGCAAGATCTGCGGATACATTTATGAGGGAGATACCCTTCCCGACGACTATATCTGTCCCTTATGCAAGCATGGAGCGGCGGATTTTGAGCCCATCGGGTAAATATCAGGTTTTTCTTGCAATCTGGAAAAATCGTGGTATGATAATACCATGCACATCAGATGTGCCGGGGCCGCACAGAAGGGCGGAACTGTAAATTGAATATGGAAAAAGAGGGAGCTTGCCGCGGCAGGCTGAGAGGGAATGAAGGAACGATTCCGACCTGTTGAACCTGATACGGATAATGCCGGCGTAGGAATGAAGCGAGCCATTGGAGGAACTTATCCGTTTGGGATAGGTTCCTTTTTTTCATGTTTCTTTCCTCTTTTTCAAAAATCATGGAAGGAGAGCGGATATGGATTACACAACACAGATGGACGCGGCCAGAAAGGGGATCATTACCCGGGAAATGGAGCTGGTGGCCAGAAAAGAGAAGAGGACGGCGGAGGAGATCCGTCAGTGGGTGGCAGAGGGCCGGGCGGCCATTCCCTGCAACCGGGTCCATAAGGCCCTGGATCCCAACGGCATCGGCTCCATGCTGAAGACGAAGATCAATGTGAACCTTGGGACCTCCAGAGACTGCATGGATCTGGACACGGAGGTGGAGAAGGTGAACCGGGCCGTGGCCATGGGCGCAGAGTCGATCATGGATCTCAGCTCCTTTGGAGATACCCGCGTTTTCCGGAGACGGCTCACAGCAGAATGTCCGGCCATCATTGGTACTGTGCCCATTTACGATGCAGTGGTATATTATCACAAGGCCTTAAAGGAGATCACCACCGAGGAGTGGCTGGATATCGTCCGGATGCACGCGGAGGACGGCGTGGACTTTATGACCATCCACTGCGGCATCAACCGGTCAACGGCAAAGCGCTTTAAAGAAAACCGGCGTCTCACCAATATCGTTTCCCGGGGCGGCTCCATTATCTTTGCGTGGATGGAGATGACGGGGAAGGAAAACCCGTTTTATGAGCATTTTGACGACATCCTGGAGATCTGCCGGGAGTACGACGTGACCTTAAGCCTGGGAGACGCCTGCCGTCCGGGCTGTCTTAAGGACGCCAGCGATATTTCCCAGATCGAGGAGCTGGTGACCCTGGGAGAGCTCACAAGACGGGCCTGGGAAAAGGATGTCCAGGTGATCATCGAGGGGCCGGGCCATATGCCCTTAAACCAGATCGAGGCCAATATGCGGATCCAGCAGGAGATCTGCAAGGGAGCCCCGTTTTACGTTCTGGGACCGCTGGTGACCGACGTGGCCCCAGGATATGACCATATTACGGCAGCCATTGGAGGAGCCCTGGCAGCAGCGGCAGGCGCGTCCTTCCTCTGCTATGTGACTCCGGCGGAGCATTTAAGACTTCCTAATGTGGAGGATGTAAAGGAGGGGATCATCGCGTCCCGGATCGCTGCTCATGCGGCGGATATCGCCAAGGGGATCCCGTCGGCCATGGACTGGGACAATGAAATGAGCCTGGCAAGAAAAAATCTGGACTGGGAGAAGATGTTTTCCCTGGCCATTGATCCGGAAAAGGCCAGACGGTACCGGGCAGAGGCAAAGCCGGAGAAGGAAGATACATGTTCCATGTGCGGGAATTTCTGCGCGGTAAAGAATATGAACCGGATCCTGGACGGAGAGATCGTAAATATTTTTGAAGAGTAGGGGGAGAGGATCATGAAGATTTCTTTGAAAAAAACAGTAACAGCGGCCATGCTGGCGGCGCTGACCGTGGCGTTATCGAGCTTTTATATCCCCATCGGGGTATCCAAATGCTATCCCATCCAGCATATGGTGAACGTTTTGTGCGCTGTATTTTTAGGCCCCGGCTACGGAGTCATGGCGGCCTTCTGTACCTCCCTGATCCGGAACCTCATGGGGACCGGAAGTCTCCTGGCCTTTCCGGGGAGCATGGTGGGGGCGCTGCTCTGCGGAATCTTGTATGAGAAAACGGGAAAACTGCTGCCCACATACCTGGGAGAGGTAATTGGAACAGGAATCCTGGGCGGGATGCTCTGTTACCCGGTGGCAGTGGTCCTCATGGGAAAAGAGGCGGCGCTTTTTACGTATGTGATGCCCTTCCTTATGAGCACCTGCTGCGGGACCATCATGGCTGCGGCCTTTGTGGGAGTGCTGGAAAAGAGCCATGTGATCTCTTATATCCGGGGAGTTATGGGGGACGCATAAAGCAGGGGAAAACGATCTGGAAAATGTGCGGAAATCCTGGAAAACTTTACGGCATCCATTGACACCCGGGGGGGTATGATAAGATGAGAACGTATACATCAGAACCTGGGAACTGCATGTAATGTGTACATTCTGCGGAGAACGGACCGGGTGTATGCAGGGAATGATCTCTGAGACTGGCAGATCCGGTAATACAGGAAAATGCCGGAATATGCTGGGAAGGGAGTGAAAAAAGTAAAGAAAGGCAGGAATGTAAAATGCACATGAAAACAAAATGGCTGAAGCGCCTGACCGCCGCAGCCCTCAGCATCGGCATGGCATTCGCACCGGCAGTTGCCGGGTCCGGACTGACCTATGCAGATGTGAAGGCTCCGGAGCGGGACAGCAGGATTATGGCAGCCTCCGGTTCGGAAGCGACTCCGGGTGATGCGACACCCAGTAATGTAAGCGTTAACTTTACCGAAGAATCAAAGACCGTAACATTTGGAGACGAATTTACCGTGCGGGTCGTAACAAGCCCTGCGAATGCTGAGGTAAAGTGGGGGTATGAAAATGAGGACGTTATTGCCTTTGCAGACCCGGCAGAAAATTATGATCCGCAGGTAAGCCATGGGGAGATGACGTATAAGGCGGTTGGAGCAGGATCCAGTGAGATCTATGTTAAGATCTATGACCCCGCCTATGAGGACCTTGAATCCGCAGAGGACGTTCTGAAGGTAACTGTAAATAAACTCAAGCTTGAATTAGAAACCAGCAGCTTATCATTAGAAGTATCTAAGCAGCAGAAACTTCCATTAACAACAAAGGTTCCGGCAGGAACGATTCTCAACTGGTCTTCTGATGAAGAGTCTGTGGCAAAGGTTGACCAGTCTGGTAATGTGACTGCTGTGGCAGAGGGAACTGCAACGATCACTGTTTCAGCAGATCACTGTGAGCCGGCTTCCTGTACAGTAACCGTAGGAAAAACTCCGGAACCGGCCATAACAGAGCTTAAGCTTGAACCCTCTGAGCTTCTTCTTACAAAGGGCAGCAAGGGGACGCTGAAGGTGACCAACAAACCGGAGAATACAGAGCTCAAATGGGCTTCCGCAGACCCGGAGCTCGCTGCAGTGGAGAATGGTGTTGTAACAGCCCTGGCAGCAGGAGAGACTACGATCACTGTAAGCGGAGAGAACTGCAAAGAGGCATCAGCTGTTGTTACTGTAACGGAAGAAACAGGAGCTGTCCTGGAAGGCGACAGTGAGGTAACTGTTTCTGTAAACAAGGCTGCAGTTGAAGTCTCCAGGGAGAATCTTCCGGATTCTGTAACTGCCCAGCAGCTGGCAGACGCTAAGAATGCGGCAGTAGACGCGGCTCTGAACAGCGTGAAGAATAATACAGCAGTTCTGGAGCCTGCCGAAGGCTTAAAGGAGGCTGTGAATGTTAAGTTTCCGGAAGGCTATAAGGGCGTAAGCCGTGTGGATTCTGAGCTGAAGGATATGGAAATGATCGCGGAAATGGCAGACGGCAAGCTTGTGGTACGTCCCAGCAGGCTGGTTTACGATGCATCCGTGGCCATGGACGTGTTTGACGAGAATGGAAACTTGAAGACTCCCGACCGAAAGGTTGTCAACAGCGAGTTGGATGGATATGTCACCTTCCGTCTTGCTGTCCCGAAGACCGTGACAGAAAAATATGCCCAGATCGTTCATAAGAGCGCGGGCTATTCCGATTCCAGTATCAGCAATCTCGAGATCCAGAACAAAGGTACAGACAACGCCTATATTTCCGTTAAAGTCCGCCACTTCAGCGAATTTGACGTAACATTTACAAACTCCAGAGTAAGCACTGGCTCCTCCGGAAGTTCCGGCGGCAGCGGCGGAAGCAGATCCTATAAGGCTCCCACAGAAGGAACATGGGTGAAGGATGCCGCAGGCTGGTGGTATAAATTCCCGAACCACACCTGGCCGGCAAACTGCTGGACCCAGCTTACCTGGAACGGCGTGAGCCAGTGGTACCGCTTCAATGAGGCTGGTTACATGGTAGCTGGCTGGTATCTGGATACGGATGGAAACTGGTATTTCTTACATAACGTATCCGATGGTACCCAGGGTCATATGTACACTGGATGGCATCAGATCGAAGGCAAGTGGTACTATTTCCGCGAGAACGCAGGCGGCCCCGTAGTCTCCCTGGTCGTGAATGGGACCACACCGGACGGCTACACTGTAGACGCCAGCGGCGCATGGATCCAGTAGCCTGAACTGAATAAGATGGAAAGAAAGTGCTCCGGTCATATGGCTGGAGCATTTTTTATTTGATAGGAAATTCCTATCAAATAAAAAAGCACTTCGTGCAGAATCGCACTGCGGCGGTATGGAATTTCGTCGCAAATGCGACCCGCCGCAGGCGGAGAATCCTGCAAGAGCAGGATTCTTTTTTAACTTTAGAAACGGATTTTAGCGGTAGTATACGGTATCCCTCATGGTAAAGGAGCCCTCATTGGAGAATTTGATGCTTCTGGAATGGAGGGAGTCTTTATATTCCAGGGAATTTACCTTTTTGAAGCTGTAGATCCCATCAAAGGAGCCGTCTTCATCATAGTACATACCCACCAGGCTGTCGTCAGCGCCCAGATTTAACTCCATATAATCGCCGTCTTCAGAAGTATAAGTTCCGATCAGATCGTAGGCATCATATTCATAGGAAGCTTCACCGGAGTTCTCTCCATCTTCCTCATCATTTCCAGCGTTTTCTTCCAGGTTGAACTGGAGCTGTACGCCTCCGTCCACGATCCAGGCCCCGTCCTTATTGACCTGGTAGTTATCCGGTGTGGTCGTGTCTGAGAGCATGTAGCCGTCGTTTCCAAAGTAATAGCATTCAAAGGTACCGTCCTTATTTCCGTCCAGCCATTTCCATTCGGCTGCGGGATTGGAGCCGTCGTCGTTGAGCCACCACCAGCCGGTGTCATTGGATTTCCATTCTCCTGCAAAGGCGGTGAGACCTGCGGCTGCGGTCATTGCTGTGGTTAAGACCAGGGTCATGATTTTTTTCTTCATATTAAAATCCTCCTAAAGCTATGTAAGTTTGTGTTTCATTTTCTTATAGCATCATAGTAACAAAGGTATGTGTAGAAATTGTGAAATCTTTTAGGAAAAAATGGGAGATTTATGTGGCAAATTTATGGCAGATTTGCTATGCTGTATGTGGAATAAATTTTTATAGGAGGATACAGATGGAATATAAGGTTTCAGAACAGGTACGCCAGAAATTTGACGCCCTTGTAAAAGACGAAAAGGTTCAGAAGGCACTGAAGTTTATGGAAGAAGACCAGGATGCGGTCATCGACCGTCAGATCGAGCTGACCCTGATCCCTGCCCCCACCTACCATGAGCAGAAGAAGGCAGAACGTATGCTGGAAATGTTTAAGGAAGAGGGACTTTCCGACTGTCACATTGACGAATACGGCAACTGTGTGGGGATCCGTAAGGGCACCGGCGGCGGAAAAACGACCCTGGTGGAAGGCCATATGGATACTGTATTCGCCCTGGATACGGAGCTTAAGATCGTCCGGGAGGACGGCTTTATCAAATGCCCCGGAATCGTAGACGATACAAGAGGCTGTGCGGCCGTTCTTTCCACGATCCGGGCTTTAAACGCCGCCGGGATCCAGACAAAGGGTGATATCCACTTTGTGGGAACGGTACAGGAGGAAGGAACCGGCGCTTTAAAGGGAATGAAGTATTATGTGGACCATCATCCGGAGCTGGAGGCCAGCATTTCCGTGGACGGACCCGGCTACCAGGAGATCACTTATGAGGCCACAGGCATCCAGACGTATGAGGTGAACTTCAACGGAATCGGCGGCCATGCGTGCGGCATGTTTGGAAAGGTGGCAAACCCGCTCCATGCGGCGGCCAGAGCCATTGCCAAGATCTCGGAATTCCGTGTTCCCGCAGACCCCATGACGACATTTGCAGTGACCAACTTCCATGCGGGAAGCTTTGAGGCGGTCCATGCCATCGTTCCCACAGCCCAGATCCGCTTTAACTTCCGTTCCAATTCCCAGGAGGAACTGGAGAAGCTCCGTGACCGGATCTTTGCCGCCATCGACGAGGCATGTAAGGAGGAGACAGACCGCTGGGGCATGGATACCATCACATATGAAGTGAAGCATATCTGTGACGTCAACGCCGGTCATCAGGATTCCCACGCGTCCATCGTGGAAGGAGCCATGGCGGCGGCAGAATTCCTTGGCTGTGCAGAGCCGAAGCTTGGAAACGGCGGCTCCACCAACTGCAACCGGGCCCTGGAAGCCGGACTTCCGGCGGTCTGCCTGGGAGGCGGCTGTGATTATGACTGCCAGTGCCATACCCTGGACGAGCAGTTTAAGGTGGAGGATGCCTTCAAGGGCTGCCAGCAGACGCTCCTCATGACTCTGCTCTGCGCCGGAACAGAAATGACGGAAAGCATCATTTAGCTTGCGCCGCCAGGCAGAAGGAAGTATTCTGATAAGGCTGGTATATTATAGGAAAAGAGGGAGATACAGATGGAAAAGAACAGCACTGAGTTTATGCAGCAGGTATATGATCTGGCAACCGGAGCCTATAATCCTGGAAGCAGCATCGTGGCAGAGAATGCCTTTGTGGAAAATGTGTTCAGCGAGGGCTCTGTCTGTGCAGAGGCTTACAGGGAGGTGTATGCCGCTGGAGAGCGCCTGTGCAGACGTCTGGGCGTGCAGTTCGGCGACGATGTGGACGTGGAGGCCATTGTGGACAACATGATGGAGATCCAGAGGGAGATCGGCCTTAAGATGTACGAATACGGCTGGTATTTTGCCAAAGGCGGAGACGGGATCCATAAGGTATAGGAGTGTGCCATGGCTTTTTTGGAGGATCTGAAGGGATTTTACGGAACTGGCGAGAAAAACCGGGCGGGTCAGAGCCTGGAGGAATTTCTGGACAGGTATGATCCCAAAAAATATGACTGTCCCAGCTGTACCACGGATATTGTGGCGGTACAGTGTGATGAGCCGCTCCGGTCCTGGGGGCAGCCCTTAAAGCTTCTTCTTGTCAAACGGGGCAATCATCCAAGCATTGGCTGGTATGCCACGCCGGGCGGCTTTGTGGAGCTTAAGGAGGATCTTTATGAGGGTGCGGCCAGAGAGCTTCAGGAGGAGACCGGAGTGACGGGACTTCCGCTCCAGCAGCTTCGTACCTGGGGCGCTTATGACAGGGATCCCCGGTGGCGGGTGATCACGACCTCGTTCCTGGCTCTGGCGGAAGGCGATCTGCCGGTGAGGGCCGGCGACGATGCGGCGGATGCGCTGTGGATGGATGTGTCGCTCCGTCTGGTCTCGGAGGAGGACGGGCAGCAGCGGAAGGAGATCTGGGAGCTTTGCCTGGACCATGAAGAACGGAAGGTCCATGTGGCGGCCCGGGTAGAGCGTACATATTTCCCGGACGCCGTGCTTCCCAGGGAAAGGTACAGGCTCCTGTGGGCGGACGGCCTGGCTGTGGACCACGGCTGCATCATCACCCAGGCGCTTCTTTACCTGAAGGAGCGCCTGGAGGAGAGGACAGGCGGAAAGACAGTCCGTTAAATAGAAAACCGGCATGTGATCCCAAAAGGAACGCATGCCGGTTTTTCTGATGGTTTAAGGCTTTATGCGGGCGGCCGCGCCTGGCTGCCGGTAAAGATATCTGGGAAGCCCGTTTTCCATAATCCGTTCCGGTTCACCCTGGATCAGCGGCAGGATATAGGGAAGGAAGCTGTCTGTTACGTCAGAACCGCCCTCAGAGATCCATTCTGCCGGAAATTTCTTTTCCTGGTTGCAGATCCGTCCCACCGGCTCCAGGCAGCAGGAAAGCTTGTAGGGGGCATCGGAGGTCCGCTGGAAGGCTGCCATTTTTCCTGTTTCCCCGGAAAGGGCGGCGCGGACTCCGAAGGCGCCTGCCATGGCAGACTCCTCGATATCCGTCCTGGAGGCCAGCATCCCGCTGCATCTCTGGCTTACATTGAGCTCAATGGAGCGGACCTTGACGTGGAACCGGTCACGGACGAAGGATTCCAGGACTTCTCCGCAGCCGGTGAGCATTTTGTGTCCAAAGGAATCCAGCTTTGCGGCGTCGGAATATTCGCAGATAAAGGTTCCTCCGGCATCGGCAATGCCCTCGGAAACGCAGACGACCACATTGGCTGTTTTTTCAAAGGCACGCTCCAGATCCTGGTAAAAGGCCTCCAGCTCAAAGGGAGCCTCGGGGAGGTAGATGAGGATAGGGTTGTCTCCCTCATATTTTCTTGCCAGCTTTGAGGCAGCTGTGAGCCAGCCGGCGTGGCGTCCCATGATCTCTATGATCGTCACAGATCTCTGCTGGTATACAGAGGCGTCCAGGACGATCTCCCGGACCGTGGAGGCCACATATTTTGCGGCGCTGCCGAAACCGGGCGTATGGTCCGTGAGCACCAGATCGTTGTCAATGGTCTTGGGAATGCCGATGAACCGTACATCGCTGCCGGTCCGGGCAGCAAAGCGGGAAAGCTTATCCACCGTATCCATGGAGTCGTTTCCTCCCACATAGAGGAAATATCCGATGTTCATTTCGCGGAGATTATCAAAAACAGCGGAATAGACAGCGTCCGTCAGATCCTCCGGGAGCTTAAAGCGGCAGGACCCCAGATAAGCGGCTGGCGTCAGCCGGAGGAGCTTCAGCTCTTCCTCGGTGAGGGCAGTCAGATCTGTGACCCGGTCCGCAAGGAAGCCCTCAATGCCGTTGAGCATCCCATAGACACGGCCCTCCTGCCCTGCCTCCTTCCATGCCTGTACTGCGCCGCAGAGGCTGGCGTTTATGACGGCGGTGGGGCCGCCGGACTGTCCGATCACTAAATTCTTCATAATAAATCCATTCTCTCCATTCTAATGCGATTTAGAGTCAGTACTTCTTACTGCCGGCGGTGGGATCATTTATCTCCGGGCCGGCGTGCTGTACGGAAATATTATAATACAGGAAGAAAGAAAATCAATCAATTTTTTCAGGCTGGTATAGATCTGGGAAAAGCGGCAATAATAGGAGTATCACCAAAGAGAAAGATTAATACTTATCCTCCCCTTTTTAACCGGCTCCGGTACGAAGTTCGTACTGGGGCTGGTTTTTTTTCACTATTGAACCAATGGTTCAAGACAACGCGGCTGATTTCGTGTATGATAGAAGCAGATGAAAAGAATCTGGAAGGACAGGCAGGTGATGGGATGGTAAAGATATCGAAAGAGGAGACAGGAAAAAGGATACGCAGACTCCTGGCAGAGAGCGGGATCACAGTCCGGGATGTGCAGGAGGAGCTGGAGCTGGACAGTCCCCAGTCTGTTTACAAATGGCTGAAAGGGAAGGCTCTCCCTTCTCTGGATAATCTCCTGGTCCTGGGATGTATGCTGGATCTGCCTGTGGAGCAGCTTCTGGTCCTGGAGGGGAAGGAGGATGAGGAGATCGTACAGAGGAGGAAAAGGTGGGTCAAAAAACGCCCGCATATTCTGTGCGCCTATGTCCTCAGGACCCACAGGAACCTGGAACGGATCCAGATGATACTGAGTGATACCAGGACCGACTGGAAGCCGGAGAAGCGCAGTGGGATCTGGAAGGAGGCTCCAGAACCAGAAAACGGAAGGAATTCCTTTAATCCAGAAGCTCCGCGTAGGTGACGTTGAGGACCTTGGCCAGGGCCTTCAGCTCAATGTCTGTTATAAAGCGTTTGCCGCTTTCCATCCGCTGGATCGCATTTTTATCAATATCAAGGCCTTGTACCTGGAGCATATCGGCCAGCTTCCTCTGGGAGACATTTTTCATCTCCAGGCGCAGCTTCCGTATTTTTTGTCCGCATATATTATTTAGTCCGTGTTCTGATTTGTTTTTGTACATCGCTTTCTCCCCTCAAGACATTCACTGATTGTCAGTAAGATAAATATATGTTAAGATGGACCGGGAGATGACATTTACTAGATGTCGAAAATAGATTTTATTAAAAGAAAGAGGGGTTCATTCATGAATTATAAGGAACTGGCAGAAAAAGCCCGTGAAATAAAAGCCGACGGAGAGAGATTCCTTGCACAGTATGAAAATGAGATCGTGGATTTTCTGAGAGAGGATGCAGAAGACGCGGAGAGCCGCCTGCAGAAGGAGATCTTTTTTGAATTTCTGGATAATCTCCATGGAATGTGCCATCTGGCAGAATATATGGGACTGGAGGTCGTAAAGGAGGGGGTTCTGGGTCTGGACAGCCAGGGAGAGATGACGCTGGACGGCGATATCCTGCCGCTGATGACAGAAGTAGAGGTGAAGCTGTATGACAAGGAGGAGGAGCAGGAGATCTGGACCAGGACCTATGTGGCCGGGGCAAAGAAGCGGTATCTGGTGGGAATCGACCGGTCCTGCCCGCTAATTGGAATGCGGGCACGTATGCGTGGATAAAAAAGGGGTATAATAGGGCCAGAGGTGATGAAATGAGATCGATCTGGTCCATAAACGACATACAGAAGAAAGATAAACGGGAACCTTTTCCAGAGCACATTTCTGCGGCCGTGATCGGAGGGGGGATGGCAGGGATCCTTTGTGCATGGTTCCTTATGGAAAGCGGTGTGGATACAGTAGTCCTGGAGGCAGGGACCGTTGGGAGCGGGCAGACGGAAGGGACCACGGCTAAGATCACATCCCAGCATGGACTGATCTACAGCAGACTGACAGAGACCATGGGGGCAGAAGCTGCGGCCCGGTATGCCCAGGCCAGCCAGACAGCTATCGATCAGTATGAGCGGATCGTGGATTCTGCGGGGATCCAGTGCGGTTTTAAAAGGCTGCCCTCCTATCTGTATACAGAATGCGGGGAGGGGATGAAAAAGCTGGAGCAGGAGCGTTCTGCCGCTGTGAGGGCCGGTATACCGGCCTCTATCGTATATGATACCGGCCTTCCCTTTCCGGTGAAAATGGCTCTGCGGTATGAAAATCAGGCCCAGTTTGATCCCATTGGTTTTTTATACGGCCTGTCGGATTCCTTAAAGATCTGCCAGTATACCAGAGTCCTGCAGGTAAAAGGTCATGAGATACGGACTGACCGGGGAACTGTGAAGGCAGACCATATTGTTTTTGCATCGCATTTTCCGTTTCCCCGCTGGCCGGGCTTTTACTCAGCCAGGATGCACCAGGAAAGAAGCTATGTACTGGCTCTGGAAACAGAGGACTGGGACTTGGGGGGAATGTATTATGGGATCGATCCGGATGGACTTTCCTTCCGGAATGCCGGTGAACTGGTGCTTGTGGGCGGTATGGGACACCGGACAGGAGAGGGCAGGATCAAGGATCCCTATGGGGAGCTTGAGAAAAGAGCGGGGAATATCTGGAAAAAAGCCGAGATAAAGGCGTCCTGGTCGGCCCAGGACTGCATGACTCTGGATTCAGTCCCCTATATTGGCGTTTTCTCAAGGCTTCGTCCGTACTGGCTTGTGGCCACAGGATTCGGAAAATGGGGAATGACCAATTCTATGGTTTCCGCCATGGCGGTCTGTGATGCGGTTACTGGACAGAGTATGAAGGAATGGGAGCTGTTTTCTCCCCAGAGAAAAACTTTTTCAGCCTCATATAAAACTTTTGTGAAAGAAATGGGACATTCCATTAAGAATCTGGCTGTATTGGGAGGACCAAGATGTCCCCATCTGGGCTGCCGGCTCCAGTGGGATCCAGCAGAGAGGACCTGGGACTGTCCCTGCCATGGGTCCAGATTCCGGGCAGACGGAGAACTTCTGGATGAACCTTCAAAAAAGAATATAAAAAATCCCGGCTGTTAAAATACAGCCGGGAAATCCGGAACCCAGATCATTTTAAGGAGCTTCCAACGGTCCGACACTCTGGATCTCTCTGGATTGACGATGCAGGAGCCATCAGCGCTCCTGTTTTTTAAATACAGACTTTGGCTGTTTACAGATCGGGCACTTCCAATCATCGGGAAGCTCCTCAAAGGGAGTTTCCCCTTCATATACATATCCGCATACGGAGCAGACATAGGCTGTCTTTGGAATGGTTTCTTCCTCCTTCAGATAAGTAGGAGCATTTTTGGGGCTCTTTCCCTTTACCACAGTATGATAATAGGAATAGGTCATTGCCGGAGCATTTTCCAGGTTATCGGCATCCAGAACCTTTCCAAGGAAAACTGTGTGGCTGTCGGTCTCCATTTTGTTGACGACCTGGCACACGATATACGCGCAGGCATCCTCGATCACTGGGAGGCCTTCAACAGTCTTATAGGAAACAGAATCAAATTTATTGACGTTTTTTCCTGACTGGAATCCAAAGGTCCCGATGATCCCAGGATCCGTGTTTTCAGAAAGGATGGAAATAGCAAATTTTCCGGTTCTTTCAATGCAGGAATTGGTAAAGTTGTCATGGTTGATGCTGATGGCAATGGACGCCGGATCGGATGTGATCTGCATGGCGCTGTTGGCGATACAGCCCGTAGGCCGGTCCCCATCCAGGGAAGAGATCAGATAGACGCCATAAGAAAGTTTTCGGAATGCGGATTTGTTCATACTAAGCCCTCCTGTGATCACTTGTGTTATGCAGTTATTTCTTTTTCGCTGGCGGATATTCGTCCCGGATCTCGTCTGCGAGGCGCTCGATCATCTGCTTTTTCAGATACACATCGAAGGCAAGCTCACAAATGAAGGAAAAGAGCTGGAGCGCATCCTTCTCACCGGGATCTTCCACGTCGGAAAAGGTTTTTTCTGCTGTTTCAAATTTTGCTTTTACGTCATCCTTTAATTTATCCATCTGGCTGTGTTCCATGGTAAATACCTCTGTATATACCTGGGACAGAGGAAGCGGAGCTTCACCGAAGTGGTGCTCTGTGATATAGGACAGAATGGTCTCAATATCGTTAAAGTTCAGCAGATTCTTAAAGTAATAAATAAATACCAGAAGCAGGATATGATCCTGGGTGTATTTTTTACGTACCGGAGAGGGAAGGAGGTTGTTTTTGGCATAGTTATTGATCATAGTCTTTGTGAGTACCTTGTCCTCCGGATATCGCTTCAGCTCCCTCAGGTGTTTCTCCATAAAGGTAGTTACCTGGTCCATGTAAAGGTCGATCTGCGGGATATCTTCAACTTTTATGTGATCCAGACTGTCCAGGTGTTGGAACAGCCCTTCTAAGCGTTCTTCATTGGTTTTCATGGTGAAACTCCTTTCAATACTTATTATATAGTATTAAAAACTAGATGACAAGAGACAAATACGATTTTCTCGTTTTATTGGACAGCATCCGGGGAATCTGGTATAATACGAATCTGACAAGAAAGGGGAATATCATGAAGAGTTTTGAGACACTGAACCCAATGCAGCAGCAGGCTGTTTTACATACAGAGGGTCCCCTCCTGGTACTGGCAGGAGCCGGATCCGGAAAAACGAGGGCATTGACCCACCGGGTCGCCTATCTGATCGAGGAAAAAAATGTGTCGCCCTGGAATATCCTGGCGATCACCTTTACGAATAAAGCGGCAGGAGAAATGCGGGAACGGGTCAACGGGCTGATCCCCCAGGGAGCGGACAGCGTATGGGTCAGCACCTTCCACTCGCTTTGCGTCCGGATCCTCAGACGTTTCATTGAAAATCTGGGGTACGAGTCCAGCTTCTCTATTTATGACACCGATGACCAGAAAACACTGATGAAGCAGATCTTTAAGGAACGGGAGATCAATGGAAAGCTGTATAAGGAGCGCGGAGTGCTGGGGATCATTTCTTCGGCCAAGAATGATCTGGTCACGCCGGAGGAGTTTGCCCTGGAGAGTAAAAAGGACGGATCTGCCCGCAACCAGCAGATCGCGGAGCTGTATAAGGAATACCAGGTGCGGCTGAAGAAGAATAATGCCCTGGATTTTGATGACCTTCTGGTGAAAACTGTGGAGCTTTTTGAATCCTGTCCGGAGGTTCTGGACTATTACCAGGAAAGATTCCGCTACATCATGGTAGACGAGTATCAGGATACCAATACGGCCCAGTTCAGGCTTGTGAGCCTGCTGGCCTCCAAATACAGGAACATCTGCGTGGTGGGAGACGACGACCAGTCCATTTACCGGTTCCGAGGAGCCAATATAAAGAATATACTGAGTTTTGAGGAGGCGTTTCCTGGCGCAAAGGTCATTAAGCTGGAACAGAATTACCGCTCCACAAAGACCATCCTAAGCGCGGCCAACGAGGTGATCCGTAATAATGAGGGGAGAAAGGATAAGACCCTCTGGACAGAAAATGAGACGGGAGAGAAGATCCGTGTAAAGCTGTTTGATACGGCATACGATGAAGCGGAGGGAATCGTTTCCGACATTATGAAAAGGGGAGGTTCCTGGAAGGATTCCGCCATTCTTTACCGGACCAACGCCCAGTCCCGTATCCTGGAGGAGAAATTTGTCACCCATAATATCCCTTACCGGATGGTGGGCGGCGTGAATTTCTACCAGAGAAAGGAGATCAAGGACATCCTGGCGTATTTAAAGACCATTGCCAACGGGCGGGACGACCTGGCGGTTCAGAGGATCATCAATGTACCGAAGCGGGGAATCGGAGCCGTATCCATCGGAAAGGTAAACATGTATGCAGCTGAGCATGGGATGAATTTTTATGATGCGCTTTTAAGGATCGGGGCGGTGCCGGGCCTGGGAAAGGCTGCGCCCAAAATAGACCAGTTTACGGATGAGATCGGCCGTTTCCGGAAAAACTTAAAGGATGGAATGGCGATCCAGAATGTGATCACAGATATCCTGGAGTCCACAGGATATAAGGCGGAACTGATGGAGGAAGGCGAGGTGGAGGCAGAAACCCGTCTGGAAAACATCAGTGAGCTGTCCAATAAGGCTGTGGCGTACTGGGAGGACGCAGAGGAGCCGACCCTGGATGGATTTCTGGAAGAGGTGGCCCTGGTGGCGGACATCGACAGTATGGATGAATCTGAGGACCGGGTGGTACTGATGACGCTCCATTCGGCCAAGGGACTGGAATTCCCTTATGTATATATGAGCGGATTAGAAGACGGTCTGTTCCCCAGCAGCATGGCCATGTCAGAGGATCCCGAAGCTCTGGAGGAGGAGAGGCGTCTGTGCTATGTGGGGATCACAAGGGCCGAGAAAACGCTTATGATGACAGGAGCAAGGCAGCGGATGGTCAAGGGAGAGACACGGTTTTCCAGACCCAGCCGTTTCCTGGCAGAGATCCCGGAGGAATATAAAGAAGAGGAGAGGCAGGAGGATTCTGTATATCAGAGATCCAGGAAGCTTTCTTCGGATGATCTGGAGGATCCGGGCCTTCCGTGGGCCAGATCGTCTGGGATCAGTATGTTTGGTCAGAATCCTTACGTTTCAAAAAAGAGTGGGATGCCATCGGCCCAGCCAGCCTTTGGAAAGGCATTTACAGTACAAAAGGCTGCTTCTCTGGATTATGCGGAGGGGGACCGGGTCCACCATGTGAAATTTGGCGATGGAACCGTAAAGCAGATCGCAGACGGTGGAAAGGATTATGAGGTAACGGTGGAATTTGATTCCATGGGTGTCAGAAAAATGTTTGCATCATTTGCCAGACTTCAGAAATTGTAAAAAAAGTTAAAAAACGGGATAGTAAAATAAAAACAATCATGTTATACTGTAAACATGAATGTGGATTTCTGATCTTAAGAAACCAGAAAGGATGTGCCATGATGAACAAGTTTGACTTTATGGGAAAAGATGCCGTCAGTAAGATGGAGGACCTGATGAATGTATCCAGATTAAATGAACTGCTTCATAAAAAGGAAGAAGAAGAGAAAAAGAAAAACTGTATCCTCTGGGTGCTGGCGATCTTTGGCGCAGTAGCGGCAGTGGCAGCCATTGCGTACGGTGTGTACCGTTTCTTTACACCGGATTATCTGGAGGACTTTGAGGACGACTTTGACGATGATTTTGACGACGATTTCTTTGAGGATGAGGACGAGGAGATGCCTGTCAGAAAAACAGAGGCAAAGGAAGAAAAGTCTGCGGAATAAGCAGGAGAGTACTGAAAAAAGGAGAGGCTGCGGCGATTGCCTGCAAGCCTCTTTTTAAATATATAAGGAGGCACGGATGAAAAAGGGAGAGATTTATACAGGGATCGTGGAAAAGGTGGATTTTCCCAATAAAGGAATCCTTCATATAGAGGATGAAAAGGTGGTCGTAAAGAATGTACTGCCGGGACAGACCGTGGAGGTGGTCGTTACCAAGCAGAAAACGGGAAAGTGTGAGGCGCGGCTTTTAAACGTGGTCTCCAGGGCGGCCTGCGAGACTCCGGAAAGGGCCTGCGTACATGCAGCCGACTGCGGAGGCTGCTCTTACCAGACGCTTCCCTATGAGGAACAGTTAAAGCTGAAGGAGGAACAGGTAAAAGGACTTCTGGATGAGGTGATCCGTGGAGAGTACCAGTATGATGGGATCAAGGCAAGCCCTCTGACCAGCAGCTATCGGAACAAAATGGAGTTTTCCTTCGGTGACGAGGTGAAGGACGGCCCGCTGGCATTGGGAATGCATAAGCGCGGGAGCTTTTATGATATCGTGACCGTGGATCAGTGCCTTCTGGTCCATGAGGACTGCTGCAGGATCTTAAGGGCGACCCTGGACTACTTTAAGGAAAAAAATGTAAGCTTTTTAAAGAAAACGAGCCACCGGGGATATTTAAGACACCTTCTGGTCCGCCGGGGAATGAGGACCGGGGAGATCCTGGCGGATCTTGTGACCACGACGCAGACTGCGGATTCCTGGGCGGGAAAGGAGACAGAGGAGGAGCTTTTGGAGGGATGGAAGCAGATCCTTCTGGCACTGCCCCTTTCCGGCTCCTTTGCAGGGATCCTCCATACAAAAAATGACAGTCTGGCAGACGCCGTTCTCAATGACGGTACGGACGTGCTGTATGGACAGGACTATTTTTATGAGGAGCTTCTGGGACTGAAATTTAAGATCACTCCGTTTTCCTTCTTCCAGACCAATTCCCTGGGGGCGGAGGTGCTTTACGATACAGTGCGCCAGTACATAGGGGATACCAGCGGGCAAAAGGTGTTCGATCTTTACAGCGGCACTGGGACCATCGCCCAGATCCTGGCGCCGGTGGCGGAGCATGTGACCGGAGTGGAGATCGTAGAAGAAGCCGTGGAGGCGGCCAGAGAGAACGCTGCCCTCAACGGGCTTTCCAACTGTGATTTCATTGCCGGGGACGTTCTGAAGGTATTGGATACGCTGGAGGAGCAGCCGGATCTGATCGTCCTGGATCCGCCCAGGGATGGGATCCATCCCAAGGCGCTGCCGAAGATCATCCGCTATGGAGTAGACCGGATGGTGTACGTATCCTGTAAGCCTACCAGTCTGGCACGGGATCTGATCGTGCTGCAGGCCGGAGGATACCGGGTGGAGCGGATGGCGCTGGTGGATATGTTTCCGTTTACGGGGCATGTGGAGACTGTGTGCCTCTTGAGCAACCGAAAACCGGATACGAAAGTCAGGATCGATGTGGATCTGGAAGATTACTATCGTATCAAGGACGCTAAGAAGAATCAGAACTAAAAATAGAACACCGAACAGAAAGCGATGAGCTGCTGATGCGTAAAAGCATTGGCAGCTTTTTTCTTGCCTGAAATCGCTGAAGGGAGGTGGAGCCGGTGATTTGACTTGTAGAAATGAAGCAGAGTGTCAATGGACAGTCAATGACAATCACGAAAAGGAGACAATCTATGGCAAAGAAAAGAAGTATCAAGGTTTATGGGCAGAGCGGCTATAAATATCAGGAAACGCCGACGATCATGCTGAAGGGAATGTGGCTGAGGGAGCTGGGGTTTGAAATTGGAGATTATATCTCGGTTGTCTGTGAGGACGGGAAGCTGATTATCACTCTGGATGCTGAAAGAGCGGGGTTGGAGAAGGCAGAGGCCGAAATCATGGAAAATGAGAGAAAGGCAATGCAGAAGAGGGTAAAAGATAAAAGAAGGCAGTTACTTGAGCAGCGGGTGGCTGAGAATCAGATTGAGTACGTTACCCGTACAGAAGAATAGGAGGCAAGCATGGGAAGAATCATTTTGATTGGAGCTACGAAAGGCGGAGTAGGCAAGACGGTGAGTACGTACAATTTGGCATATTCTCTTGCAAGCATGGGGAAAAAGGTTCTGGCTGTTGATTTCGACAGCCAGGCCAACCTGACTACATGTTTTGGCGTTGAAGATACGGCGGCGCTTTTGACAACAATCGGGCATTTGATGATGCTGCAGCTTGATGATGAAGAGCTTCCGGATATGAATGAGTACATTATGAGTCGGAATGGAGTGGATTTTATTCCTTCATCAATGGTTCTGTCTGCGGTTGATGCGAAGCTTCGGATGGAGATGGGCGCTGAGAGGATGCTGGCAAACATCCTGGAGCCGTTGAGAGGCAGGTATGATTATCTGATCGTTGACACCTGTCCGGCGCTGGGAGCACTTACCATTAATGCCCTGGCAGCGGCTGACGGAGTTGTGATTACGGTAAATCCCCAGTTGCTGGCAATGAAGGGGTTGCAGGATTTTCTGAAAACCATTCAGAAAATCAAAAAGCGCATCAATCCGAAACTGGAAGTTGAAGGACTTCTGCTTACCATGTGTGATATGAGAACAAATCTCTGCAAGGTGATTTCAGAGCAGGTGGCGGAGGCATTTGAAGGAAGGATCCGGATCTTTGAGAGCAGGATTCCCTGTACTGTAAAGGTAGGCGAGAGTATCTATTACTGTGAGCCTCTTCTGGAATATGCACCGCAGACAAAGGTGAGCAGGGCGTATCTGGACTTTGGAAAGGAGCTGATGGGATATGAAGGCTAACCAGCCTAAGAGAAAATTGTTCAATGACGCTGTTGATCTGCTGACCGGTGATGCTCCTGATAGCGGGATTCAGATGCTCCCGGTAGATCAGATAAAGCCTTTCCATGAGCATCCATTTAGGCTATATCAGGGTGAAAGGCTGGATGATATGGTGGAGAGCATTCAGGAGCATGGCATTCTGACGCCGGTGATTGTTCGGAAACTCAGCTCTGAATATGAGATGCTGGCGGGACATAACAGGCAGAATGCGGCAAGAATTGCGGGACTTAAAGAGATTCCGGCAATTGTAAAAGAAAATCTGACGGATGAGGAAGCCTGGGTTTATGTGGTGGAAACCAATGTGATTCAGAGATCCTTCAGTGATCTATCCGTTACGGAGAGAATCGCAGTGCTGGCTACCAGGTATGATAAGGTTTGCGGTACAAAGAAGCGTGAAGAGATTATAGAAGAACTTCACAGACTGAACGACACTGGTGGACATCATGTCCACCAGCAGGCAAAGTCCAGAGAACTGATTGGGCAGGAATACGGAATGACCGGCCGGAATATTGCAAGGTATGTTCGCTGCAATCAGCTGATACCTGCATTTAAGAAAATGTTGGATGACGGTTCTATGACATTGGTATCAGGTGTGGAACTTTCGTTCCTATCTGAAGGAGAACAGGAGCTTGTCAGTAAGGTGATGGAGCAGAATGGCGTTAGAGTCAAAGGGAATATGGCAAAGAAGCTTAAAGCGGTGGCGGGGGCCATCACAGAAGAAACAGTACATTCAATACTGGCGCTAGATAAAACCTATACTGAGGCTAGAAAAAAAGGAACTATCAATGTGAAAGTTCCGGCGGATGTCTATCATAGATATTTCTCAGAGGCGGATGACAGGGACATCCAGAAAATTCTTGTGGAAGCGCTTGGACTTTACTTTAAGGCGAAGGGAGAGTGAGATATGTACACACGGCAGGAACTGGAGGCAATAGATCGGAGATATTTCGAAGTAATTATAGCGTATGAATACGATGTGATTTTAATGTCACGGAACACTCGGCACGTCTGGTATCTTCGGAATGTAGAGCTGCCAGATGGAGAGGTGACGGTAATTCTGCATAAGCATCAGGTTTCAGATCCTTATCATGCACATGGCAGAAGCCGGACAATGAAGCAAGCCATACGAAATATTAAGAAGCATGATAGCTTTCAGATGAATGGAAGGAAGCCAGTCTATAAAGGATAAAAGAGGGAGCGGAAGCAACCGGTGGTGGGTTGCTTCCGCTTCTGCTGGCTTATATTATTTTCTGCTTTTCTTGTGGTGGCGGAGCCTTAAGTATTCGCAGACCGCATCATGCGCATTGTTGATCTCCTGGCGACCACGGCTGGGCTTCAGGTTGATTTCTACGCAGATTTCATCAATGGACTTGCCCTGCAGCTTCAGGCGGATAATTTGAGCATAGCGAGGATTTGCCTTATAGAGGTGAGCCAGAAGCTGGATCTTCAGTTCTCTTTCCGTAGGTGCCGGGCAGAGTTTGTTCAGGATCTGATCTTCGACTGACGGTTGTGATGTATCTTCGATGTCAAAGGTTTCGCCGTCATATTCGTAATCGAGAGACAGAATCTCCACGCGCTTCGGGTTGTAGCGCTCCAGAAGCCCCTTGTTCGGGCATCTTGTGCAGCGTCTGGTGGAAGGACAGAGCTTTTTGGTACCGTCCGGGTTCTTGCCGATGACGCAGCGGCCCTCACGGCGCTGTTCCATATCTTTGTTGAGCTCAGCCCAGAAATCTTTCATGTAGGAAGCGTACTGTTCTTCACTGATAGCCATGAATCCGATCTCAAAGGAAAACTCCCCGAGATTCATGGTGGTGAAGTTGTCCTGGATGTAATCGCGCTTCTGTAAGCCGCACTTCTCTTTAAGGAAGGGAACTAAGACCTTGCCGTCCGGAACAGGTTGTCCGTTAAAGGATTTGCGATTAATGTACTTCTGTGTGTTGGTGTAATCTGTTTTTCTTGACATGATTTTTTCCTCCTGCGATTTGCCTAGATTTACTTGGATCGCAGGAAGAAAAAGGATCATTCCTGCGATTGTTTACAGGAGTGATCCAATTATTCGTAAGGTCGGGCGCTATGGTTCGTAAGGTTCTTAAGGTTTGGGATTTGAAAAAACAGTTTTTTTAGCAAAAGTGGGTAATCTAAACAGCTGAAATCCGGAAAATGAGCCCTATGTGGGATTACAGAAAAATCATGTTCTCATTGATAGAATCAGACATTTGTGATAGAATCGGAATTGATAGGAATTGATTGGAAATAGCAAGAACCAATGACTACAGTGGTAGAACGAAAAAGATTAGCCAATCGGAGGGAATCTGTGACAAATAAAGAGTATCCACGACTGTGCGGTGGCACCTTTATGACATTGGTGATTCAGGCGTTGCTGCAGCGGAAAAAAGCAAGAGAACACTATAAGGGTGAGAGCGATAAGCTGAATGATCCGGATGTGCTTGTGGGGCTGATTACGGTTATCAATCCTGACTATACGGCTCCGGGGAAGGCTGTGCTAAAGACGAAAGCGAATGACTACAAGTCATGCAAAATATCGACGGGACAGTATCTTCCGTTCGGGGAGAAGCTGACTATTGATGTCTTTGATCAAAGGGTGAGAAATGATTTTCTGGCAGCAAGACATGACATGTGTATCTTTGTGTATAGTTTTATTGAGACAGGAACTAAGCTGCAGAAAGATATTCGTCTGGTGAAGGCACTTATTGATCTGATTAAACAGGATGAAAGCATAGACGATGGTGCTGAGTTTTTAATCGGGGAGAATGGAGGCGCTATCAGGAAAGATCAGCTTCTTAATCTGAAAAGAGTGTGCCTTCCGTCATTCCTTCTGGGGGTTTGGCATTTTATAGTCATAAATCGAAAAAATAATAAGGTCGGTCAGCTTACATATAACACCTGGTGCCCTGAAAATGGTGGCGGTACCAGAGAGTATGAAGGGACTATGGGAGAAAACATCTCGATAGAGTTGGATGTCTATACACTCAAACCTGAGAAAGAGACTGAAAACACGGAGCAGGAGGCAGAGGTTGTAGAAGATCAGCCGGGGCCAAATAATCAAGATAATCAGAATAACCAGAGAGAAGTATCCGGCACCGGACCGAATCTGCAGCAGATCAATAATCCGTTTACTTTCATACAGAACGGAGATAACAACACACAGATTGGATATATAGCAAACCAGACGATTGTGAAAAAGTGAGGATACTGAATGAGTGATGAAATACAAGTACAGACTCCAGACGGTCTACAGGTACAGGGAAGTCCCACGTTTCAGCAGACCGGTAGTGGAAACACCCAGATCGGATACATAGGGCAGCAGATCAACCATATCACGATGGGAGGTATGCCTCAGATCATACGACCTGCCAATCCGAATCATGAGTATTACAATCTGTTTGTTATTGATCAAGAGCAGATGGACAGCTTGGTTGTGATTCCGAGACATCAGTCCCTAAATGAATATACAGCTGAGGAAGTACGAAAAATATACGCCCTTCCTGGTTTGGCGGCAGCAGAGGAAATCAAGAGACTGCCATCATTGTTTGTAATAAGGAATCGGTTCGGTAATCATACGACTCCGGATCAGTGTGCGGGATACGGATATATTGTGGATATCCGTCAGAAGAGTGACACGATCATTGTCACAGCGTCCATATCACATGTGGTACGGCAAGAAAAGCTGAATGCGCTGGAGAGCGAACTGCAGTTGCTTCGGGCTCCGGAGAACAACGAATTGGACAGTGTTCACTGGGCAATCAAAAGGGTGAATTTGCCACAACTTATACAAGAAAAGAAACTTATTGAGATTATGGATATGCTTTAAGTGGAGGAAGACATGAGTAGGGAATACGAAGCAATGGAAGTTGAAAAGTGGGTAAACCTTGAAGATATAGCGGATCATCTCAGTGTCAGTACCGATACAGTACGGAACTGGATAAAGAGTGGAAAAATTCCTTATTATCGTGCCGGCAAACGCTATAAATTCAGGATCAGCGAAGTGGATGAATGGCTGAAATCCGGAAAGATGAATGACGAAAACGAAGGCTAAGGAAGGAAGCGGTTATATGGAGAAGAGAAAATCAGCGATAGAAAAGGTGATAATCGAGGGTCGCTCTTATGACCATGAAGAGTTTGAGCCTACGTTTATAAATTTTTTCTTTGGAAGAAACGGTGCAGGTAAATCAACAATTTCGGAAATGATCCAGGCAAATACCGGGCTCACTTGGAGATCTGGGCAGACAGCGGATGACTATAATGTGCTAGCGTTTGATCAGCAGTTTATCAGTGATCACTTTTCTAATTTCGATGATCTTGCTGGCGTGTTTACGCTGAACAAGATAAATATCGAGACGCAAAAGAAGATCGATCAGCTGGGAAAAGACAAAGAAAAACTGCTGGCTGATATGGGAAAAAAGAATGAGGTCATTGAGCAGAAAGGACAGACCAGGATAAGTCTGAAGTCTGATAGTCAGACTCGCATGATGAGGCTGACCGATACAGTGCGCAAGAAATTTGAACTTGCTATGTCCGGGAAGAAGATAACAAAGACGTTCTGCCCTGAGGTGGAGAAGAAACAGCCGGTCGAACATACAGAAGAAGAAATTATGGAGCTGTATGCGGTTGCATATGAGAAGAGTGCTCAGATTTATCCGTTATTGAAGAAATCCGATGAATATCCGGGGAAATATGATCTTTCCGGAGCATCCTATCTGGGAGAATCTATTGTCAGCACCAGCGACACCAAGTTTGCCAGAATTATGGAAAAGCTAGGAAATACTGACTGGGTAAAAGAAGGACATACGAAATATCTGAAGAAGGCAGATGGAATCTGTCCGTTCTGTCATAACCCTTTAGATCATCAGCATTTTGAGAAGGAACTAAAAGAGTGTTTTGATGAGGAATATCAGGACAGCGTAAATGCCGTGGCATCCTTTCAGTTCGCATATTCAAGCATGACAGAAGAGATGATCAGAATACTGGAAGGAAATACTTCCAGTGAATTTCCGCGTGCCGATTTTACGATTTATAAAGAGAAGCTGGAGCGGCTCAAGACGATCATTCAGAATAACCTGCAGCTCATCCAGAAAAAGGTAGAAAAGCCGGCAGAAAAGGTTATACTTCGGGATATTGATGCATTGATCTCGGAGATCGACACCATCATTGCTGATATCAATACCCAGATTCAGGCGAATAATGATGCCTACAGTAAGAAGAGAGAGACCAAGATCAAGTGCGACAAGCTGCTCTGGGAGTATCTGGCATTTCTTGTTAAGGATGAGATCGCTGATTTCAAGACAAAGGATGACGCGATCGCTGAGGAAATAAAGACTCTTGAAAAAGAGAAAGGTCTGCTCAGGCAGAGCTATTTGGATAAAGATGCGGAGATAAAGGCAGAGAGCGGCAATACTGTCAATACCGATGAGGCATTTGAAAGCATGAACATCATGCTCAAAGACTCTGGATTCCAGGGATTCTCGCTCAGGAAGAAGCCCGGCGTAAAGAATAGATATGAGGTAGTCCGCGACGGGAACAAGCCGGTCAAGAGGCTAAGCGAAGGTGAGCGGAATTTCATCGCATTCCTGTACTTTTATCATCTGGTAAAGGGAAGCGGCGCCGCAGATGCAGCCATCATTACATCAACCGGTAAATTTACAGACGCAACGGATAGGCGCGACAAAATTGTTGTCATAGATGATCCAGTCACCAGTATGGACAGTGGCACATTGTTCATTGTCAGCTCTATGGTCAGAGAGATGATCAGTGTCTGCCACAATAACATTGAAGTGCTCCATCCGGATATCACAGGAACCTATATTAAGCAGATATTCATTCTGACGCATAATGCTTACTTTCATAGGGAAGTGACCTACAACATGGTGGAATACTATGATTGCGTCACGTTCTATATGGTGCGTAAGACTGACAATCATTCATCTATCACGCCTTGTATCGAATATGCAAAGGAACTGTCGGATGATGATAAGAATGTAAATCCGGTACAGAATGCTTATACGGCACTTTGGACAGAGTATCAGGAATTGCAGTCATCGATACCGCTGCTGAATGTAATTCGCAGGATCCTTCAGTATTACTTCCTGGAGCTCTGCGGATATCAGGGCGGTAATATTCGAGACATAATCCTGAAGAAGAATAAGGCAGAATTCATTAAGAAGAGAGCAGATGGAAGCATAGATGATATGGATTATCATTTGGCAAGCTCCATGCTTTCCTATATTGACAATGATTACAGTTTCATTGATGGCTTTAACCTGATTCAAGAATCTGTGGAACCGAAGCAGTACAGGAAGGTAATGAAGAAAATATTCGATAAGCTTGGACAAAGTCAGCACTACCGGATGATGACGCACGACGAGGATTGAGTCCGTATTATGAGACAGTTATGCTGATAAAATCCAATGATGAACTGTATTTGGAGGAATTGAGATGAAGCCGTTGAACGACTTAGATGAACAAATGAAAAATGAAGAGAGTACAAAGCTCAATTTCATTACGCCGGCCATTCAAAAGAAATGGAATGCTGAGGGCGATAGAATCGTTATGGAATACGGCAAGAAAGGTTCTGGACATTATTTTACTGATGGGCAGATTCTTGTCGGTGCTGACGGAACTGTAAAACGCGGAGAACAGAAGAAAGTCGATTATCTGTTGCTATTCAAAAATAATCTGCCGCTCGCTCTTGTTGAAGCGAAAGGGTATGACCATGACATCAATGAAGGCATAGGACAGGCTTTAGAATACGCTGCGCTTTTAGATGTTCCATTTGCATATACATCAAATGGTCGGGCGTTTCATGAGGAGGACCGTCTCACAGGGAAAAACTGTGAGTTTGGGATGGACGACTTTCCAACCTCTTCCGAATTATGGGAGAGATATCGGAAAGCGGAGAATATCTCAGATGATGAAACGGAGCTAATCATTAGTCCTTATTACATCAGTCCCGACGGAAAATCTCCCCGGTATTATCAAAGAAATGCAATCAACAGGTGCATTAATGCTATCGCCAAAGGACAGAACAGGCTTCTTCTTGTAATGGCAACAGGAACAGGGAAAACCTTTGTTGCCATGCAGATCATATATCGCCTTTATTCTAAGGGCGTAAAGAAAAGAATTTTGTTCCTAGTTGATCGTAATGCCCTTGCCGACCAGACATTTGATGATTTTACTGCATTTAAAAAGACTATGGTCAAAATCGGTGAGAAGTACACTCTTAAGACAGAAGCGGAAGTTAAAAAACTTACAGCTTATGAGATCTTCATTTCGCTCTATCACCAGATGAAATCCGGAAAGTCTGATGAAGACGGAGACTTTGAAGAAGATGAGACCGGCACATGCTATTACAAGAATCTTCCAAGAGATTTCTTTGACTTGATTGTGGTAGATGAGTGCCATAGAGGTTCTCTCCGAGAAGAAAGTAGTTGGCATGAAATGCTGGAATACTTCAGCTCTGCCACGCAGATAGGTCTTACGGCAACACCTAAAGAGACTGCTTTTGGATCCAATCTGGAGTATTTTGGTGACCCTGTATACAGCTATTCTCTTAAGCAGGGAATCGCAGATGGATTCCTTGCCCCTTATAAGGTGATAGCATATGAACTTGACGTTGACAGAGATGGCTACATGCCAAAGCCAGGTGAGCTCGATATCAAAGGCAAGCCTCTTGAAAACAGGCGTTATGAGCAACAGGAGTTTGATCGTAAACTCATTATTGATGATCGTCGTAAACTTGTAGCAAAAAAGATCAGTGATTATTTGAAAGCCACAGATCGCTTTCAGAAGGTAATTGTGTTCTGCGAGACGGAAGAACATGCCGGCGCAATGGCAAATTATTTAAGAAATGAAAATACCGATCTCGTGAAAGAAGATCAGCGATATGTTGTTCGGATTACTGCAAGCGACGAGGTTGGGAAAAAACAGATAAAGAGTTTCAAGGCTCCATCACAGAAATATCCTGTTATTGCGGTTACCAGTAAACTTCTTTCTACCGGTGTGGATACACAGACGGTGGAATTAATTGTCATAGATAAAACCATTGGCTCCATGTCTGAATTCAAACAGACGCTTGGACGTGGAACCAGAATAAAGGAACATTACAAGGTTGGTGAAGAGGAAAAGAGTAAGACTCATTTTGTCCTCATGGATTTCAGGAAAAACTACCTGAAGTTTGACGATCCTGATTTTGATGGAGATGTTGAAATTATAGAGGGTGGTACTGATATGCCGCTTAGAGCAAAGAAAAAGAAGAAAAGGGAAGTCTTCCGCATCAACGGAGTGAATGTTGAGATTGCCGGTCATCAAGTTATGTATCTTGATGAGAATATGCATCTTGTCAAAGAAATGAACATGGAAGAATGCGTCAAGAATAATATTCTGGATCATTACGGTGAATATGTGGAATTCCAAAGAAACTGGCGGAAATCCACGGAAAAAAGACTGCTTGCGTATGAGCTTCTGCTAAATGAAGCTGTAGCGAAAAAGCTTATGCAAGACTTTGGTATCCCTTGTGACTACTATGATCTGATAGGCTTTTATGGCTATGGAGTTCCGATTCCATTAAAAGAGGATCGGATCAATATGGCGCTTTCGTATATAGCGCAACTTCCAAAGGGGCAGAAAGATGTTATGGAGATTGTAATGGATGTTTATAGGACAACGGATTGGACAGATCTGCGCCTTATTAAGATATTCAGTCTTCCAGCCTTTGCAAGTAAGGGATATACAGTAAAAACAGCGCTTAAACCTTTTGGCGGTAAAGACGGATACGAGAAAGTGATTGATGAAATGGAGGATACGCTGCTGTGAATGGAGATGCATTAGTTAAGAAGACAACAAAAATCATGTTCGGAGATGCTGGTATCAGCGGCACGGCGCAGTATATGTCGCAGCTTGTCTGGGTACTCTTTCTGAAAGTGTTTGACTACAAAGAGGAAGAATGGGAACTTGAAGGAGATTATACATCAGTTATTCCTGCCCCATTCAGGTTTAGGGACTGGGCAGATCCGCGCAATGAAGACGGAACCAAAGATTATTCAAATAGGATTACCGGTGATAAGCTGATTAACTTCGTGAATAATTCGCTCTTCCCTTTCCTCAGAGGTGTGGAAATTGATTATGATGGAGAAAAGCGACTGTTTGCTTCTGAAGATAGTAAGGCAAAAATAATCAGGTCTTTTATGGCTGAGTCACAGAATTATATGAAGGATGGTGTTCGTCTCCGTCAGCTTATCAATGAGATCGGTGATGTGGACTTTGATGTTGCTTCAGAGAAGCATGATTTTAACGACTTTTATGAGAGGCTGCTTAAGGAACTGCAGAATGGCGGTAAAGCTACAGGCGAGTTTTATACGCCGAGAGCCATAACAAGCTTTATAGTAGACCATGTAGATCCGAGAATTGGTGAGAATGTGGCAGATTTTGCATGTGGGACAGGCGGTTTCCTTGCTGATTCTATATCGCATTTGCAAAAGCAGGCTAAGACGGTTGAAGATATCAAAGTAATACAAGACTCGATCTACGGCATTGAGTGGAAGCAGCTTCCATATATGCTCTGTATTACCAATATGTATCTTCACAATATTGATGATCCACAGATTGTTCATGGTGATGGCCTTGCTAAGGATGTATTGGATCTTTCTGACAATGACCTGTTTAGTTGTATTGTTATGAATCCGCCATTCGGTGGTGAATTCAATAAAGCTGATCTCAAGAACTTTCCGGATGATATTTCTTCATCAGAATCTGCTGATCTCTTTGTTGCAAGGATCATATACTGCCTGAAGAGGAACGGTCGTTGCGGTTTGGTGCTTCCGGATGGCTTGCTGTTTAACAGTGATCAGTCGAAAGTTAATTTGAAACGGCTTCTCATGACAGAGTGCAATCTTCACACGGTAATCAGACTTCCCGGCTCTGTCTTTGCGCCTTACACTTCTATAAGCACAAATTTGCTGTTCTTTGAAAAGACAGGCAAGACCAAAGAGGTATGGTTCTATCGAATGGATATGCCGGAAGGTAGAAAACATTTTAATAAGACACATCCCATCACTCGTGAGGATATGAGTATAATTGATGAGTGGTGGAACAATCGCCATGAAATCAAAGATGAGAAGGATGATCCATCCATGACGGAGACATGGAAGTCCAAGAAATATACGTTCAAGCAGATAGAAGAAGGTGGCTTTAATCTTGATTTATGTGGGTATCCAGAAGAGGAGGAAATAATTCTCTCTCCGGAGGAAACGATCGCAAACTTTAAGGAAAAACGAGAAAGCCTAGAAGCAAAGCTCGATGAAAAACTATCAAAGATTATACGATTAATCAATGAGTAATGGAGAAAAGCATCGGAGGCTGTAATTGAAAATGATATTAGCAGATGATTTAAGAAAAGCTGTATTACAGGCGGCATTGCAAGGTAAGCTAACTCAACAATTAGCGGATGACAGTAATGTTGATGAACTCTTGAAGCAGATTAAAGAAGAAAAAGAACTTCTTGCAGAAAGGAAAAACGCTCGGAGGGACAAAGATTTTGGTGAAATAGAAGATACCGAAATTGAGTTTGATATTCCGGCATCATGGCGTTGGATAAGAGTTGGAGATATAGGCGTATATAAAAAGGGACCATTTGGCAGTTCCTTAACGAAAAGCATGTTTGTACCTAAAGGGTCTAACGCAGTAAAGGTTTATGAGCAAAAGAACGCTATACAGAAAGATGCTTCTTTAGGTGAATATTACATAACAAGACAATATTATGATGAAAAAATGTCAGGATTTCGCGTTGAATCCGGAGATATTATCGTGAGCTGCGCAGGAACTATTGGTGAAACCTATGTTATGCCTGAGAATATTGAACTTGGAATTATTAATCAGGCTTTGATGAGAATGAACATAGTGGAGTCTATCAATCTCGATTATTTCTTGTACTATTTTGATCATGTATTAAAGTCGAATGCAAAAAAGTCGAGTAATGGCTCTGCGATAAAGAATATTCCGCCATTTGATGTATTTAAGAAAATGCTTTTTCCTGTTCCTCCAATAGAGGAGCAACAAAGAATCGTAGAAAAGTTGAATCACATTCTTTCGGAGATAGATGGATACGCATCTGCTGAGCAGGAGTTGAATGAACTTCAATATGCTTTTCCGGATGATATGCGAAAGAGTATTCTTCAGTATGCTATGCAGGGAAAGCTTGTGGAACAACGTCTGGAAGAAGGAACAGGGGATGATTTATATCAGCAAATTCAGGCGGAGAAAGATGTTCTCATCAAGATGGGAAAAATCAAGAAGGAAAAGCCACTTCCTGAGCTTACAGATGACGAAATTCCGTTCGATATTCCTGAAAACTGGAAATGGGTTCGACTTGGTGAATTGTTGACTGTAATCAGCGACGGAACACACAAGACGCCAAATTACGTTGGGCGTGGAGTTCCATTTTTGTCGGTTCAAAACATAAGCTCTGGGAGCTTGGACATGACAAAAGCAAAATACATCAGCGAAGAAGAGCATGAACAGCTCATAAAACGAGTCAAGCCGAAGAAAAACGACATTCTTATATGTCGTATAGGGACATTGGGTAAAGCCATCAAAGTGACGTGGGATTTTGAGTTTAGCATATTTGTTAGCCTTGGGCTGCTGCGTCCAGTGAATCCAAGTATTACGGACTATTTGATTCGCTGCATTAATTCTCCGGTTGGAACTGGATGGATTCTTGAAAACCGTATTGGTGGTGGCACACATACTTTCAAGATTAATTTACGTGATGTGCCTAAAATGCTTATACCTTTACCGCCTATTGCCGAGCAGCACCGAATAATTGAAAAGCTCGACCGTATCATCCCTCATATCGAAGACCTCAAGGAGGCACAGTGATATGCAAAGAGATATACATGCTGTGAACATACGAGTGGAGCCAGAAGGTTCGGAAAATAAAATTGGCGCAGAAGAACTCGACGTTATTCTAGCAGAGGCTAAAGCTAAGCTTCCTCGACTGGTTGCACGCTATGCCAAGAAGATGGACGTTTCCTATGAGAAGGTCTTCGTGAAAGCGCAGAAAACACGGTGGGGATCTTGTTCCAGCAAAGGGAACATCAATCTTAATTGCTTATTGATGAAGGTTCCTCCCTATGTCAGGAAATATGTCATTGTTCATGAACTGGCTCACAGGAAGGAAATGAATCATTCCGAACACTTTTGGAAGCTTGTTGCTAGTGAGATGTCGGATTATCAGAAGGCTGTGAAGTGGTTAAAGAAAAATGGAGAAGCTGTCATAGGAAAACTGTAATTCGGATATTTATGATCATTCCATAAGGATACTGGAGGATAACCGTATGATTGATTTAGAAAAACTGAATCCTGTATTGGAAGGGTACAAAGCTTACTTTCCAAGCCATTGGGATGATGAAAAGTACAAGTGGGAAGCTGTCAAGCATTTTCAGGATCATTGGAACATTGACGCAGAGAACTTCGGTGATATGTTCAAGCAGGCGACGGATAAGACATTTAACCTTCTGGCATCCGGTTATGCATATCCGCGTGGGATGATCACAAACTTTGCCAAAGCAGATGATGGGGCTACGCGGACGATGTTCCGGAATCTTTTCGACGAGTCTCAGGATCTGGCGGCAAGAGTAGATGCATTCCAGACCGCGTCGGAAGAACTGCGGTCAAAGTATGATGACGGTACGTGGAGGAATCATTATCAGAACACCAATGCCATCAGCACGTATCTGTGGCTGCGTTATCCGGACAAGTATTACATCTATAAGTATGAGCTGTTCCGGGCGGCTGCGAAGGAATTGTCATCTGACTATATGCCAAAGAGGAATGGATCGGTAGAAAGCCTGATCGGTGGGAACCAGATGTATGATGAGATCTGCGAAGCCATCAAAGCCGATCCAGACATCCGTGGAATGATTGAGGCCGCAATGGTTCCTTCGTGTTATCCTGATCCAGAGCTGAAAATTGCAACGATCGATGTGGGATTCTATCTGGCAAGATATTATCTGGAAGAGCGAAAGACAGAGCAAGAAGAAGGAGAATGGTTCCCGAAGGAGTACTCTCCTGAACTGGATGTGGATGACTGGGTAGAACTACTGAATGATAGTTCCGTATTTACCACCAGCAGTCTTCAGATCATGAAGCGGATGAAAGACTACGGCGGACAGGCCACCTGTACACAGCTGTCAGTAAAATATGGAGAAAGTAAGAACTTCTATAACAGCGGATCCTCTTCGCTGGCAAAACGTGTCGCGGAAAAGACAGGCTGTGAAGTGCCGCCTGACCGGGACAGCAGTAATGCCGGATGGTGGCCGATTCTATATGTCGGAAAGCACGCGGGAAAAGATGAGGAAGGCAGCTATATTTGGAGACTCCGCGATGAATTGTTGGATGCTCTTGGGCGAATAGATCTGAGTGAGATAGAATTGTATGCCAGGGGCGAGGCATCGGAAGATGCACACGGTTATTGGTGGCTTACGGCGAATCCGAAAATCTGGAGTTTTGCGGATATCAAGATCGGTGAAGAGCAGAGCTATACGCTTTACAATGAAAACGGTAACAAGCGACGTGTATTTCAGAGCTTCCTTGATGCTAGGGTCGGCGATGTGGTAATCGGCTATGAGGCTAATCCGGTAAAGAAGGTTGTGGCAATAGCAAGGATTACACAGGCAAACGATGGCAAAGCAATTTACTTTGAAAAGGTTGAGGGTCTGGCAACGCCGATTGAGTATCTTGCGCTTAAGGAATGTCCTGAGCTGGAAAAGATGGAGTTTTTCGTACAGCCAAATGGAAGCTTGTTTAAGCTGACAAAAGGTGAGTATGACTTCATCATGGATATAATCCGAGAAGAAAATCCGCTGCAAAAGCCGGATGCGACAAAGCAGAGGTATACGAAGGAAGATTTCCTCAGTAAGGTATATATGACAGAAGAACGGTATGATGTCCTGGAGGCTTTGTTGAGAAATAAGATGAACGTGATTTTACAGGGCGCGCCTGGTGTTGGAAAGACATTCACAGCCAAGAAGCTTGCGTATGCTATGATGGGAGAGGTGGATGATTCCCGTATCGAGATGGTTCAGTTTCATCAGAACTATTCCTATGAGGATTTCATCATGGGTTATCGTCCGGACGGTGCTGATTTCAAACTTACAGATGGAATTTTCTATCGCTTCTGTCAGACGGCTGCGAATTATCCGGATAAGGAATTCTTCTTCATCATCGATGAGATCAACCGAGGAAACATGAGCAAAATCTTTGGTGAGCTTCTGATGCTGATCGAGAAGGATTATCGTGGCACAAAGGCGACTTTGGCTTATAGTGGAATGCCTTTCTCTGTACCGGAGAATCTGTATATCATCGGTATGATGAATACTGCCGATCGAAGTCTTGCGATGATCGATTATGCACTCAGGAGAAGGTTCAGCTTCTTTGAGATGGAGCCGGGATTTAATTCCGATGGATTTACAAAATACCAGAATGCCTTTGCTAACGAAACATTCAACACACTGATTGACCAGATCAAGGCACTGAATAAAGAGATAACAGATGATAAATCGCTTGGACGCGGATTCCAGATCGGACATAGCTATTTCTGCGGAAGAGAGGAAACCGGCTGCACTGATGAGTGGATGCGTTCTGTTGTAGAATTTGATATTTTGCCTATGCTTGGAGAGTACTGGTTCGATGAGCCGGACAAGCTTTCCAGATGGGAAAAGAATTTGCGTGGAGTGTTTGATGATTAAGGATAAAAGCATATTCATCAAAAATATATACTATATGCTTTCCTATGCATTTCAGATTTTGAAGCAGTCAAATTATGATGAGGTTGCTTCGGAGAAGTTTGATAATGCACAGGACCTTTTTGCTGCCATTCTCAGCAAAGGTATTGGGCAGCAACTGAAGCGGGGACTGTATAAGGAATACGTCACAAAGCATGAGACATTATCCGTTATGCGGGGAAAACTTGATATGCCGGAGACGATACGGAACCGTATTCAGCGGAGACAAAAGTTAGCATGCGAATTTGATGAATTGTCGGAGAACAATCTGTTCAATCAGATTCTTAAGACAACGATGCACTTTCTTCTCATTGACGGTGGTGTATATCCGGAACGTAAGGTGGCATTGAAGAAGATACTCGTTTTCTTTGATGGGATTGATTTGCTTAACCCGTCCGAGATCCAGTGGAGCCGACTGCATTACCAGCGAAATAATCAAAATTATGAGATGCTTATGAATGTCTGTTATTTCGTGATAGATGGCATGCTGCAGACCACGGAAAAAGGCGAATATAAGATGGCTGCATTCTCTGATGAGCATATGGCAAGGTTGTATGAGAAATTCATCCTGGAATACTATCATCAGCATCACACCTATCTGACGGAAGTGAAAGCCGGCCAGGTAAAGTGGAACCTGGTCGGGGATAACAGCGAGCCGATGATCCGGTTCCTGCCGATTATGCAGACAGATATTATGCTCAGACTGAATGAAAGGATTCTGATTATTGATGCAAAGTATTATGGCAGGACGCTTCAGAAACAGTTCGATAAATATACGCTGCATTCCAACAATGTATACCAGATTTTTACATATGTGAAGAATCAGGATAAAGACAATACAGGGGATGTTGCCGGCATTCTTCTGTATGCAAAGACGGATGAGGACATCACGCCAGATGTTATGTTCAATATGGGCGGAAATCAGATCGGGGCAAAGACACTGGATTTGAATAAGGAATTCTCATTGATAGCTGCGCAGCTGGATAAGATTGCAGAAGATTACTTCGGCGTGAAGGCGGCATAGATAAGTTATTGGGGCGAGTGATGGTTAATGAAACGGAAAAAATATTGAGCGCATTTGCGCAGATGTATTTCTTTAAGGAACTTGTGCAGAATCGACTGCAATTTACGGAGCAAGGAAGTACTGAAAAAGAAGTTGCTGATCTTTTGCTCAACTTAGGGGACATTATTATTGCTATACAACTAAAAGCTCGTAGTGAGCCTGATAAGACGGAGAGCCTTGAAAAGGAAATCAAGTGGTTGGATCATAAATGTAAGGATGCAAAGAAACAAGTTAAAGACTCAATAGTTCATATAAGAAACGGAAATCTTCCTGCTTTTGAGAATGAAAGAGGCCAGTACATAAGCATTGATCCTGATGCAGATATAATTCCATTGATCATTTTCATGAATGAGAATATAGGGGATAAGTATGATCATGTACTGCGGAAGCATTCCGAAGATGGTATGGATATAAACTGTTTATCCTTCTCTGATTTTCAAACGGTATGCAGGGAGCTGCTGACACCAATAGAGATTGTAGAGTACTTGAAGTGGAGGTTGTCTTTTTATCAGAAAAATGGGAATGTAAACATCTCTGTGTTTATGGATGATGAGGACTCAATACTATTAACACGGCCTGCATCGGGAGAGGCTCTGGTGCATCAGTTTCTGGCTGAACAATATGGAATAAAGCAGGCTAAGGAAATGGAAGATTATATTGTGCCATTCCAGTGGATGCTGCATCATCTTCCAGATCGAGTAGTTGCGGAGTCAATGAATGATTCCCCCTATCCGATGATATTGTTTTTCTCCCATTTTGATAGAACAGAGATAAAGGCTTTTGATGAGCGTATTATCCGCGCATTAGAATCTGCAAAAAAGGAAGAATACACAATTGTTGGAAGTCTACGAAACACCTTAAGAAAATATGTAATCTTCTTTGTTTCGACACATGATGGATTATCTTTGCCGATGGACTATTTGGAGAAATTGGCAATAGAATGTGGTGCAGAGTACGACAAACTGATTCAAGCACTTATGTATTGGGAGAATGATGAAGAGTTCCGTATTGACTATGTGTTTCAGGATTCATCAAATCAATATTTGAGGTAGTAGAATAGGTTGTACAATATTTCCTTAACAAGATGCGGCCCTCCGGTGATGATCCGGGAGCCGCTATTTTCATGTCAATCTTTTTTATAAAATTGTGTTTCATACCCATCCTCCCGTAGCAGGATATCCGGCATCCAGTCCGGGGAGCGGCCCATCTGTTCGCAGACAGCTTTCAGATCAACTCCGGGAGCGCATTCAATGATTAGTTCATCGTGGATGTGTCCGACGATGAAACAGTGCCGGAGGGTTTTCATGGCGTTGCAGAGGATATCCCGGCTGATGGCTTGGACGATATTTTCCACGAATTTCGGCCCGTAGGATTCGATGCGCTCCCATTTCTTTGTAGCTCCCACACCTTCATAGGTGACGGATTCCCCACCGAATTGATTGATCCCGATCCGGGGCTTGACATAGGACAGCCGCCGGCCGGAGGGAAGTTGGATGAAGAGCATTCCGCTCTTATAAAAGAAGCGGATGCTTCGAACTTCCATTGGAATGCGTTGTGTGATTGCAGTTTTGACGGCACGGTCCACATCCCACCAGAATGCAGTGATCATAGGATTAGAGGCACGCCAGGAGTTTACCAACGGCTGGAGTTCTTCTTCAGACAGGCCCATTTCGAGGGCACCCATGGATTTCAGAGCACCGACAGATCCTCCGTATCCGAGGGCCAGTTCTGCGATTTTTCCTTTCTGGCGAAGATGGCTGTTGATTCCGTGTTTTTCTACAGGTACGCCGAACATCTGGCTGGCGGAAGCGCAATAGATGTCTTTTCCTTCTGCAAATACCCTAGAGCGCCAGGTTTCTCCTGCGAGGTGTGCAAGGACTCTGGCTTCTATGGCAGAGAAGTCGCTAACGATAAACTTATATCCGGAACGGGGCACAAAGGCGGTTCGGATCAGTTCGGAGAGGACTGCCGGTACGGAGTCGTAGAGAAGATCCAGCATTTCATAATCTCCGTCCATGACATACTGCCGGGCCTGTTCCAGATCCGGGAGATGGTTCTGGGGGAGGTTCTGCAGCTGGATCAGCCGGCCAGCCCATCTGCCGGAACGGTTGGCGCCGTAAAACTGGAACATGCCGTGAGCCCTGCCGTCCCTGCAGACTGCGTTCTGCATTGCCTGATATTTCTTCACGGAGGATTTTGCAAGCTGCTGGCGGAGCACAAGAGCAGTCTGGACAGTTTGGCTATCTGAATTACGGATCAATTCTTTGACGGCTTTTTTGCCAAGGGTATCTGCTTTTACGCCGTGATCGGCGAGCCATTGTTTCATTTGCTGGACGCTGTTTGGATTTTCGAGCCCTGTAATTGCCTGCATGGAGGCGGTGAGCGTTTCCCTGGAACGTTCGTCAAAGGAGATTGCGTTTCTTACAATATTCATGTCCAGGGCAATGCCTCTGTCATTGATTTCCTGATCGAGATGATATTCATCCCAGATGAAGTCCGGAACAGGATAGTTGGCAAGGCGTTTTTTTATGGCCATTTCTACTTCCACGTCACGGAGATTATATTCCTTAAAATGCATCCATTTTTCGCCGTCATGCTGAGGCAGGTTCCGAGTTCGTCCGCCGTTTGCTTTGGTGGGCCTGCAGGGAGTGCAGAAGTAGCGGATCAGGTCTTTCCCTTCCTTCAGCTTCTGATTTTGGAGCTTCAGGACAGCCCCGACGCCTTCCAGAGACAGCGGAAGTCCCATATAGGCAGACCAGATCATGGTACATTTCCAGGATTCCGGATTCAGATACTGGCCGGCCGGATCTTCCGGTATGCTGTATCCGAGAAAATAGTCCGGATGGCTGCGCTTGAGCCAGTTGGAAAGACAGATCCGTTCAAAGGCTGCGTTAAAGGCCCATTTAGTCACAGATTCATCTGTCAGGGCAGCGAGGATTTCATCCGGTATCTGGTCTCCGCAGGCGAGATCGTACACTTGAACCGGTCCGCCGTCTATAGATACTCCGAAGAGCAGTATTTCAAAACGGTCTGACTCAGCGTATTTATAGACGCCGCTTTTGGAGATGTCGATATCGCTGAAGGTTTCCAGATCAATGGATAGTTCTTTCATAGTGACTCCTTCCTCTACAGACAGAGGATATATGCTCTGTCTGTCAATCTTTCTTCCGGGGCGACCTGCGTTTTATTGACTTCCCGTACAATTGCGGAAAGTTCATCTGCCGTTGTTTTCTCTGTGAATGGAGAGATCATCATTTCATGTACCGAAGAGGGGAGAACAAACAGCATGTTTGTATGGTGCTCGCGGGCAAAGCTGCGAAGAGCCTTTCGGTTCATGATAGTGGCTGCTCCCTTATATTTCTCGGAATTCGTAATCACATGGAGATGGATGTCTGGCTCTGAGGGGGTGTCTGATGGAATTCCCGACATGTCCGACAAAAGTTTTGTAAGGCCTGTAATCTGCGTATCTGTACAGAGATTCTCCATTGCTTTTTCCCAGGCACGGTTTTCATCAATGCCGGCGTGAGTTAGAATAGTCGGTGTGATTTTGACGGAGTAGCTGGTATCCGAGAGTTTTCCTTTCAGGAACAGGTACTGTTCAATGCCGTCCAGATCGCAGGGTCTCTTTATGATGTCGTTGTCTGAGCAGGCCTGCAGGCCAATGGTGATATGTTCCAGGATCCATTGCGGATCGTTAAAGTGGATGGTGATGTCCGTGATACGATCGATATTCATGAATGTCCTCCTAAAAAAGAGGGCGGCAGCACTGCCGCCACCCTGCAGGTTTATTTGTTCAAATTCTTACTGATCTCATCAAGCTTTTCGCTGATCTTATCCAGGGATTCCTGACGTTTCTTTTTACGTTCCCTGGAAGAGTCCATCGCTTTAAAGATGGCATCCATGATGAAGTTCATGGATACAATGATGCCGATGGCACAAAAGACTGCAATGATAAATGCTGGTATTGTCATTGATTTCACCTCTTTTCATTGAGCGCCGCAGGCAGCAGCTTACAGGGCTGCCACCTGTCTGATTGTCAGTTTAATCGAGAAAATCATCCTCATCGTCTGCAGCTGCGAAGTCGTCCTCAGCCCTGGACTTGCCTCCGAGGGGCTCACCGTCACGGATTTTCTGCAGATTGTTCAGACCGCAGGCGATGCCCTTATTGCCGTTGCTGTTGAAAGCGTAGAGGTTGATGCTGGCTCGGCCATATACGCCGGAGTACACTTCCGAGCGCTCCAGGATCGGCTGCCTGTCCGCATCTACGATACCGGGAGCTGTGGAACTGTTGGCGTTGATGAAGTAGCTGTTCTTATATGCTTCATCATCGGGGCGCTCCAGATCGCCGTCGCGTAGAGGTGTCTTGATGGTGGAAAGAGCAGGCACGGACTTGCCGTTTCCCTTCAGCTTGCTCTGGCCTTCCTCATAGGCAGCCTGGATGGCGGCCTTGATCTTGTTGACAGTCACTGTATCGGACTTGGGGATGATGAGGGAGACGCTGTACTTCGGCGCTCCGCCGTTGATGCTCTTTGGATCCCAGACATTCGCGTAGGACCATCTGGTATTGACTCCTGTGATAACTTTTGTTGCGTTCATAAACTTAGGCATATTATTGTCCTCCTTATTCTTCGATAAAATCATCTTTGACTGTGTTCATTGCCGGCCTCTTATCTGTATCCGGCACCAGTGTTGGTTTTCCTGGCGGCTTTGTGATAAAGCCGGCCAGAAGCTCTTCAAATTTCTTTTTCCCCAAAAGAGAAGTCATTGCTGTGATACCGAGTATCTTTTTCTCATAAGGATCATATCCGGCATTTGTTACAACAGAAGCAACTGTAGTTTCGTCGGTGTATTTTCTGATCGATCTGCCTTCCACAACCTTGAATCCGGGATATTCGGTTCCGCTCATTGCCTGCTGGAGAGCATATTCCTTAATGTCTCCGGCCCATGCTATCAGATCATCGATCCGGGGAAGGATAGCTGCAATCTCAGCATCATCCAGAGTGGCGGGCTGTTCAAAGTCGTATGCAGCAAGCTCCATGTTATACTCAGCCCGTTTGCGGCAGGTAGCCTTGACCTTGCAGAACTGGCAGTGTTCGCCGGCATGGAATTCGCCTTCGCCGTTGTATGCGAGTTCAGCAGTAGGCTTAAGAAAATTCTCAGCCCATGCAAGCAGTTCCTCTTTGCTGATGGTGAAGGTGCTGATATTGTTCCGACGCGGCTGGAAGATGGTCATCGTTACGGATTCCACATCATAGATTCCGTCGTAGGTATCCAGGGCTCCGAGAGCGTAGCACATCATCTGCGGGTTATTTTCCGCTTCGACCAAAATCCCAAGACCATATTTGAAATCAATAATCTGAAGGATCTTGTCCGATATGATGAGACAGTCGCCGGTGCCGAAGCCGTCCGGTACCCATTTGGAGAAATCCAGCCTCTGTTCAACAAGGATCAGCGGATCCTTGCAGTGCTGCCGGGCCTTTTCGTACTGTTCCATAACAAAGGAACAGTATTCATCAGTTGCGTCTGCCATTTCCATATCAAAGAAATCCAGATTTTCTGTGGGATCTTTAACCTCTTCGCCTAATGCCCGAAGTACTTTGTACTCACACAGCTCATGGGCATCGGTACCCTGCTGGGCATAGGGAGAAGTCTCGTCCTTAATCTCAGCACAGAGCTTTGCCGAAGGTGGACATGAGAGCCACCGGTGGGAAGCTGATGCAGAGAGATATGCGTGTCTAGGCATCTTTCAGTCCCTCCACTTCCGAAACGAGAGCCGGATAGCTTTCTGCAGGAACGTCTGTCAGGCTGCCGCCGTTTCCGTATTTCTTTACAAGGGCTTTCACCTGTGCCTTGAACTGTCCGCCAGTTTCCTTTGCTTTAGAAGCCAGGAGAGCTCTGACTTCTTCCTTGGAGTAGGAACGTACTTCCGGTTCGGGAGCTGTGGCTTCCTTTTTTGGTTCTTCCGTGGACTCTGTCGTCTCTGTGAAGCATTCTTTAATGGCATTTGCGGTCTGGATCAGCCGTTCTCCGCAGCAGATAAGATCATCCAGGACCTGTGACAATTCGCTCATTTTGCTCATATTGTCATTCTCCTTATTTTTAATATTCATCTATCAAGGTTCACATCTTTGTCTGTTTGCCGCCTCAGTAATTGTTACCGGGGCGGCTTATGCAATCGTTCTGTCTTTCATCGTCGCACCTCCGTTCTTCTGTTCTGGTGGTCTAGGTATGAGAAAGTGCCGTTTTCCGATTTTCCCTGAAAAAAATTTTTAAGGGCTGATCGATATCTGCATCTTTCGGAGGTCTAGGTATGAGAGGAACGGTTTTTCCGATTTTTGGACAAAAAATTTCCGGACGGTGCGAGGGGCGAATTTTTCTTTATAAAAGGAAGCGATTCTGCCACATGCGAAAACTTTTGAAAAAAGTTCTGAAAAAATCGGAAAATCGCCCGGACTCGTACCTAGACCTTCGGAAAGCCAGGTGCGGCTTTACTACTCAGTCGAAAGAGGTGGTTCCCTTGAGGGTTAATAAGAAGATGCGGACAATAACCCAATTCATAAGAAGATAGCAGGAGGCAGACAGATGTTTTTTGTTTTACAGACGGCAAACGTGACGGCTGATGCTAGGAACTGCGTGTATCCGAACAGGAAAGAGATTACATCAGGTGACGAATTGAAAGAGGCGGTCAGGTTTGATCATGTGTGCGGGGAGTTTAAGAAGAACTACCGCAATATCAACAACTTCCTGAAGTCCAACGTCATTGTGATGGACTGTGACAATGACCATTCGGAGGATCCGGAAGACTGGATCACATTTAAAAAGCTGGAAGAGCTCTTTGAGGAAATTGACTATGCGGCGGCGCCGAGCCGGAATCATATGAAAGAAAAGGACAGTAAGGCAGCGAGACCGAAGTTCCATGTGTACTTTCCTATAGAAGAGACAAGAGATGCGGAGCATTATGTCGCGGTCAAAAGAGCGATACAGAAAGCTTTCCCATTCTTTGATGACAATGCACTGGATGCGGCCAGATTCATCTTTGGGGCGGATGCCGGCGAGATTTTCTGGCATGAAGGCTGGATGCGAATTGATGAAGAGGTGGATCCGGAGCCAGCGGAGGATGATACCGGCTGCAGCAATTATACCGGCGGAAGTATCCTGCAGGGATCGAGGAATAAGACGCTTTCCCATTTTGCGGGAAGGGCACTGAAGCGGTTCGGGGAGACGGAAAAGGCAAAGCAGGTGTTCCTGGACGAGGCTGCGAAGTGTGATCCGCCTTTGGAGCAGGAAGAGCTTAAAACCATCTGGTATTCGGCATTGAAGTTTTTCAGAAGCAAGGTGAAGACACAGCCGGGATATGTGGAGCCGGATGAATACAATTCCGATTTCAGGGCCGGATGCTTAAAGCCGGATGACTATTCGGATATCGGACAGGCGAAGATGCTGTGCAGGGAATACGGAGATGAGCTGAGGTATTCCGATGCGACGGATTATCTCAGATATGACGGTGATTCCTGGATTGAAGAGAAACAGCTTGCGGTCGGTGCAATGGAAGAATTTCTGGATCTGCAGCTAGCGGATGCCCAAGAATATGTTGAGAACACAAAGAAGGCACTGATGGCAGCGGGTGTGCAGGAGACCGTGATCAATGCAGGTGGAAAGGCTTTGCAAAAGGCGGTTCCGGTGGAATCCCTGAAGCTGCTGTATGCTTATCTGTCAGCGAAGACCTATCTGGCATTCGTTATGAAGAGGCGGGATTACAAATATGTGGTGTCAGCCCTGAATGCGGCGAAGCCGATGCTGGCGGTGAGCGTGGCCGATCTGGACAAGGATGAGAATCTTCTGAATACGCCGCTTGCAACATATGACCTGTCAAAAGGGGTTGAGGCTGGGCAGCTTCCGCATAATCCGGAGGATCTGATCACAAAGATCACGAATGTATCTCCGTCGGATGAGGGAAAGGAACTGTGGGATCAGTGTCTGGAGCTTTTCTTTTCTGGAGATAGGGAATTGGTTGATTATGTACAGATGGTGGTCGGTATGGCTGCAGTCGGTAAGGTTTACCAGGAGCATCTCATCATTGCCTACGGCAGCGGTGCGAATGGGAAGTCTACGTTCTGGAACACCATATCCAGGGTGCTGGGTACCTACAGCGGCAAGTTATCAGCGGAGACTCTTACAGTCGGATGTAAGAGGAATGTGAAACCGGAAATGGCGGAGCTTAAGGGCAAACGGCTGATCATTTCATCGGAGATGGAGGAAGGCATGCGGCTGAATACCGCAGTCGTAAAACAGCTTTGCTCCACGGATGAGATTTTCGCTGAAAAGAAGTATAAGGCTCCGTTTGCTTTTGTACCAAGCCACACGCTGGTCCTCTATACCAATCATCTTCCGAAGGTCGGCGCTAATGATGATGGCATCTGGCGAAGACTGATCGTGATTCCCTTCAATGCAAAGATCGTCGGTGACAGCGATATTAAAAACTATGCGGATTTTCTTTACGAGAAGGCGGGCGGCTACATTCTGAAGTGGGTGATTGAGGGAGCAAAAAAGGCCATTGATGCGAATTTCAAGACCACGTTTCCGAGGTGTGTCCAGGAAGCAATCAAGGCATATAGGGAAGAGAATGACTGGCTGGGGCATTTTATTGAGGAATGCTGTGATGTGGATCCAATGTTTACGGAAAAATCCGGGGAACTGTATCAGAAATATCGTGAGTATGCTGCAAACAACGGTGAGTTCACGAGACAGAACGGAGATTTTAATTCTGCTCTGGAAAATGCCGGGTTCAGCAAACGCAAGACAAAAAAGGGAGCTTTTTTCTATGGGTTGAAGCTTAAAGAGGGGCAAGATTTCCTGTAAGGGTGACGGTCGGTGACAGGTAATTCTAAAACCTCGTATAGACGATTTTTAGAGCTGGAAATTCATATATAGAGAGTTTATGAAACACCTGTCACCACCTGTCACCTTCGATTTGATGGAGGTGTCGCAATGAAGGAAAAAACGATAGAGCAGAGGCTTGTTAAGGCGGTGAAAGCCAGAGGCGGGATCTGTCCTAAGTGGGTGTCTTCGGGATTTGACGGGGTGCCGGACAGATTAGTCTTCCTGCCGGGGCGGCATTTCGGATTGGTGGAAGTGAAAGCGCCGGGCGAGAAGCCAAGAGCCTTGCAGGTCTCAAGACATAAATTATTGGCAAAGTTAGGATTCCCCATATACATACTGGATGGGGTTGAGCAAATCGGAGGGATTTTGGATGAGATACAAGCCACATGAATATCAGAGATATGCGATCAATTTCATAAAGGAACATCCCATAGCGGCGATTCTGTTAGATATGGGGATGGGCAAGAGTTCAATCACACTGACAGCCATTATGGATCTGATGTATGACAGCTTTGAGGTATCTAAGGTTCTGATCATAGCGCCTCTCAGAGTGGCGAAGAACACATGGTCCGCAGAGATTGAGAAATGGGACCATCTTTCCGGCCTGAAATACAGTATCGCGGTGGGAACGGCAGCGGAGAGGATGAGGGCGCTGAAATCAGATGCGGACATTTACATCATCAACAGGGAAAACATCCCCTGGCTTGTAGAGAAGAGCGGCATGCCTTTTGACTATGACATGGTGGTGATCGACGAGTTGTCATCCTTTAAAAACTGGCAGTCAAAGAGATTCCGGGCATTGATGAAGGTGCGGCCGAAGGTAAAACGGATCGTGGGTCTGACCGGGACACCTTCTTCCAATGGTTTGATGGACTTATTCGCCGAGTACAAGATCCTGGATATGGGGGAACGCCTGGGAAGGTTTATCAGCCAGTACCGGCTGGATTATTTTGTGCCGGATCAGATGAACGGGCCTGTCGTGTACAGCTACCGTTTAAGGCCGGGAGCAGACAGGAGAATCTACAGCCGGATTTCGGACATTACGATCTCCATGAAGGGAACGGACCATCTGAAGATGCCGGAATTGGTAAATTCAGAATATCTGGTCTACATGGATAAGGATGAGCGCGGGAAATATGAGCAGATGAAGAAGGATCTGGTATTAAGCCTCCCGAATGGAGAGGTCACAGCTGCGAACGCCGCTTCTTTATCCGGGAAGCTGACGCAGATGGCAAATGGCGCTGTGTATTCCGATGCCGGCGGGGCAGAGAATATCCATGACCGGAAGCTGGATGCCTTGGAGGATATGATCGAAGCGGCGAATGGGAAGAGCCTTCTGGTGGCGTACTGGTACAAGCATGATCTGTCAAGGATCACAAAACGGCTTGATGAGCTGGGAGTGCATTACAGGAAGCTTGATACGAATGAGAGCATCTATGACTGGAATGCAGGAAGACTGGAAGTGGGGCTGATCCATCCGGCTTCTGCAGGACATGGGCTGAATCTGCAGAGCGGCGGGAGTACTCTGATTTGGTTTGGGATGATATGGAGCCTGGAACTGTATCAGCAGACGGTGGCCAGGCTTTGGAGGCAGGGACAGGAATCTGGGACTGTGGTGGTGCAACACATCTTGGCAGCAGGTACTGTGGATGAGCGGATCATGAAGGCATTATCTGCAAAAGATGCCATACAGGCCAAGCTGATTGAAGCAGTGAAGGCGGAGGTGACAGTGGATGGCGGGAACTAAGAACCTGACAGAGGATCCTTATGAGCGGCTGGCGAACGCCATTATTCTGCAGGCTGTCACGGATTACCGAGTGGCGCTAAAGCGGATCAAGCGGAATCCGAAGGATCGGGAGACAATAGATGAAGCCATGAGAGTTGAGAGTTTTTTCCGTTCTGGCTGGTACAGTCAGCTGACAGCCGTTGACGGAGAATACCTGATCCGAAGACTTCAGGACGAAGTGAGAAAATGAGAGTCAATCAAGGGAGGCAATCCGAGGAGAACTATTTACAGATTTCAATCGGAGGTGGCTTATGGATAAGCAGCAGACGGCAGTTAAGAACTTTCTAATGAAAGCGTATTATATGGATGAACGGATCAACAGCAAGCTGGAGCAAGTAGCTTCCTTGAACGAACTGGCGATAAAGGCAACCTCGACCATGAGTGACATGCCTGGCAGTCCGAACCGGAACATTCATAAAACAGAGGACATCATTGTGAAGATTCTGGATCTGCAGAGGGAGATCCAAGAAGATGCCAATGAACTTCTGAACCTGAAGCAGGTGATCCGCCGGTGCATCAAGCAAGTGGAAGATCCAGAATGCCAGATCATTTTGGAAGAGAGGTATTTGCGGATGGTGAAATGGGAGCAGATCGCCACAACGTTGAACATGAGTATGAGGAAAGTGTTCCGGCTCCATGATGAGACGCTGAAAAAAATCGTGATTCCTGAAAGTTGGCAGTAAATGCTATAGATATGCAGTATGGAAGTATGATATGGTTAAGATGGCAAAAATGAAAACAGGCCGTTGCGGAGAAAATCTGCAGCGGCTTTTTCTATGGAAGAAAGAAGATGGACAGATGCCGAGAAAACCAAAGAAGCCCTGTGCTTATCCGGGCTGTCCCAACTTGACGGATGGACGGTACTGTCCGGAGCATCAAAGCAAGATAAACAGCGATTATGAGAAGTATGGTAGAGATAAGAATGCCAAAAGAAAGTATGGCCGCACCTGGAAGAGAATCCGGGATAAGTATGCGGCAGAGCATCCGTTCTGCGAGCGGTGCTTTGAACGTGGGATTCTTGTGGAGACGGAAGAGATCCACCACAAGCTGCCGCTAAGTAAAGGCGGCACTCATGACCGGAGCAACCTGATCGCATTGTGCAAGCCGTGTCATTCCCGTGAGCACGCCGAGAGGGGAGACCGGTGGAGAAAAACCCGGTAGGGGCGGGTAAAATCTCCACGGGAACAGCCTCCGGGGAACGGTGCGGGGATGTCACGCACAAAAATGAGAAATCAAACGGGGAATTATCCCTGTATGGAATTGAGGTGAGAGGAACATGGCGAAAGATGGAACGATGCGCGGCGGCGCCAGGGTAGGATCCGGCAGAAAATCCAAGGCATTGAAGGAGAAGATCGACAGCGGGCTGGCGGCATCGGTCATTGATCTTCCGGAACCGGAAGAAATCAGCGGCGAGGACGTGCCTCCGGTGAAGGAGTTTCTAAAGGCTTCCCAGAAAAGCGGCATCGATCTCTGCGCAGAGGATGTGTTCCGGTCTACGTTCCTCTGGCTGAAGGAGCGGGGCTGCGACCGGATGGTGAACACCCAGCTGATCGAGCAGTACGCTATGTCGGTGTCCCGGTGGGTGCAGTGCGAAACCTGTATCTCTGAATACGGTTTTCTGGCGAAGCATCCGACCACAGGGGCGGCAATCACTTCTCCGTATGTGACCATGAGCCAGAACTATTTGAAACAGGTAAACCAGTGCTGGTATCAGATTTATCAGATCGTGAAGGAAAACTGTTCCGTGGAGTACGGCGGCACCAATCCTCACGATGACCTGATGGAGCATCTGCTGTCGGCACGGAAACGGGGATAGGAGGACTTGGATGGAGTATATAAGAAAAAGGATTGCTGAATTAAAGCCGTATGAGAATAATCCGAGGATCAATGATGAGGCGGTGGACGATGTCGCGGAGAGCATCCGGCAGTGTTCCTACATCGCACCAATCATTATTGATGAGGATGGCGTGATCCTGGCGGGGCATACAAGGTATAAGGCACTGAAAAAGCTAGGATATCAGGAGTGTGAAGTAGTCGTTGTTTCTAATCTGACGGAAGAGCAGAAGAGAAAATACCGTCTGTATGACAACAAAACGGCTGAGATGGCTTCCTGGGATCAGAAGAAGCTTTCAGCGGAATTGTGCGATGTGGATTTTCAGGGATATGATTTCGGACAGCCTGAGATTGCGATTCCTGATGATGAAACGGAAGAGACAGGCCCTAAGACGATGACCTGTCCCTGCTGCGGGGAGGTGTTCGAGGTATGAAGCTTCAGAGATTAAAGCTGGCTGATATAGAACCATACAAGAATAATCCGAGAAAAAACGATAATGCGGTGAATGCTGTTGCGGAAAGTATTCGCCAGTGTTCCTATATTACGCCGATCATCGTAGATGAGAATTATGTGATTATCGCAGGCCATACCAGATACAAGGCGCTAGTTGCTCTTGGTATGGATGATGCGGAGTGCTTGATCTGTGATGGCCTGACGGAGGAACAGAAAAAGAAATACCGGTTCTTGGATAACAAGACCGGCGAAAAGACCACATGGGATCTTATGAAATTGGAAGTCGAACTGGAAGGACTGGATCTGGAAGGGTTCGACTTTTTTTGCATGGCGGCTGACCTGCCTGTAGATAGTGACGGCAGCGGCGGTTCTAAAAAGGAACTGACCGGTACCACGGAAATAGATGCGGAGGTGTTTGGGGATGAAGAGTTCAAATACGAATGCCCGAACTGCGGTTTCCGGTTCAACTGAGTTTCCGTGGAAGTGGAGCCTGTCGGAACTGGAGAAAAGACCGAAGCATGGGCATACCGTGTTTTCCTGTTTTTCCTGCGGCGGCGGGTCCTCTATGGGATATAAATTGGCGGGATATGATGTCGTGGGCAACTGCGAGATCGATCCCGATATGATGAAGGTTTATAAGCAGAACAATCATCCGAAGCATTCATTTCTTATGGATGTCAGGGATTTTCTGAAATTGCCGGATGAAAAGATCCCGGAAGAGTTATTCCATTTGGATGTGCTGGACGGTTCGCCGCCATGCTCCGTGTTTTCCACGGCTGGAGCCAGGGAAGAAGGATGGAACACGGAAAAGGTATTCCGGGAAGGACAGGCAAAACAGAGGTTGGATGACCTGTTTCTTTATTTCATAGCGATTGCGAAACGCCTTCAGCCGAAGGTCGTGATCGCGGAGAATGTGAAGGGTATCATCATCGGAAACGCCAAGGGCTGGGTCAACCAGATCGTGAAAGGTTTTGATGGTGCCGGTTATGTGGTGCAGATTTTTTTGTTCAACGCGGCAAGAATGGGTGTGCCTCAGAAAAGGGAGCGCGTCTTTTTTATCGCCCGTCGCAAAGACCTGAAGTATCCGAAGCTGTCTATGGAGTTCCATTCTAAGCCGATCCCGTTCAAGGATGTCCGGGAGCCATATGGCAAGCCGATGGATCCGGCCAGTATGCAGGCGAAGCTTCTGAAATATCGGATTCCGACGGACCGTTGTATCGCCGATATTAATGAGCGGGTGCGTAAGGTGAAGAACAACGGGTTTTCTACTCCGATCAACAGGGATGAGGAACCGGTGCAGACGATTGTTTCCGGCAGCAGCCTTTACCGGATGTGCGACGGTCTGCTGATGACGGATAAGGATATCATCAGCTGCCAGACTTTCCCGCAGGATTATGATTTTATGGACCAGAGTGTTCAGTACATATGTGGGATGAGCGTACCGCCGGTGATGATGGCGAAGATCGCCGAGCAGGTGTACCGGCAGTGGCTGAAAGGCGGTGGTGCGGATGAAGATGCGGAAACTGAAAAAGTATAAGCCCACGAAGTTCAAGGCGAAGGATTCCGTTTACGACAAGGAGGCGGCGGATTTTGCCGTGAACTTTATTGAGTGCTTATGTCACACCAAAGGCACCTGGGCGGGAAAGCCGTTTGAACTGATCGATTGGCAGGAGCAGATCATCCGGGATGTGTTTGGTACCATCAAGCCTAACGGATACCGGCAGTTCAACACAGCATATATTGAGATCCCGAAGAAACAGGGGAAATCCGAACTGGCGGCCGCGGTAGCCCTTCTGCTCTGCTGCGGCGATGGAGAGGAACGAGCGGAAGTGTATGGCTGTGCCGCGGACCGGCAGCAGGCCTCCATTGTTTTTGAAGTGGCGGCGGATATGGTGCGGATGTGCCCGGCACTTTCCAAGCGGGTAAAGATTCTGGCATCCCAGAAACGGATCATCTACCATCCGACCAATTCCTTTTACCAGGTGCTGTCAGCTGAGGCATACAGCAAGCACGGATTCAATATCCACGGAGTAGTCTTTGATGAGCTGCATACTCAGCCGAACCGGAAGCTGTTTGATGTCATGACAAAGGGTTCCGGTGACGCCAGGATGCAGCCTTTGTATTTTCTGATCACCACAGCGGGGACGGATACCAACTCCATCTGCTATGAGACACACCAGAAGGCAAAGGACATCCTGGAAGGCCGAAAAATTGATCCAACGTTTTATCCGGTGATCTATGGGGCAGATGAGGGTGATGACTGGACTGACCCGAAGGTCTGGAAGAAAGCCAACCCGTCCCTGGATATCACGGTGGGGATGGACAAGGTGAAGGCGGCCTGTGAGTCAGCGAAGCAGAATCCGGGGGAAGAGAATTCCTTCCGGCAGCTGCGGCTGAACCAGTGGGTGAAGCAGGCGGTGCGCTGGATGCCGATGGAGAAATGGGATCAATGCGCTTTCGCGGTCAATGAAGAGGAACTGGAAGGAAGGGTTTGTTACGGCGGTCTGGACCTTTCCTCCACCACGGATATCACGGCATTTGTCCTGGTGTTCCCGCCCCTGGATGAAGAAGATAAGTTCCAGCTGCTCCCGTATTTCTGGATTCCGGAAGAGACGCTGGATCTTCGGGTACGTAGGGATCATGTCCCCTATGATGTGTGGGAGCGGCAGGGTTTCCTGCAGACTACAGAGGGAAATGTGGTGCATTACGGCTATATTGAGAAGTTTATTGAGCGTCTGGGGGAACGGTTCAACATCCGGGAGATTGCTTTTGACCGGTGGGGCGCCGTGCAGATGGTCCAGAACCTGGAAGGCATGGGATTTACGGTGGTTCCCTTCGGCCAGGGCTTTAAGGACATGTCGCCGCCTACCAAGGAACTGATGAAGCTGACATTGGAGCAGAGGATCGCCCACGGCGGGCATCCGGTACTGCGGTGGATGATGGACAACATCTTTATCCGCACGGATCCGGCGGGGAACATCAAGGCGGACAAGGAGAAGTCCACGGAGAAGATCGATGGTGCGGTTGCGGCGATCATGGGGCTGGACCGGGCGATCCGGTGCGGGAATGATACAAAGGAATCTGTTTACGATACCAGAGGACTGCTGGTGTTTTGACAGGATCAGGAGGTTTTCATGGGAATTTTAAGTTTGTTTGGATTTGGAAGGAGCAGGGATAAGCCGGAGAACCGAACATCCGGCAGCAGCTACAGCTTTTTCCTGGGAAATTCAACTTCCGGGAAGCGGGTGAATGAACGGACGGCCATGCAGATGACGGCAGTGTATTCCTGCGTGAGGATCCTGTCGGAGGCGGTGGCCAGCCTGCCCCTGCAGTTTTACCGGTATACCGATGACGGAGGGAAAGAGAAGGCGGTAAACCATCCCCTTTATTTCCTGCTCCATGACGAGCCGAACCCGGAGATGACTTCTTTTGTGTTCCGGGAGACGCTGATGACACACCTGCTTTTATGGGGCAACGCCTACGCCCAGATCATCCGGAACGGAAGGGGTGAGGTGGTGGCACTATATCCCCTGATGGCGGACCGGATGTATGTGGACAGGGATGAGAAAGGGCAGCTGTACTATGAATATACGCTGTGTTCCGATGACGCCCCGACCATGAAGGGATCTGTTGTGCGGCTTTCCCCTTATGAGGTGCTGCATATCCCAGGGCTGGGTTTTGATGGGCTGGTGGGCTATTCGCCCATCGCTATGGCGAAGAACGCCATCGGCATGGCCATGGCCTGCGAGGAATACGGGGCGAAGTTTTTCGCCAACGGAGCGGCGCCTTCCGGGGTGCTGGAACATCCGGGGACCATCAAAGATCCCAGCCGGGTGCGGGAAAGCTGGCAGAGGACATTTGGCGGCTCCGGGAACGCCAACAAGGTGGCGGTGCTGGAAGAAGGGATGAAGTATACGCCCATCTCCATCTCGCCGGAGCAGGCGCAGTTCCTGGAAACAAGGAAGTTCCAGCTGGATGAGATCGCCCGGATCTTCCGGGTTCCGCCCCATATGATCGGGGATCTGGAAAAGTCGTCTTTCAACAACATCGAGCAGCAGTCCCTGGAATTCGTGAAGTATACTTTGGATCCCTGGGTGTCCCGGTGGGAGCAGTCCATGGTGCGCTCTTTACTGTCCAGGGAAGAGAAAAAGCAGTATTTCATCAAGTTCAACGTGGACGGCCTGCTTCGCGGGGACTACCAGAGCCGGATGAACGGCTACGCCACGGCAAGGCAGAACGGCTGGATGAGCGCCAATGATATCCGGGAACTGGAAAACCTGGACCGGATCCCGGCGGAGCAGGGCGGGGATTTATATCTGATCAACGGAAACATGACGAAGCTTGCGGATGCCGGATTGTTTGGGACATCCCGGCAGGAGGCTGCCGCGGGGGAAGATGATCTTGCGGCAATGGGGAAAGGAGAAGAGATCCGATGAAAAAATTTTGGAATTGGAAAAGCAGGAAGATCCGGGATCAGGATTCCGGCGAAGAGAGCGTTGAGAGAGTTCTGTTCCTAAATGGGACGATTGCGGAGGAGAGCTGGTATGACGATGAAGTCACGCCGGCTCTTTTTAAGGAAGAGCTGATGGCGGGAAGCGGTGATATCACGGTGTGGATCAACAGCCCCGGCGGGGACTGTGTGGCCGCGGCGCAGATCTACAACATGCTGATGGATTATAAAGGGAATGTCACGGTAAAGATCGATGGGATCGCGGCATCTGCGGCAAGCGTGATCGCTATGGCAGGAACGCAGGTACTGATCTCGCCGGTAGGCATGCTGATGATCCATAACCCGGCAACGATCGCTTGGGGGGATTCCGGAGAAATGCAGAAGGCTATTGAGATGCTGGAAAGCGTGAAAGATTCCATCATCAACGCCTATGAGATCAAGACCGGCCTGTCCCGGACAAAGCTGTCCCACATGATGGACGCGGAAACCTGGATGGATGCCGGGAAAGCAGTGGAACTGGGATTTGCCGATGGGATCCTGAAACGTTTTGAAGTTCCGGATAACATGGAGCCGCCTGCGGTATCCATGCTCTATTCCGAAGCCGCCGCGGTCAATTCCTTAATGGATAAGATCGCGGCAAAGTGCAGGACAAAACCGAAAACCGAACCGACAGGCCGCAGCGTAGACAGTCTCTACGAGCGGCTTAATTTATTGAAGAATTAGAGGAGGACATGACGATGACGATTTTAGAACTGAGAGAAAAGAGGGCGAAGGCGTGGGAGGCAGCGAAAGCCTTTCTGGATTCCCACAGGAATGAAAAAGGTGTGCTGTCTGCGGAGGATGACGCCGCTTATACCCGTATGGAACAGGAAATCACGGATCTGGGGAAAGAGATCGCCAGGATGGAACGGCAGGAAGCCTTTGAGAGGGAGTTGTCCCAGCCGGTGAATCAGCCCCTGACCGGACGCCCTGCATCCGGCAGCGCGGGAAAGGAAAAGACCGGCCGCGCTTCGGAGGAATACAAGACAAACTTCTGGAACGCCATGCGCTCCAAGGTGCCGCTTCCCAGCGTGGTCAATGCATTGGAAGAGGGAACGGATTCCGAGGGCGGGTATCTTGTGCCGGATGAGTATGAGCGTACCCTGGTGGAAGCCCTGGAAGAGGAAAACGTGTTCCGCCAGCTGGCAAACGTGATCCGCACTTCCAGCGGCGACCGGAAGATCCCGGTGGTGGCAACAAAGGGGACTGCCTCTTGGATTGATGAGGAAGGGGCCTATACGGAGAGCGATGATTCCTTCGGCCAGGTATCCATCGGGGCCTGCAAGGTAGGCACTATGATCAAGGTATCCGAGGAGCTTTTAAATGACAGCGTCTTTGACCTGGAATCTTATATTGCGAAGGAATTTGCCCGCCGGATCGGGGCGAAGGAGGAAGAGGCGTTCTTTACCGGGGATGGCTCCGGGAAACCCCTGGGGGTTCTTGCAGCCACCGGCGGCGCCGAAACAGGGGTGACGGCAGCTTCCTCTACAGCCATTACGGCGGATGAACTGATGGATCTGTTCTATTCCCTGAAATCTCCTTATCGGAAGAAGGCGGTATGGGTGCTGAACGATTCTACCATCAAGGCGGTGCGGAAACTGAAGGATTCCACGGGGCAGTACCTGTGGCAGCCTTCCCTTGCGGCCGGTACGCCGGATACGCTCCTTGGCAGGCCGGTGAAGACCTCCGCCTATATGCCGGTGATCGCGGCGGGGGCAAAGACCATTGCCTTCGGCGATTTCAGCTATTACTGGATCGCAGACCGGCAGGGACGCTCCTTTAAGCGCTTGAATGAACTGTATGCCGCCAACGGTCAGGTAGGCTTCCTGGGTTCCCAGAGGGTGGATGGGAAGCTGGTGCTTTCCGAGGCGGTGAAGGTACTGGCGCAGAAGGCCAGCGCCTGAGCTATCTGATGTGAAAAAGCGGGCGGCGTCCCCAGATGCGGGGAGCCGCCGCTAACCAGGAAGGGGGCAATGGGATGCTGGTGACGCTGGAAGAAATGAAAAATTATCTCCGGGTGGATGACGATGAAGACGATGGGCTGATCACCACGCTTTTGGCGTCAGCGGAGCGGATGTGTATGGATATCCTGCGGACAGACGAGGAAAGCGGCCTGCAGGAGGCAGAAAATGGGAAACCGGCGGTGATGTATACCGTGGCCTATCTGTATGAACACCGGGAGGAAGCTGACCACCATGCCCTGGTCCTGACGCTGCGCTCCCTGCTCTTTGGAAGCCGGAAGGAGGCGTTCTGATGGAGATCGCTCTTCTGAATGTGAAAGTGACCTTCCAGAAAAACTCCGTAGCTGTGGACGATATCGGAAACCGAAGGAATGTCTGGGAGGATTATTATACCTGTCATGCCACAGTCAGCGGTGAAGGCGGGCAGGAAAAGACAGCAGCCGGATTGACGGTTGCGGAATCTGACATTGCCTTTACCGTCCGTTTTTGTAAACAGGCGGCAGAGGTAACGGCGGACGGGTTCCGTATCCTGTTTCAAGGGGAAATCTACAACGTCGCGGCTGTGGACCACATGAACTATAGAAAGAAAGCGCTGAAGTTCCGATGTGAGAAAGCGAGGCGGTGACTATGGGACAGACCGTGCGGATTGGGGAACTGGCGGACGCTGTTATGGAGACTTTGGAGGAATACGCGGATCTGGATGCCGAGGATGTGAAACAGGCGGTCCGGAATGCCGGGGAGACGGTAAGAAAGGAGATCCGTGCCAACGCCCCGAAGGATACCGGGGACTATGCCAAAAGCTGGGCGGTGAAGAAAACAAAAGAAACTTCCTCCAGCCTGACGCTGACGGTTCATTCCAAAAACCGCTACCAGCTGGCCCATCTGTTGGAGTATGGCCACGCAAAGCGGGGCGGCGGACGGGTGGAGGGCAAAGCCCATATCGCCCCGGCGGAGGAGAAGGGAATCCGGCAACTGGAAGACGAGATTGAAAGGAGCCTGAGGCATGGATAAATTTCTGGATATTTTGAAAAGCGCCGGCTTCCCCTATGCCTATGACCATTTCGCGGAAGGGGAAGCGCCGGATCCGCCGTTTCTTTGTTACCTGCTGCCGGGGAGCGATAACTTTTCTGCGGATGGAAAGGTCTATTACCGGATCAGCGAGGTGCGGGTGGAATTATATACGGACCAGAAGGATTTAGCTGCGGAGAGGAAGATGGAGGATGCGCTGGATGCGGCAGGAGTTTTTTATAACAAGACGGAAACCTGGATCGAAAGCGAAAAGCTGTATGAGGTTCTGTACTCTTTTGAGATGGAGGGAGTAGGAAATGTCTACAAAGAAGAATAAAGTAAAATTTAATATCTGCAATGTGCATTACGCATTGATTACGGTGGACGATGACGGGGAGGTGACCTTTGGGACGCCGGTGGCTATGCCAGGAGCGGTATCCCTGTCTTTGGAGCCAAACGGCGAGCCGTCCAACTTTTACGCGGATGGGTATGCTTATTATACGATCTCCAACAACATGGGCTATGAAGGGGATCTGGAACTGGCCATGGTGCCGGAGAGTTTCCGGACGGATGTGCTGAAGGAATCTCTGGATGACAACAGCGTGCTGGTGGAGAGCGCCAATGTGGAAACAGCGAACTTTGCCCTGCTCTTTGAGTTTGACGGGGATGTGAAAAAGATCCGCCATGTGCTGTATAACTGCTCTGCGGCCAGGCCCAACATCGAGTCCGCGACCAATGAGGAAGAGATCGAGGTACAGACGGAAACGCTGGCCATCACGGCGGCACCCCTGGCCAATGGGTATGTGAAAGCCCGTACCGGGGACAGCACTACGGATACGGTTTATACGGGATGGTATACAGCGGTGTATCTGCCGGAGGTGACGCCGGATACCTCCGGGACGCAGCAGTCCGGCCAGCAGGGTACGGACGATGAGACAGGAGGGGAGACCTTATGAGCATGAAACAGAATATCATGATTGACGGGCAGGAGGTCGCTTTTAAGGCCTCCGCTGCCATCCCCCGGATCTACCGGATGCGGTTTCACCGGGATATCTATAAAGACCTGCGGGATCTGGAAAAGGGGATCGACAAGAATGACCCGGAGAATTCCAATCTGGACCTATTCTCTTTGGAAATGTTTGAGAACATCGCCTATGTCATGGCGAAGCACGCCGACCCATCCATCCCGGATACGCCGGAGGAATGGCTGGATGGGTTCAACACCTTTTCCATCTATCAGGTGCTGCCCCAGATCATTGAGCTGTGGGGGCTGAACACCCGGACGGATGTGCAGGCTAAAAAAAACTTCGCCCGACTGACCGGGAAATGACAACGCCGCTGTTCCTCCTGCGGTGCGTGCAGCTGGGGCTGTCCATCCGGGATCTGGATCTTTTGACCATCGGGATGGTGAATGATATGTATGTGGAGAGCCGGAACGATGAGCATAAGTATGCGGTGGTGGCAACGCAGGAGGATTTTGATAAGTTTTAGGAATAATTTTTTGATAAATGCATAAAATATTCCCAACTTTATTCCCAATGTGTTATAGTATTAATGTTGGGAATAAAAGTTGGGAAAAGGATGAAGAATAATGAATATCGAAAAATTAGTCTTGGATTTATGTGCATATGATGACGAACAGGAATGGTTTGAATTTAAAGAAAACTGGTTTCAGCCGGAGGTGCTGGGCGAATATGTTTCAGCACTTTCAAATGCAGCCGCATTTCATTATAAAGCTCAAGCTTATTTTGTGTGGGGCGTAAATGATGAAACCCATGAGGTTGTAGGTACAACATTCAATCAATATGGGGACTACAATAAAGAACCCTATCAGAACTTTTTGGCGAGAAATTTATCTCCGAGTATCAATTTTTCGTTCGAGGAAGCAGTTATAGATGATAAAAGAGTTGTTGTTCTGGTCATTCCTGCAGCAGAAGAGATCCCGACAGCTTTTAAAGAAAAGCGATACATCCGTATTGGTTCGTCCAAAGCCAATTTGAAGGATTATCCGAAAAGAGAGATCCAGCTGTTTAAAATTCTGGATGGAAGAGTGGAAACCATTGAAACTCTGGCGGCAAAATACCAGGAACTGACGTTTTCTAAACTGTTTGGGTATTATGGCTCAAAAGGGATTGTTTTAAATGAAAAAACTTTTGAGAAAAATCTCGGCTTGAGAAATAAAAACGGAGAATATAATCTGTTGGCACAGCTGCTTTCGGATAATTCGCATTTTCCACTAAGAGTTTCGATTTTTGAGGGAGAAACGAAAGGCTCTAATTTATTCTCTGTAAGAGAATTTGGCAATAACTGTCTGCTCTATACGTTGGATGAAGTTTTAAGATATGCAGATGTATTGAATCTGATCCAGACAGATGAAAGTGAGCGGGTAGTGGAACGTCCGGAAACACCGTTGTTTGATAACAAAGCCTTTAGAGAAGCAATTATAAATGCAGTTTTGCATAATCTGTGGGTAAGCGGAAATGAGCCAATGATTTCTGTGTTTTCAGACAGGATAGAAATTTTATCCAGAGGGACACTGCCGCCGGCACAGACAATGGAGGGATTTTTCCTGGGAGAATCGGTTCCGGTAAATGAAAAGCTATCAGAAATCTTTTTGCAGCTGCATATCAGTGAAAAATCAGGCCGCGGCGTGCCTAAGATCATTGAGACTTATGGAAGGGAAGCATTTACTTTCAGAGAAAATTCAATCGTTGTCACGATCCCGCTGCATCATATAAAAAAGGTTGGGAATAAAGTTGGGAATAAGGTGGGGAATAAAAAAGGATTAAATGCAAGAAGGCAAAGAATCATCACGGAAATGAGAGATAATCCGAATATTACTACCAGTGAACTGCATCAAATATTGGGAATCAGTGAAACGGCAGTGGAAAACAATCTTACATTCCTGAAAGAGAATGGATATGTGGAAAGGGTTGGATCTAAAAAGACTGGTTATTGGAAAGTACTTGAGTGAATGATATAAGAATTAATAAATGAAACAAGGCATCTATCAGAAATGGTAGGTGCTTTTTCTATGTCCATTTTCAGGAGGTGGTGACACATGGCGAGCCGGATCAAAGGTATTACAGTGGAGATCGGCGGCGATACCAGCGGACTGGAAAAGTCGCTTGCCGCAGTGAACAATTCCATAAAGAAGACCCAGAGCCAGCTTCGGGATGTGAATAATCTTCTGAAATTGGATCCGTCCAATACCATCCTTTTGGCACAGAAGCAGGAACTTCTGCAGGCTGCCATCGTAGATACAGAAAAGAAGCTGGAAGCCCTGGAACAGGCCCAGGAGGATGTTGCGAAAGCCTTTGAGCGGGGCGATATTGGAAAAGACCAGTACATGGCTTTTCAGCGGGAGGTAGAGGAAACCCGTGGGACGATGAACCGGTATAGGACAGACCTGTCCGGCCTGCAGTCGGAGCAGGAACGGCTTTCCTCCAATACGGAACGGCTGAATAAGCTGTTTGCCGCGACTGGTTCCAGTGTGGATGATTACGCCGATGTTCTGGGAAGCCGCCTGGTGACGGCGATCCGGAACGGGACAGCTTCTTCTGATCAGTTGAAAACCGCTGTGGAGAAGATTGGAAAGGCGGTTACCGGCGGGAAGGCAGACATTAAGCAGCTGACAGATGCCCTGGATACGGTAGATGACGGGCAGGCCGTCCGGAACCTGATCAACGATCTGAATGATGTGGGGGACGCCGCTCAGGGCGCTGCGGATGACATCGGGGAGATTGCCCAGGCCACCAAGGGTGCAGCGCTTATGGAAGCCGCTGATCAGCTGTCTGTGGTCGGGGATAAGATCCAGGATGTGGGCGATAAGGCGGTATCCGCTTATGCGGAGACAGAGACTGCTGTCTCTAAGGTGAACGCTTACTTTGGGGAGACCGGGGAGGCGGCGGAAGCCAGCGCTGAAATTGTGAAAAACGTGTACGGCTCCGGCGTGGGCCAGAGCATGGATGCGGTGGCGGAAGCGGTCATCATGGTCAAGAAAAACCTGGGGGATCTGGGGGATACGGACCTGACCAACCTGACGAAGCAGGCGCTGACTTTAGAAGAACTGTACGGGATTGACATGAATGAGACTCTCCGGGGCGTCAATTCTTTGATGAAGCAGTACGGCCTGACCGCCCAGGAGGCCATGGATTATATTGTCCGGGGTACCCAGAACGGCCTGGATAAGACCAATGAACTGGGGGATAACCTGTCCGAGTATGCGGGGAAATTTGAGCAGGCGGGGTATTCCACTTCCGAGTATTTCCAGCTTCTGCAGAACGGCCTGCAGGGCGGGGCGTACAACCTGGATAAGGTTAATGATGCCATCAATGAGGTGACCACCCGTCTGGCGGATGGGACCATCGGGGATTCCATTGACCTGTATTCCCAGAAAACACAGTCCCTGTTCCTGGCATGGCAGAACGGGGAAGCTACCCAGAAGCAGGTGATCGATTCCATTGTGGCGGATATCGGAAATTGTACCAGCCAGCAGGAAGCCCTGAACATGGCGGCACAGGCCTTCGGCACCATGGCTGAGGATGGGAACCTGAAATTTATTACTTCCCTGACTTCCGTGGGAGAGACTTATGACAGCGTTGCCGGATCTGCGGAAAATCTGTTTAGCCAGACACAGACGCCCATGCAGGAGATGGAAGCCAATACAAGGAAGTTGCAGCAGGCTCTGGTTCCTCTGGGGGAAAAGATCGTGGAGCTGGCCAATGTGGTGCTGCCGCCTCTGGTAGCCATCATCACAGCAGTGAGTGAGGTGTTCGGTATGCTGCCGGAGCCTGTGCAGAATTTTGTGGTGATCCTTGGGGCTTTGCTGGTGGCGTTTACTGCGCTTACGCCAGTAATTGCGGCTTTGGCGGTGTCCTTCGGGGCACTGAACATTTCCCTGCTTCCGGTGATCGGCATTATTGCCGGGGTAGCGGCGGCTATTGCCGGGATCATTGCCATTGTGAAAAACTGGGGCGCGATCACGGAATGGTTTGGGAACCTGTGGCAGGCGGTATCCCAAAAGCTGATGGAATTATGGAACGGGCTGGTGGTCTTTTTTATGGAGACAATTCCGGCAGCGTTCCAGACCTTCATCGGCTTTTTTTCTGCCATCCCGGACTGGTGGAACGGCCTGTGGTCACAGGTATCTGCGTTTTTCACGAATACCTGGAACGCAATCCTGCAGAATCCCATTGTCCAGCTGGTGGTGACAACCATCACATCTCTGTGGGAGAATGCGAAAAATACCCTGCAGGGGATTTGGTCGGGGATTTGCCAGATTGCTTCCGGTGCCTGGGAGCTGCTGAAAAATGTGATCCTGGCTCCGGTGCTTCTGCTGATTGATTTGGTGACGGGGAATTTCTCACAGCTGGCTTCTGATGCGGCAAATATCTGGAACAATATCAGAAATGCGGCTTCCCAGATCTGGTCAGGAATCCGGCAAGTGGTGACTTCTGCGGCTTCAGGATTGAAGCAGGGCGTGGAGACGTTGCTTTCGGCTCTGTCCCAGTTCGCCTCTCAGATCTGGTCGGCGATGAAGCAGACGGCGTCTTCTGTCTGGAACGGCATAAAGACCACGGTGGTGAATATCGCATCCGCACTGCGTGAAGCGGCGGTGTCCGCCTTCCAGCGGATGGTTTCCGGGATCGGCTCGGCCCTTTCCGGGCTGTATTCGGTTGTAAGCAATGGATTTTCTTCCGCTATCCGGTTTATTACCGGGCTGCCGGGACAGGCGTTCCAGTGGGGGAAAGATTTTATCCAGGGGCTGATTAACGGGATTTCCAGCATGATCCAGAGTGTGATCAACACGGTTTCCGGTTTGGCTGACCGTATCCGCTCCTTCCTGCACTTCTCGGCTCCAGATGAGGGACCGCTGGCAGATTATGAGACCTGGATGCCGGATTTTATGAAGGGGTTGGCGAGCGGCATTGAGAAGAACCGGAACCTGGTGGAGAAAACTGTCCGGGATGTGGCTTCGGATATGGTGATCTCACCGAAAGTGAACGGGACAGAGTATGGTTATGCCGATGGCGCTCTATCCGGCGGGAATATGTCTGACCTAATCTCCGGGATTTCTTCCGCAGTATCGGAAGCACTGGCGGGATTTTCCAGTCCGCAGGGAAACATCGTGATCCCGGTATATGTAGGCGGGACGCTTCTGGATGAACTGGTAGTGTCGGCGCAGGCAAGACAGAACCTGCGGTCAGGAGGGAGGTAAGCTATGGCATTTATACAGTATCTGACCTTTGACGGGACGGCTCTCCCCCTGCCAGATTCCTATGAAGTACAGATGGACGATGTGGAGGCGGACTCCGGCGGGGAGACGGAAGCCGGTACGGTGCAGCGGGATGTGGTGCGCGCAGGCGTGGTAAGCATCCCGGTGACATTTTCTGTTTCGGCAAAGTGGCTGAAGATCCTGACGGAGTTTAAGCAGCAGGAAAAGATTACGGTGGGATATTTCGATACAGAGACGTTGACGGTAAAAACGGCGGAGATGTATGTGGAAGGGTATAAGGCTTCCCTTGTGAAGGATACTTCTCGGAAGGGACTGTGGTCGGTGAGTTTTACATTGAAGGAGTTTTGAAAACATATTTTCTTTTTGTCTGGAGGTATGTTATAGTGGAATAAATTGAAATTATAAGTAACGAATCAGTTTTTAAGGTTGTCATACTGAGGGGCATAGATGAAAACGGTTTATTTGATTGGAGGAACTATGGGTGTTGGAAAAACAACTGTGTGCCAATGTCTTAAAAGAAAATTAGAGAACAGTGTGTTTTTGGATGGAGACTGGTGTTGGGATTCATATCCTTTTCAGGTTACGGAAGAAACAAAAAGAATGGTTATAGAAAATATATGTTTTTTACTTAACCAATTCATTCACTGTTCTGCATATTCAGATATTATATTTGGATGGGTAATGCACGAACAATCCATAATAGATAAGATTTTGGCTGGGATTGATGCGGAGGAGTGTAATGTTAAATCCATTTCCCTTATGTGCAGTGAGCAGACATTACAAGAACGATTAAAAAGAGATATAGCAGAGGGATTAAGAGAAGAGGATATAATTCAGAGAAGCCTGTCTTATCTTCCGTTATTTCAAAACTTGAATACAATAAAGATTGAAACAACAGGCAAAACGACGGATGAAATTGTTATGGATATTATATTCGGATAACATACATCAGAAGCCGGGAGGACGTTATGGTATGAAAAAGTATGGGATAATTCTTTTGATGTTATTGTGCATATTCGGACTTTTCGGCTGCAATAGCAAAAGCATGAATTATATTATTGAAAATGAGCCGAGTATCGAGGGCATTGTTCAGGAGGTCTCAGAACAATCCATTTTAATTGAAAATGAAACAGGCGAGTATGTCATATCATTAGATGTCAAAAATAAAGATAGTATGACCGATTTTAGCATTGGCGATAAGGTGGCTGTTTACTACGATGGCTATATTGCTGAGTCTTATCCGATGCAGATTAATACTGTTTATGCGATTACCTTGGAAACTCCTGCCGATCGCAGTGAAAATGAGGTGCCATGATTATTCTAATTTACCTATATGACGGATATACAAAATAGAAATAGTTAAGTTAAGCATCAGTCAGAAATGATTGGTGCTTTTTTGATGCCTGGAAACGGAAGGAGGGGTGTCCGATGTACCCGGTGAGCGAGGCGTTCCTGCAGGCGGTGCAGGGGAACACCCGGAAGTATTACTGGACGGGGAAGATCACCACGGCAGGCGGTGTGGAGTATCCCTTTGATCAGGAGGATATTGTAAAAGGCAGCGGCTACATCACGGCCCAGTGCTGCGGCAATTCGGAGATTGAGCTTGGGGCGGTGTATGCGGCGGAGATGGGGATCAGCCTGTTCCTGGATATTGACCGGTATACGCTGGAGGATGCGGAGGTGGAATTATCCTATCATCTCCGGCTTGCCAGCGGCGCCTATGAGACTGTCCCCATGGGGATCTTTGAAGTGAGCGAGGCCAATCGGACCGTTCATGTGCTGGAACTGAAGGCTTATGACCGGATGCTCCGCTTTGACCGGACTTTCAATGGTTTTGAAACCATTGGTACCGCTTACGGGATGATGGCGCTGTGCAGTACCGCCTGCGGGGTGGAACTGGCACAGACCCAGGCGGAGATTGAGGCGCTCCCGAATGGATCAGAACTGCTCTCTATCTATCCGGAAAATGATATTGAGACATACCGGGATGTGCTGTATTTTACGGCTCAGGTGCTGGGCGGGTTTTTCTGCGTCAACCGGGCCGGGAAACTGGAATTCCGCCAGTATGGGGAGACGCCGGTGGTGGAGATCCTGCAGAAGCATCGGTTTTCCAGCAGTTTTTCTGATTTTGTGACCCGGTACACGGCAGTCAGTTCCACCAACCTGCGGACGCAGACTTCTGAGTATTATGCCCTGGAAACAGATGACGGGCTGACCATGAACCTGGGAGTTAATCCCCTCCTGCAGTTCGGACTGGAAGAGACCAGGGCAGAACTGTGCGGGAACATTTTGGATGCCCTTTCCAAAGTGAACTATGTGCCTTTTGATTCAGATACCATCGGAAATCCGGCATTGGATCTGGGAGATGTGCTGACCTTCTCCGGCGGGCAGGCGGATGCCGGACAGATTACTTGCGTGACTTCTTTTACGGTTAAGATCGGCGGGCGGCAGAGCCTGAAATGTGTGGGGAAAAATCCAAGACTTTCCCAGGCAAAGTCCAAGAATGATAAGAACATCTCTGGCCTCCTAAACCAGATTGAAGCGGGGAAGATCGGCATCCATACCTTTACGAATGCTTCTGAATATACCATCGGTGAGACGGATGTGCGGATTATCAGCATTGAGTTTGCTTCCAAAGAGGAGAACCATGCGCAGTTCTTTGGTCAGGTGGTGGTGGATGTTGCGGCTGATCCAGCCGCAAGGTCAGCCAATGCCAGCGGCACGATCGTGATCCCGTTTCCTTCCGGAAATACAGGAGACAGTGGGGTGACATCCGATGGAGCAGCGGATACAGAAAATGGTTCTGAGGATGGTGTCTCCGGGGAAGAAACTACAGATATTTCTGTAGATGTAAGCCTGCCGGTGACGTGGATGGAGGACGGGAAGGCAGTCTGCTATGTGACCTTTGAACTGAACAATGCGGAGATCCTGCTCCATCATCCGGTGGAGACCTGGCACAGCGGAAAGCACATACTGTCTTTGTATTACCCGATTGAAAATATCGTGCCGAATATCACAAATACCTTCAACGTGTACCTGCGTATGGAGGACGGTTCCGGAAGTGTGGGGATCGGGGACTGCATTGCGTCCATCAGCGGCCAGGCCATGGCGGCGGCTGCGGCGTGGGACGGCAGGATTGATATTGAGGAAACAGTGGGGTTGTTTTCTGTGGGCGGCGGCCTGCAGGGAAAGAATATGACGGATGTGATGGCAGTGGAAACGATGGAACTGGTGCAGAAAAGCTATTCGGATACACTGACGGCAAAGCCGAAGATCGGGGCGTTCTGCCGGCCGGTGACGCTGCCGGTATACAGTGACTCAGAATGATGGGAGGAAATAGACATGACTTTAAAAGGCGTGATGACAATCGAACTGACGGACGAAAACACTGGGGCGGTGGAAACGGTCACGGAGGAAAACATGATCACAGAGTCCGTCAATAACATCCTGGGGTTAAACCCTATGGGCATTTTTTACGCGGCAACCGGAGAGTATGACGATGCGGTTCTCTGGAACGGGAACCTTCTTCCCATCTGCCCCAACATGATCGGCGGCATCCTGCTCTTTTCTGAAGCTCTGGCAGAAAATGAGGAACTGCTGTATGAGAGTTCTGACAATTTGCCAGTGGCCTACGCTTCCAACAATGTTAATTCTACGGCGAACCTGGCCAGGGGGAGCCTGAACCTGACGGAGAGCATGGCGCTTTCCAACGGCTATAAATTTGTGTGGGAGTTTACACCCAACCAGGGCAACGGGACGATCGCGGCGGTGGCGCTGACCAGTGCCCTGGGCGGGCAGAATGGCTTTGGGAGCCTTGTGGGGGATGCCAGCGCCTTTCTTCAGCTGAAGGCGGCGGATATCGGGGCAATCCCGGACGCCAACAAGATGGTGCTGTTTGAGGCGGTGGAGATGGATTTTGAGAACAGCCTGCTGTATTCCATTACCTTTGAGAACGCAGGCGTCCGAATCCGGAAGCTGCGGATCCCGGTGTTTTCCATCGGGCTGAATGAGAAGCTGGACGATTCCACTTATACCGTCCTGGATGATGAGGTGCTGACGCCGGAGACTTTTGAATTCCTGGGAAGCTATACCAAGTATGGAGAGTTTATGGACGGGCAGGACGGCTACTGGTACGGGTTCTCCAATGAGGGGAATTCTTCCGGGGACGCTGCGATGCTCTGGATCAAGATTTCCAAAACGGATTATTCCTTTACCGAGGGCCAGTGGACGCTGTCCAATGCCAAGCTGATGGATGTGGGAAACCGGGAGAACGGCACCTTTGCGGAGCGGGTGGTAAAATGCTGCGTCCGGGGCGGGTATCTGTATGTGCCAGCCTATGATAAAAAGGGAATTTATAAGATTAATCTGTCCAATTCCACGGATGTGACACTGATCAATTTCGGATTTACCTCTAAATGGAAGCCCCTTTGTGAGACCGGCTCCTGTGAACTGTATCTGACATTGATCGGGGATCTGATCATCGGCGGGGATTTCCAGATCACGGCGGAGGACACCGTGATCCAGACCCAGGGAAGTGTGCGGATCAATAACGCCGCGACGCCCCTGTTCCAATACAAGAATTTCCTGTTTGGATGGGGCGGCAGCTATGGAAATGAGTACCGGACGGCTTATCTGCTGACGCCGTATCTGGCGTCCATCAATAACCTTTCCTCAGCGGTAGTTAAGACGGTGGATAAAACCATGAAGATCACCTACACGCTGACGGAGCAACCTGATTCCGTGCCGTAAGGGAAAGATCTGTCCTGGAAAGGGCAGGCGGCACTTCATCATAGTAACCTGCAGGCGGCGCTCTTTTATGGGCGTCTTTTCTTATGCGAGAAAGTGAGGAACTGAGCAATGAAAGAATTTTGGAACATGGTTCAGATGGTATTTGCCGCTGTGGGCGGATGGCTGGGATACTTTTTGGGCGGCAATGATGGGTTGCTGATCGCCCTGGTGCTATTTGTGGCAGCGGATTACCTGACCGGCGTGATGTGCGCTGTTTCTGATAAGGTATTATCCAGCAATGTGGGCTTTAAGGGGATCTGCAGGAAGGTGCTGATCTTCCTCCTGGTGGGGATCGCCAACATCCTTGATGTCCATGTTATCGGCACCGGGTCGGTGCTGCGGACGGCGGTGATCTTTTTCTATATTTCCAATGAGGGCGTGAGCCTTTTGGAGAATGCGGCGCACCTGGGGCTGCCGGTGCCGGGGAAGATCAAGGCTGTCCTGGAACAGCTCCATGACCGGGCAGAAAAAACAGAAACGGAGGAGAAATGATATGAAGTCAGTACAGAGCATTTTAACGAAAAATCCCTGCTATACGGCAGGAAGAAAGACCACAGTTAAAGGGCTGATGCTCCACTCGGTGGGATGCCCCCAGCCAAAGGCGTCCGTGTTTATCAAGAACTGGAACAGCCCGTCCTATGACAGCGCCTGTGTGCATGGCTTTATTGATGGAAATGACGGGACGGTATACCAGACCCTTCCCTGGAACCACCGGGGATGGCACTGCGGCTCCGGCAGCAAAGGGAGCGGCAACAACACCCATATCGGCGTGGAGATGTGCGAGCCTGCGTGTATCAAGTACACAGGCGGGGCGAATTTTACCTGTTCCGATACTGCTGCGGCAAGGGCTGTGGCGAAGCGTACTTATGAGGCGGCAGTGGAACTGTTTGCTTATCTGTGCAAACAGTACAGTCTGAACCCGACCGGGGATGGCGTGATTATCAGCCACCGGGAGGGGCACAGCCGGGGAATCGCTTCCAACCACGGAGATCCGGAGCATCTCTGGAATGGTCTGGGGATGGGCTATACCATGGACGGGTTCCGCAATGCGGTGAAGGCGGCCATGGAAGGCTTTGCGGTTTCGGAACCGGAAGAGGGCGGATGGTACCGGGTCAGGAAGTCCTGGGCAGACGCGAAGTCCCAGAAGGGGGCGTTCAAAGTGATTGCCAACGCCAGGAAGTGCGCGGATGAGAATCCGGGGTATTCGGTATACGATGAATCCGGGAAGGCTGTATACAGCAGCCCGGGATCAGGAAACGGATTTTCCCCTTATCTGGTGCAGGTATCCATCACAGACCTGAACATCCGGAAAGGTCCGGGGACGAATTACGGGAAGACCGGGAAGTATACCGGGAAAGGCGTCTTTACCATTGTGGAAGAGGCCTCCGGGCAGGGAGCTTCCTGCTGGGGTAAGCTGAAATCCGGAGCGGGGTGGATCGCGTTGGATTACGCCCGCAGGATTTAAGAATAACGGCTGGTGGAGAACTTAATATAGTTCTCTACCGGCCTATATTTTTTTGCTTAAAATCGGAAAATACAAGAAACTCATACCTAGACCTTCAGAAAAGAAAAACTGGAGGTTGGTCAGATGATTATTTTAGAATATAGGGATGGGGTGAAGTCGGAAAAACTGAATCCTAAAGCAAAAGCCAATATGGAACGCTGTGCGAATTTTCTTGTGAGTATGATTGAAAAATATGGGAAAGACGTTTTGGAGGAACTTGAGATAGACGAGCAGGATATAAAAAAGCAATAGCAGAAATCGCTGGTTACAAATTCGTGGACCGGCGATTTTTAGCGCTGACAAATCTTTTAAAACACGACATAATAAGCGTGAGTAGCACTGTGTAATTATGAGCAACCGAAAAGAGGTAGTACAGTGAAAAGGAAGAAATGCTATATCTATACGCGGGTATCCACGGCTGCTCAGACAGAAGGATACAGTCTTGAGGCACAGTTGGGTAGACTTCGCGAATACGCAGGATACAAGGATCTTGAAATTGCAGGAGAGTACTGTGATGCGGGAAAATCAGGAAAGAGTATCGCAGGTAGACCATCATTTTTACAGATGTTGGATGATATATCCAGTGAGAAGGATAATGTATCTTATGTACTGGTGTTCAAGCTCTCGCGATTTGGACGTAATGCGGCTGATATTTTGAAGTCTCTTCAATTATTGGAAGATTTTGAAGTGGATCTTATTTGTGTAGAGGATGCCATTGACAGTTCTACCGCAGGTGGAAAGCTGACACTTACGATTTTATCTGCTGTTGCGGAGATTGAACGTGAGAATATCAATGTTCAGTTTATGGCCGGAAAGCTTCAGAAGATCATGGACGGCGGATGGCCTGGCGGCCCGGCTCCATATGGATACCGGAGCGTGAATAAAGAACTGGTGATTGAGCCGGATGAGGCGGAAATTGTGAAACTGATTTATGAAAGATATATGCGAGAGGATGGAACTCTGAATGGCGTGGCAATCTGGCTGAATAACAATGGTTACTGCAGGATAAGTAAAGGGCAGGAGCGACCATTCACATATGATTTTGTTGTGAATGTGCTGGATAACCCGATCTATCATGGAAAGCTTATGTATAACCGCAGGACAAACACAAAAGGAATAAAATCCAGAAAAAAGATCGAGGCAGACGGGATCCATGAAGCAATCATAACGGATGCCTTATGGCAGCAGGTTAGAGAAAAGAGGAAAGCCTGTTCAGTGTCGAATGAGAAGGTGGATGAGCCGGATCGCATCAGTCTTTTATCAGGGTTGATTCGGTGCCCAGCATGTGGGAAGGGTTTGATTGCTTCAAAAAATAAGCGTTTAAATAAAAACAAGGGCGGATATTATAAGGCTCTTCACTACTATTCCTGTCGTCATTATAGAAAATCAGCTGGAAGAACCTGTAAATTTAAGCATACTTACAATCAGTCAAAGATTGATGCTGCTGTGTATGAGATCATCAGTAACCTGGCAAATCATCCTGGATTTGAGAGGGCACTGGCAAATGCAGCAGGGGGTGCGGATTCTGTGGGGGTCTATGAAAAACAAATGAAGGAAATCAGGAAAGAGTTGTATCACCAGGAACATGAGAAAAAACGACTTGGAGCTGAACTCGATAATCTGGATGTATTAACGGAAGATTATGATATAGATTATGAATGCATTCAGGAACAGCTTGATGGGATATACGACAGGATAGAGAGGCTGGAAAATTCCCTGAAACATGTCCGGAAAAAGCACAAGGATGCGCAAGAGGGGATTCGCTCTGTAGATAACATTCGGATCATTCTTCAGAATTTTGGAAAGTTTTATGACAAAATGAATTGTGAGGAACGAAGGGATCTGTACCGTCAGTTTATCGAACGGATAGAGGTTTATCCGGAGGAACAGCCTGACGGGAGAATTCTGAAAAATATCTATTTCCGATTCCCGGTTCGATATGGGGTGACAGAGACGGTAGAGACATGGATCCATGCTGAAGATGAGCCAGATGAGATAATTACATTTGTGCTGGATTGCAGCAATATCCAGGTGACTGTGGCAGAGGCGAAGGCCACTTATGCAGAAATAAAGGCGTATGTACTGGAAAATACAGGGATGAAGGTATCGACTTTATATATTGCTCAGATTAAACGGAAGTACGGTATTGATATGGGGGTGGCTTACAACAAGCCGACAGAACATAAGAGTCGTATGCCGATATGCCCTGTGGCAAAGGAAATGGCTATCCTGGATGCGCTGAAAGCATTCCGGATGTTAGCGGAGGACACAGAATATAAGGAGGCTGATGTGGTTTGAAAAAGAAAAAACTTCGATGTTATATATATGTCCGGGTATCTACTTCCATGCAGGTAGATGGGTATAGCCTGGAGGCTCAGAGAGAACGGCTGATCAAATTTGCAGAATTTCAGGAGATGGAAGTTGTTAGAGAATATTGTGACGCAGGAAAATCTGGAAAGAATATCAGCGGCAGACCCGAATTTTCTCAGATGTTGCAGGATATCGCAGAAGATCGAGATGAGGTGGACTTTATCCTGGTATTTAAGCTTTCCAGGTTTGGCAGGAATGCTGCAGATGTACTTAATTCTCTTCAATATATCCAGGATTTCGGAGTGAATTTAATATGCGTAGAGGATGGTATCGACTCATCAAAAGATTCCGGAAAGCTGACTATTACGGTTTTGTCGGCAGTCGCTGAGATAGAACGAGAGAACATTCTAGTTCAGACGATGGAAGGCCGCAGACAGAAGGCCAGGGAAGGAAAATGGAATGGCGGACAGGCACCTTTTGGGTATGAGTTGGATTCTAAAAACGGAACGCTCACTGTTAATCCAAAAGAGGCAGAGATTGTCAGGATTATATTCAGTAAATTTGTGAACGAGGGGCTAGGAGCCGACAGCATCTGTGATTATCTGAATCAACATGGATACCAAAAGAAAAAAGTCAAAAAAAATGAATTGAACTATTTTTCCAGGGGTTTTATAATGAAAATCCTTGATAATCCGGTTTATATCGGTAAAATTGCATATGGAAGAATTGCTACAGAAAAGGTGAAAGGCAGCAGGGATCAATATAAAAGGGTGAAGTCTGATGATTATATGTTGGTAGATGGAATCCATGAAGCCATTGTTGATCAAGAATTATGGGAGGCTGCGAGGATTAGAAGAAAAGAAACAGGAGTAAAATGGAACAAGACACACAGCCTGGAGCATGAACATATTTTATCGGGGATTCTCAGATGCCCGGTCTGCGGATCAGGACTTGTTGGAACTGTACGGCGGAGGAAGAATAAGAAATCCGGCGAGTATAAAGATGATTTTTATTACAAGTGTCTGCATAGAAGGAAGATCGATGATACTCATTTTTGCAATTTCAGACTGGTTTTGAACCAGGATGAGATTAATCATCAGACAGAAGAGATCATCTTGGATATGGTGGCTGATCCAGAATTCAGAAATTACATGGTGAGTAAACTCAATGAGAAAGTGGATGTTTCTTCGTTGGAAACTGAGAAAAATCAGATTAGGGAACAACTTCGTCAGGTTATGGGGGCGAAGAAGAAGTTGACAGAAATGATGGAGCGGCTAGATATAGGAGATAAGCATTATGATCGGAAATACCAAGATATGCAGGACAGGCAGAACGTTTTGTATGATCGAATATCAGAACTCGAAGAGGCGATAGCGGATATTGAAGTCAAAATTAGTGGAGCCTATGAAGAAAAAATTACTATAGATCAGCTATACAAAATTCTTTTGAATTTTGATAAAATGTACTATATGATGTCAGATCTCGAAAAGAAGAGATTTATGAGAGAGTTTATCGAAGGGATTGAATTGTATCCTGAAAAACAAAAAGACGGACGCATCTTAAAGCAGATAAGCTTAGGATTTCCGGTGTTTTATGAAGGTTCTGAGGGTGATACAATTTGGTTGCATAAAGAAAACACGGTTGAGACTGTGGTGGGACTACAAAGGATAGATACCTAGAAATCCTTGAATTTACGCACTTTGTAGAGTTTTTCAGTTTCAACAAAATCGGTGAAAATCACAAGGAAAAGTTGCTTGTGCAGAGAGTCACCGTTGTGGTTGCCTTAGACCTCGGTACGGGGAATACAAAAAATCCTGAATATGAAAGTGAATAGTGGACTATCAGATATTTGATAGATTATAGGGATACTTGAATGAGAGTGTCCCTATTTTTTATATAGGGCATTCCGAAAACGGAGTGCCTTTTTCTATAAAAAAAATTTCAGGAGGAAAAGAACATGAAGAACAGTACAGCGTTAGGTGCAAACAGCGAGACTACTCGCACAATAACTTTTAGGAGTGCAGCACACAAGAATTTCTATCTGGAGTATCTGCCACAGTGCAGATACAAGGATGTATACCATAAAGCATTGGTATATTGTCTCGGAATTGATGCGGACACAAGAAATCATGTAAACCGTATTTATGATTTTAAGTCCGGATGCGTCAAAACGGAATGTTTAAACGAAGGATGGCAGACCAGCGGCAGCATGAGGATTGTACGGATGGCGTTTAACCTTTATTGCAACGGCACACCGAGTGTTTTTGATATTGAGGATGCGGAGAGCCAGTTGCGGGAGTGCGGATGCTATACAGTGGAAGATTTATTCTGCTGCGGCTATGCTAAATATTTTTGGGAAGCAATCAAAATCCGGTATCCGGAGTATTGCTATTAACCAGATGGGAGGGTGGCTATGCTGAAAATCAGGCTTCAGGGAACAACAAATGACATTAAGTGGTTCAGAAAAATCCTGGAACGGGATAAAAGAGTGAATGTATTGCAGATTTCCGAGCCTTTTACCAATAAGGGAACAAAGAAATATTTTCGTGTGTACGCAGAGGTAGAAAAGAACAGACAGTAGGAGGATAAAGTTATGTGCAGAGTAATCGCAGTCGCAAACCAGAAAGGCGGCGTGTCCAAAACAACAACCAGTATCAATTTAGGAGTCGGCCTTGTCCGGGCAGGGAAAAAGGTGGCTCTTGTGGACGCTGATCCACAGGGGCATCTGACAATGGGATTGGGATTTCCAAAAAATGTGAGGGTAACACTAAAGAACATGATGGAGAACATCATCATGGGAGTGGAGTTCGATCCCAAAGACGCTGTTCTGAGCCATAAGGAAGGCGTAGATGTCATTCCGTCGAACAAGCTGCTGACGGGTATGGATATGTCTTTACTTACGGTGGAGGACAGGGAAATGGTTTTGAAAGAGTATCTGGAATTGCTGGAAGAGGACTATGACTATATTATCGTGGATTGTATGCCCTCTCTTGGGATGCTGACAATTAACGCATTGAGTGCCGCCCACAGTGTCCTCATCCCGGTACAGCCGCAGTATTATGCGGCGGACGGGTTGATGGAACTGTTAAAGGTGGTAAAAGGCATCAAACAGCGGTTTAATCCGAAACTGGAGATCGAGGGGATTTTATTCACAATGGACAGCAGCCGCTACAACAATTCCAAAAGAAACAAGCAGGCTGTAAAAAACGCTTATGGGGATGAAATGAGGATATTTGAAGATTCAATTCCCCGGTCAGAGGCCCTGGCGGAAACGGCGTCGGAAGGCGTCAGTATTTTCTCTTATGATATTCGCAGTAAAGGCGCCGAAAGCTATGAAAAACTGGCGCAGGAGGTGCTGAACCATGCGTAGACCGAAAAAAGATATTCAGCTTACTTCTTATGACGATCTGCTTGGCATCAGTGAAAATAATGCTGATATAGACAAGGTGCTGGAAGTTCCGTTAAAAGATATTTACCCCTTTAGAAACCATCCGTTTCATGTGCGTGACGATGAAAAAATGGCGGAAACGGTGGAGAGCATCCGGAATTATGGCGTACTGAATCCCGCCCTTGTGCGGGTACGGGATGCGGGAGGCTATGAACTGATCGCGGGGCATAGGAGAAAACGTGGCTGCGAGCTGGCAGGGAAAGATACCATGCCGGTCATTGTCCGTAATTATTCTGACGACGAAGCGGTGATTATCATGGTGGATTCCAACATCCAGAGAGAAAATATCCTGCCCAGTGAAAAGGCGTTTGCCTACAAGATGAAAATGGAAGCAATGAAACATCAGGGGATAAGAACGGGGGATGGACAGCCGGCGGATACCGCTGATCTGGTAGGAAAAGAAGCAGGGGACAGTGGGAGGAAGGTGCAGAGGTATATCCGTCTGACGAGACTTATGCCAGAACTACTGGAACTGGTGGACAATGGAAAAATAAAATTTATTCCGGCGGTCAGCCTTTCGTATCTGTCAGGCGGAGAACAAGCCTGGGTGCTGCGGTGTATTACGGAGAATGGTACCGCAGTCAGCGGCACAATGGCGGAAACATTAAAAAAGCACAGCGGGGATGGGAAACTGACAGAGCTTGCTGTGCAGCTCATCCTGGGCGAAGAAAAGAAAGACACAGGAAAGGTAACGCTGCCGGGCAACAGGATAAAACAGTATTTTCCCAAAGAGTATAGTAAACAGCAGATCGAGCAGGTCATTTTTGAATTACTGGAAGATTGGAGAAAAAATCATTGAGAAAAGGGAAGGAGGGAAAGCAAAATGGCGAAGTATGATGTTGTATTTGATTATTTTCATGACTATGAATCAGAGCAGTTTGCTTTTTACCGTATCCCAAAGGCACTGTTTACGGATGATTATTTCAGAAATCTTTCCAGTGACGCAAAGGTGCTGTATGGCCTGATGCTTGACAGGATGGCGTTATCCATCAAAAACAGATGGATTGATGAAAATGACAGAGTGTATATCATTTTTACGCTGGAACAGGTCATGCAGTACATGAATTGCGGCAGGGATAAGGGGATGAAAACACTTGCGGAACTGGACACCAAAAAGGGGATAGGACTCATTGAACGGGTAAAACAGGGATTTGGAAAGCCTGACATTATCTATGTAAAGAGCTTTGTGATGAAGCAGCGGCAGGCGGTAAATGTGCCGGCAGAAACAGAGGAGCCGGATGAATACAGTCCGCAAATAAATGAGGTCGAAGAAACCGACTTGTCGCAGTCGGAAAAACCGACTTGTCGTGGTCGGAAAAATCGACCTCTTGAGGTCGAAAAAACCGACTTCTTGAGGTCGGAAAAACCGACTTATCAAGGTCGGGAAAGCCGACTTGCCGAGGTCGGAGAACCAGACTCTAATAATACTTATTATAATAATACTGATTTAAGTGATAATGAAAGGAATGATACCAATCCTATCAATCCATCCGGCAGGCAGAAGAAAAGTCAGCCAGACCAGATTGATGTGGTGGATGCGATAGAAGCCTATACGGATATTGTCAAAAGCAATATCGAGTATGACTATCTGGTTGAGGGCTGCAGGCTTGGGGAAAAGGAATACATAGATGAGATCGTGGAATTGATTGTGGAGGTTATAAGCGTCAAACGGGAAGCGGTTGTGATTGCGGGGGCAGAATATCCGTACCAGTTTGTGAAGAATAAGCTGCTGAAGGTAAATAGTTCCCATATCCAGTATGTATTGGAATGCTTGCACGATAACACTACAAAGATCAGGAATGTGAAATCCTATCTGCTGACTTGCATTTTCAATGCGCCATCTACCATCAATAATTATTACCGGGCGGAAGTCAATCATGATATGTACGGAGGAGGGAATTTATGAGCTGCAAGGAATTTATCACAAAGACCATATTACCAATAGGGGTTGTTGTACTGCTGTTTTTTTTGCTCCGTCCCTTGTGCATGGAACAGGGAATGTTTGACTGGCGGAAATGGCTGCTGTTTGTCGGGATTCCGTTCGGAGTGCAGAAAATGTTTTTCTGGATGGTTCCGAGAGGAACCGGCATCGGAGAAACGGTTGGCATCCTGGTGCTTAATCTCTTAATCGGCGGTATGATCGGAAGTATCATCATGGGATGGAAACTGTTACTGGCAGTTATTACATTGGTAAAGGGCGTTTTTTACGGAATCCGCTTTGTTACGGGAAAATAGAAAAAGCAGGAAACATGGAGGATAAAGAATGGACAGAAAATTATTAGAGCAGTTATTCTATGACGGAATCATGCCCAGGGAACAGTGCTGCCCCCGAAAAAAGGAATATCATGATACCATGCAGTTATGCGATACGGTAGAGCAGGAGCTGGTTAACCGATTATCGCCGGAACCGTCGCAGATGTTCCACGATTACAAAGATTATGCGGTTAAATTGACAACGATGGAAAACGGGGAACATTTCATACAAGGCATGGCGTTTGGTATCCGGATTGTGGCGGAGGCATTTACCCTGGAAGATAACAAAACAGAATAAATTGTTTGATGAAAAGCAGCCGGTTTTCGGTTGCTTTTTCACTGTCTGTCTAATAAATAAAAAGGAGTTGGGAATTGGTAGGGATGATTGTGTTATTAGTATTTACTTTGCTGGCATTCCTGTTTCATATCTTTGTGGTGGTCTGTTTCTTTGCGGCATCCATATCTTTGTATGATGAAATGGGGGACGGCAGGTATTACGGAGAAAAGGAACTGACAGAAGAACTTCCTGACAATTTATCGGGAAATGAAAGGCAGGAATAAAGATGGATATTTCAGAGAAAATCCGGTATTTCCGTCTGCAGAGAGGGCTGTCGCAGGAGCAGCTCGCAGACCGGGCCGGTATCAATACGAATACGGTTCGCAAGTATGAGCTTGGGAAACGGAAACCGAAACTGGAGCAGTTAAAGAAGATAGCCGGAGGGCTTGAAATCAGTGTAATAGAATTTCTCGACATAGAGATTGAAAATGAAGCGGACTTGATTGCGGTGTTGAAAAAAATCAGTCCGTTTTTTCAATGGGATACGTTTGCCCGGATAATGGGGCAGGAGGACGGGCGATGATAGGGATTTATTTTCTGGCGGCGCAAGTAATTGTGTTTTTGTTGTTTTATCCGATGATGGTTATGGGAAAACGGGCGGATGAAGAACTGAGGATGTTAAGCGAAAGAAGATTTCTAACAGACAATCAGAAAGAAGTGGAGGACAACATGGAGTCACAGAGAGATTTTTTGAGAACGATTGAGCGTGAGATTAGTAAAGGGAGCGCACCGGTGCGTTTTGATGGAATGGGATTTACGGAAGATACCTACCATCTGGTAGAGAGCCAGGCAAAGTTGAACCAGCTTTTAGATTATTTTTTCCGTAACGGAGAGTATGCGGCGCTGGCGGATCGGCAGATACGAAGCAACGTGTATATGGACACTCATGGAAGGAATGTAAATTTCCGTACCGCAAAATCCGAGATGGACAGGAGAAGCATGGAGGTATCAGCAAAGCGCTGGATCAAGAAAAAGCATCCGTCTTTTGATGGGGATGTGTATGTGGAAAATGTCCGCTGCTTTTTGAAACTTTCGGAAGATGAAAAAGAAAAGCGGAAATGTGTGGTTGATGGGGCGGAAACCACAGCGTTGATTTTTAGCAGAAAGCATCTGGCGGCATTGTATCTGCAGTGTCTGGTTCACAGAAAAGAAGTAATGCAGCACACAGCGGAACTGGAAGGCTTTTCTGAAATATGTAATCGGATTTACCGTTTGGAAGATGTGGATGTATTGTTCCAGTGCCTGTTGCTGGATCAGATGGATTGGGAAGATGGTAGGCTGTATGTGAATTTCAATACCACTTATCTGGTGAAGAAAAACTGAGTTCAAGACAGGGCATAGATGACAGCAGGGGAGATTTATGGTAAAATATAATGAGACTTTCCGGGAGGTGAGGACAATAACGGATAAAGAGGTCATAGGTGCGGTGCATAATTCCATGTATCGGCAGTGGGAAAAGAGGGGATACGCAACGCCGGTTGATACCTTAATGGACTGCGGGGTATTATCAAAAAAAGCATATGAGGAATGGCGGTTCGGTAAAGTACCATATTTGGAAAAAGCCTGCACCGTAAACCTGCGGAAACTGTCTTTTATCATGCACCAGATGAGGGCATTCGCAAAGAAAAATGACTGGAAATGTTCATTCTGCTATTACAAACGATGGGGAGTGAAAAAGAAGCAAGGGCATAAGCCGGTGATTCCTCTGCGGTTCAGTAAAAGCGGTGATGCGGAGATTGAAAAATGGTATGCGACACATTTTGTAGATGCAGAAAAAGTAGAGCAATTAAAAACGAAAGCATAGTGGGTGGGAAATCATGAAATTAAATGAGGAAATAAGTGAATTATTGAAAATATTGGTAGATAGGGAAAGTTCAACAGCGTATCATAATGTATTGGCTGATCCCCCTAATTTTTCTTCGATGATTGAGTGTCAGCTTTTGAAATTATATGGTTTTACAGAAGATTATAAATGTGAAGTTCAAGTATTAGTTAATCATATACGAAATGATTTCATGGGAAAAGATTGTAATTTAGGTGCATTTTTCTTTTTTCTTGATAGAATAAATAGTACATATTCGGTTATGAATCGAATATTATGTGGAAATATATTTTTCAGTTTTAGTTGCATTGCAGACTACGTTCGACATTTAGCAAGATATGCACCTTTATATAATAAAAAGCTAGATGCGGACTACTTTGTAGCGCTGATTGACGAAATGCAACTAAAAGGATCGGAAAAAATCATAGAAGAACAGTGGAAAGAAATTTATGCATCAGAAGATGGATATAAGTCATTTATTGATATTTTTGATGATGTATTTACAAATTGCATGGAAAAATATTCTGATAGATTTTTCCATACTTTATCAGAAGATGATATAATTTGCAGGTCGGTACAAGAAGATGATATTGATAAAGCAGATATGGAAAGTAGATATATTCCCTGGCCGAATGCTGGACATTCAAATCGGTGGAATCCGCCAGGAGTGACTTTTCTATATTTAAGTTATGATAGAAAAATCCGACCATATAATAGTGAGATAAATATAAATGAGTATGTGTGTCTTTTAGAAACAAGGAGTAAGCCGGGTGAAAAGCATTCATTTTGCTATTTTAAACCAACTAAGCCGGGAAAAATTTTGGATTTATCGTATAATGATATGACATTGCGTAATGCAAAAAATATTCTTAATGTTTATCAGGACGATATGACACAGAAGTTAGTTAAAGAACTGCTTGCAACACCTGGTGCGGAAGAAAAATATAAGAAAGCTAAACGGTTAAAAGCCGATATTAAGAAAAAGATGCAAGAAAATCCAATAGAGGAAATGTATATTCAGGAATCTACGGTAAAACAGTATTTGATTATGGTTTGTAATTGCATATATAAAAAGGTCGATGAAACAGATGATGATAAATTAGATTTAGCTTATAATTCATTTCGGATATTGGCTCAATATTTACAGACGAAAGGCGTTACGGGAATTATATATCCTTGCACCAGAACAAATAAGATTATGGGAAAGAATTTAGTCCTATTTGATATTAATGATGCTGTACCGTTAAAAGATAGTATAAGACATATAAAATGTACAGAAGAAACATTTAAAAAGGGATAAGATTTCAAGAAAGGTCATAGAAAATTTCTATGGCTTTTTCTTATGTAAAATAGCACTTCCCGCCAACTTGTCGGGAAGCAGAAAGGAGCTGTTTATGGAGATTTATTTACATTATCTGCTGATACCACCGTAAATCAGATCAGCAGGCAGAAAGGAGGTCATGCAAAATTGGAAGAAGAAGTTACACAGAAAACCATTGCGTTATCCATTAAGACTGCAAAAGTAACTACGGATGTGCTGCGGATGATGCTGCGTAAGTATCTGGCGGCACAGAACCAGAAAGGAAAAAATCCTTATAAAAGAGGTAAGCAGTCTTACAGTGACTTGAAAAAGCAGGGAGTTGGACTATCCAATATTGAGATTACGGACGGAAATATCAAGTCCTTTGAACGTGTGGCAAAGGAATACAAGCTGGATTTCGCACTTAAAAAGGCAGATAACGGAAAGCCGCCGACCTATTATGTGTTTTTTAAGGCCCCGGACAATGACACGATGAATCTGGCCTTTAAGAAATATGTGGGAGTGCAGATGAAGAAGAAAGATAAACCGTCCATTATGGAGAAACTTACCCGTTTCAAGGATGCTGTTGCAAAAGGTATGAATCGGGAGAGGTCAAGGGAACATCAGAAAGACAGGGGGCAGAGCTTATGACAGGAAATAGGATAGCGAAGTCAAAGCGAAAGTCGGAAAAGAAAAAATCCCATCCTAATCGTGCGTCTCCGAACCGGAAAGGGAAATCCCCGATGTTATCCATTCCGGCAGACAGCATTCCGGGCAAAATGATGGCGGACGTAAAAAATTATGTGAGGGATAAGAAAAACAGTTTGGAGCGGATAGACAGAAAAAAGTTGTTTCTGTTGAATTTTCCTTACCTGATATTTGCCTATATTTTTAACAAGATTGTCTGGCTGTACCGCATTAGTGATGGCGCAAGTGCCTGGGATAAGTTCATGGGGACGCTCAATTATTTTGAACGGGCATTTGAAAACCCGTTACCGAGTTTGTATTACATGGACTTGCTCTATGGAATGATTGGCGGGGTGGCTGTGAAGCTGATTGTATACTATCGGGCAAAAAATGCGAAGAAATACAGGCAGGGTGTGGAGTATGGTTCTGCAAGATGGGGAACGGAAAAGGATATACAGCCCTATGTCGATCCGGTGTTTGAGAATAACATCATCCTGACAGAAACGGAAAGGCTTATGATGTTCGGCAGACCGAAAGAACCGAAGTATGCCAGAAACAAAAACATTCTTGTGATCGGTGGCTCCGGCTCCGGTAAGACACGCTTTTTTGTGAAACCCAATTTAATGCAGATGCACAGCTCATATGTTGTTACTGATCCGAAAGGAACTGTCTTGGTTGAGGTTGGAAAGTTACTGGAGAGGGGAAGTCCTGAAACGGATGAAGATGGAAAGATTGTGCGTGATAAAAATGGAAAAGTGGTTTATGAGCCTTATAAAATTAAGGTTTTGAACACCATCAATTTCAAGAAATCCATGCACTACAATCCATTTGTGTATATCCGCAGCGAAAAGGATATTCTGAAACTGGTAACAACAATCATCGCTAATACAAAGGGGGAAGGACAGCAATCCGGCGAGGATTTTTGGGTGAAGGCTGAGAAGCTGTATTATTGTGCGTTGATCGGCTACATCTGGTATGAGGGCCGGGAGGAAGAAAAGAATTTTAATACGCTGCTTGCGTTGATTAACGCATCGGAGGCCAGAGAGGGTGATGAAAATTTTAAAAATCCGGTTGATCTTATGTTTGAGGAACTGGAAGCGGAGAAGCCGGAGCATTTTGCGGTCAGGCAGTACAAGAAATACAAACTTGCCGCCGGCAAGACCGCAAAAAGTATTCTTATTTCCTGCGGAGCCAGATTAGCCCCATTCGATATAGCGGAATTGCGTGAGCTTATGAGCTATGATGAGTTGGAACTGGATTTGTTGGGAGACAGGAAAACCGCATTGTTTGTCATTATATCGGATACGGACGATACGTTTAATTTTGTTGTATCTATTATGTATACACAGCTTTTTAACCTGCTGTGTGACAGGGCGGATGATGTATATGACGGCAGGCTCCCGATCCATGTGAGGTGCCTGTTGGATGAATTTGCGAATATCGGGCAGATACCGAAGTTTGAGAAGCTGATCGCTACAATCCGTAGCAGGGAAATATCGGCTTCTATTATTTTGCAGTCAAAAAGCCAGTTAAAGGCGATTTACAAAGATAACGCTGACACCATTGAGGGAAACTGTGACTCGACACTCTTTTTGGGCGGTAAAGAAAAAACTACGTTAAAAGAGATGGCGGAAATTTTGGGAAAGGAGACTATCGACCTTTATAACACTTCAGATACGAGAGGGAGTCAGCGGTCTTATGGACTGAACTACCAGAAAACGGGGAAGGAGTTGATGAGCCAGGATGAAATAGCGGTCATGGACGGAGGGAAATGTATTATGCAGCTTCGGGGAGTACGGCCATTCTTCTCGAACAAATTTGATATTTGCAAGCATAAGAACTATAAATATCTTTCGGACTATGACAAAAAGAACCGCTTTGATATTGGAAAATATCTAAGCACAAATCTTGTACTGAAACCGGACGATACGGTGGAAGTCTATGAAATGTAACCGGTAAACAGACAGCTTCCCGACAAGTTGTCGCAAAGTAAGGGAGGAAACAATGAGAGCCATTGGAAAAAAAGGCAGCCGATACCCCATCGACCAAAATGAATGTACCGGCTGCGTCAGTGTCGGATTTTTCAAAGGAAAAATCCTGTCTTTATCCTATCACAAAAGGCAGGATTTTAACAGTGTTTTTGCTCCCTTTCTCTTAAAAAGAAAGGATAAAAGGTACACGTATGGCATTTTTTACTACGGCGATTACAACTTTAAAAACGTTGGTTTGCGCAATCGGGGCCGGTCTTGCGGCATGGGGAGTAATCAACCTTCTGGAAGGATACGGAAATGACAATCCTGGTGCGAAATCACAGGGAATTAAACAGTTGATGGCGGGCGGTGGCATCGTGCTGATCGGAATGAACCTGATTCCGCAGTTGGCAACACTGTTCGGATAAACCGATGGGCGGGATTATAGAAAAAATAACAGAGTTCATAAAGGAGCTTCTGACGGGATGGATTACATCAAATCTTGAAACGATGTTTACCGATGTCAATACAAAGGTTGGCACCATTGCGGCAGAGGTGGGAAAGACACCCCAAAGTTGGAACAGTGGCATTTTTTCGATGATAAAATCTCTGTCGGATAATGTCATTGTCCCCATTGCGGGGATGATTATCACGTTTGTTTTGTGTTATGAATTGATCTCCATGATTATGGAGAAAAACAACATGCACGATACGGACACATTCATGTTCTTCAAATACATTTTCAAAATGTGGGTGGCAGTATATCTGGTGACGCATACGTTTGATATTGCGATGGCGATATTTGATGTGGCAAACCATGTGGTGACGAATGCTGGAGGCATTATAAACGGCAACGCTTCCATAGATGTAGCGGACGCACTAAAGACTATTCTGGAAAATGGTGTGGAGGATATGGGTATTGGAGAGCTTTTGGGGCTTGGCCTGGAGACGATGGTAGTCAGTCTGTGCATGAAAATCATATCTGTCCTAATTACCGTCATTTTGTATGGACGTATGATTGAAATTTACCTTTATGTCTCTGTTTCCCCAATCCCGTTTGCTACTTTTACCAACCGGGAATGGGGCAGTATCGGAAACAATTATGTGAAAGCATTACTGGCGTTAGGGTTCCAGGGATTTTTTATGATGGTATGCGTGGCGATTTACGCTGTCCTGGTAAATACCATTACGGTAGCGGACAATCTTCATACAGCGATCTGGTCTGTGGCAGCTTATACAGTAATCTTGTGTTTCAGCTTATTTAAGACGGGTTCCCTGTCAAAATCTATTTTTCATGCTGCTTAGGAGGGAACATTATGGCGTATGTACCAGTGCCAAAGGACTTATCAAAGGTAAAGACGAAAGTGGCACTCAATTTAACAAAAAGACAGATTATCTGCTTTGCCCTTGCGGGGGTATGCGGAATACCAATTTATTTTTTAACAAAGTCAGGGTTGGGGACGGATGTGGCAGCTACGCTTATGGTAATCGTGATGCTGCCCTTTTTCTTTTTAGCAATGTATGAAAAGGATGGATTCCCGGCGGAGAAGATATTGTTCCATATGATCCGGCAAAAGATTTTAAGGCCAGGTATCCGGGTATACCGGTCTGAAAATATGTATGACCGGCTGGTGGAACAGGACAGACTAGAGAAAGAAGGTGCAAAACTTGAGAAAAAGGCAAAAAAGGCCAGTGAAGCGAGAAATCCGTTCCGCTTTTTCCGGAAAACATAGCACAAAAAATAAGGCGCAGCCGGATTTTGGAAAAGGGCTGACAAAGGAGGAAAAGAAACGGTTAAAGCAGCTTCGGGCGCTGAAAGCGGAACAGCAGAAGAAAAAAGTTCCGCATACGGCCCAGGAGACAATCCCATATAAAGAAATTTACAAGGATGGAATCTGTAGGACAGAGGATAAATTTTTCTCGAAAACCATCCAGTTTTTTGATATTAACTACCAGCTTGCGCAGAATGATGATAAAACCACAATTTTTGAGAATTACTGTGAGTTTCTGAATTATTTTGACAGCTCCATACAGTTCCAGATTTCCTTTTTAAACCAACAGGTTAATTTCGATGAGTATGCAAAGACGATTGACATTCCGCTGAAAGGGGACAGCTTTGACGATATTCGGAAAGAATATGCGGATATGTTAAAAATGCAGTTGGCGAAAGGGAATAATGGCCTGGTAAAGACAAAGTACATTACGTTTGGAATTAAAGCAGAAAATCTGCGTACCGCAAAGGCAAGGCTGGAGCGGATTGAGACGGACATCCTCAACAATTTTAAAGTGTTAGGTGCTGCGGCAAGACCGCTAAATGGTGTGGAGCGGCTGAAAATCCTGCATGATATTTTAAACATGGACACGAAGGAACCATTCCGGTTCCATTATGGTATGGTTGCGAAAACGGGACTTGGTACAAAGGACTTTATTGCGCCCACAGGGTTTGATTTCCGAAATGACAGTTATTTCCGTATGGGGCAGACCTTTGGATGCGTGTCTTACCTGCAGATTACGTCCCCGGAACTGACGGACAAGATGCTGGCGGATTTTCTGGATATGGAGGAAAATCTGATTGTGAATATCCATGTGCAGCCGATTGATCCGAAAGCAGCCATCAAGAGTTTGAAAAATACGCTGTCCAATATCCAGAAAATGAAGATTGAGGAACAGAAAAAAGCGGTCAGAAGCGGTTATGATATGGACATCATACCTACGGATATTTCCACCTATGGGGAGGAAGCGGAAAGCCTGCTGAATGAACTGCAGTCCAGAAATGAGAAGATGTTTAAGATTACATTCCTGCTTATGAATACGGCAGAGTCAAAGCGGAAACTGGATAATATCGCTTACCAGACGGCGGGCATCGCACAGAAATATAACTGTAATATCCGAAGGCTTCAATATCTGCAGGAGCAGGGAATGGCGTCGTCGCTGCCGCTTGGCGTGAACCAGACAGGGATTCACCGGCTTTTGACAACCACATCCACAGCCATTTTCGTGCCTTTTACCACACAGGAATTATTTCAGGATGGGGAGGCGCTTTATTATGGGCTGAATGCCTTATCAAATAACATGATAATGGTAGACAGGAAGCGGCTGAAAAATCCAAACGGCCTGATACTGGGTACGCCGGGATGCTTTACCGGGGATACGAAAGTAAAACTTACCGATGGTACAGAAATGAGCTTTGAGCAGTTGGCAAGGCAAAAGGGCGGGGTTCCGGTTATCAGTTATGATTTTGGAAATTCCTGCCTTACGCCGTCCGTAGGCTATGACGTGCGTGTATCAAAGTATGTGAAAGAGATTGTGATCGTAACGCTGGAGAACGGGGAGCGTATCCAGTGTACGCCGGAGCATCTCTTTTTAACAGAGGTTGGACAGTATGTGGAAGCGTGGAGCCTGCAAAAAGGAACAAATCTCATGCCGGAACATTCTGTTATGCACGTCGCACATAAAACATTTGCAAAACCTGTTCCGGTTTATGATATGACGGTGGAACCATACGGAAATTTCCAGCTTGCCTGTGGTGTGACCGTACATAACAGCGGCAAGAGTTTTTCCGCAAAGAGGGAGATTTTAAACGTATTCCTGATTACCAATGATGACATTATTATCTGTGATCCGGAGGGCGAATATTTCCCGTTGGTTCATGCGCTGAATGGCCAGGTAGTAAAAATCAGTGCAAAAAGTACCGATTACATCAACCCGATGGATGTGAACCTGGATGTTATCTATCATCCGGAAAAATACCGGATCAATGGTGATGTGGAGGACGTAGATACGATTATTGCGGATAAGTCAGAGTTCATTGCTTCTTTCTGTGAGCTGATTATGAAAAAACCGCAAAACGCAGAACTGGACGGAGATGAAGTTTCCATTATCGACCATTGTATTAAGGATATTTATGAAGAATATCTGTTCAATGATCCAAAACCGGAGAATATGCCGGTTCTGGAGGATTTTCTGAACCGCCTGAATTACTATGCGCCTCAAAATGACGCAGCGAGACGTATTGCGAACTGCTTACAGCTTTATGTAACCGGCTCACAGAACGTATTTAACCACCGGACAAACGTGGATATGAATAACCGGGTGGTCTGCTTCGATATTAAAGACTTGGGAACTACGCTTCGGAAAGCGGGGATGCTGATTGTCCAGAACATGGTATGGACAAGGGTTTCCACCAACAGGGCATTAAAAAAATCCACCCGATATTACGTGGATGAATTCCACCTTTTGTTAAAGCAGCCGCAGACAGCGAATTATTCTGTAGAAATCTGGAAGCGTTTCAGAAAGTGGGGAGGCATCCCAACGGGGCTTACGCAGAACGTCAGTGACTTTCTTGGTTCCCTGGCGGTAGAAAATATCGTGGGTAACAGTGATTTTATTTATATGTTGAACCAGCACAGCGGCGATCAGAAAATTTTAGCGGAAAAACTGAATATCTCGCCACATCAGCTCTCTTTTGTCAACAACAGTAATGCGGGGGAAGGGCTGATTTTTTATGGGAATGTGATTATCCCGTTTTCTGATAAGTACCCGACAGATACCCGTACCTATGCAATTATGAGTTCCAAACCGGATGAAATGCAGACGGAGAGATAAAACTGGGAGGTGGTTGAGATTAAAATCGGATTGATTGATGTAGATGGACACAGGTGGCCGAACCTGTGTCTCATGAAAATATCTGCTTATCACAAGTCACAGGGGGATATGGTGGAATGGTATGATGGGCGGAAACAGTATGATGTTGCCTATATGAGCCGGGTATTTACAGACAGCTATTCCAAAGATTATCAGGGAATTGTCCATGCCGACCAGGTTGTGAAAGGCGGGACTGGCTATGGGCTTCATAATCGGCTGCCAGAGAAAATTGAACATATTTATCCGGATTACACATTATATCCGCAGTTTGAAGGAACCGCTTATGGCTTTTTGTCACGAGGTTGTCCGAGAGGCTGCGGATTTTGCATTGTGGGGGAAAAGGAAGGACGCAGATCGGCTGCGGTAGCTGACCTCTCCGAATTTTGGAATGGACAAAAAGAAATTAAACTGCTGGATGCGAATATTTTAGCCTGCCCGGATTGGGAAAGATTGTTAGGACAACTTGCAGAAAGTGGGGCATCGGTAGATTTTACACAGGGATTGGATATACGCCTGATTACCCCGGAAAAAGTGCAGTTGCTAAATAAAATTAAAACAAAAATGCTGCATTTCGCCTGGGACAATCCGGAAGATGATCTGACAGAGGATTTTCAGAGATTTTTGGAACTTACAAATGTGAGGGACGCACGAAAGCGGCGAGTCTATGTACTGACAAACTACGGAAGTTCGCATGAGCAGGACTTGTACCGGATTTATACGCTGCGTGATATGGGATATGATCCTTATGTGATGGTCTATGAAAAACCGACAGCGCCTCCTGTGACAAGAAAATTACAGCAGTGGGTAAATAACAAGTGGTTTTTCCATGCAGTGCCGGATTTTTCATATTTTACCCCAAACAGGCGCAGGAGAGAGTGAAAAGGAAAATTTCTTTTGCGGAAAAGAGGTGAACTGCGTTGGGAGAACAGAAGTATAAGGCAAAAGAGAAGAAAGTCAACCGTATGTCCAGAGACGGGCTGGTGGAGGAAAATCTTGCAACAAAAGACAGAAAGAAAGTGACAGAGCGTGAAGCGGATTTGTCATTTAAGAAATCGGATGCGGAGCAGTTTTTTGTGGGAAAGAAAGGAGAGGCAGGAAAAAAACAGAAGAAGGCCAGTGACAAAAATGTATTAAAGAAAACGGATGAAGGCAATCCGCTAGAGGAACAGGAAGCGGCGAACAGTCCGCCGGAAAAAGAAACGGATGGGGAGAATAGCGGCTACCATCATGGCGGCAGAAGCAGCGGCTATTCCCATGAATCGGCTATGGTGGTGCGGGAACGAAAAGCGAAGCACCGCAGCCGCTACCATAATCAGAAGCAGGTCAAACCGGGAAAATTGCAGTTTGACAAGATGGAAACGGATGGGAGCCTGAACCGGGAAAACAAAGAAGCGGCGGAGAAAGGCACTGCGGAACCGGAAAAGAGCGTCCAGAGACTGAGGCGGGCAGAAGATAAGGCGAAAAAGTCGGCGGAGAAGCTGCAACAAGCTAAAAAACGTCAGACTCGGAAAAAGTCTGTCCAGATACAGCGTGTAAAGGATGAGGAAACGCAGACGGTTAAGCACAAGCTGTATTTTGAAGAAATGCCGGTAAATCGGAAACCGGATACTTGGGTAAAGAAATCCGGAGTCCGTATGAAAGATACGGCGGGCAATCTGATTCATGGAAAAATCCGTCAGGAAGAACAGGATAACAGTGCGGTGCAGTCGGTTCATGGAGCGGAACTTGCAGGGGAAACAATTCTTCGTAAGCACAGTAACCGGAGGTATCGGAGACAGAGGAAACAGCAAAGAGAAATCAACCGTCTGGAAAGAAAGGTCTACCGGACAACCACCAGTTACCAATACCGAAAATATCTGGAGGAACACCCGGAGGTGCAAAGAAAGGCACTTCAAAGGCTGTGGCAGAAACAGCGGATTAAAAGGGAATACCAGAAAGCATATCGGGCAGGAAAGATTGCAAAGGAAAGCAAAGATACCGCAATCAGGACAGTCAACGTGGCAACAAAGGTGGCAAGGAAAGCACAGGAAATTGTCACCCGGAATATAACAGCAATCTTTTCCGCCGGCTTGTTGATGATGCTGTTGTTGTTTGTGATGGCGGGATTTTCCTCGTGTTCCGCCATGTTTTCCGATGGTGTTTCTACAGTGATTGCGTCCAGTTATCTGGCGGAGCCGGATGAGATTGAGAAAGCAGAGATTTACTATACAGAGATGGAAGCAAAGCTGCAGCAGAAGATCAATCAAATGGAAGCGGAATATCCGGGAAAGGATGAGTACCGGTATAACATTGGTGCCATCGGCCACGATCCGCATACACTAATCAGCTATCTGACAGCGAAATATGGTGATTTTACCTTTGATGAAGTGAAAGAGGAATTAGAAAGCCTGTTTGCCGCACAGTATGGAATCACAGTGGAAGAAAAGAGGGAAAACAGGACAGAAACCACTACGGTACAGGTAGGACAGTCCCTGGGAAATGTTGTTACCAGCGGTTACTGTAACTGTCCTATTTGCTGTGGCGTTTGGAGCGGCGGGCCGACTGCCAGCGGCGCAATGCCACAGGCGAACCATACCATTGCGGTGGATGCGGCAAATCCATTTTTGCCAATGGGAACCAAAGTTGTTATGAACGGTGTGGAGTATACCGTAGAGGATACCGGAAATTTTGCCAGATACGGGGTACAGTTTGATGTTTACTATGACAAGCATGCGGCTGCGTCCGCACATGGACACCAGACCTGGGAATGTTATCTGGCGGAAGGCAATGAAAATTCTGTGGAGGTTACGAGGACAGTTACGGCGGATGTGCTAAATGTGTCGGTGCAGGCGAAACCGCTGCGGAGTGTGATTTATTCCCGGATGGATGATGAGCAGGAGGAAATTTATGAGCTTGTGTATTCCAACAGGGGAAATCTTCAGGTATATGCGACGCCCGTTGAACTGAACTGGTACGCCTATATCAGCAGCTATTACGGTTATTCTGTGGATAATGCCACAGGCCGGATGGAGCTTCACAGGGGCGTGGACATTAATGTTCGGGAAGGAACGGAAGTTAAGTCTGCAATGGACGGCACAGTTGTCCGTACCGGATATGACAGCACTTTTGGAAATTATGTAGTTACGCAGGATAAGGATGGCGTTCAGATAAAATATGCCCATCTGAATCATATTACGGTGGCGGAAGGTGCGGCGGTAACAACCGATACTGTGATCGGCATTACCGGAAGTACGGGAAGTGCGACAGGCAGCCAGCTATATCTGGAACTGGTAAAGGATGGGGCGTATTATAACCCGGTATTTTACATTGCAGCCGGGGAAGGCGGTTTGTATGGCGGCGGTGCGGCATATGATGATGAAACGGTGCGGCGGTTATTTGAGGAAGCAGAGAAATATTTGGGAATGCCTTATGTTTGGGGCGGTTCCAGTCCGGCAACTTCTTTTGACTGTTCCGGATTTGTCAGTTATGTATTTACTAATTCCGGCGTCTGCAACATGGGAAGGCTGACCGCACAGGGAATTTATAATATTTGTACGCCGGTTTCACCGGAAGAAGCAAGGCCGGGAGATATTATCTTTTTTACCGGTACTTATGATGCGGGGGAACCAGTGACGCATGTGGGGATTTATGCCGGTGACGGACAGATGATCCATTGCGGTGATCCGATCCAGTATACATCCATCAATTCCGCATACTGGCAGTCCCATTTTTATGGGTTTGGCAGACCATGATCGTGCAGATAAGGAGGAAACCATTGAACATAGAACGAATGAAAGCGGAACTTTCCAAAACCTACGCAAAAATTGAGCGGCTGCAGAACCGGGCAAGGGAATTGGAGGAACAGAAAAAGCAGGCTGAGGATATGGAATATCTGAAAATCATCCGAAAAAATGGAATTTCAGCCGAGGAACTTCAGTTGCTCATTGATATAAGCAATGAGGAACAGAAACAGATTTTAGAAACCAGAGAAAAGGAGCAGACAGGAAATGAAGAAAATTCATAAAAGAGTAGCTGCGTTGCTATTCGCTGTTGCCATGACGGGATTGCCGGTGGGAACAGCTTTTTTTTACCCTTCCGGGGGCATGACGGTGTGGGCAGAAGCAGCGGAGGAGGCGGCAGAGGCATCCACAGAAGCACAGGCAGAGAGTGCGGCGGCAGAGGAAATATCAGCAGAAACACAGGCAGAGAGTGCGGCAGCAGAGGAAACACCCACAGAGGCACAGCCAGAGCAGCCGGAGGTACAGATTACCATAAATACACCGGAGGGATGGCAGTCTGATAAGGCAAAGGTTGGTATCCGGGCAGAGGATGTAAGGAATACCGGAAATTTTTCAGTCGCAAAGGCAGAAGCCAGAATTTCCGAAAATGGCGGATGGTCGGATGTGACACAGAGCATGGAAGTTGAGGTCACTGGTAATTGCAGCGTGTATGTGCGGATCACAGACCAGAACGGAAAGACTTACGAGCATAACCGTTATGTGGAATGTTTTGATAAGACAAAACCGACGCTGAGTGCGGCTGCAAAAGACGGTGTGCTGATTATCCGGGGAGCCGATGAAGGTTCCGGCGTAGCTGCTATTTATGTAAATGGCAATGAGTTTACAGAGCTTACCGATAATACCTTGAATGTACGCCTGCAGAAAGCGGATACAGCATATCAGTATTTTACCCTCCAGGTCAGGGATAAGGCCGGAAATATGTCAGAGAATTACAAAGTGGTAAATCCCTATTATGAAAATCCGGATGCGGTAAAGGATACCTCCGATGGGACAGGAAATACACAGCAGGATAATTCTCTGCCAACGGATGCGACACCAACAAAGCCGACCAGCGCCACAGCTACGGTCACAGATTATCAGACAACGGGCGGCACTTCCACAGAAACGGAGCAACAGGAAAATGCCGATTCCGGAGAAGATACCGGACGGGTTCAGGGCGATGTTTCCGCCAGTCCGGGAAATGAGGGCGGCAAAGAGTTTTATACGATTACAACCAAAAGCGATAAGGTATTTTATCTGATCGTGGATAAGGATAAAGCAGATGAAAATGTGTATCTGCTGACAGAGGTTGGAGAAAACGATCTTTTAAACTTTACAGACAGTAATACGGTTACCCTGCCGCAAAATAACGCTGTTCTGGAGTCTGCCCTGCCTTTAGAGCCGGTGGAGAAACAGGAAGAAACCGAGCTGGAGCCTGCGGAGCAGGAAGAAACAGAGGATACGGATGATAAGGCAGAAAAAACGGAGTCCGGGAATAATTCCGGCACATTGATTTTGATGGCGATTGTCCTGATCGCAGTGGGCGGCGGTTATTATTATCTGAAATTCATCAAAGGAAAGAATGATACGTTTGATTCCGATTATGATGAGGACGAGGATGAAGATGAGTTTGAGGAAGAAACGGTCAATGAAGATGAAGCAGAGGGGGAAACACCGGAAAACAGTGAAATAGTAAGCGGAGAGGGCGATGAGGAATATCCGGAGGATGAGGACTATATGTAAAAACAGGCGGAGGTGGTGCTGCGGCACCACCTTCCGTAAAGAAGCAGAGAATATGAGTGTTTCTTTCCATTAAGGTTATAAAACCATCAGGCAATCAGGAAATAAAATGTCCCGGTTGCCTTTTAACTTACAGCGACATGGGCAGAAAGGAGAGCATGAAAATTGAAAAGAAGATACCAGAGGCGGCAGTGGATTTTCACAGGAACGTAGCTGTTTTTCTTTGCAGAAATAAAACAGTGAAAAGAGAACCAAAAGAAAAGAGGTGTAATAGTTGAAATTAGTTATAACAGAGAAACCGAGCGTGGCAAAAAGCATTGCGGAGGTGCTTCACGCTACAGAGCAAAAGAACGGGTATCTGCAGGGGAATGGCTATCTGGTGTCCTGGTGCGTGGGGCATTTGGTGGAACTGGCAAGCGCAGATACATACCGGGAAGAATGGAAAAAATGGGCGTATGAATTGCTGCCGATCATCCCGGATACCTGGCAGTACCGGGTAAAAGAAAATACGAGAGATCAGTATGAGGTGCTTTACCATTTGCTGCACGATTCCCAGGTTTCAGAAATAATCTGCGCCACAGACGCAGGACGGGAAGGAGAATTGATTTTTCGGCTGGTCTATGAGCAGGCGGGATGCCAGAAACCTTTTAAGCGGTTATGGATTTCTTCCATGGAGGAAAAAGCCATAGAAGATGGATTTCTCCATCTGCGGGATGGCAGCGATTACGATGCTTTGTATCAGTCAGCGGTCTGCAGAAGCGTGGCAGACTGGCTGGTGGGTATTAATGCCACCCGTTTGTTTACGGTGCTGTACCATCACAAGCTGACAGTGGGCAGAGTGCAGACACCTACCCTTGCCATGTTGGTGGAGAGGGAGAAGAATATCGCAGATTTTAAGAAAGAGCGGTATTTTATGGCACATATCATGTGCGATGGGATGGATGCGGTTACTGGGAGGATTGATGATAGGAACCAGGCGGAGCAGATTGCCGGAGCCTGCCGGGGAGGACAGGCCCTTGTGGTATCCGTAAACAGTGAGGAAAAGACCGTCAACCCACCGAAACTTTATGATCTGACTACGCTGCAGAGGGAAGCAAACCGGCTGTTTGGATTTACCGCACAGCAGACGCTTGATTATACGCAGAGCCTTTATGAGAAAAAGTTAGTAACCTATCCCCGGACAGACAGCCAGTTTTTGACAGAGGATATGGGAGAGACAGCCATAGAGGTGATGGAAGCGGTAAAAACCGTCATTTCTTCCATGAAGGGAATTTCCCCTGTTCCGGATGTGGGACGGATATTGGACAGTAAAAAGGTTTCCGACCACCATGCCATTATCCCTACTATGGAGATCGCAAAAGCAGATTTCGATAAAATTCCGGGAGGGGAGATGCAGATTTTATCTCTGGTAGCGGTGCGGCTTTTCTGTGCCACCGGCATGAAACACGTGTATGAGACTGTAAAGGTGGAATTTTCCTGCAATGGTATTGTTTTCACAGCATCTGGAAAAAGCATCCGGCAGAATGGATGGAAAACGTTTGAAGAACGGTTCCTGAAATCGTGCAAAGAGGGGAAAAGAGCAGAAAAAGAGGAGAAACCATTGCCGCAGTTGGAAAAGGGAATGACGTTTTCCGGCGTAGAAACAAAGGTAAGCGAACACTTTACAGCACCTCCGAAACATTTTACAGAAGATATATGCTGTGAAAGGGGGATAAGAAATCACCCATAGAAAGGAGCGTTCCCATGAAACCCAAGAAATTAGGCAACGGTAAAATCACCGCCCTTTATGAGAGATTGAGCCGTGACGATGACCTTACAGGTGATAGCAACAGCATTATCAATCAAAAGAAAATGCTGGAGGACTTTGCAAAAGCCAACGGTTTTACGAATTGCGTCCACTTCACAGATGATGGTTGGTCTGGTGGAAGTTTTGATCGCCCAAGTTGGAAACGCATGATTGAGGGCATTGAAAAAGGTGAAATCGCTGCTGTCCTTGTCAAAGATTTAAGCCGCGTTGGTAGAGATTATTTACAGGTGGGCTTTTACACCGAAGTGATGTTCAGAGAGAAAGGTGTGCGGTTTGTTGCCATTACCAACGGAGTAGATAGCGACAAACGGGAAAGCAGCGAGTTTGCACCCTTTTTGAACATTATGAACGAATGGTATATTCGTGATTGCAGTCGTAAGATAACCACTGTTTTACGGGCAAGAGGTATGTCCGGCAAGCACACAAGCAACCATTGTATCTACGGTTACAAGAAAGACCCCATCGACAAAGACCATTGGATTATCGACGAGGAAGCTGCCGAAGTAGTACGCCGGATTTATCGCATGGCCATTGAGGGAAAAGGCCCGTATGAAATTGCCCGCATATTGGCAACGGAAAAGGTTGAGCGCCCCTCTTACTATCTTGCACAACGCGGCATGGGAAACCATCAATCAAACTACAATGCCGCAGACCCCTACACATGGCGCGGCGGTACAGTTGCCGACATACTCTCCAAGCAGGAATATATGGGGCATACGGTAAACTTTAGGACTTACAAGGAGAGCTATAAAGATAAGCGCGTCAAAATGACCCCCAAAGAGGATTTAGTCATTTTTGAGAACACACAGGAAGCTATCATCGACAAGGAAACATGGGAACGCGTACAAACTCTACGGAAAACCATTCGTCGGACAGACAGCATAGGAAAGGCCAATCCACTAACCGGCTTGATGTTTTGCGCGGATTGCGGTGCAAAGATGTATAACCACAGGGGCAAGGCTGGAAATGCGCGTGACTGGGCGGGCAGACCCAACGGGAAAAAGCGCCCGGATCGTGACGAGTACAACTGTTCCCGTTACGATTTGGGCAACCAGCATTATGATAAATACTGCACGACGCACTTTATTCGTACTGCTGTTGTGAACGAGCTTTTGTTGGAAGCCATCAAGGGCGTTTGCGACTATGCGTTGAACAATGAAGCCGAGTTTATGGCACAGGTCTGCTCCGCTTCCGAGGACAGGCAGGAAAAAGCTGCAAGAGCCATTCGCCAGCGGAAGCAGCGCAACGAAAAGCGTACCGATGAACTGACCCGCCTAATCCGAAAGCTCTATGAGGACAATGTAAGTGGCCGACTTTCCGATACCCTTTTTGAACAAATGCTCCGCGATTTTGAGGCCGAGTTAAGCGATTTGACAGAAATCATCTCCCAAGACCAGCAGGAACTTGAACGCATAAGCAGGGAAACCATCAACGCTGAAAAGTTTCTTTCCCTTGTCAGAAAATACACGGACTTTTCCGAATTGACCCCTGCCATGATAAATGAGTTTGTAGAAAAAATCCTCGTCCACCAAGCCCAGGGCAAAGGAGCAAGCAGAACACAGGAAATTGAAATTTTCTTTAATTTCGTTGGCAAGGTGGACATCCCTCACAAGGCAGTTGAACTGACCGACGAAGAAAAGGCAGCGTTAGCGGAACAGGAACGCCGCCGAGCAAAAAAAGCAGAATACAATCGACGCTATATGGAAAAGAAACGCAGACAATGGAAAGAGCAGCAGGAACAGGAACAAGCCAAGCAACTGCCCCCTGCCGCCGAACAGAAAGGAGAACACATAGCATGAGCTAATTTATATTTGACGGTCAAGAGCCGGAAAAAACGGAAATCATGCGATAGTAGCCGCCCGGACGAGGAATGGTTCGCCGGGGCGATTTCTATTTGAAAATCCCCATTTTCCCCAAGTCAAGAGCCGGGAAAAATCCCTCAAAAATGCCCCTCTTTCCAAATGAGGGCGCAGAAAGGAGCATTTATGAGAACAGGGCTTACCAAGCGGGAAAAGACCACCGACATTTGGTTTGACGAGAAAGACCCACTTATCCATATCCGCACCCACAACACCGCCTTGAAAAAGCGTCTGCTTGCATACAGCCGCCGTTATCCGGCGATCTGCCAGCAGACCGACGCAGACCCGGAAACGGGCTGCATGGAGTTTGACATTGAGAAAGGCCGTTTCTCTTTCCGTCTGACCGCCCCATATAGCGAGGAACGCCGGGAAGCAGCGCGACGGTATGCCAGAGAGAACAGCTTCGCCGATGGGCTGAAATGATGTAGATTTGTTCATAGTCTCATGGTATAATTCTCTTAATACAACAGCGCGGCAAATCGAAACTTGGCGGAGGTATTTGATGAACACCACAACTTCAAAATTACTAATAAAAACATTCGATGGCTCATTATTTGATTTTACAGTAACCCCCAAATGTATGGATAGTTCCGTTGAATTCAATATGGCATACTATGATTATGATGGAGATAAATCTCTGCTGAAAGTAAAGGTTCGGTTTCAAAATGTTGTTGCCATCGATTTTGAGGTAAACTTTTTTGATAATTCTATTGGCGCAGAACTTTGTGGATTTTATGAAATTCTCCAAGAAGAAATGAAGAAAAAAATAGTAGAAAAGGTTTTTAACAATCGCTTGGATGGTTATTTATACCATGGAGATTATGATTACGACCCAAACGAAGAAAATGATATGTTGAACTGGCGTAACCCAATTGATGAATTATTTAGAAATATGGAAAAATATCATCTTTATCAGCAGCAAACGCAAGGTGGTATTTATTACATTTTGGCAAGTGGTTATGAAATTATTGGGCAGTAGCAATCGCCAGCTTATACAACTGAATACATGAAATGTGAGCAGCTATTTTCGCACAGAAAACGGCTGCTCTTTTCTTTTGCCCATGAGCAGAAAGGAGCGACCAACCATGACGAAACCGAGAGAGAAAACCCGTGAGGAATTGACCACCGAGATTGAGGACGGGAAGAAGAAAATCCGGCAGTTTGAGAACCGAGAAAAGATGTTGCGTCAGAAGTTATCCAAAGAGAAACGCCGGACGCGCAGCCACCGGCTGATCGTCCGGGGCGCGGTCTTTGAGAGCATTGTGCCGGAAGCCAAGACCATGACCGACGAGGAAGCCGCCGTCTTTCTCCGGCTTGCCTTGACGAGCGAGGAAGCACGGGCCTATCTGAAAAAACGCACCGAGGGCGGGAAAAGCGAATAATCCCTTTGGAACAAAGGGCGCACTTATACACCCTTGCGGGCGTGTGCGCTCTGCCGAGGGCTTATCTC